>Ga0209924_1000437_pt1 | contig 18456 bp, 13 predicted proteins | sample SalPonR1_C_D1_MG_FD_185700 | JGI IMG/M metagenome (GOLD analysis project Ga0209924, IMG submission 185700) | Salt pond soil microbial communities from South San Francisco under conditions of wetland restoration - Salt Pond MetaG R1_C_D1_MG... ...
TCATAATCGATTGGTCGGGGGTTCAAGTCCCTCCGGGCCCACTATCTCCAAGCTTGTCTTTTTATCGAGAACCCACTCTTGATATTTCATGAGCGGATGCACAATCTGAGCGTTGATATTGTGGAGGCATGCTCCGCGGTTCAAGTTCTTCCGACCCACTTTTTCCAATCTTATTTCTTTAAAAACCTGGCCGAAATCATACCAGAACTTAATTAAATCGAAAAAAGAAAGACTGAGGAAATTTGAGACTGACTTAGGGAGTGAAGGGGAGACGAAGTGATTTGTTCCAAAATATTTATATGATTGAATCATTACACAAAAATATCCATTGCCCGCCGCTTTAGCGGGGGGATTGAAGGGGCAACCAAACTAAAACCATCGGTTGGTAAGTTTGCTAGCATTTGGGTTTTGAATCCGATGGTTTTGGGAAAGGGTCTTTTTTGCGGGCATTTCCCGCCATCCCTCGTTATAGATCACAGCGCTGATCAGGTTCAAAGCCTCGGGATGTGTATGTTGCGCTACTAAAATCCCTCAACACAATTGTGTCGGGGCTGTGATGTGTCAGGCCTTCAGCCTGTTCTTTCTCTGCGTAAGTGAGATCTCCATGCTACAGGCAATCGCTAATCACAAAAACCCCCAAAACGAGCGCGATCAACAGCTGACTGACTGATATACAAATCAAATCATGAGCAAGCAGATATTTGTAATTTTCAACTGAACGAAACCCAATGGAATAAGCTTCTCTCGTAACATATAATTAGTTTTATGCGTAACGGATAAAATTTAACAGAAAAATATACGTACTGAAAAAATGAGTATGGTATGATCATCCGTGAAAACCCTAAAACGATAACTTCTTGTCTGTACTTTTTCAGTCTCTTTTAATTGTGAACGCGGTGTTCTTTTTCTTTTATGGATTTCAGTGCCTGGTGTCACCGTATATGGTTCGGGAATTTAAGCGATATGGCCTGCCAAACTCACAGCGGCAATTCACAGGAGTTCTGCAAATCCTTGGCTCTGCCGGACTCCTTACAGGGTTTATTTTCCCGGTAATAGGTGCATTGGCTTCTACAGGATTGTCACTAATGATGCTTGTTGCATTTTTTGTTCGTATAAAGATAAGAGATGGTTTTTTTCAGTCTGCTCCCTCGCTGGTATTCCTGGTTTTAAACGCATATCTGTCAGTGATGTTCATTCGTTATTTTAACAGTTTGCAGTGAACTTTAACGAACCGGGATGAGACTGAGAGAGGTCTGCCAATGAAAAAGCCCAAATGTGGGCGCAATCAACTGGGAAGGAAGACTGAGAGACTAAGAGAAGGGGGAGACTGAGGGAAGGGGTGAAGGGGAGACTGAGTGGACTTGCTACATTTAGGTAGATAGCAAGTTAAGAGATATCTTGTTTGCATTAACTAACATGGACAAACCAATGCCATTGCAACCAGAACGACGAACATTTACCCGTGAATTTAAACTTGAAGTCATCAAAAGAAGTTATGATGACATCAAAATAACTGATCTTGGACGGGAATTGAACATCCGGCCGGCAACGATTTATCGCTGGCGAAGTGAATTTACAGAAGATCAGGATATTAGTTTTTCCGGTCGGGGAATCAAACGCCAGACAGAAGAGCAAGCTGAAGTGGCTAAGTTGCGCAAGCAACTGGCTGATGTAAAGATGGAACGCGATATTTTAAAAAAGGCAGTCGGCATCTTTTCCAAAGCCCAATGAATATTTATCGGTTTATCTATACACAGAAAGCCCGGTTTTCCATTGTCAAGATGTCGAATGTACTTGGAGTTGGCCCAAGTGGCTACTACAAGTGGCTTACCCGCACACCCTCGCTTCGTGCCCAATTCAACAAAGCTTTGTTGGTGGCCATAAAAGATGTATATGAGAGCTCCAGAGGTAACTATGGAAGCCCTCGTATTCACCAGCAGCTGCTCAAAGAAGGATGGAAGGTGAGCCGTCCGCGTGTGGCTCGCTTAATGGCCCGCCATGGCATTCGCAGTAAAATACGCTCCAGATGGACCGTCACGACCGATTCTTCTCATACCTACCGGAGTTCACCAAATCTGTTGGCCGGTGAGTTTGCCCCCGGAAAGACAACTAAGGCCTGGGTCAGTGATATAACGTATTTACCGACCCGTCAGGGATGGTTGTATATCACCATGATTATGGATCTGGCGGATCGCAAGATTATTGGCTGGGCGATGTCATCGATAATGAGTGCCGAGAAAACCAGTATAATGGCTTGGAAAATGGCTTGCGTGAGGCGGCGGCCTGTCGATGGGTTGATTTTTCACTCTGATCGAGGAGTTCAGTATGCCTGTAAAGAGTTTCGCAGAGAGTTGGCTCATTACCCGAAGGTCCGTCAAAGCATGAGCCGAAAAGGCAATTGCTGGGATAATGCCCCCGCCGAAAGCTTTTTTAAAACCTTGAAATCCGAAGCCAGACCACCGACAGATGTGTCTCGGAATTGCTACAATTGTGTGGACACTGAATTAAGGTATCTTGTGGTGTTCAAATAACTATTAAAAAGATGGGAAAAAAGAAAACACGTAAGAGTAATAGTAAAGAATATAAGCTGGATGTTATACAGCAGAGTTATCTGCGAGAGAACATCAGCGAGTTAGCTTCAGAACTTGGGTTAACTCCGGCCATAATTTACAAATGGAGGGCTGCCTATGGTTCACATAGTTCGCAGTCGGCAGAGGTGTTTCCGGGAAATGGGGTCAAATCTTTGATACAATAATATCCATTGCCCGCCGCTTTAGCGGGGGGATTATAGGTGGCCGCCAATCTAAAACCATCGGCTTGTGAGCTTGCCAGTATCCGGATTGTGAATCCGATGGTTCGGGGAAAGATTGATGAATCGTTGAACTTGAAAACAGCTACACATTCATCGACACTTTATTCGGCACGTTTTTACCTATTTCATGGAGGGTCAGGTTTTCCAGGGTAGTTTGTGTAATTTTATGAAGGGCCTCACTGGTCAGAAAGGCCTGATGTCCTGTGATGAGCACATTGGGGAAGCTCATCAGCCTTGCAATCACATCATCCTGTATCACCCGCTCTGATAAATCTTTAAAAAAGAGGTGCTCCTCCTGTTCATAGACATCAATACCGAGATAAGCAATTTTAGCACTTTTGAGCCCCTCAATGGCTGCCGATGTTTCAATAAGTGCTCCGCGGCTGGTGTTAATCAGCATTACACCCGTTTTCATCATTCCAATAGCTTCGCGGTTGATGATATATTTGGTTTCGGGCATCAGCGGACAATGCAGTGAGATGATGTCGGAATTTCTGAACAGATCCTCCAGAGAAACATAGTCAACACCCATATTTTTTACGTCATCATTTGGATAGGGATCGTATGCAATGAGATGGCATCCAAACCCTTTCAGGATTTTCAGGAGTGCGGTGCCGATAGTGCCGGTTCCTACGATCCCTGCTGTTTTGCCATGCAGGTTAAAACCGGTTAAACCCTCAAGCGAAAAATTATTTTCACGAACACGGTTATAAGCTTTGTGTGTTTTCCGGTTAAGCGTAAGTATCAGTGCTACCGTATGTTCGGCGACCGCCTCAGGCGAGTAAGCCGGTACGCGGTAAACATTAATCCCAAAGTCATCTGCAGCCTCAAGGTCCACATGGTTAAACCCTGCCGAGCGAAGAGCAATCACTTCTATATCAATTTCGGAAAGCATTCGGATCAATTCCCGGTCCAAAGGGTTGTTGACAAAGATGCAAACCGCATCAAACCCTTTGGCCAGGGCTACGGTTTCCGGCGATAAAATGTCTTCAAAATATGTGATTGTATGAGAGTAACTTTCGAGTTGCTCATTAAAACTTTGGCGGTCATATTTCTTTGTGCTGAAAAAAGCGATCTTCATCAATTATATTTTTGGCAAGTTTATGGTTTATGGCTTTCTTTTTTAGAACAATAAACGTCATGTCATCATTTGGATTTCCGTTTCCAATCCATGCCCTGGCCGCAGAACGAAAATAATTGACAATATCATCGGGCTGCCATCTGCCTGACTGAGCCAACAATTTTGCGGGCAGATCATATCCGGCCATTTCCCTGGATGAATCTATAAGCTCAGGAAATCCGTCTGTAAAGAGAACAATTACATCTCCATCATTTACTATCAATTCATGTTTTTTAAAAGGGTATTCCGGCACACTGCCCAGAGGCATGCCTTTTAATTCAACACTTTCAACAGTTGCCGAAGAAGCCCGGTAAATTAAAGCGGGTGGCATTCCGGCACCGGCTAATTCTAATCTGTTTTCTTTCAGCCGGCCAATTGCAAACGCCATATAAAGTTGCGGCAGATTCATCTTTTTAATAGCATGAGAACACCTCTTTAAAATTTCAACAAGATCCTTCTCTTTTGCCATAAGATTAAACAAACTTTTTACAGCTGTAACGAGTATGCCTGCTTTAGATCCGTGACCTGTCGCGTCGCCGATACAAAAGGTAAGTGTATCATCATCTGATAAATCCATATCATAATAGTCACCCCCTACTTCTGTAGCTGTATCCATATGTGTTGACAATGAAACAAGCTTGTTATCCGGCAGTTTATCAGGCAGCATTGAAAGTTGCAGAAGTCTGGCGGCTTCAAGTTCTTCGCTTTTTCGTTTGTTTTCACTTTGAAGCAACTTTGATTTTGCTTCAGCATTAAGAGCCTGCAAACGTGCTTTCTCCATCTCGGTACGATACAGTTTATCACGGGTTCTGTGAGCGCGTACTTTCAGAATATACCGGTTGTAAAAGAGGGCGGATACCAGAATTGACAGCAAAAAGCCACCTACTAAAATAATCATCCACAAACGCTGGACTTCACTTTCTCTTTCAAGAAGATTGATCTTTTGTTGCTGTTCACGGGTGCGGTACTCCTCCTGAAGTTCCGCAATGACAGACTGACTATCCAAATTGAAAAGAGAATCATTGGCAGCTTTATATTCGCGATAATGAATCAGTGATTTGTGAAATTCTCCTTTGGTTTCGTAAATTTTTGATAGCACTTCATGTACTTCACCGATCAAAGACCAGTTTCCCGTCTCATTTGCGAATGCGAGGCTGTTCGTAGCTGCTGCAAGGGCTGAATCAGTTTCAGAGAAATTCAAATAAATCATTGCCATACTTATCAGGGTCTGTGAACTTCCTCTTTGATCGCCCAGCTCTTTTCGAAGGCGAAGTGATTTCCGTTTATAATTCAAAGCATTTTCGGAAAATCCCAGATAGTCATAAATGGAACCGAGATTATCGAGGGCAATACTCATACTATATTTATTGCCAATCTCTTCCCACAATTCGTGCGCTTCCTGATAATATTGGCGGGCAGACACGTAGTCAGACAGAAGTTCCTGAACAGCTCCCATATTATTTAAGGTAGCAGCAAGTGGATTGGTTGCCTCCAGTTCTCTCCATATGGGAAGACTTTGACTGTAAAAATGAAGAGCCTGATCATACTGTTTTATCCGCTGGTGAACTGTTCCAATGTTGGTCATTGAAGCAGCCATACCGCGCCGGTCATTTAAATGTTTGCGAGCGTCAAGAGATTGCAAATGAAAGCTTAAAGCGGAATCATAATTGCCGATGATATCATGGATGATGCCGAGAAAATTGTAAGTAGCTGCTAAATCAGCTGTTTCTGGAGTATTCTCAATAAGCTCCAGGGCTTTTGTGTGATATTCGAGGGTCTGTCGGGACTCCCCCTTACGCCGGCTGATAGTCCCGGCTTCGTTAAATAAGCGTGCACGTGTTACCGGTATAACTTCTGATTCCGGGAATGCAAGAGCACTCTCAGAAGAAGCCATTGCTTGTTGGTAATCACCATTATCACGGTAAATTCTTGCTTTTAAATGCAGTGCCCGAGCTTTGTGTTCGGAATCGGATTCAGCTTCTGCAATCCCGAAGGCTTGATTAGCAAGGTGAAGCGCCTTTTCATTTTCATCAAGATAGAATTGTGTCCATCCGCGGATCGTTAATAACCTTGATCTGCGTAATTGATCAGGGTAAGTATTCAGCAATACCTCTGCCTGCTCACACAGCTGAAGCGCCTGCAGCGGATAATCCCGGTTGATCAGATCTGCAAGTTCTATAAGTAAGGGAATTTTTTCTTCCTCTGAGGCAAGCTCAAGTTCAGTTTCAAGGCTATCCCTAGTCGTGTTCTGTGCCACCGTAATGTGAGTAAAACCCAATAAAACCGGAAAGAAAAAAATCAGATAGCGATTCATAGAAAGATCATGCTTGTGCCATATTCAAGTCCGTTCATTTTGTTTGAGTTTTGAATAACAGACGGTATAAAATTTAGAATCTTTACGTTAGGGTTGCTTTTTTGTTTCATAAAGTTCCGCATTAATACATAATATTTTTTGATTTACCGATTTCAGCAGGAAGTGAAGAGGAGAATGTGAGACTGAGTGAAAGGGAGGCTTAGTGAAGGGGAGACTGAGAGAGGTCTGCCAATGAAAAAGCCCCAACGTGGGAGTAATCAATAGCACAGGTCAACGGCCTGTGATCAATTGTGCCAATCAAAAATATGAAAGCCGCGGGGCTTCACGCGAAGACCGCGATGGTTGCGCGAAGTTCGCGGAGATTTGTTGATCTGGGAAGGAAGACTGAGAGAAGGGGGGACGGAGTGATTTGTTTCAAAAATATTTATATGACTGGATCATTGCACAAAAATATCCATTGCCCGCCGTGGACCCTGTCAACCGTCAGTTGACGGTCACTGTTTCGACTAAGAGAGCGGAGCGAACGCATGGAGGAATCTTTTTAAATATGGCAGCTGCTTATCGTATAGAATCTTGAAATCAATGCAAGAAGTAAAACCAATCTCTTTTGTGGGTTTTTCCAGCCCATCCCTCGATTCAGATCGGGACGCTGACCAGATATCCCGCCTCGGGATGCGTGTTGAGGCGCCCTCTGTTTCCACGGGTTGCACCCGCGGTTACCCACGAGCTATCCCTGCCGGGATATTTTGTGTGGACGTTTCCAGACCATCCCTCGGTATAGATCAGAGCGTCGATCGGGTTTTTGCCTCGGGATGTGTGTGTTAGGATACTCAAACTCCCCGACATAATTGTGTCGGGGCTGTGGTGCGACAGGCCTTCAGCCTGTTCTTTCCTCGCGGCGCGGGAAAAATGGTGTTCTAATCTGTGTACAGATGCGTCGCGCACCACCCACCGTGGACCCTGTCATTCCGACTAAGAGAGCGGAGCGAACGCATGGAGGAATCTTTTTAAATATGGCAGCTGCTTATCGTATAGAATCTTGAAATCAATGCAAGAAGTAAAACCAATCTCTTTTGTGGATTTGTCCAGCCCATCCCTCGATTCAGATCGGGACGCTGACCAGATATCCCGCCTCGGGATGTGTGTTGAGGCGCCCTCTGTTTCCACGGGTTGCACCCGTGGCTATTCACGTTATATCCTTTCAGGATATTATCTAGGATGGATTTTTTTTATAAGAATCAGAACAGTGCTAAAAATTTAGCCACAACCGACGCTGGCACAGGGATTGTGCATCATTTTCCAGGCTGAAAGCCTGATACAACAGAGCCCGGGGCAGCGCCCCGGGAGACAGAAATGCGCAAGACCGGGCAGGCTGAAGGCCTGTAACAGGGAGATTTTTCCAAACGTAATTTCACTTCTTTAAAAACCAATCTCCTTTGTGGATTTGTCCAGCCCATCCCTCGATTCAGATCGGGGCGCTGACCAGATATCCCGCCTCGGGATGTGTGTTTCGTAGCCGTCCGTTTCCACGGGTTGCACCCGCGGTTACCCACGAGCTATTCCTGCCGGGATATTTTGTGTGGACGTTTCCAGACCATCCCTCGGTATAGATCACAGCGTTGATCGGGTTTTTGCCTCGGGATGTGAGTGTTGCGCTACTCAAACTCCCCGGGCACCCGAAAAGACTATCAAAAATGTCAGTCAATATACATTTCCTCAAACATTCGGACACTTTCATCGGTGCCGGCTACAATAACTTCATCATCATCCCGGAATTTGAATTTATCTGGATCCAAAGTAGTTATTTTTTTTCCTTCCCTGATAACAGCAAGAATAGTGCAGCCCGTTTCAGCACGGACATTACTTTTGGCCAGAGTTGTTCCAGACAGGTTTCCGGCAGGCAATTGCAGGAGGTTAATCTGTTTTTCAGCTGCTAATGACGTTTCATCTTCAAATATACTGGAAGCAAGCATCCGTCCGCTTACTGTTGCAAGAGATTGAACATAGTCGGCACCTGCATCATATAGTTTTTTTACATTTTCTATTTTGTTGGCGCGGACGATAATATGGATTTTACTATTCATACTTCTTGTGAGCAATGTTGCAAATATTGCCATTGTATCGTCCTGGATCGTAATAATCATGGCAGATGCATCTTCAATTCCGGCTTCCTGAAGTGTCTCAGGTTCCCGGATATCACCAATAATATCAACGCCTTCTTTATCAAGAATATCGATGACTTTTACCTGTATGCTTTTTTGTTCCAGCATGCTGAAAGCAGCCTGGCCGGATAAACCGAATCCGACGATCAGTATCTTGTTGCGTATAAAATCCCGTATTGTCGCTTCTGCCTTTTTATTGAGTCTTGTAAGCTCATCCCTGTCTCCGGCAACAAGTAACCGGGTTTTGGAATCCAAAATCAGGTCCGTAGATACAGGGCTTTGGAAGTCACCATTTTGCCAGACACCGATAATATTTATGTGATACTGATCCAGTAAGTGAGCTTCTTCGATAGTTTTGTTATAAAGTTCGCTGCCATCTTCAATATCAATTTCGATCAGTTCAACAGTATTATCTATCTCCACACTGTCTTTAATTGAAATGGCAGGAACCTGAACAGCAAGGCTTTTTCCTATAAGTTGTCTTGGTGAAATGGTACTGTCAGCACCGGCGAGCTTATGGTATGTTTCCATCTCTTCATCTGAGAGAACGGCAATAACTTTGATAGATTTATTGAGATTTCTGACAGAAAATATTGTACTTATATTTTTATCGGTTGATGAATTGACTACAACCGCCTTAGCATGTTTTAGACCCGCAGCTTTCAGTGTGGATTCCGACTCGGGATCTCCTGTTATGACTTCTAATCCTGATCGTAAAAGATCTTTTGCCGTTTCCTCACCTGATTCTATAATTACATAATCCTGTTTTCGGGAATTCAGCTCTTTAATCAGTACTTCGGCATGAGTTGAAAAGGAACATATAATGACATGATCTTTTTTAGTGACTTTTTTGGGAGGGGATTTTTCGATTGCATTTTTCAAAAAAGGCAGAAAGAAAACAGGAAAAGCCACAAAAACCAGTACCACGCCAGTCAGGTTCATGAAGAGAATAAAGTAATTTAAAAAGTCACTTTCCCAGGGAGCAAATCCACCGTAACCGCTTGTAGTCAGAGACTCTACAACAACCTGAAGTGATTGTGAGAACGTTACATCACGGTTCTCAAAAAAAAGCATAGACCACAAAAAGATTTCTGCGTATACAACAATTATTGCAGCAACAATCAGAGCTGAAATTGCAATTCTTTTTACCAGGTCATTTTGCATGTTCAGACAATTATTGATTAACCTCTCAGCGGAAACATCTCAGATAAATAAATATCATCTATTCCAGCCTCACCTTTTACTTACGTAAAGTACACTCTTTTATCAATTATTTCGAGTATAAGAGCTTCCATTGGATACTTTCTTTTTCAACGGTTTATTCATGAACTCTGATTCTGTCTCTGAAACCATCTCGCAGACCCGGCAAATATGTAGAATCTGTGATGGGGCTAAAGCCCATTTGGAGGCGATATCCTCATTCCGTCAGTTAAAACTGACGGCAATGGATTGAAACTGATGGAAACGGATCTGTTTGGAATACAGATTCTATCATCCATTCAGTTGATTGTCCAAAAAGATCTATTTGATCTATGGTTGCCCTGAGAATTAAAATTTATTTCGTGAACCTTCTGGCGATCAACCGCCGGTTTTGCCACGAGGACACCAAGCAACACGAAGAGCTCGTTTTACCTCTATTTAAATTAAACTAAATAAATCAGATGATCTGTATTTGCGAACTCGGGTGTTTCAGTGCCGAACTCTGAAAAAAACCGTCCTGTAAGGACGCCCTGTTTATAGAAAACTGGTGGCATCAAACCAACACATCCCGAGGCTGTATTTTACCATCGCCTGCGAACAGTATCGAGGGATGAAGGCAGAAAATCTTTTAATGAAACTGTCTCGCAGGCCGGCAAATATGTAGAATCTGTGATGGGGCTAAAGCCCATTTGGAGGCGATATCCTCATTCCGTCAGTTAAAACTGACGGCAATGGATTGAAACTGATGGCAACGGATCTGTTTGGAATACAGAATCTATCAGCCATTCCGTTGACTGTCCAAAAAAGATCTATTTGTTCTGTGGATGCCCTGAAATTAAAATTTATTTCGTGAACCTTCTGGCGATCAACCGCCGGTTTTGCCACGAGGTCACGATGACACCAAGCCACACGAAGAGCACGTTTTGCCACTATTTAAATTACACTGAATAATTCAGGTGATCTGTATTTGCAAACTCGGGTGTTTCAATGCCTAACTCTGAAAAAAACCGTCCTGTAAGGACGCCCTGTTTATAGAAAAACTGTGAAAAATCCTGAAACAGAAATTTTGGAATAGCATTGATTGCAATTTTGCGGGTAAAAATTGTGATCAACAAAATCAATAGAGCTGCGACTCCTTTTCTTTAGTAATCGAAGCTTTCTCCTCTTGCTGATTTTTTGTTACATCAGGAAGAAGAGATAACATGGTAAACAGAGCTGCCCGTTCTATTGTCTCCCTGAAATATATTTTTTCATGAGAACTGTGAGCACCCTCGCCAACAGCACCAAGGCCATCAAGTGTAGCTGTGTGGAGACTGGTAAAATTGCCATCTGAACCCCCGCCCGACATTCCCTGTTTAAGATCCAGGCCGATAAGTTCACCGAGTTTCTTTGCTGATTTCCAAAGTTCCCGGTTACGTTGGTTCTGGACAAGCGGCGGCCTGCCTATTTCTCCGGCAACTTGCAGTTGGGTGCCTGAAATTGTCTGTTTGAGTGATCGTATTTTTTGGTCGATTGCTTTAGCATCTTTCATTTTTGCCACCCGCACATCAACAGACGCCTTGCTGCTTGCAGCGATCACATTGGTGCTGATCCCTCCCTCAATCGTACCCACATTTACAGAAATCCCTTTTTCCGGATCGTTCAATTCAAAAAGGTGCTGGATCACATGTGAAAGTTCATGAATAGCACTTTTACCTTTTTCAGGCTCAATACCTGCGTGTGACGCTTTTCCGCTTACAATAATATCATAATGGCCGGTTCCCTTGCGCCTGGTTTTCAATTTGCCGTCATCGTCAAGGCTTGGCTCAAGCACGTACGTCCGGTTAACAGCTTTAGCAAGCTGAATAATTCTCTCTTTTGATTCCCGGCTGCCTGTTTCTTCGTCGGACGTAATAAACAGAACGGGAGAGAGTTCCGGTTCCAGGTTACACTCTTTCATCACTTTCAGGGCAAGTATCATCATGGTCACCCCTGCTTTCATATCATAAATACCGGGTCCTGAAACATGATTGCCTGAAATTTCAAAAGGCATCTCTGTAAGTGTACCGGTTGGCCAAACTGTATCAATGTGCCCGATCCAAAGCTGGTATCCCTTTTCGGGATGTCCCGGTCTGCGCGCAAAGAGCTGGCCGCCGCTGCGTGACCCGGTTGTGATCATGGTTCTGTAGCCAAGATCCGATAATGTTTTTTCAAGAACATTAAATACTTGTTTATGTGACTTTGGATTGTGCGGAGGTGTTTCAATCTCTACAAGCTTTTCCAGAAATTTGAGAAACCACTTTTGCTTATTTTGACATTCAGTCAATATTTTTTCAGCAGTGGATTTGTCGATCATCTTTCTACTTTTTGAATTTTTCGGGAAAAGGAAACGCATGGGTCTCTTTAATTTCAGCGAATCGTCCCGGAGCAATATAAGCAAGAAGCGGATGCTGATAAAGCTGGTCATTCTCATCGTGAGAAGCATTTCTCAGGTACTCTTTTTGAGCCTGGGCAGCAATAATTTTGCCAAGAATCAGGCTGTTTTCGCCGAAATTATCTATGATCTGAATCTTTTCGCATTCGAAAAAGAGGTATGCTTTCTGAATGAATGAGCCTTCTATTTTGGTGGCTGAAAATGTAGGAATGGGAGAAAGGTCGGGGAGTGTGTCGTCATCGCCACATCTCATCGTTGCAGTGAGGCTTGTAAACAACACATTATCAGGCTTTGGATAGCTGACCGTGAATTCACCTGTGCGCTTGATATTCTGATAAGTTCCGTGTCGCGGGGTACATACAAACCCGAAATAGTTATCCCACCCCAGCGGAAAAGCCATATGTTTGGGTGCTAAATCATGATTGCCGTCCTCTTCAACTGTTCCAATCACAACCAGCGGGTGAACGGTAAAGATCTTATCCCATAACGGTTTTTCAGGGTCAAGAGCGGTTCGTTCATTATCGGTTTCAGACATAAACTTGTGTAAAGATCTAAGGTGTTATAATTGTTTTTAAATCCCAGACTTCATGAAGACCGAGTATATGCAATGCGATATAAAAGATTCTTGGCGGATTTTTAATTTCAAGCTTATTTCCCTCATCCATATATCTGTGCATAAAGATAATTGCCTCACTATTAATAAAACGGGAATTCGATGTATCAATATACAGATGTTCCCGGTCTTTCAGCAATTTCTGAATTTGCCTCACTGCATTCAGGTTAAAATCAGTGGATAAAACCACTTCCAGTTTATTCTTTGTTTTCTTGTAGTTCATGGTACTCTTTTGAAACGATATTTTTGAGTTTCGCTGCCATTTCAGGTTTTGTATGAATTAGATTGAAATCAAGTGTTGTCTGAATTTTTTGCATTCTGAAAAAATCTTTCTCACTGTGAATAAGAGGCATCAGTCCGCTAAAGATAAACCCCTGGCCTGAAATCCAGTTTACTGCATTATCTATCCATGGATGATCCAGGGGAAGATCTATGTAGATAGCGTTTAATTTTAGTCCGCTCAGGCTCTTTAAAATACTTGCACATGAATTCTCAAATGTTTTGCCGTACTGGTAACAGACAATAGTTGCCGTATTGCCACTGTATGAGATGTTCAGCTTCAGTTCGGTCTCTTCAAATGGTTTCTCAATGTTTTCAGGCAATTTATTTATCGCAGGTGAAGCTTCAAATTGACTGTAGATCTCTTTAAGAATCGGTTCATAGGAACCCGGCAGATATACGGAGTTCGTTCTCCGCGAATAGAGAGGTAAAAAGTCGGCAATTACAGAAACCGGCTGAGGATAGTGTTCATCAAATCCTTTAAAGGAGGCGCCGTAAAGATTTGATAGAAGGATTGCGGTGTTTTTGAAATTAAATTTCTGGTTTACAATTTGACTGACAATATGCACTGTGAGAGCAAAACCGTACAATCCAAGTAGACCCCGCTCTTTACTCATGTCGATCAGTTCGTTGATCATTCGTTTCATTAACCCCCGCTTTCTGTGTTCAGGTGCCACAACGGCCTCTCCAATTTCTCCCACAAGTGAATCGGTGTTCCGGATTACTGCAAAGTACCCAACGGGTCCTCCTTGCGAAGTGCGAACAATGGTGCCGAACTTGTACCCTTGCTGTAGTGCGGTTTCCTGTAATTTTGGAAAGTACATCTCTTCCTTATTGTAGGTGTAGTTATACGATTTGTAAATCAGCTTAGCAATATCCTCAGCGTCGCTGGTTGTAACAGGAGTAACCAGGTAATCGGTTTCGGTGTCAATTGTGTCTTCTGTGTGGTCGCTTCTCCTGGCAATGATATCAGAGATATGTTCACGTTGAAGTGTTTTAACCAGGCGGAACTCTTTGCCGTCTTTTCCCCGGTTCAGGTAGATAAAATGATCCGTCAGATTATGTAGCAATTCAAGGCCGGCGCCCTGAAAATTTCCGTCACTAAATGCAGCACTTTTTGAGTATTTATACTGGCGGAAGTGAAAGGGTTCTCCATATTCTCTGACGATAATTTCAATTTCTGAAGCATGATAAACAAAGATCACTTCGGCTTCCCCGCTTTTTTCCCGGTACCCGAAGAGATATATATTTGTAAGTATTTCATCCAGGGCGAGTGTCATTCGTGCAGCTTCCTGTTTATCCATACCCATATTGACGCACCACTTAAAGGTGAAGTCGGTTGCTGACCCGATCATTCCCATATGCATATCCAAATGTAACCTGGCTTCCATAGCTTTATTTTCTGTTCTTTTTACATGCCCTAAAAGTGATTTACAAAACTCTGCATTTACGGTATATTATATAATAAATTGTAAAGAATTAAGTAGAATCTTCGTAAGGTGCCACACTAATTTTTCATAGGGTTTATACCTACAAAAGTATCTTTTAATTCTTAACTGATGATGATTATTGATACTTGGACTGATGGTAAGAGAGTGAAAATTTTATTAGGTTAACGGTGTTAATTAAAATTGATAAATTGTTGGCTTAAAATCATTTTTGTAATAAATATATTTGATTATGGCACCAGGTAATTCTTCACGGCAGGCTGTGTTTGTTGATGGCGTTCGAACACCTTTTTTGCGGGCAGGAACAGATTTTAAAACTTTGTCTGCTTATGATATTGGCAGGCTTGCCATAGGCGGTCTCATCAACAAAACCAAACTGGATGGCAGCAGCGTAGATCATGTCATCATGGGAAATGTAATACAGGATATAAATACAAGTAACGTGGCCCGTGAATGTTCACTGGGGGCTGGTCTGCCAGATGATATCCCTGCCCATACCATTTCACTTGCCTGCGTCTCTTCAAATCGTGCAATTACGGATGCTGTGAATGCAATAGCTTGCGGTAATTCCAGCAAGATCATTGCAGGCGGAACCGAAATCATGAGCGATATCCCGATCCGTTTCCGGAAAAAATTCAGGCAAAAACTTCTCGAGACTCAAAAGTACAAATCTCCGCTGGATTACCTGAAATTTTTTAAAGGCCTCCGTTTCAGCGATATTCTTCCCGAGATCCCGTCCATTGCGGAGTATTCTACGGGAGAGACAATGGGTGAAAGCTGTGATAAGATGTCGGCCAAATTTGGTATCAGCCGGGAAGAAGAAGATGAATATGCATTGCGTTCTCATAAGCTGGCTGCTAAAGCTGAAGAAAAGGGATATTTTGATGATGAGATGTTCCCGGTACCCGTTCCGCCTTCATACAAAATTGTAGATTCAGATAACGGGATTCGTGGCGACAGTACTCTTGAAAAGCTGCAATCACTCAGGCCGGCGTTTACAAAACCTCATGGCACACATACAGCCGGCAACTCCTCTTTTTTGACGGATGGCGCTTCTGCATCACTCATTATGGAAGAAAAGGCAGCACTTGATGCAGGTTATAAACCGAAAGCCCTGATTCATGCATTTACCTACGTGGCTCAAAAACCGGGGGATGAACTTTTAATTGGTCCTGCGTTTGCAGTTCCGATTGTTCTGGACCGGATGAAACTGACTGTTTCGGATATCGATGTATTTGAGTTTCATGAAGCGTTTGCCGGACAAATATTGACTGTTTTGAAGGCTCTCGGAAGCGATACGTTTGCACGGGAGCGCCTTGGACGCGACAAAAAAGTGGGAGAGATCCCAATGGATAAATTTAATTTATGGGGAGGATCGCTTTCTGTTGGCCATCCTTTTGGTGCAACCGGTGTTCGCCTGGTGACAACAGCGGCAAACCGGCTGATTCATGAGGATGGCAAATACGGCCTGATCGCTGCCTGTGCCGCCGGAGGTCAAGGTCATGCCATGATTATTGAAAGATACAACCAGTAGGAGGCTGTTCAAAAAGCATACTTGATCGCATCCCAATTTAAATTATTTAGTTTGATTTTAAATAAATGTAGTATTAGTTCTTCGTGATTCATCGTGTCCTCGCGGCTTCGTGGTAAAACCGGCAGTTTATTGCCGCGAGACTGTCAGCTGAGGGATCTATGATTCACGAAAGAAACTGTAATAAACTATTGGATTTGGTTATATAATTTTGAGAATAAAAAGATTTAAAAATCACGCCACGGATTAAAAATCAGTGTTACTAAAAGCATACAATTATGAGTATTCTATCTGTTAAAACAATTGAGAATGTAGCCGTAGTCACATTAAACGACCCGGATGAAAAGGTAAACAAACTCAATGAGTCGCTGATTGATGAGGTGACAAATTTCCTGGATCGCCTGGAGTCGAATGATGAATTTCACGGAGCGCTGCTGATGAGTGGTAAGGAGGATAATTTTATCGCAGGGGCAGATATAGACATGTTCAAAAGCAGAACCACTGCTGAAGAACTTGAAGAATTGAGCCGCACCGGTCACGAAATTCTTACCCGGATAGAGAATTTTGCCAAACCTGTAGTTGTTGGAATTCACGGATCATGCATGGGCGGCGGTACGGAGCTTGCACTTGCCTGTCATTACCGCATTGTTTCGGATCACAGTGATACCAAAATTGGTCTTCCGGAAGTTAAACTGGGACTATTGCCCGGTATGGGGGGTACACAGCGCCTGCCAAGATTAATAGGCATCCAAAAGTCACTCGGCTATATGCTTACGGGAAAAAATATGTATTCGCGGCAGGCACGCAAGACCGGGTTTGCAGATGAGATTGTGCACAGGCATGCCATTGAGATGGCCGGGATAAAGGCGGTACATACCCTCAGAAATAAGAATATAACTCATCCTGATAAGCGGTCCCTTGCTGAGAAAGTCCTGGAAGGGAATCCGATCGGTCGCAGTATTGTTTTTTCGCAGGCGAGAAAACGAACGGCGGACCGCACAAAAGGGAATTATCCGGCTCCGCCTAAAATCATTGAAAGTGTTGAGTACGGCTATAAAAACGGGTATGAAATAGGATTAAAATATGAATCCCGGCTGTTCGGAGAATTAGCGGTCACACCGGAATCAAGAGCACTGGTTAATCTCTTTTTTGCGATGACTGATGCCAAGAAGAATCCCTGGGATGAGTCAAAAAAGAATGTGAATAAAATGGCAGTACTGGGGGCCGGACTGATGGGATCCGGGATTACAGAAGTAAGTATTGATCACGGCTATCATGTGTGGCTGAAAGATCAGACGATGGAACAGGCCGTGGAAGGGGAGAAAGAGATTGCTTCCAATTACCGGGAAAAAGTAAAGAAACGAATCATCTCCGGCTTTGAGAGAGATGAAGTTATGAGTAAAATCCATCCGACTACGGTTTACGACAGCTTTGAAAAGATTGACCTTGTTATCGAGGCTGTATTTGAAGATCTGAACCTGAAACAGAAGATTGTGAAAGAGGTGGAAGAGAACACCGGCGGGGACTGTATTTTTGCATCAAACACCTCCTCGTTGCCGATTTCCGACATTGCTGCGAAGGCTGAGCGGCCGGAAAACATTATCGGGATGCACTACTTTTCTCCTGTTCAGAAAATGCCGCTTCTTGAGATTATCAAAACAGATCAAACCGCCGATTGGGTGATCGGAACGGCTTATGATGTGGGAACGAATCAGGGTAAAACGGTTATTGTGGTTAATGACGGACCGGGCTTTTATACGACAAGAATTCTGGCGCCTTTTATGAATGAAGCTCTTCTTTTACTCGAAGAGGGTGCATCCGTAGAACAGCTGGATCGCGCAATGAAACAGTTCGGTTTTCCTGTAGGTCCTGTTGCACTTTTTGATGAAGTGGGAATAGATGTCGGAGCCCATGTTGCAGACGTACTGAGCAGTAAGTTTCAGGAACGCGGAGCAAAAACAAGCACGAAAGCTAAGGAATTGCTTGATGCGGGCTATAAAGGACGGAAGAACAAGAAAGGGTTTTACCGGTATGAAGAGGAGTCAAAAAAGAAGAAAGAGGTGAATCCTGAGATCTACCGGTTTTTTGGAGGAGAAGAAAGAAGTGGATTCGATGATTCGGAGATTCACCATCGCATGGTTCTGACAATGGTAAATGAAGCTGTTCTCTGTCTGGAGGAAGGTATTTTAGAGTCACCGGCTGATGGCGATTTGGGAGCAATACTGGGGCTTGGTTTTCCGCCTTTCCTGGGAGGCCCGTTCAGATACATTGACAACGAAGGGGCAGCGAATATCGTTAACCGGATGGTTAGTCTGCAGAAAGATCACGGTGACCGGTTCAAACCCGCTGCATTATTGTCAGGTACAGCAAAAGCCGGGAATAAATTTCATAAAAAGTGACCGACAGAATTGAAGAGGAAGGCTGAGGGAGACTGAGAGAAGGGGTGAAGGGGAGACTGAGTGATTTCTTTTCAAAAATATTTTTTATGACTGGATCATCACACAAAAATATCCATTGCCCGCCGCTTTAGCGGGGGGAATTCGGAGCATTCAACTCAAACCATC
>Ga0209924_1000440_pt1 | contig 18403 bp, 19 predicted proteins | sample SalPonR1_C_D1_MG_FD_185700 | JGI IMG/M metagenome (GOLD analysis project Ga0209924, IMG submission 185700) | Salt pond soil microbial communities from South San Francisco under conditions of wetland restoration - Salt Pond MetaG R1_C_D1_MG... ...
CGCGGCGATGGATGACCGAATGTCCCGATAATCGTAATTTTTACCGAAAAAATCGCGAATGGTACGCACAATGGACTCCTTAAATGCTGAAAGGTGTGTCCCACCCTGCGTCGTATGCTGCCCATTCACAAAGGAATAGTATTGCTCTCCGTATGACGAGCTATGCGTCAGGGCCAATTCCACATCGTCGGCCTTCAGGTGAATGATGGGATAGCGCAATTTTTCCTGAGCCGTTCGTTTCTCCAACAAATCGTGAAGCCCCCGGCTCGAGTGGTAGGTTTTACCATTGTACTTGATGCGCAGACCCGAATTCAGAAACGCATAGTTCCACAACTGCGCCGAAATGAACTCTTCCCGAAAATTGAAATTTTTGAAAATTTGGGGATCGGGATAAAAGGTAATCGCTGTTCCATTTTTTTCTTTGGTCGATGACGGTTTGGGATCTTCGATCAGGTTTCCACGCTCAAAGACCGCGCGCTTCATCTTACCCTCTCGATAAGCTTCTACCTCAAATCGGCTGGAGAGTGCATTGACCGCTTTCGTTCCCACACCGTTGAGTCCGACTGACTTTTTAAATGCCTTGGAGTCGTACTTTCCCCCTGTATTGATTTTGGATACGCAGTCTACGACTTTCCCGAGTGGAATGCCCCGACCGTAATCGCGCACGGAGAGGTAGTCCTCCCCCATTTCAATCTCAATCAATTTTCCAAAACCCATTACATGCTCATCAATGGAATTATCAAGGACCTCCTTCAGCAGGATATAGATCCCGTCATCCGCTGCACTTCCGTCTCCTAATTTCCCGATATACATCCCCGGACGAAGCCGGATATGCTCTTTCCAATCCAGGGATTTAATTTCCGATTCCGTATATTGAATGTCGCTCATTATGATCTGTATTTAATATGCAAATATAGTTAATATATGGCTATTCGCTATTCGCTATTCGCTTTTGGCTTTTGGCTTACGCTTGGCGGCTTGGCGGCTTTGCGAGAAAAAATCTTTTGGCTTTTAGCTTTCGCTTGGCGGCTTGGCGGCTTGGCGGCTTGGCGAGAAAAAATCTTTTGGCTTTTAGCTTTCGCTTTGAGACTTGGCGGCTTGGCGAGAAATATTTTCACAGCTAGACTCCATAAAAACATCAAAAAAGGAACTTAAATCAAATTTTTTCCGTTGAAAAATTACAATTGTATAATTAATCCAAATTTCATGCAAAACCAAATCGCCTTTATTTTTATTTCGATCTTTTATTCTGCCTTTGGGCTTTCAGCTCAGGATGCGGTCAAAACAGCTTTTATTTTTTCGGGAGAAGAAAGGTCGGCACTACAACAATTAATGATTATTTCAGAGTCTCACCCTCATGTGAAAGAGTTATTTTTCCTTGAGGAACAGCCCAAGAAAGGCAAAGAATCCATCAGTATCGCAACCGCCACCGGGCCAAATTCCTTTGCACTTGGAAATTTGCCCCCTTCTCAGATGTATGCTCGTATTTTACAAGTTCCCGCCCAAGAAATCCATGCCTCAGAAAAGCTGAATAACAAGCGATACAACCTATTTTATCACTCTGGCGAACAAGCCCTGGATGAAGAACTTCGGCAGAAAATTGCCCGTCGATTTCTTGAAAGAATAGATATTAAAGTTAGTACAGAGGATTCCGTGGTGATGGATCGCCTGGTATTTCACGCCGAGCAAGATATTCATCAGTCATTCGCTCAAGTGCATGAATCGGGAACTGCATGGATACAAAATAGCTCCTTCCAAATCTCTTTGAGAAACCATTCCCTATCGAAAATTTTAGCAGAGATTCAAAAACATCCGCTTTTTACACATTATCAACTCGTCGACCAGACGGGATTGTCTGAAGAACAGACCCTCGATGTAGATCTCAGCACAGAGAGCATCGATGACTTGATCGCATCTGCCGCTGAGCAGGGTTTGGAAATAACGATGGAAGAAGGCAAGGGAAGAAAAGTGATGCTGACGCCCCAATAAAACACCTGTTTACAACTCTTCCGGATAAGTAACCGATAAGATTTCCCCTGTCCGCGTTGCCAGCAGCACATGCCGTTCGGCCACAGATAGGGCACGGATATCATAATGATCAGGAATATCGAGACGTTGAAGCGTTTTCCCCTTGTCTGTTGAATAAGCCAGGGTACCTTGGTCACCCGCCAGCCAGAGCACACCTTCTGCATCCAGCGTCATGTCCCGAAAGCCCAATGACGAAAAAGAGGTTTTCGGAGCTCTTAATTCCTTCCAGCTGTGCCCCCCATCATTAGTCCGCCAAAGCCCGCCATATTGCGAAGCCAGCCAGCCACGCTGAGCATTCTCCATATAAAGGCTGGTAAAATAGGCTTCCGCAGGATAGCTCGCCGACCAGTGCGCGCCGCCATCATCGGAGCTCATCAGCACACCAAAGCCCGCCGCCAGCCAGCGATCATCCTCCACATGCACGACGGTTTCCAGGCCATTTTCGATAGTATCATAATGTAAAACAGCAAAATCTGTCAAACGAATCGTTTGCAGAACTCCGTTTTTAAATCGCTTTCCACCTACAGCCACCGCATAGTCCGCTGTTGGATGGCTCGCTAGATCTAGTAAAATTCGCCAAAATTGTAAACGGATTAAGTCCCAATTATTGTCGCCCTGATACCGCATAAACTGTCCATCAATACCAACCGTTACCATCCGCGCTCCCGAAATATCTAATCCATGAATGGCCTTATTCGTTACCGTCTGCACCGTCCAACTCGCACCGAAATCGTCTGAATGCGCAATATCTCCACGCTCCCAGGTATCTCCCCCTACCGCATAAGCCGTTCCATCCGAACTCAGCACAATATCATGCCATGCCCCGTCATGCTCCAACACGCTCCGCACCTCCACCTCCAGAAGATCCGGGCCACACTGCGCCAACAACACAGCAGTCAAACACAGGAAAAAATATCGATAAGCTGATGAACTCATAAACCAAAGATATCACTTTTTAAAGCTCCTCCTCCCCTCCCTTATTTATTCTTATGTCTTGGGCGCATCCCTCGAGGGTCCGCCACGGGGCGGACTCCTCGGGGTCGGGCTATGCGGGGGTTCCGTCCTCGAGGACGCCGCAGGCGTTCCCCGGGACCCGTTCGCTCCGCTCCCGGCCCCTACTATCCCTTGCGCGAAAAGCAGGCTCTTAGAACTACGACTCGGAATACCCTATAGTCTTTCAAATTACATTTGAATCTATCGGTAAAAGTTATCTTTTTACCCGAATAGAATTGAGGAAAGCCACAACACAGGATGATCAATACCTTGCACAGCAGTTCAAGGTCTAAGATCGCCCCACCATATCCCCCGGCTTCACCCATTCCTCGAATTGTTCGGCAGTCAAATAATCGAGTGCAATCGCCGCTTCCTTCAGAGTCGTTCCTTCTGCGTAGGCTTTTTTGGCGATCTCAGCTGCTTTGTCATAACCAATTTTTGTATTCAGGGCCGTCACTAACATCAGAGAATTGTTCAGATTCTCCCGGATGGCCGATTCATTTGGCTTCAGTCCACTCACGCAATTGTCAGCAAAGCTACGGCAGGCGTCTCCGATCAAATCCGCTGACATCAAAAAGTTGAAAATCATCTGAGGCTTAAATACATTAAGTTGGAAATGGCCATTCATTCCTCCAACATTGATCGCCACATCATTACCTATTACTTGTGCCATAGCCATCGTTAAGGCTTCTGCCTGAGTCGGATTTACCTTTCCAGGCATGATAGACGATCCGGGCTCGTTAGCGGGAATGATGTATTCACCGATTCCGCATCGAGGCCCGGAAGCCAACATGCGGATATCATTCCCGATTTTCATTAAAGAAACTGCCAATGTTTTAAGCGCTCCGTGCGTCTCCACAATTGCGTCGTGCGCCGAAAGAGCCTCAAATTTGTTCGGAGCTGTGCGGAAAGGAAGGTCCGTCAGCTCAGATATTTTCTGCGCTACCTTCTCAGGATATCCTTCCGGCGTATTTAGCCCCGTTCCTACTGCCGTACCTCCTAATGCGATTTCTCCAAGGTGATCTAAAGTACTTCGAACAGCATGGATACCATGATCTAACTGGGAAACGTAAGCGGACAGTTCTTGTCCTACAGTAACGGGAGTCGCATCCATGAAATGCGTTCGACCAATCTTAACCACATCATTATAGGCTTCGGCTTTCTCATGGAGAACATCTCGCAAATACTTAACCTGAGGCAGCATATGCTCGTGCAGCTTTTTGTAAGCGGCAATGTGCATTGCCGTCGGAAAAGTATCGTTTGAAGACTGAGATTTATTTACATCGTCATTGGGATGTAAAATCTTTTTTTCATCTGTCAATTCACCACCCTGTAGGACATGACCTCGATTTGCGATCACTTCATTCGTGTTCATGTTTGACTGGGTTCCCGAACCGGTCTGCCAGACAACCAGCGGAAACTCATCGTCCCAATTTCCCGCAATAATCTCATCACAAACCTGAGCTATCAGCTGGGCTTTATTTCCGTCTAAAACGCCCAAATCCTGATTGGTCAGCGCTGCTGCTTTTTTCAAAATCGCAAATGCCCGAATCACTTCAGCTGGCATCCGGTGTCCTCCAATTTTAAAATTCTGATATGAACGCTGGGTCTGTGCTCCCCAATACTTGTCGACGGGAACTTCTACGTATCCCAAACTATCCTTTTCCTTTCGTTTATCTGTGGCCATAAGCTGTTTTTATTATGCGAATACAGGTGGCATGAACCGTTCACCTATTCGATTCTTTAAAAAAAATCCAATTGCTCTTGCAAATTAACGGAATTCAAAAGGGTTTCTGATGCCTATTTACCCATAAATTTCACCTCGCCTATACAAACATTTCAAGGGTGTCGTCGTTATACATTTATATTATCAAACTAAAATACAAACAAATGGCTTTCGAACTACCAAAACTACCTTATGAAAAAGATGCATTAGAACCGCATATTGATGCAAAAACAATGGAAATTCACCATGGCAAGCACCATGCTGGCTATACCAAAAAGTTAAATGCAGCAATTGAGGGAACTGATCATGAAGGAAAATCAATAGAAGATATTCTGGCGAATGTTTCAGCTGCAGGTGCAGGTGTCCGAAACAACGGTGGAGGATTTTATAATCACAGCTTATTTTGGGAAGTGATGGGTCCTAACGGCGGCGGAACGCCCTCGGGATCTTTAGGAGATGCGATCAATAATCAATTTGGATCTTTTGACAAATTCAAAGATGAATTTAAAAATGCAGGCGGAACGCAATTTGGATCCGGTTGGGCGTGGCTCATCGTGGATAAAAACAATAAATTGGCCGTTACTAATACGCCTAACCAGGATAATCCATTAATGGATGTAGTTGATGAAAATGGAACACCGATCTTAGGTGTTGATGTTTGGGAACACGCCTATTACTTAAATTATCAAAATAGACGTCCCGACTATTTGGAAGCATTTTTCAATGTAATCAATTGGGATGAAGTAAGCCGACGATACGACGAAGCAATTTCATAGTAAGTTGCTGACTTGAAAATAGAAAAGCCCTGCTATTTTAGCAGGGCTTTTTTTATTGGTATTATTTAGCAACGCTACTGTAAAGCTAGCACTTATTACTCCTCTCCCCCAGACAAGTAACCGCCGCAAGGCGGTCGGGGTGGTTCATTCCCCTCCCTCGGAAAGCTAATTAACTCCCAGCCCCCGAAGAATCCTCCGCAAAAGCAGGGTGGTCAAAAAGAATGTCCATAACCTCATCCATCTCCTGCAGCACTCGCCGGGCTGAAATATGAATAACTGTTAACCCAAGCGACTCCAGATAAGCATCTCGGGCTGAATCGTAATCAATGCTATCACTATGGCTTCTGCCATCAATTTCAATCACCACCTGACTATTTCCACAGTAAAAATCAACGATATAATTACCAATTATCTTTTGGCGATCAAAGTCGAACCCCTTAAACTGCTTTTTCTTCACCCGGTTCCAAAAAATAATCTCCGCAAGATTGCCAGCTCTTCGCAATTGCCTTGCCCTTTGCCTGAGATTTGGATTGAAAGGCAGTTTAAAGTAGTTTTTACTCGCTCTTTTTACCACCCCGTCATCAGCCCATGGCTGATGACACCCCTCCGAAGGAGGGGAATTACTCTCGCCTGTTCCAGGAGACTTTTTATGCTCCTTTCTAATTTCCATAAAGTAAAACTTATTAACTAATTAAACTATCAATCAAAAAAATATACTTCAGTGCCTCATTCACCTTACCCTAAACCACACTCCAAGTACCTATTCCCCTCCCTCGGAGGGGTGGCCGCCGCAAGGCGGTCGGGGTGGTTCCTATTCTTTCCGCACCGCTTTTACCAATCGGTCAACTTTTTCCTTCGAGTTCCGTCCGAGCATACCGCACTGAAAGATATAGACTTTATCGCCTTTGAGTCGCAATTGACGGAAGTCATAATCCAAAGCAGCTGAATCGATCTGCAAACTGTAAATAAATCCTTCGTCCCACTCCTCCTCTATCTTTTCAAAATAGGCTTCCTCCCGGACCATATCTTTCTGCTCTTCCACTAAGCTCTCGATATTCGTGGTCTGGACATCCATACCAAACACCTGCAAGCTATACTCATCACTTCCTTTTAAGGTGATGTCTTGCATAGTACCGAGACTGCTAACTTTCACCTCCAAATCTTCCGGCCCCATTACTTTTAGGGGAACACCCTCTCCAATCAAATTATGTTCTGTCCAGTCCTCAGAAGGGTCGGGAGTACAAGCAGTAAAAGTGAGGATAAAAAATAGCCCTAAACCTATAAATAATCGAAGCATAATCTATTGTTTTTACAAAAGTACGTTAATCGAGGGGGAAATCCGAAGTGCATTTGTTGGATTCAATCCCCAAATGCATTCATCAAACGAAGGTTGACCTACTTCGCGGTTTTTATCGTGCAACCAATCGCTTTAGTCATCGCTGGATTGGGATCTTTGCCCGCTTCTAAGGCAGAAATTGCGTCTCTTAGATAATGTTCATCGGCAGCTTCAGCAGATTTGTAGTTATTATCGATGGCTCCAATGTAGCGAAGGATGCTATTCTCATCTACGAGAAATACATGTGGCGTACGCTCGGCGCCAAACTTAGGATATACTTTTTGGCCCTTATCCAAAACATACTTAAATGGAAAGTTTTTCTCGCTGGCGCGCTCCTTCATTTTCTCAAAACTATCATCTGGCTGTACATCAGGATCATTGGGGTTGATGGCAATAACGGGATAACCTTTGGGAGCCCATTCGTTATGAAGCTCAATGATTCGGTCCTCATACGCTATGGCATAGGGACAATGATTGCATGTAAAAATGATGATATAGCCCTTGGCATCGGGATAATTTGCCATAGATACCATTTCTCCGTCAGTACTTTTCAATGAAAAATCATCGACGACGTTACCGATTTCATATTGTGCCGAAACAGAGAAAATAAGGGTCAAGATAAGCAGAGCAGTCAAAATGTATTTCATAGCTTGTTTTTATGGGAAAGTTTGAATAATGTCTTCCAACTCTTCAACAGAGTGGAAAGATTGTTGGTAAAATTTTCGCTGATTGTTTTTGTAAAATAAAGTGGCTGGAATCGCTCCGGACCAAGAAGGGTCCACCTTGTCGATCCATTTATTGGCATCGGGGTCATCCAACAGCCATACATCCGGATGCAGCTTACGATCTGCAATAAAAGGTAATACCCGCGTTTGCATTTGAGTTTCCATGTCCAGACTCACCAAAATGACTCGAATTCGAGGGTCATCTGCATATTTTCGACTTAGGGTATTGAAATAAGGCATCTCCTTTACGCAAGGTTGGCACCAGGTAGCCCAAAAGTTAACTATAACTAATTGTTCGGGATCTGCCGGGAGCCGAGCTTCCAACCCTTCGAAGTCCATGACAGGCACCTCCGGTGATACCTGTGCAGTCATATTCCCGACGAAGAGTCCAAAGAGAAATATCCATGTCATAATTGTTCTCATAGGATGATATAACTTCGATTCACCTTAAACTGTTGTTCAAATCTGTTGGTCTTCGCAATATCTGACTATTGAACAGAAAACGTCCAACCTTTTGCTCGAACTTTATCCAATAGCACCCCATCGACTGCGATGTGGGCAGCTTTACTTACCAATTTCAGGGTCTCCTCTCCATGATGTACACGAAATTTTAAGACATGCTCACCAGGGTGATGTTCAATTACCTCGTCAATAGCAGTCATGGTTTCGTCTACTAAATCATCCAGCGTAAATTCGAGGGTAAGACTCTTTATCCGGTCTTTTCCCACAGACGAAAGTTGCCGTACTTCTTGTATATTAAACTGCAGATCTCCGGTCCGGTAGCGCTTACGAAACGATCCTTCGACATATAAAACCTGACCTTGTTGCAAGAGCTCTTTACTCCGCATATATTCTTCGCCAAAAATCACAAAGCTTTGAGAACCTGTAAAGTCCTGCAGGGTAAAACGACCATACCCCTCACCTCGCTTAGAAATCCCATGGAATGCTTCGGTTACGATTCCCCCTAATGCGAGCTTTCTTCCTTCTTTTTCTTGTTCATGCAATTCTTGTAAGGGGCACTTTACGAAGGCATTGTATTCGAAGGTGTAATCATCCAGCGGATGACCGCTGGCATATATACCCACCACCTCTTTTTCCATTTCCAACATCTTGATTAAAGGCCACTTGATGTCGGCCGGCACATCGGGTTCGTGCACCAACTCTCCAGAGATATCTCCAAAAAGCGAGTTGGACAGCTGTTGTTTTTGATTTTGATAGCTTTGGCCGTATTTAATCAGTGCTTCCACATAGGTGTCATATGGCCCGCTGGCAGCAAAAAGTTGTGCGCGTTTCACACCCAAACAGTCAAAGGCACCTGCCTTGGATAGGCTTTCCATGACGCGCTTATTGACTCCGCTGAGTTCGATCCGCCGCATCATGTCCGGGAGATCCGAAAAGGGGCCATTCTCCTTGCGTTCGGCCAAAATCACTTCCACTGGACCCTCGCCAACGCCTTTGAGAGCCGATAAGCCAATCACAATGTTTTGATCTTTCGTAACGGAGAAATCCATGCCTGATCGGTTGATATTCGGAGGCTCAACTTCAATACCCATACGTTTGCATTCCCGGAGGAATAAGTTGACTTTTGAGATGTCGCTCTTATTGTGCGTTAAAGCAGAGGCGAGAAACTCCTGGGGATAATTGGCTTTTAGATAGGCCGTTTGGAAAGCAACGAAGGCGTAGCAAGTGGAATGCGATTTATTAAAGGCGTATGATGCAAAGGCCTCCCAATCTTTCCAGATTTTATCCAGTTTTTCTTTGGCGTGACCTTTACTTTTGCCCCCTTCGATAAACTTGGGATACAATTCGTCGATAATCTCCTTCTTCTTCTTTCCCATTCCCTTCCGTAACATATCAGCCTGCCCCCGGGAAAAGCCGGCCAGCTTTTGAGACAGGAGCATCACTTGCTCCTGATAGACGGTAATCCCGTAAGTTTCCTTCAGAAATTCCTCCATATCGTCCAAATCGTAGGAAATCTCCTGGTCGCCATGCTTTCGGGCGATGAAATCGGGAATATACTCCATGGGACCTGGCCGATAAAGAGCATTTACGGCAATGAGATCCTCAAATCGCGTAGGCTTTAAGCCGCGCAAGACATTTTGCATTCCCTCACTCTCGTACTGGAAAATTCCAATTGTATCGCCGCGCTGGAAGAGTTCATATGTCTTTTCATCGTCCAATGGAATTTCATCAGGATCAATTTCGACTTCGTGGTTTTCCTTGACAAGATGTATGGCATCTTTAATAATGGACAGCGTGCGCAGACCCAGAAAATCCATTTTGAGTAAGCCTGCATCCTCAGCTACAGAGTTATCAAACTGAGAAACTAAAAGGTCAGAGTCTTTCGATCGAGCCACTGGCACGTAATTACTGACCTCATCAGGAGTGATAACAACAGCACAAGCATGTAGACCCGTATTCCGTACGGAGCCCTCTAACCGTTGAGCCATTTTAATGGTATCGCCAACGATATCGTTTCGCTTCGCCATATCGCGCAAGTTTTCCACCTTTTTAAAGTCGTCATTGCGCAGTTTGTCTTTAAGGTCTTTGCTCATTTCGTCGCCAGCCAATAGGTCCTTAAGCGAAAAATTGGTCGGGATGGACTTAGCAATACTATTGACCTGATCCAGGGGCAGGTCGAGCACGCGCCCCACGTCGCGGATGGAGGATTTGGCGGCCATTGTGCCATAGGTCACGATTTGCGCCACCTGATTGAAGCCATATTTATTTACAACGTAATCTATTACCTTTTGTCGTCCTACATCATCGAAGTCAATATCGATATCCGGCATGGAAATACGCTCGGGATTTAGAAAACGCTCAAAAAGTAGATCGTACTTGATGGGGTCGACATTGGTAATTCCCAGACAATAGGCTACGGCTGAGCCCGCCGCCGATCCGCGACCGGGCCCTACCCATACCCCCATCTCACGTGCGGAGGTGGTAAAGTCCTGAACGATGAGGAAATAGCCGGGATAGCCCGAGTCTTCAATTACCTGGAGCTCGAATTCCAGCCGCTCCCGAATCTTTTCTGTGATTTCGCCATAGCGGTCTTCAGCTCCGGTATAGGTCAAATGTCTCAAATATTCCATCTCGGAATGAAAGTTGCCGGGAAGGGGGTATTTTGGCAATACGACATCACGTGCTAAATCCAGGGTGTCGATTTTATCCCAGATTTCCATGGTATGATCTACAGCTTGCGGCACATCCTTAAATAACTGAGCCATCTCCTGCTGAGATTTGAAGTAAAAATCCGAGCTCGGAAAAGCGAAGCGCTCCCCTTTTCCATCTCCTTTGATATCATTCTTTAGATTTCCGGTATTGACACAGAGCAAAACATCGTGCGGATCCGCATCCTCTTCCTCTACATAGTGCGAATCATTCGTACAGATGGTTTTAATATTGTACTTTTTGGCCAGGGAAAGCAAAACCTGATTGACATCTTCCTGAGATTTTCCAGAAGGAATAATTTGATTGTGCTCATTGCGGATCGTTACATTGTCCATCCCCCGATGGCGCTGTAATTCAATGTAAAAATCTTCTCCAAAAAGATCCAGCCACCATTTGACCATTTCCTCTGCCTTTTCGTCTTCGCCCCGCAGGATGGTTTGTGGGATTTCCGCTCCGATGCAACAGCTGGTGGCAATGAGACCTTCGTGATATTCGAGAATGAGTTCCTTATCAATACGAGGAAATTTGCCATACATACCATCAATAAAGCCCAGAGAGCAAAGCTTAGTCAGGTTTTTATAGCCCGTTTTATTTTTTGCGAGTAGTAATTGATGATAGCGTTTGTCCCGCTCTCCCTTTGATTTGGCAAAGCTAGTCTTCCGGCGGTCCTCTACCATGTAGAATTCACACCCCAGAATGGGTTTCACCCCTGCTTTTTTAGCCTCGTTGACGAATTTGAATGCACCGAACATATTTCCATGATCGGTCAGGGCTACCCCTTTCTGGCCATCCAGAGCCGCTTTTTGCATCATATCCTCGATGCGTGAGGCACCATCGAGCAGGGAATATTGTGTGTGACAGTGAAGGTGGCAGAATTGGGTCATAATAAAAGATCAATATGAGTTTTTGAAATAAAAGGAAAACTAAGATACGAAAGTGATATATTAAAAAAAATAATTATGTAGAAGTTATACCAGAATTCTTCTCCTCTCCTTCTTAAGTATGTTTCGAAGTCTAACAAACGAAGCTTAGAGACTTATCTAGTAAATGTGGGACTTTAAGTATCCTGCTTCAATGACTAGACCAAAGCGATCCATTCAGTCTTTCAAGCCTGATCCTCTACGCGTCAGGGATAGGAGGTGCCGCGACCTCGTGTCATTACCAATAAATTCCTTATCTACCTGGCCTTAGTCTACCTTTCCTGCTCTTCAGCAGCAGAGACAAAGCGCGCCTGGTCTCTACTGCTCTACTCCACCACCGCACCTTGATCTGAACAAAAATCTCCAGCCCTTTTTCCATACTTATTTAGTGGTAATGACACCAGGGAGCGGGTCCCGAGGCCCGCCCTGTGCGGCCTCGAGGACGAAACCACCGCATAGCCCGACCCCGTACCGAGAAGCGCGGAGCGCTTCCGAGGACGGGGTGACGCCCTAAAACACATACTTTAAGAAGGGGAAATGGTAGATACCTCAGTGGCCATTCGGGCCCAATCGATGGCATGATGAGAAGCGTGTGTGATGACCTGACCTTTGTGAACGATAATGAGTTGTGGGGATTGGTGGGCGAGATCGAGTTCCTCCGCAATCATTCGGGATAGGTCGCGATGGGCTATGAGATCTAAATAGTAAATGGGGATATTATGGGGCATCTTTTGCGACTGATCGGTCAGTTCGCTCATGACATGATGACTGGTTCCGCAGCGCGTACTGTGCTTAAAAAAAGCGATGGGCTGATGATGCGATTTTTCCAGGGCGTTACGAACATCTGCCTCGGTCTCCAGAGTAGACCAAAATTCAGGTAATGCCGTTGATGAAAACCAATCTAAAAAGGCCATAATTTGCAGTTTATAGGATGTAATAAAATCAGTGGCATTTAGTTCAAATCTGGCGTTAGGAGAGACATATATATGATATAAAGTATTCGATCCATGGATAAAAGTAAGATAATCAAATCGCTTTACTTGTGAAAAACAAATGTTTGTATAACTCACTGATAGTTTGTTACTTAGCAGAAGACTAAGGCCTTAAATATGATTCATACAGAAACTCAAAAAGTGTCTCCCTTCAAGATTGCCATTAGCGTGGTATTATTGAATTGCTTAGTTTTGCTTACTTATTTGATCCAATGATGTAGTTTTTGGGATTTCACATAAATTTTGTGAAATCTTTTTTTCATGCGAAAATTAATACCTACATTAACGACATCAAAGTGACGTGAAACCTCTTATCCCTATGAATTTTCCGTTAGAGAATTACAAAGCTCATTTTGCGCATTATGCGGGTGACATGACCCACGCAGAAGGATTTGAGTCGGAACTGACAGACGAAGAATCTTTTCTCCTGCGCGCCGGAGGCCTGCCTAAGAAGGGTGTTCCTTACTTTTATTTTGATACCAGTATACACGAGTGGCGCAATCTACCACTAGATTCTTACTTAGTCTGTCTGGGGACCTGCGAAGGTCCGCAAACCCGCCACTATATTTTCCTGGACTTAGATCACAAAGTGTATATCCGGTGGGCCAACGGGCATGTAGAATTTGTAAACAGCAGCTTATCTTGTCTGATGAGGTCACTTTTAGCGTACAGCGAGTGGTTGGAATCTATTGAGCAAATTGTGGAACACTCCGGCAGTTACTTGATTCAAAATGAGGATATTTTTGAATTATACTATCAGTTGCGATCGATAGATCAGGAGGCGATTCACCCCGATGGTCTGTGGATGTATTTGATGGAGGAATACCCTGTTTTTGAAGTCGAACAGCCTTATCTGGACGAGAGCCTTGGATAATTACAGGCCATGAATTCCTGGGAAAAAGGCGTCTTCGTAGTGAGTGAGTTTCCATTCCCTTTCCCATTGACTTAGTGTAATGATATCAAAGCGAAACTCGCCAGACCAGCGGATCTGTGCCATATATTCATAAGCGGCGTTTGCCAGTGCGCGCTTTTTGGCCTGCGAAATACCCCAGCGTTGAACAGCATAGCCAGGATCTACCCTTGTTTTCACCTCAACAAATACTAAGGTTTCGTCCTGCCTGGCAATGATATCAATTTCGTAAGGCCGTTGGCGCCAATTGCGCTCCAACAGGAGATATCCCGCGCGATACAAACGCTCGGCTGCGTATTGTTCCCCTTTTCGGCCGACTGACCATTGACTTGCCATATCGTAAACTTACAGAATTTCTGCACTATGGGTCGTAAATTTCTTAATATTGAGGAGAATTACGAATACATGGAAAAATTAATAGCTGAGTTTCCAGACCAATTGCAGGAGGCGCTGGATATAGGCCGAAAAGCCCTCATTGAATCCCGAAAAGATATACACGAGGTATTAATTTGTGGAATGGGAGGCTCTGGAGTGGGCGCTCATTTTGTGAAGGACTTTGTTTCGGAAACGGCCCAAGTGCCGATTCTGATCAATAAAGACTATGAGATCCCGGCTTTTGCTGATGAGCATACGCTCGTGCTGGCTTCTTCCTATTCGGGAAATACAGAAGAAACACTCGCCGCTTATGCCGCTGCGAAAAAGCAGAACTGTTCGATTATTGCGATTAGTAGTGGAGGAGAGCTTATGGCCGATGCACAGGCAGCCGGCTTTGACACGATCTCACTCCCTGCAGGCTATCCTGCACCGCGCGCTTGTTTGGGCTTTTCACTAGTCGCTCAGTTGTTTGCCCTGCACAAATCTGGCTGTGTACCGAACTTCTTTGAAGAGCAAATCATCGACACCCTCGAACGCATAAAGCTGGAACAAGAAGATATGCGCTCAAAAGCAGAGCAAATCGCCCAATTAATGGTGGATCGCTTACCTGTGATGTACGGGGCCAATCGAACGGATGCCACTTTACTTCGATGGCGACAACAACTTAACGAAAATGCAAAGCATTTAGCCTGGCATCAGGTTTTTCCCGAAATGAATCACAATGAGATTGTCGGCTGGAAGGGCGACTATTCTCAACTCTTAGTTGTGGCTCTTCGCCATCGAGACGACCCGGCGCGGCATCAATTGCGCATGGATTTGACGCGCGAGGTGTTTCAGCATTGGGCCGGTGGATATATGGAGGTGTACTCCCGCGGGGGCAGTTTTCTTGAAAAAAGTTTATATCTCGTACATTTGGGCGACTGGGTTTCTTACTATTTAGCCGAACTCAAAGGAGAAAATCCCGATGAGGTGAAAGTCATTGACCATTTAAAAGAACAACTCAAAAAATACGATTAACTATGGATTTGGAGGGAAAAGTAATATTAATCACAGGCGGATCTCGAGGAATTGGAGCTGCCATTGTTAAAACTTGTCACGAGGCAGGGGCTCAAGTGGCCTTTACCTATCGGTCTTCATCCCATCAAGCCGATGAATTGGTCAACGAACTGGGCACTCGGGTCAAAGCCTACCAAAGCGATGCGGCAGACTACGAGGCTGCTGGCGAGCTGATTCGAACCGTGATAGAAGATATGGGCGCTATTGACGGCCTGATCAATAATGCCGGCATCACCAAGGATAATCTGCTCATGCGCATGTCAGAAGAGCAATGGGACCAGGTCATGCACGTGAATCTCAAATCCGCCTTCAACCTGACGAAGCACTGTATGCGCCCCATGATGAAACAGCGCAAAGGCTCTATTATCAATATGAGTTCAGTGGTCGGCATGTTCGGCAATGCCGGACAGTCCAATTACGCTGCTTCTAAAGCGGGACTTATAGGTTTTACTAAATCTATTGCCAAGGAAGTGGGATCGCGAAATATCCGCTGCAATGCCATTGCACCGGGATTTATCGCCACAGAAATGACCGAGGAACTAGATGAGAAAACCAAGCAGCAGTTTCTGGCCAATATTCCGCTGAAGCGCTATGGAACAGCAGAAGAAGTCGCGAACCTCTGCGTCTTTTTATTGTCTGACAAATCTGCCTACATCAGTGGACAGGCCATTTCGATTTGTGGCGCTTTAAATACATAGGCTTTTACAGATCGCCTTCCTGCGGGCGTATGATTATCTCTTCAACCGTAGACTTTGGTGGCAAATCCCAGGCGGCATAGACCATATGGGCTACATGCTCGGCATCCATCAACCGGTCGGGAGGCAATTCCGCACCTTCCCACGATCGACTCCAGGTGGCTCCAGGCAAAATCGCCGTCACCTTGATATTGTCATCTTTTAGCTCGGCCCGAAGGCAATTATTAAATCCCAACTGTGCCCATTTTGAAATCGCATAAGATCCTCCATTGGGATAAGCGGTGATGCTGGCAATCGAGCACATATTAAAAATATGGGCGGGCTTTGACTGTTCTAAAAGAGACATCGCTGCCCTGGTACCATAATAAGACGAATACAGGTTGGTTTCCATCATGAGTTCCAGGTTTCCATCCTCTTCTTCCAACAAAGCCCCCGGAATAAAGACCCCGGCATTATTGACCAGCACATCCAAACGGTTCCACCGGGATTCGATGGCGGCAATAAATTGGCTCCAATCCTCACGCTTGCGAACATCTACGGACTGTAGAAGTATATCTGCCTGGGGATACAAATGGGTAATTTCTTTTTCCACCTCCCTAAGGTCTGATTTTGTTCGAGATGCCAGCGCCAGAGCCCAACCTTCTCGCGCAAATCGATTCGAAATAGCTCGACCTATGCCGGCGGTTGCTCCCGTAATGGCTATAACTTTTACATTCTCCATGAGTGATTTTTTCTTTACTTACTTTAAATTATAATAAATTTAGGGCCGCATAGTTACGGATACGGGAATAAATTTCAAAAATTGAATATACTACATCATTTCGGGCGCTACATACTGATGATGAAAAAAACCATCAGTCGACCAGAGAATATACGCATGTACTGGAAAGAAACCATGCGGCAAATGAACGATATCGGAGTGGGGTCACTCACCATCATCATGTTGATTTCTGTATTTATTGGGGCGGTGACTGCCGTTCAGTTTTCTTATCAACTCGGATCTGCCATGGTGCCACGTTACTACGTAGGGTATATCGTTAGGGATATCACGATTATTGAGCTCGCTCCGACCATCACCTGTTTAGTATTGGCTGGGAAAGTGGGGTCAAATATTGCGGCTGAACTGGGCGGAATGCGGCAAAAAGAACACATTGATGCCATGGAAATTATGGGCATTAACACCGCTTCCTACCTGATCTTACCCAAAGTCATTGCAGCTCTCTTCGTCGTCCCCCTGCTCGTCTGTCTGGCCGCCTTCGTCAGCATCGGCGGCGGTTATATGGCCACTGTACCCACGGGATATTTTACCGGTCCTGAGTACATTCAGGGGCTACGTTCCTTTTTTGAGCCGTATAATGTTTTCATGATGTTCGTCAAAGCCACCGTTTTCGGCTACATCCTGACCACCGTATCCTGTTATATGGGCTATTTCGTGACGGGAGGAAGCATCGAACTCGGAAAGGCCAGCACGAATGCCGTTGTGTATAGTAACATTTTAATTCTATTGGCGGATTATGTTATCGCTGTAATATTAACTGGATAGTCTATGATACGCGTAGAAAATATAAAGAAATCATTCGGCGATCTCGAGGTCCTGAAAGGCATTGACTTGAATTTCTATAAAGGGAAGACCAATATCATCATCGGGCGCAGTGGAGCGGGTAAAACAGTTCTACTCAAGCTTATTGTGGGCCTCTACCCTCCCACCTCTGGTAAAATCTTTTATGGCGATACCGACTTCCTGTCACTCAATGCTAAGCAATTACGCGCCATACGCATGAAGGTGGGCATGTTATTTCAGCAAGGCGCACTTTTCGATAGTATGACCATACAGGAAAATATTCGATTCCCGCTGGACATGTTTTCTAATATGACCATGAAAGAAAAAAACATCAAAGTATCCGAAACCCTAGAGCGTGTGGATTTGCTCAATAAAGAACACCTTTACCCTTCAGAAGCCAGCGGGGGGATGCAAAAGCGCGTCGGGATTGCCAGAGCCATAGTCCTGGAGCCGGAGTACTTGTTTTGCGACGAACCCAATTCAGGCCTGGACCCCAAAACCTCCATCCTGATCGATCAGCTTATTTCCAATATCACCCACGAGCGCAATATTACCACCATCATCAATACCCACGATATGAACTCCGTGATGGAAATCGGAGAAAATATAGCTCTGCTGGCCGATGGCTATCTCGAGTGGCAAGGCCACAAAAGCGAGGTTTTGGCCAGTGAAAATGAAGAGCTCCACCGTTTTATTTTCGCCTCTCCCTTCCTCAAAAAGCTGCGCAATAAAGCCCTTGGAAAACCCACTGAGGATTAGTAATCTCTATTTTTTTCTTTTTTGGGCGGTCCGCGCCGGTTTCGCCGGCGCGGCGCTACGGTCGCGACTTGGTACCCAACGAGTTGGGTACGGCCTTCGGCCTCGCTCCCATCGCTACCGCGGGGGTATGCGGCTAGTGTCATTACCACTCAATCCGCTACAGACCAAGTCTTGATCTTTTTGCTCACATCTTCGTTGCTTCTCAGTCGCGTAGCTAAGGCTATGCTCCTTCGTAGCGCCTTGATCTGAACAAAAATCTCCTTCGACTTTTCTATACTTATTTAGTGGTAATGAAACTAGGTCTTTCAATATTTACATAAAAAGAATATTAATCTGCTAAGATAGCCCATAACTCCACTGTCTTCTCTCATCCCCATCAT
>Ga0209924_1000442_pt1 | contig 18367 bp, 18 predicted proteins | sample SalPonR1_C_D1_MG_FD_185700 | JGI IMG/M metagenome (GOLD analysis project Ga0209924, IMG submission 185700) | Salt pond soil microbial communities from South San Francisco under conditions of wetland restoration - Salt Pond MetaG R1_C_D1_MG... ...
CGGTGAACCCCACGAACGCTATAATTGGGATGCGCCGGTGGAAATCGACCCCCACAACCCCAAAGGTCTGTACTTTGCTTCACAACGGGTGTGGAAGTCTGACGACCGAGGTGATAGTTGGACGCCCATTTCTGAAGATCTGACCCGTAATGAAGAGCGCTTTCGACTACCTATCATGGGGCGTCAGCACAGCTGGGACAATCCCTGGGATATCTACGCCATGTCAAAATACAATACCATAACCTCATTAGCTCCCTCTCCCCTCGATAAGGATCTGGTGTATGCCGGATCAGACGATGGCTTACTTCATGTCACGGAAGATGGTGGCGATAATTGGCGGAGAATTCCGGCAAAGGATTTACCGGGCGTCGCCAAAAGAGCCTTTGTCAATGATATCGAGGCTGACCTGCACGATGTAAATACGGTCTATGTAGCTTTAGATAATCACAAAGAGGGAGATTATGCGCCCTATTTATTTAAAAGTACGGATCGCGGACAAAGCTGGACGGATATTGGCACCACCCTGCCGCACGGCCATTGGGTCTGGCGCATCGTACAGGATCACGTCAATCCTGAATTGCTATTTGCCGGTACGGAAGGTGGCGTTTATGTCAGCCAAAACGGCGGTGAGAACTGGACGAAACTCAAAGGCGGTATGCCGCGTATCGGCGTACGGGACTTAGTCATTCAAAAACGAGAAAATGACCTCGTGGCCGGAACTTTTGGGCGCGGGATCTACATTTTAGATGATTATAGTCCGCTTCGTGAAATAAATATATCCGAGGCACCGGACACATCAGTAATCTTTCCGCCGCGCAAGGCATGGAATTACGATCCCCGATCCGTGAGTCACTCTCAGGGTGACAACACTTTTTCGGCTCCCAATCCGGAGTACGGAGCCACCTTTACCTATTACCTGAATGAATCTGTAAAAACACGAAAAGAGCAGCGGAAAGAACGCGAAAAAGAGCTCGACGCCGATGAAGACCATCCCATTCCCGATTGGGAAGAGTTGGATCGGGAGCTCGATGAACTCGAGCCAAGAGTCGAATTCGAAATTCGAGATACAGACGGACAGCTGCTTTCTCGGGTGGGTGCCAAACGCAAAAAAGGCTTACATCGCACGAGCTGGAATCTTCGTGCACTCTTGCCGACGGCCATTCGAAAAGACAATCCCGATCGCCGGCGAAGCTACCGTGTCGCTGATGGCACTTACCAGGCACAATTGGTCAAGTTTGTCGATGGCAACTACACGGCAATAAGTGCTCCGGTAAGCTTCGAAGTAGAATCCTTACACCCGGGTGCACTGCCTGGCAAAGAAGAGACTACCAAAGCCGCTTTCCGAAAAGAAATAATAGCTTTGGATAACGCCATGCAAAAGAGCAATCAGCAGCTATCATCTATTGAAAAGGAGCTCAAAACCCTCATGGTTGCCCGAAAACGGGCCACACAAGCTGCCCCGGAAGTGGATGCGCAACTCGCAAGCCTCCGTGATGAGGTATTACAGCTGAAATATCAATTGTCAGGCACCCCTGCAAAAGGTGAGTTGCGAGAAAGTCAGGATCCGCGTCCTCGAGACCGCTTCTACGCCGCCTATCGGGGTCTGAACGGCAGCTATGGACCGACGCCTTTGCACCGAGCGACCTTGAAAGCAGGCAAAACAGAACTGCAACCGATTGCCGATCGCATAGCCGAAATAGCTGAAACTGAGCTTCCATCGCTTAAAAAAGCAGTGCAGGATTCCGGAGCACCGGCAATACTCGAGATGGATGACTAAGTCCATATTTGGCGATCTGTTGATTTTCTCGTAAATACGCAGAAATTAATCGCCAAATCCATGGTTACCAAACTCATTGTGCTTTTTGCCTATGTATCTATTCTATTTATCATAGGTTATGTGGCTTCGCGCCGCATCAAAGCCATGAGTGACTTCTACGTAGGCGGTAAAAATATCGGCTACTGGGCCATTGCTTTTTCCGCCCGCGCTACCGGTGAATCCGGCTGGTTGCTCATCGGAGTTACGGGTATGGGCGCTTTGGCCGGCCTTTCCGCCTATTGGATTGTGGTCGGCGAAGTGCTGGGTGTGGCTATTAGCTGGTTTCTCATGGCGCCTCGATTTAAGTATCTTACGGATCGCTTTGACTCGATTACCGTGCCCGATTATCTCGACAGCCGATTTCGCACCAATAGCCACCGCCTCCGCGTCATATCGGCTATCGTTCTCGCTGTTTTTGTCACCATTTTTGTCTCCTCTCAGATCGATGCCACCGGCATCGCCTTTGAGTCCTTTCTCGGCATGAATTACTATCAGGGCGCGCTCCTTGGATTCGTCATCGTACTCGCCTACATCTTCATCGGCGGTTTCGTCGCTGTGGTCTGGTCCGACCTTTTCCAGGGCTTACTTATGTTTTTTGGTTTGCTACTCCTGCCCATCGTCGTCATGGTCCAATGGGACGGCCCATTGGCCATTAGCCAACAACTCGGTGCGATCGATCCCGCACTCATTAATATTTGGGGCATTTACGATGATCCCTGGATGAACACTTTTGCCATCCTCGGATTTGCCATGATTGGCCTTGGCTTTCTCGGTTCTCCACAGGTCTACGTGCGCTTCATGGCCATCAAAAGCCAGGCTGAAATCAATCAAGGCCGTTGGGTAGCGATCGTGTTCACCCTGCTTACCGATGCCGCGGCTGTGACCATCGGTATTCTCGCCCGTATCCTTTTCACCGAATATGGACAGGACCCGGAGAGCGTCTTTGGCGTCGGTGCCGCCGATGTCCTTCAAATGATGACCGAATACGCCCTACCCTTTATTCTCGTCGCCATTTACGTCGCCATCGTGCTCTCCGCCATCATGTCCACCATAGACTCTTTGCTTGTGCTCGCCTCCAGCGCCATTGTACGCGACTTTTACCAAAAAATCTTCCATCCCGAACTGCAGGATCGCCAACTTACTCAAATCTCTCGTTGGGTCACTGTCGTTATGGCCGTATTAGCCCTTATCTTAGCCATGACCATCGCCCTCGTTTCGCCCGAGCGCCAGATCTTTTGGGTCATCATTTTTGGCTGGTCCGGGATCGCCGCCACCTTTTGCCCCGTTATTATCCTCAGTTTGTTCTGGCGCGGCTTTTCTGAAACCGGTGCCATTGCGGCCATGATTTCCGGCTTTCTCAGCGTTCCCTTATTCAAATTTTACTTTCAAAACCATGAGCGCTGGGGCGACTATTTTACCCAGCTGGATGTCCTACTGCCCAGCTTCCTCATCGCCCTCTTTATGGGCTGGGTGGTCTCGCTCCTCTATCCACCCACCCGGGCATCCCGAGATATTCTCGATGAAACGTAATTTTTTGGAGGTGGGCTTTTAGGCCGTGCCCGACCGCCAGTTGGCGGGTCGGTCGCTATGTTTCAGGGCTCGTTCAGGGCCCCGGACTCCGTCCGCCAGCCGGCGGACTACGCCCGCTTCACTCGGCTCCTCGGCTCGCCCCTTGGGCAGCCTCGGATCTTCGGCCCGCTTCGCGGCCCTCACCCTTTCACAGCGCTCACGGTAGAGAATCTAACAATATGTCAGGACAAACGAGGACATATTTTAATGAAAGAGTTGTCATATCATTCGAAAAATAACGAATCGTCTTAGCATAAAAATTTAGCCCCCCTTTCATTTCAAAATGTCTCCGCATCAGCATTCTAGTATGCAAATACAAACCTTCCTATGTCCATGCCCAGCCCAAATGAATAAATCGGTTTACGATCAGCTATAAATTGACCTCTACCTACTATAAAAAGAGATAAATTTCTGCCTACAAAGAATTGAAATTTTGGTGCAAGTTGAAATAATAAGGTATTAGTAGTATGGTTGTCCCATGCGAATCCAGATCCAAACCCAAATGTAAATAGCCCCCCGCTTGTCTGTCTAAAATTTTTAACTTCAGTCAACTCTATGAACCCTACTCCATATTGCAAATGGCACCTAATGGTACCCCGCCGGTTTAAATTCCAGGAATTACCACATAATATGCGGATGGTTTTTAGCTCATCATAAGGATAATCTTCAAAAATACCTGGGTTAAACTCACTTGGTATTTCATCAGAAATACTACTTGTGGCATATCCTAGGCCAATCCCAACGCTAAAATTGCTAGAACTGGTATAATTCAAGTCCAGGCCTGCACCAAAAATCAGCTGTTCTAAATCAAATCCATATTCAAGTGATAGTGAGACAGAATATTCTGACTCATCTACAGCTTCTGTTTGAGCGGACAAACCTAATGTAAAAATAAAGAGAAGTGATGCTAAAATAACTCGAATAATACTCATAATTTTTGATTGAAGGTTTGATAATTCAATTTGTTATAATGATTCAAATATAAAGTGTGAGGTCCCTGCCTTTTTTGCAAATATGGCTTCTTATACATTTTGTTTTATTTAATATCAATAATAGGAATAGCTTACTAAAGAGCTTCTCGGGACTATATCAAACTAACATCTTGTATTTTAGAAAATCAAAGCGAAGAATGAATTTAGCCTACTTTCATCTCACTCATTAGAAGATAAATTCATCTTCCTTTCGGTCTTTTGCGATTCGAAAGCAGCGTTGTAGGCCCAAAAAGTCTCTTTCTAACACATACTTAATGAAAAGTAAAAAAGTGCGTTATTTGATATTTTCCATTTCCCTACTGCTACTCAGTTCTTCCCTCCACGGACAACACTTTGCTATAAAAGCGGGGCTCAATGCAGCCAATGTCACGGGGGACATGGTCGATAATCAATGGGGTGGCAGTTTCCCAACAAACTACCTAACGAGTTTTCAACTGGAAGCTGCCGCGGAGTATCCCTTGAATCACCGATTTTCTATTCAATCCGGCTTGAAATACAATGGCAAAGGCCACAGCCATTATTCACAGGCCACCACTCAATTTAATGTGGGTCCATATTATGTTTCTGAGGTCGGAGCTCGCTTGTATTATTTGGATATCCCCCTAACCCTAAAAATTCACCTACCTAAAGTAGGTTGTGAGACCTATGTATTTGGTGGAGGGTACTTCGGTCTGGGATTGCATGGGGAAAGAGTTTTTACAAACACTTTTCCCAATAGAAAAACGGAAGTAATTGAACGTACGGTTAAATTTGGAGCCGGAAAAAACTATAACCGCATCGATTTTGGCGGGCTAGCAGGTGTCGGTATGCAGTTTGGAGCGCTGTTTTTCGAAATATCCTATACGCTAGGACTAACTGACCTGAGCACAGACGAAATTTTTGGAAGCTTCGATAATAAGAATCGGCAGCTTTCTCTCTCTCTAGGCTATCGATTCTTTAAAAAATTGCAAAAAAAATAGCTTAAAAATGAAGCGTTGTAAGATCCGGCTGTTTTATATTTTATTCAGTTTATTCGGGGCATCCATTTCCGCACAGACCTTTTCCATTAAGGCGGGAATAAACCGGGCGAATCTATCAAACTTTAGGGGGGATCAATACTCTAACTTACTAAAAACAAGTCCAGAACTTAGTTTTCATTTAGAGGCGGCTATTGAACTCCCTCTAAGGAAGAACTACTCCGTGGAAGGTGGTTTAAGGTATATCGGTAGAGGCCATAGCTTTGAATACCTGAACACTGGAGGATCTTTCTGGAATGACGAGTACGTAATTGCCCGCATGTATTCCCTCGACATCCCCTTGACCTTTAAAGTTACCTTCGAAAGAGGGATATGCAGGACCTATCTTTTCGCAGGGCCCTATATGGGCATCGGTCTGCACGGAAAAGAAGACCGAACATCGGTTTTTTCGAACGGAATGGAAGTAAAAAGTCAAACGCCAGTATTTGGAGAAGAGGGACTTTTCCAACGACTGGATTATGGAGCACTAGCCGGTGGAGGCGTGTATTTCGGTTCTGTATTTTTGGAGCTGAGTTACAATCTGGGCTTGGCCAATGTCTATGCCGGCAGGTTCTCGCCTGAAAGTGTGAGGAATAGATGGATTTCTTTGTCTTTGGGGTATCAACTTTAATAATTTATAACAGGCAGGATTCGTAAGCGCTTAAACTAAAAGACTACTCAGTGATGCGGTTCTTATTCACCTATCTTATATACATCACAACAATCAATCTACCCTTATATGTATTTCCTGAATCAAATAAGTTGCTCTATTTTCTTCAAGAGTTCATTTTGTCCTAAAAAGAATATTAAAAAAAATACTATCTTTAAGTGTTAATTACCATTGCGGATGCCGAAAAGCACATAGAGTAGGCACGATCAACAAAACAAACATTATGATTCAATTTAGACAATTTTTTATGGGAGCTTTAGTCCTTTTTTTAGGCACGTCACTATCGGCTCAAAGCTTTGCTGTTAAAGGGGGATTAAACCTTGCCAACACTAGCACCACAGATGATTCAGGTGTCTTTGGGGATGAATTTTTCGATACGGATAATCGAACTACATTCCATCTGGGCTTGATGGCCGACTTTCCCTTGGGAAACATACTTTCTTTTCAACCGGGTTTGATCTATCAAAATCGAGGAAACCAGTCAGAGACTACAATCAGTTTTCTTGGCCAAAGTTTTACCTCAAGTTCCACGCTTAGACTAACATACCTGGACGTTCCTTTAACCCTTAAAGCCAATTTTGAATTAGGTGAACTCAACACTTATGTCTATGGAGGTGGTTATTTAGGATTTGCTCTCACTGGGGAAGCAGAAACTGAGTCTATTGAAAACGGTGAAACGGTAACAGAGACCTCTGATATAGAATTCGGAGAGGATAATAGCTTTAGTCGCCTAGATTACGGAGCTCTTGTAGGAGCTGGAATTGAGATGAACTCTATTTTTATAGAGTTGTCCTACAGTCTTGGACTTGCAAATATTTCCACAGTTGACAGTGACGATTTTTCCATAAATAATCGCCTCATTTCATTATCTGTAGGTTATCGCTTCAACTAATTAAGTGCAGACAGTTTCCTTATACAGCCCATGCACCAATTGCATGGGCTTTTTTTATGTCCGGGGACAGCCCATTTCAGCAAATAACGAGTGTTTCCATCAGCATTATCAAAAAAACCTTGCGATAGCGATGTGCAGGGCCAGCGGCCGGAGGCCGACTGGGTCCAAAGCCCGACTCGCTGGGCTGCAGGACCGATAGCCCGAAACGTAGCGCCGACCCCGCGAGAGACGAGCGGGGGCGGATCGCCCTAAAAAAGGGAATAAAAAGCACTCTCTCTTCGACCCTTTAGAATTTCTGTGCGAAATTTGGACTGTTTTTCAGCGAGTTACACAAGAAGGTCAAGAAAAAAGTGAGATAAATGCTTGTAAATCGGAAAAACTAAAGCTACATTTGCACTCGCTTTAGGAAATCTACTTTTTCACGAAAAGAAAAGACAGTGAATACATTAAGTTATAAGACGAACTCGACCAAGCCAGCAGATGTGCAGCGCGATTGGTACGTGATCGATGCCGATGGTGAAGTGGTGGGGCGTTTGGCGTCTCGTATCGCTCACGTTTTACGGGGGAAACACAAGCCCGAATTTACACCTCATGTGGATTGTGGAGACAATATTATCGTGCTCAATGCCGACAAAATCCGTTTTACCGGAAATAAAATGGCAGCGAAAGAATATCTCACCTACTCTCTGTATCCCGGTGGTCAAAAGAGCAAAACGGCAAAACAGATCATGACCCGAAAGCCGGAAATGATTATCGAAAATGCGGTGCGGGGCATGCTACCGAAAAATAAACTCGGTGCAGCTATGTTTAAAAAATTATTTGTGTACACGGGTACAAAGCACCCTCATGGTGCTCAGAAACCTCAAGCGTTTAAATTTTAAGAACCTATGGAAATGATCAACACATCCGGGCGACGTAAATCATCGGTGGCTCGTATATACATGACAAAAGGCGAGGGGAATATTCTTGTCAATGGAAAGACCTTTAAAGAGTATTTTCCGCAACAGCATGTTCAATTGGAAATCGACCGACCTTTCCGTGTTTTGGAAATCGAGAATGGTTTCAATATCAAAGTGAATGTGACCGGCGGTGGATTCAAAGGCCAGGCTGAAGCTATTCGCTTAGCTATTTCCAAGGCTCTCGTTGAATTGAATGAGGATTTCAGAAAGCCCCTCAAAAACGAGAAACTTCTCACGCGAGATGCCCGAGAGGTGGAACGCAAGAAATATGGTAAGCCGAAGGCGAGAAAGAGCTTCCAGTTCTCCAAGCGGTAAATCCCTTTTATTCATTTTACGAATTGACAATAACCCATATCATGGAAAAAATAGAACAACAATCTCTTTTGGAAGCCGGTGTACATTTCGGCCACATGAAGAAAAAGTGGAACCCAAAAATGCGTCCCTACATCTTCATGGAGAAAAAGGGAATCCACATTATAGACCTCAACCGCACCATCGAGTGTATGGAGAGCACGGGACGGGCTCTAAAGCAATTAGCAAAGTCCGGCAAGAGTATTTTATTTGTAGCGACAAAGAAACAAGCGCGCGACATCGTTCGAGAAGCTGCGCTATCTGTTGAAATGCCTTTCGTAACCAATCGCTGGTTGGGAGGTATGATGACTAACTTTTCGACGATTCGTCGTTCCATCAAAAAAATGCAGAACATTGATCGCATGTTGGCTGATGGTACGTTGGATAATGTAACAAAGAAAGAACGTCTCACACTCAGCCGTGAACGCGATAAGCTGGAAAGAGACTTAGGAGGTATTGCCAAGCTAAACCGACTTCCACACGCCGTTTTTGTTGTGGATATCGCGCATGAGCATTTAGCTATTGCCGAAGCCAAAAAGCTAGGTCTCAAGACCTTTGCAATGGTTGATACCAACTCCAACCCTAACGAAGTGGATTTTGCTATTCCTTCAAACGATGATGCAGCTACTTCCATTGAGGTTGTTATTGACTACGTCACGCAATCCATCAAAGAAGGTCTGGATGCCCGACGAAAAGAAAAGAAACAAAGCAAAGATGGCGAGGACGCCTAGTTTGCACCTATTCATTTTACCCACTCGATAAAAATAGAGCATGAGTATATCAGCAGCGGAAGTAAAAAAACTCAGAGATCATACCGGAGCCGGTATGATGGACTGCAAAAAAGCTTTGAAAGAAGCTGAAGGAGATTTCGACAAAGCCATTGAAATCCTTCGTAAAAAAGGACAGAAACTATCTGCCAAACGCGCCGATAGAGACGCCAAGGAAGGTGTTGTCATGGCTATGGTCAATGATGATAAAACCAAAGGAGTTGTTATCAAGCTTAGTTGTGAAACCGATTTCGTAGCCAAAAATGACGATTTTGTCCAGCTGGCTCGTAAAATGGCTGGCATTGCTTTAAGTGAATTTCCAGAATCTAAAGATGACCTTTTAAATCAGAAATTTGAAAGCATTACAATTGGAGAGAAAATAACCGAGCAAATTGGAGTTATTGGTGAGAAAATTGAAATGGCTGAATACGAGCGCATTGAAAGTGATATGGTCGTTTCCTATATTCATATGGGACATAAAGCCGGTGTCATCTTAGGCCTCAACCAAGCTGGTGAAGCGGAAGAGAAAGCCGGTCGCGACGTAGCCATGCAAGTGGCCGCTATGCGCCCTGTCAGTGTCTCGAAAGACGATGTGCCCCAAGAGACCATCGATAAAGAATTGGAGATCGGACGAGAGATTGCACTTAAAGAGGGGAAACCTGAGGCTATAGTTGACAAAATTGCTCAAGGAAAACTAAACAAGTTTTTCAAGGAAAATACGCTTTTGCATCAAGCCTTTGTGAAGGATGGAAAAAAGTCTGTAGAACAATATCTGAAATCCGTGTCACCGAATCTCACGGTAACCGGCTTCAAGCATATTGAACTTGGATAATATTTTTAAAGAGAGCGAAATGAAAGTTTCGCTCTTTTTTTAGGCCTAATTGTAAGTTCCAACTAATACTACCATATGTCTTTGCGATACAATCGTGTACTACTGAAACTCAGCGGAGAAACTCTCATGGGAAATCAAGGGTTTGGTATTTCCACTGAAAAGCTACAACACTATGCCGAACAAATAAAAATGGCCTGGGAACTCGGGGTTGAAATTGCCATTGTGATTGGAGGTGGAAACATATACCGGGGGCTCAATGCCGATCAGTCAGGTATTGAACGAGTGCAAGGGGACTATATGGGTATGATGGCCACAGTGATTAATGGTATGGCTCTGCAATCGGCGCTGGAATTAAAGGGTATGAAAACCCGTCTTATTTCAGCCATAGAAATGAAACAAATCGCTGAACCTTACATTCGGAGGAAAGCTATCCGTCATCTGGAAAAAGGACGGATTGTCATCTTTTCCGCAGGTACAGGCAGTCCATATTTTACAACAGATTCTGCCGCTGCTTTACGTGCAAATGAAATCAATGCAGAAGTCATTCTGAAGGGAACCCGCGTTGATGGAATTTACTCTTCCGATCCCGAGAAAAACCCAGAAGCCACCAAATTTGATAAACTGTCCTTTGTAAAGGTCATCAGTCTCGGCTTGAGCATTATGGATATGACTGCGTTTACACTTTGTCAGGAGAATAATCTTCCTATTATTGTATTCAATGTCAACCAAAAGGAAAACCTCAAAGCTGTGGTTCAAGGGCAAGAAGTGGGCACCTTAGTATCAGACTAATTTTATAGTTTCATCTTAGAATTGCCCTATTGCTTAGTTACATTTTATCCTAATGCAATTGAGGCCAGACTTACACGAGAGTCTGGGATCTGCAGAACGAGTTGAGCGACGGCTTCTAGTGTGGCTCCGGTTGTGATTACATCGTCCACGAGCAGATAGTGTCCGGTTGGAATTTTGCTCTTTTCCATTTGAAAAGAAAACGCATCTATAACATTAGCCATACGTTCCTGACGGCTTTTCCGAGTTTGTGTAGCGGTGTAAGCATGCCGTTGAATCCATTTAGACCGCGTCGGGATTTGAGTGGCATCCGAAATACCCTGAGCAAATATTTCACTTTGATTGAATCCTCTTAATCTCTTTTTTCGAGCGTGGAGAGGGACAGGAATGATACCTCTAACATCAGAAAGAAACGCACTCTTTCGGAGTTTTTCTCCCAAACGGTGCCCTAACATCCGGCCTATCTCCTTTCTTCTTTCGTATTTAAACTTTCGAAGGAGGGTTTGGCTCAGTTCCCCTTTCTTGTAGTCCAATAAACTGGTTGCACCCTGGATAGGAACTCGACCAAAAAAATGTAATGATACTGGATTTTCTTCATACAGGTGATAATCCGTTTCGACATAATTGGCCAGGCAATGGACGCAAAAGTGATGATTTTGAGCAGCTGTCCGCTTTCGACAATGCAGGCACAACCGAGGAAAAGCAACATGCCAGGCCGCTTGTAACCACTTTTGCCACTGCATCTTTTATCTCAATTTAATATTGACCATTTTCTCCCGGCCATCGCGCAATATTCGCAATAGCAGAATATCCGGAGTATCTTCACTGTAGAGCACGGACTCCATTTCTGACACCGAGTCTACCGGAATGTCATTTATAGATAAAATGAGGTCGTAGGGCTTCAATCCTCCATATTGGGCGGCACTGCCAGCTTCCGTTTCGAGGATGAGGACCCCTTCTGTTTGCTCGATATTGAGATAATTCGCAAGTTCTTTATCCATATTGGTCACGGATATTCCCATGTCCTGATTCGTGGAGCGAACTAAAATTTCTTCTACAATTTCCTGAACATTTTCTACTGGTATGGCAAAGGAATACCCTGCAAATACGCCCGTCGGTGTTGCAATAGCTGAATTGATACCAAGAAGTTCTCCTCGAGCATTAACGAGTGCCCCGCCTGAATTGCCGGGATTTATTGCGGCATCAGTTTGAATAAAATTCGTAAAAGTATGTTGTCCCTCATCGACGCGAATATCCAAATCGCGCCCTTTAGCACTCACTATTCCCGCAGTTACCGTTGAGGTTAAGTAATCAAATGGATTTCCAATAGCCAACACCCAATCTCCTACCCTAATATCTTCCGTGTTGGCCCATGGGATAGTAGGTAAATCCATGGCTTCAATTTTTAAAACAGCAATATCTTCTTCTGGAGCAGTACCTACCTTCTCTGCTTCAAAGGATCGTCCATCGTGCAGCGTTATCGTTATTACATCCGCAAATTCAACAACGTGGTTATTCGTCACAATGAATCCATCTGATGAAAAAATCACTCCACTGCCACTACCTTCGCGACGATAGAAAGGAGACATGCCTCTTCCAAAAAATTGTTCAAAGGAAAACGGACGGCGTTGTCTACGACTTTCAACCTTTTCTTGACTTTCTGAAGCTTTTATATGGACCACGGCTGGCGTGGCCAACTCAGCTGCCTGAGAAAAAGAAAAAATATCCTTTTCGGAGTTGTTCCCACTGCGGTCAGAATGAAAACTAGCGGTTTGAACCGGCAGGCCGGGTTGAAACCGGTCTACTGAAGTCTTGTTTGCCTGTGTATTAGAAAGGTCGATCACACCAAAATGCACAGCGGCAGCCGCGAATAAAAACGCGATCATACCACCTAGGAGGCCGGAAAAAAAATGTTTTATCGTCATAGTTGCAGATTATTTCTTCTTAAACGATAAAAATAGCTATTCCCTTGCCTCTAACCTATGCAAGAGTAATGAAGCTTGATTTTTATACAAAAAATTATCGTCCTCGGACAAACGCTTCAGCTTCAATTGGCATTCGCTTAAGCAGGAATTTAGTCGAGCCGAGGATAAAAGAGAAAAATAAGTAGCCGCATCAATTACCATAAATGGGGCACTGCGATCCGCTAAAATCTCCTCAAATTTATTTTTGGCAGCTGTAAAATTCTGCGACTGATACATGAGTAAGGCTTCGATCAATTTTACCTTAGGTTGCTTACGCAAACTGTCATCCAGGGTGCCTATAAAGTCCCTTGCTCCCGAAAAGTTTTCATCCAGATACAATTGATTGAGTCTTTGAGTAAGAGAAATATCCTCGACCGATCGCTCAATGCCTCGAAGGTGTACCTGTGCATACGCATCCCAGTCAGAAATTTGAGATCCGGAATTGACCTCCGAAATTGGACAAGAGAGGTAAACCGCAACAATTAAAAACAAGAGAAACAGCAATAAGCCCCACCGATTACTCTTCCGCCGCGGCTTCTCAGGCATATTCCCTGGCTTTACATCCGCTTCCCACGTATTCATTTGTTCTCTTAAACTCTTAGCTTCAGCTTGCTCAAGAGCCTCCCTGGCCAGAATAAAAGAACCATACTCCTGCCTCAGATTTTCATCGGCCTGGAGCTTTTGATTGAAATCAGCCTGTTCACTGGCAGTCATTTCGCGGAAATAGAATCGCTCAAACCGCTCTATTTGATTGTCTTCCATGCTTCATGCAAATATTGTCCTAATTGAGGACGTGTTTTAATCAATTGCATCAGTTCTTTCATACATCTATACTTTCTTTTTCGGGCGTTTGCAGATCGTCCCAGATCCAGAGCTTCTGCGATCCGCTCCATGGGGTAACTTTGGGCCCAAAGTAAAAGGACCTCTCTGCATAATGGCTTAAGCTCGTCTAAAACCCCAGATAATGCCCCTGATAATTCCTTTCTATCAAAGTATTCATCAGCGGCATTCGCTGCTGAGAGCTCAAGTTCATTTCCTTCCAAATCATCCAATGATGTCCAGTTTTTGCGACTACGCATGTGATTCCGGCAAGTATTCTTTCCTATTCCTATCAAGAAGGTATCCCACTTACTTTCACTTCGAAATCGCCCTTCGCGGACAAGACGATCAAAAATAATAATCGATTCTTGTAAAACATATCGAATATCGTGATCATCACCTCCATATTTAAGAACAAATTGGGCTATGGTCCTATTGACCTTTTCATGAGTGTATAAAAGTTTAAGTGCTGCATTTCGTTTGGATCCCCCCGAACAAATATCAGCAACTATACCTGACTCTTCATTACTTAGTGTGTTCGTAGGCTCCAAGCGTTCCAGATTTAATTAATAATATTATTGTCGACTCCTCATTTTCTCTATATCGTTGAAAACGAGCAGAATAATTTATTCTAATTTACGAAAATAAAATAATTCGGTGAATGAGGGCCTTAAAATTATCCTAAAAGCACTCTCATTATCGATATAAGAGAAATTTATATGTGTTTGAATTAATATTAGCGAAAAAAGACCTTATTTGGCGTTTTATCTTGTGACCATCATAATAATAACATTACATCTTCTTTTTATTATTTATTTATAAAACGGAGCGACCACTTGAGATCCCCCCTGCTTCCATGCTGAACAAGTGGTCGCTTTTTTATTCTCTGGGCTTTTTGGGGCCTCCCCGGCTAGAGTCCTCCTAATGAAACAATGGGTTTTCCTCCAATTTACATTTACTAGAATCAGACTTATCTGGCCGGGGCGCTACGTTTCGCTACTCGTTCAGTCCCCCTCCTCCATCCTCGAAAAGGTCTCCTTAGATACCTTTTCGAGGATGGAGGAGCTTCACTCGGTCCTCCCGCTATTCCATAGCTACGGACCCCTCGCTGCGGATTACAGCCGCAGCGAGGGCAGCTTCACATCGCTAGTCCAAAATGCTTAAGACTCATTTGATCTTTTAAGCAATAAAATCATCATTTCGATTTCAGTTTTGGAAGGGGGGCTATCCAAATTCCTATCTTCTTAACCCCAAATATTCATAAACTTTACATGACAGATTAGATGTGAAATCATAATATACTATAATCCAAGCACTTATCATAGGTCTAACCCTCGAACTCAATCAAATGTATGGAACCAAATTAGGGTATTGTGATTTGTAAATTCCGCCACTTGAAAAAAGTATAAGATGTTACAAGTCAACCCTTTGAATAAGCTTCGGCCCGAAGGACGGAAAATGTATGCATTTTCCGGGTTAATGAAAATGCGTTTATCATTATTAATATTAGAGAAAAATAAATATGTCAGAAGCGATATTGGCGAAAAAACAGCTTATTCGGCGCCTTATCTTGTGACCATCATAATAATAATATTACATCTTCTTTTTATTATTTATTTATTCATAAAGCGAAGCGACCACTTGAGATCCCCCTGCTTCCATGCTGAACAAGTGGTCGCTTTTTTTTATCTTCCCCAAATAAAAGAAGATTCAGCCTATGTGTGGTCGGATTCACATTACCAAAACAATCGATGAATTGTGTAAAGAGCAAGGCCTTTTCATGACTGAAGATCAACGTCAAATTCTCCCCGATCTTCCGCACTATAATTTGAGTCCGGGTATGTATTTACCACTAGTTCTACAAGGCGACGAACGGGAGTTATACGCACTTCATTGGGGATTGATTCCCTTTTGGGCTAAGTCTCGACAAATAGGATATAAAATGATTAATGCACGAATAGAGACCATATTGTCCAAAAGTGCATTTAAGCGCCCCGTCACCAATCAAAGAGCGGTTTTATTTATAAATGGCTTCTATGAGTGGAAGCAAAATCATGGAGAGAAACAGCCCTACCGGATTTATTCAGAAGAGGAGGAAAACATGGCTCTGGCTTGTATTCACGATCGCTGGGACTCCGGGCATGATCAAATCATTCATTCGTTTTCCATATTGACCCAGGCTGCAGCACCTCCTATATCCGGTCTCCACGACCGAATGCCCGTATTTTTATCCCGAGAACAACAACAAACCTGGTTAGATCCAGGAATGGAGGCCGAAATATTGATCGATGAATTGTCAGAGCCTTCTGTTCCGAATGCCCTGACCTTCTATCCCGTATCTAAAGAGGTCAATAAAACAACTTATAACCAAAAAGATGTATTGGAGCGCGTAAAAGCAGGCCCTCGATCAGGAGACCAACTCAAACTCTTTTGACAGTGTCAATCTACTCCCTACATACCTTTTGATGCACGTCATTCATTTGTTGGTACAGTTGCTCCTGCTTCTCCTCTATCATATTGTCAAAGGCCGCCTTTCCATCTGAAAAACTCAGATAGGCATAAAATTTCCAAACTTCCTGCACCTGCTCCCAGTGCAGTTCATAAGGCTTATAAATTCCATTATCAGAAACCAACCTCAAACCATTCTGGCCACCAGAAGGATATAATCTTTTATACACTAAACCCTCTTTAGAAGCAACAATGTAAGTCATACCCGCCTTTATGTCTTCAAGCCTCTCCACAAAGGAGGCAATAACAATCGATCCCGGCTCTAAAGGCAACATGGAGTCACCATGAATTTCAAAAGCGCGAAAAACCCCTCTGGGTATTTGGGGTATATGCAAGGTAGGCAACTCCTTGATAAATTCAGGATCATTAAAACTTTCCATATAGCCCGCTTCCGCTTTGGTGTCAACCAACTGGATATATTTCTTGCCCTCGATATCTACAGTAACCGGTACCTGTTTTGAATCTGAATCTACACGGTGCTTACGCCCCTTAATCCTAGACATTTCTTTAGTTAAAAGCAGATTGAGATCCACATCGAAGAAATGGGAAAATTGAATGAGTGTTTCGATATCCGGTTCCGCGTAAGACTGCTCATACCCACTCAATGTGGATCGGGGAATATTAAGGGCATCAGACAATGCTTGCTGAGACAGCTGCTTTTGCTTTCTCAAATATGCCAGATTTTGAGCAAAAAAGGCCATACTACAATTTTGATTAAATTTACGACAAAGTTACAGAAATAGAAATTATGACTATAATTTAATCAACAAAGCGGGGGAATCCCCTTACCTTTGGGTGAATATTATGGGACAAGAAGAAAAGGTACGGACGATAGCTCATATGGATTTAGATGCATTCTTTGTCTCCGTTGAGGTGAAAAAGAATAGTTCTCTTTTAGGAAAACCCCTAATCATTGGAGGACAAAGCCAGCGGGGCGTCGTTGCCTCTTGCAGCTATGAAGCTCGTCGAGCCGGAGTGCATTCCGCTATGCCCATTCGAATGGCGAAGCGCTTGTGTCCTGATGCACAGTTTATAAAGGGTGACATGGAAAGTTATGCCCAAGAGTCAGCCCTCGTTACAGAAGTGATCGCCGAGCAGGCTCCGCTCTTCGAAAAAGCCTCCATTGACGAGTTCTATCTAGACTTAACCGGGATGGACCGGTACTTCGGGTGCTACAACTGGACAAAAGAATTAAGAAAGAAAATCATCTCCGAAACCGGCCTACCCATTTCTTCTGGAGTATCCATCAATAAACTTATTTCGAAGGTTAGCACCGATGAAGTCAAACCTAATGGCATCATTCAAATAGAGAAGGGAAAAGAAAAGGCTTTCTTACACCCTCTGCCCGTAAAAAAGCTGCCCGGGGTGGGACAGGTCACCCAAATGCAACTATTACAGATGGGAGTGAAAACCATCAAAACATTAAGCGAACTGCCCAGAGAGCTCTTAGAAGGTACATTTGGTAAACATGGTCAGTCCTTATGGGAAAAATCAAGAGGCATTGACCACCGACCCATTGTACCGTATCGGAAACAAAAATCCATGTCAAAAGAGACTACACTTAAAGAAGATACGCTGGATATTCGATTTATTGAATCAACTTTAATATCGATGACGGAAAAGTTGGCTTATAAGCTTAGAAAGGAAAAAAAACTTTGTGGATGTATAACGGTGAAAGTGAGATACTCGGACTTCAATACCTATACAAAGCAAAAACATATTACTTATACCTCTCTGGACCGACCTTTGATCGATCAGGCTAAAGCACTTTTTGACCAATTGTTTCAACAGCGTAAAATGATACGCCTAATAGGGATTCGATTTAGCAAACTAGTTGATGGAGCCCCTCAAGTAAGCTTATTCGATAATTATCGTCAGGAAATACCTTTATTGAAAACCATGGATGAAATACGGGACCGGTTCGGAAAATATTCCATTCAACGCGCTGATGGATTCACTCCCAGGACATAATCATTGTCTCAACAAAATTTGCTTAAAAATAACCCTCAAATTTTCATCATAAAAAGTAATAAAGTAAAAGCCCGGTTCAAGATGACTAACATTTAGGGACGAGGTATAGTTGGACTTTTCAACTACCCTTCCGAGTGGAGAAGTTAAAGTAACGATATTAAAAACCAAGTTATCAAAATAAATTCTATCTGATGAGGGGTTAGGATATACTCGAATGAATTGCCTTTGATCAGTCATTGGCTGCCTAGAAACTGTGCGCTTTAATGAATACAAACCCGCATCACCGATAGCGTTACTCTCAGAAGTAAAATACCCTGTTCCCATTTTATCAAAAGCAAGGGCTTCAACTTGCATAGAACCCGAAGTCTCCAAAGGAAAAACATCAAATGTGCTTGAAAAACCATCTCGAAGTACATCTGCTGGAAGGGGTAAAAAGAACGCACGAGAAAAATTATAGCCAACAATTCCCAACAAAT
>Ga0209924_1000468_pt1 | contig 17784 bp, 11 predicted proteins | sample SalPonR1_C_D1_MG_FD_185700 | JGI IMG/M metagenome (GOLD analysis project Ga0209924, IMG submission 185700) | Salt pond soil microbial communities from South San Francisco under conditions of wetland restoration - Salt Pond MetaG R1_C_D1_MG... ...
GGACGCCGATGGAAATCGGGAGATATGCGGTTTATACTCGCGACGTTTTCAGCGCTTGACGATTTTCCATCCTGCACGCCAATCGACTGTTTATAAAAAGAACACGATCCCAGCCAACATCAACTATAACTCCAACCAAGGGGACAGGCATGAAAGAAATCAACGAAGCGGTAGTTGAAGGTGCCGGCAATATTCGGCGGGTGTTGTTCCTGTCTATCGTTGCTGCTATCGGAGGCTTCCTGTTCGGCTTTGACAGTGGCGTCATCAACGGTACGGTGGATGCTCTGCAACTCGCCTTCGATTCGGATGCCGTTGGCACCGGTTTCAACGTAGCTTCAATGCTGCTGGGCTGTGCCGCAGGCGCTTTTTTCGCCGGAAACCTTGCCGATAGAATCGGCCGAAAGCCGGTGATGATCATGACGGCAATTGCGTTCATTGCAAGTGCCTGGGGTTCGGGTATCGCGGCGGATTCGCTTCAGTTCGTTTTTGCCCGCATCCTTGGCGGCCTGGCCGTAGGTGCGGCAAGCATTTTAGCGCCGGCATACATCAGCGAAATTGCTCCGCCAAAGATCCGGGGACGCCTGGCAAGTCTGCAGCAGTTAATGATTGTGATCGGGCTTTTTGCAGCGTTTCTGAGTAATTACTGGCTTGCAGGCATTTCCGGCAGCGCCAGCGCATTGCTCTGGGGCGGCTTTCAGACATATCAATGGATGTTCTGGATGGAAATCATCCCGGCTTCCATTTTCCTGATTGCGCTTTTCTTCATTCCCGAATCCCCGCGTTATCTCGTTGCAGTCGGGAAACTGGACCGGGCTCAAGCTGTCCTCCAGAGCCTGTCCACGACCGTTGATGCATCGGCAAAAGTGCAAGACATCAAATCAACACTGATCGAAGGCAGCAGGCCCAGCCTGAGTGACATCATCAATAAATACACAGGGAAGATACACCCTGTTGTTCTGGTCGGAGTCGGCCTGGCCGCATTACAGCAGTTCACCGGCATCAATGTCGTATTTTATTATGGCGCCACACTCTGGCAGGCTGCCGGGTTTACCGAAGAGAATGCACTTTTACAGAACGTGATCAGCGGTTCGGTGAACGTGATCTTTACCTTCGTCGCCATAGCCCTTGTCGATAAAGTTGGCCGGAAGCCATTGCTGCTTGTGGGGGCTTTGGGCCAAGCCATAATGCTTGGCGTGCTTGCACTCCTTTTCGGCACGGCAGGTGTAGACGCAAGCGGTGACCTGATGCTGGAAGGAAATAACGGCATTTATGCGCTGCTGGCGGCCAATGCCTATATCGCGTTTTTCGCATTCTCATGGGGCCCGGTCATGTGGGTCATGCTTGGCGAAATGTTCCCGAACCAGTTCCGGGGTGCCGCGCTTGCATTTTGCGGCTTGGTGCAGTGGGGCTCGAACTTCCTGATAACCATGACCTTCCCGATCATGCTTGCGGGTATCGGCCTGGGCTTCTCGTATGGTATTTACGCAACGTTTGGACTGATTGCTTATGTCTTCGTCAGGCGTTTTGTGAAAGAAACCAAGGGCAGAACGCTCGAAGAGCTTTCCAGGGACGCGCAACATTAGACATTTAAAATGCAGGCACGAAAAGCCCGGCAAGCGCAAGTTTGCCGGGCTTTTTTACGGCATCGGCTGGGCCGCAGCACATGCCGCCGACAATTCGCCCGATCGGTGTCCGATCGGGCGAATTGTCGGGCGCTGCCGGTCGAGTTTCGACCCTTGGCACGCCGTGGCGACTCAACCCGCGGTGACCGGGCGAACGGCGAAATCGAATCGGAACCGGGAAAATCTCCCGGCGAGCATGAAAAGTCATTTTGTTAGCGCTGTCATTTTGCATTATCATCAAGCGGTGCGTTTTTGCGAATCACTCGGATCAGGTCGGATTTTCGAGTCGACTGTCAGCCACGAACCGTTCGGGGACCAGAGGTGACACAAAAAAGAAGACAGCGGCCGAATACCGGAAGAGTGACCATCAACGACGTCGCCGAGCATGCCGGGGTTTCGATCAAGACCGTCTCGCGGGTGTTGAACAACGAGCCGAACGTCCGGCCTTCGACCCGGGCGCGAGTCGATGACGCCGTACATGCGCTGGATTATTCGCCCAACCCGTCCGCCCGCGGACTTGCCGGCACCCAGTCGCGAACGATCGGGCTGATATACGACAACCCGAGCCCCAACTACTTGTTCCGCGCCATTACCGGAGGGCTGGAAGCCTGCGAAGCGGCCGGTTACAGCCTTTCGCTGCAAACCATACCGCCGGACTGGTCCGACCTCGCCAATCGGGTCACCCGATTTGTTTCGCGGTCACGCGTCGACGGGTTGCTGTTGATTCCGCCGGTCGGCGACGTTCCGTCGGTACTCGACGCACTGGAACAGATGCATCTCCCGTATGCCCGCGTCGCACCACTCGACGGCCGTCCCGGCCTGGGCGTTTCCGTCGACGATCTCCACGCCTCGGCACAGGTCGTGGCACACCTGGCCGGCCTCGGGCACCGCCGTATCGGCTTCATCAGCGGGCATCCGGACCACGGCGCCACCCGAAGCCGACTGGAGGGCTATCGCCTGGGCCTTCTTCGGGCCGAACTCGAGTATGACCAGGCGCTGGTCTTCGAGGGATTCTTCGATTCCGATTCCGGTCGCCGCGCCGGGGATTATTTTCTGGAAATGCAGCAGGCGCCGAGCGCCATCTTCGCCAGCAACGATGAAATGGCTGCGGGCCTGTTGCAGGTCGCGCACGAAAGAAATTGGCGCATTCCCGAACAGCTCTCGATCGCGGGATTCGACGATACGCCGCTTTCCCGAACCGTCTGGCCGCCGTTGACCACGGTGCACCAGCCGATACGTCACATGGCGCTGCGCGCCACCCAGCTGTTGCTGGAGCGCATCGGTGCCGAGGATGACGCGAACGTCGGAGAGCGCCCGCCCCGGATCGAGGTATTCGATGCGCCGCTGGTCGTGCGCGGGACCACCGCGGCGCCGGCCCGCACGCAACAGCCGCCCTTTAAAACCACTGCCGAGTCAAAGTCATTATGATTTCCAACCCGCAATTTGCGCGTTTCGCCGCAACCTCTCTTTTCCTGCTTGCTGCCACTGCATGTTCGGACGCGACATCGACGCCATGGCCGACCGCGACGCCCGAACTGGACGCCGAAACCGAGGCCTTCGTCGACAATGTGCTTCAGCGCATGTCGCTGGAACAGAAGGTCGGACAGATCATCCAGGCCGAGATCCAGCATGTCTCGCCGGAAGACGTGCGGGAATTCGGGCTGGGCTCGGTGCTCAACGGCGGCGGTTCGTTCCCGGGCCTCGATCGCCGCGCTTCGATCGCGGACTGGACGGCGCTTGCCTCCAGATTTCAGGACGCCAGCCGGCAGCCGATGGCAGAAGGGCTGCCCGTGATTCCGGTGCTCTGGGGCACGGATGCCGTACATGGCCACAACAACGTTTTCGGCGCCACGATCTATCCGCATAACATCGGCCTCGGCGCGTCCCGCAACACCGCATTGGTCCAGGCAATAGCCCGGGCAACGGCCGCCGACGTTGCGGCGACCGGAATCGACTGGACCTTCGCGCCAACGCTTGCCGTGGCGCGGGACCTCCGCTGGGGGCGTGCCTACGAAAGTTTCTCGAGCAACCCGGAACTGGTCACGGAGCTGGGCCGGGCGGCGGTCATCGGCATCCAGGGCCCGCCGGGAGCGGACTGGCTGGGCGAGGCCAGGGTGCTCGCCACCGCCAAGCATTTCGTCGGCGACGGCGGCACGCATCAAGGCATCGACCAGGGCGACACCCGACTTTCCGAACAACGGCTTGCCGAAATTCATGGTTTGCCCTACGGCGCGGCGCTGGAGGCCGGCGCCCAGACGGTCATGGCCTCCTTCTCTTCGTGGAACGGACGCAAGTTGCATGGCCACGACTATCTTCTGACCGAAATATTGAAGGAACGGATGGGCTTCGACGGTTTCGTCATCGGCGACTGGAACGGCCACGGCCAGATCCCGGGCTGCTCGGTAACCGATTGCCTGCCCGCGCTGGAAGCCGGCGTCGACATGTTCATGGTGCCCGAGGACTGGCGCGAATTCCGGACCACGATGCTCGAACATGCGCGCAACGGCCGAGTGCCGATGGATCGGCTCGACGATGCGGTGCGACGCATCCTGCGGGTCAAGAAGCGCGCCGGCCTGTTCGACGGCCCGACCGAGGGCGCCGCGGCCCTGCCCGAAACCCAAGCGCACGCGGCACTGGCCCGGCGGGCGGTGCGTGAATCACTGGTCCTGCTCAAGAACAACGACCAGGTGCTGCCGATCGATCCCGGGCAGCGGATACTGATCGTCGGCGATGGCGCCGACGATATCGGCAAGCAATCCGGCGGCTGGACCCTGGATTGGCAGGGCGTGACCGAAACCAACGAAAGCTTTCCGAACGGACAGTCGATCTATCAGGGCATCGCCGAGCAGGTTCGCCGGGCGGGTGGACAGGTTCATCTGGGCGAGGCCGGCGCGGCCGAATTCGATCCGGACACCGTGATCGTGGTCGTCGGGGAGGATCCCTACGCCGAAGGACAGGGCGATGTCTCCACGCTCGAGTTCCAGCCCGGCTCGCGCGAAGCGCTCGATATGCTCGAGCGCCTGGGCGCGCTCGATGCCCCCATAGCGACGGTCTTTCTTTCCGGGCGACCACTGTGGGTAAACCCGGAACTCAACCGCTCCGACGCTTTCATCGCAGCCTGGCTGCCGGGCACCGAAGGCGGCGGTGTTGCCGATGTCGTACTGGCCGACGAGAACGGCCAGGTCCAGCACGCGCCTGTCGGCAAGCTCTCCTTCTCCTGGCCCGCGGCCCCGATGCCGAACCCGGCCGGTGAATTTCCGACCCTGTTCGATTTCGGTTTCGGCCTGGCCTACGGCGAAGTACCGGCCTTGGGCGCCCTCCCCGAAGATGCCATGGCGCCGCGTGCGGAATCAACGGCTGAAGATGCCGATATCGTGCTGTTCGACGGCAGTGCCTCGGCCCCCTGGCGTATCATGCTGCGCGACGCCGCGGCTGAAACCCTTGTCGATGCAAGCGGCCAGATCGCGCGCACCTCGGGGCCGGCTGCGTTGACCATCACGCCCACCGACCGAAAGATCCAGGGCGACGCGCGCCGCATTAGCTGGCCCGGCAATACTGAAGACGCGGTCCTGCTGTCGACCGAGGAATCGGTGGATCTGCGTCCCCTGCGCGACCGTAGTGCGGCAATCGCGTTCGATATTCGACTCGAGTCCGAGCCGCCCCATCCGATCAGCCTCGCCGTCGAGTGCGGAGAATCCTGCGCCGGAAGCGTCGCCCTGACCGACGATCTGGGAACCCTGCCTACGCGGGAATGGCAAAGCGTCCATGTGGCCCTGAAGTGTTTCGAGTCGGCCGGCGCGGACCTGTCCCGGGTTTCCAGCGTATTCGCGATGTCGGCTGATGGCCCGGTGGAATTGAGCCTGGCCGATATTCGCATCGAGCCCGAAGGCGCCGGCGGCGCGACGCTGGGCTGCGACGGATAGCATCCATGCCGGCCTATCCGGGCCGGCCACCCGTTTCGTAAAAAGTTTGACATAAAACAAGAAATCAATTGTCAGCGCTGTCATTTTGCGCTATTGTTGCGCGCACAAGCGTCGAAATTGCCGCTGTTTCCAAACGGACGGTCGGTCGGCGAATAAAAGAAACAAGCTGCTTTGGAGGGTAGAACATGAATAAACCAACAGGAATGGCGCGGCGCGTCAATCTGCGGCGATCAGGCCTGGCCACAGGTATCGCCGTGGCATTGCACACGGGTGCGGTCATGCCGGCTTTTGCCCAGGACGAAGGCCCCGATCAGGACCAGGATTCCGAGGCCACCGAAACCACCGGCCCGCTTGAGACCGAAGGCACCGGTGACGTTGAAAGAATGGTCGTCACCGGTTACCGGGGTAGCGTCATGCGGGCCATGGACCGCAAGCGCAGCGCAATCGGCGTCGTCGATTCCATAACCGCCGAAGATATCGGCGATTTCCCGGACCAGAACCTGGCCGAATCGCTGCAGAGAATTCCGGGCGTGTCGATCGACCGGAACAACAATGAAGGCTCGCAGATCACCGTTCGTGGCCTGGGCCCGGAGTTCAACCTGGTCACGCTCAACGGTCGGTCCATGCCGACGGCCGGCAGCCGGTCGTTCGATTTCGCCGATCTGGCCACGGTCGGCGTCGCCGCCGTCGATGTCTTCAAGACCCCGCGCGTGTCTCTGCCGAGCGGCGGCATCGGCGCGACCGTCAACATCCTGACGCCGCGCCCGCTGGACCGACCCGGCTTCCGTGCCGTCATCAGCGGCAAGGCCGTCCACGAAACGTCCTCCACCGACGCCGACGTCGGCAATCTGGACGAAGTGACGCCGGAAATCGAGGGCCTGTACAGCCAGACCTTTTTCGACGACAAATTCGGCATCTTTCTGAGCGGCGCGTATCAGGAGCGCGACAACCGTGAAGAGAATGCGGAGGTCGCCAACTGGTCGCCAAGCACCGCCGCGACCGCCGGGGCCATCAACAACCCGTTTTCGTCGGGCAGCGTCAGCAACAACAACCAGCGCGAAGACGGCGTCTTCTGGCATCCGCAGAACATCGGCTACGGCTGGAGCGACCTGCAGCGCGAGCGGATCAACGGTCAACTGGTGCTTCAATTCGCACCCACCGACCGCATCACGGCCACGCTGGACTACACCTACTCGCGCGTCGAACGCGAAGCCGACCGCAACAGCGTCGGCGTCTGGTTCGAATGCCCGAACATCGACGCGACCATCAACGAGCGCGGCACCGTGACCGAGGTCAGCCAGGCCTGCGGCGACTTTTCGACCAACGTCGCCCGCGACCACACAATCAAGGAAAACAACCAGATCGGCTTCAACGTCGAGTGGCAGGCGACCGACGCCCTGGCGTTTACGGCCGACTTTCACTCGTCGTCCTCCGAGCTTCGCGGCGGCGACATCAACGGGCGCCCGGGCAGTTCGGCCAACCTGATCATAGGCAACACGGCCTGCGACTGGTGCGGTTTCGATCCCAACGCCGGACCGTTCACCGCGACGATCAACGAACAGACCGCGATGTTCCCGGGCTCAGGCATTCCGCTGTTCGACGTCAACTTCCGCAGCACCGGCCCTGACGGAGGACCGCAAGATCTGCTCCTGCGTCAGGATATCGGTTCGCTGTTCGGACAGGCCTTCAACGCCACCAGCGACAACGACATCGACCAGCTCCAGCTCGGCGGCATGTGGACCAACGAGTCCGGCGGCGCATTGTCCTCGATCAGGTTCGGCTACGACCGTACCGAGCAGAAATTCGACCAGATCAACGCCTTCTCCGGGCTGCTTCCGGCGGGCTTCTGGTTGACTTCCGCTCAGTATTGGGACGACGCTGCGTTCGAGGAAGGCAACTTCGGCGGCCTGCTCGATGGTTTCGGCAACGGCGGGAACTTTGCCTTCGACCAGTACTTCACTGCACCGCTCGGTTTCCTGATCAACGGCTTCGAGACCGCCGGCGTGGGTGATCCTGTTGAGAGTCTCTACTGGCCCGGTTGGGGGCCGGATTTCCAGGATCCATCGGGCCAGCGAGGCTTGTTCTGGTCAGGGCCGCTCGGCAACGACGGCCGGTCGAGCGTGGAGGAAGACATCGATGCAGGCTATCTGCAGGCCGATTTCGAAGACTCCTTCAACGGCATGCCGTTCAATGCTTTGGTCGGTCTGCGTTACGAACGCGCCGATACCGTGTCGATCGGCCAGGAGCGTCCGGCCGAGGCCATCATCTGGGTCGGCGGCGACGAGTTTACCTATGACTTCGTCGGTGAGCCACAGCCCCGGCGCGGCACCGGCAGCAGCGAATTCTGGCTGCCGAGCTTCGCGTTCAACATCGAGATCATGCCGGATGTGGTCGCGCGTGCAGCGTACTCGCGCTCGATTGCACGCCCGCCCATCGGCGCGCTGGGTCCGAACCGAAGCTTCGACGGTGCGCCCAACATCGGCAGCAAGAGCGTAAGCTCGGGCAATCCGGACCTGCAGCCGTATGTTTCGGACAACTTCGACCTGGCACTAGAGTGGTATTACGCGCCGGGCAGTTACGCCTCCGTGGGCTTCTTCAACAAGCTCGTCGACAACTTCCTGATCTCGACCACCGAAGAGCAGACGTTCGAAGGCCTTCGCGATCCGTTCCTGGGGCCGCTGGCCGAACAGGCGCGTGAAGAGTTGGCCGCCGAAGGACTGACGCCCGACAATGCAGCCGTGTTCCGGCGGATGAACGAGATCCGCGGGGCCGACCCAAACGATCCGATTCGCCAGAGCCCGGATGATCCGCTTGCCCTGTTCCGCGTCACCACCACGACGAATGCCGAGGAAGGGGATCTGTACGGTTTCGAATTTGCCGTGCAGCATCTGTTCGGTGAAAGCGGCTGGGGTGTCCAGGCCAACGCAACGCTGGTCGAGGGCGACGTCGACGCAGACCCCAACGTCGTCGATCAGAGCTTCGCGCTCCCGGGTCTGAGCGACTCGGCCAACCTTGTGCTGTTCTATGAAACCGAACGCTTCTCCGGCCGGATTGCTTACAACTGGCGCGACGAGTTCCTGAGCGGTTTCGATCAATTCGGCGCTCCGGTGTTCACCGAGTCGTTCGCACCGATCGATATCAACCTGACCTACAACGTCAACGAAAGCCTCTCGGTCTTCATCGAAGGGTTGAACATCAACGAGGAAACGCAGCGATCGTTCAGTCGATACTCCGAGCAATTGCTCCGGGCCAACCAGTACGGCGCCCGATACAACTTCGGGGTCCGATACCGGTTCTAGGCTGAAAACGCCGTAAGCCAACCACTTGACGCCGCTGCCCTGCAGCGGCATCATTTTTTTATGGATGCCGACATGCCAATCCGCAAAATCGTTGTCGTCGGTGGCGGCAGCGCCGGCTGGATTACCGCCGGTCTGATCGCCGCAAGCCATGCCCGGATCCCCGATTCCCCGATCGAAGTCACGCTCGTGGAATCTCCGCAGGTCGGCACGATCGGCGTCGGCGAAGGGACCTGGCCGACGATGCGATCCACGCTCACCCAGCTCGGCATCCCGGAGTCGACGTTCGTCAAGGTGTGCTCGGCCGCATTCAAGCAGGGCACGCGGTTCAACAGCTGGGTCGACGGCGGCAAGCACGACGTCTATTACCACCCGTTCACCGCACCGGCCGGTTACCCCGAGACCGGGCCCGCAGCCTGCTGGCAGCAAGGTCGCGGCGATCTGTCGTTTACCGACTCGGTCAGCCCGCAGGGCATGGTCTGCGACCGGAATCTCGGCCCGAAGCAGGCCGGAACTCCCGAATATGCCGGCATCCTCAACTACGGCTACCACCTGGACGCCGGGAAGTTCGCGGATCTGCTGACCAGCCACTGCACGCGGACGCTGGGCGTTCGACACATTCAGGATCACATTACCGACATCCACACGGCCGAAAACGGCGACATCGAATCGGTGCAGACCCCGTCGCACGGGCGCATTGCCGGCGACCTGTTCATCGACTGCTCGGGCATGCGTTCGATGCTGCTGGGCGACCACCTGGGCATCCCGTTCGTCGACCAATCCAGGGTGCTGTTCAACGACACCGCGCTGGCCGTGCAGGTTCCCTATGCCGACGACGGCACGCCGATAGCGTCGCAAACGATTTCATCCGCACGCGAGGCCGGCTGGATCTGGGATATCGGACTGTCGAGCCGGCGCGGCGTCGGCTACGTCTACTCGAGCAGGCACGGCTCCGAGGATCAGGCACGCGAGGCCCTGCATGCGTATCTCGAGGCGACCGGCGCGCCGCCGGGCGCCGGAGATTCACCGCGAAAGATTTCGTTTTCGCCCGGTTTCCGCGAGAAATTCTGGCACCGCAATTGCGTGGCGGTCGGCATGGCATCGGGATTCATCGAGCCGCTGGAAGCCAGCGCGCTGGTCATGGTCGAGCTTTCGGCGCGCATGATCGTCGAGGAAATGCCGGCCAACCGGTCGGTGATGGAGATCGTCGCGCGGCGGTTCAACGACAGGTTTCGCTATCGCTGGGCGCGAATCATCGATTTCCTCAAGCTACACTACGTGCTCAGCCAGCGCGACGACACCGCCTACTGGCGCGATAACCGGTCGAAGGAGTCGATACCGGACAGCCTGCAGGAACTGCTCGAGCTGTGGCGCTTCCGTCCGCCCAGCCAGACCGACTTCCCGCACGTCGACGAGATCTTTTCGGCGGCGAGCTACCAATACGTCCTTTACGGCATGAACCCCGACTCGGCCCGGGGACCGTACCAACCGGTCGAGGCCCAGCGGATAAAGGCCCGGCAGCTGTTCGAACAAAACATCCGCGCAGCCAACCGGTGCCTGGCCACACTACCGCCGCACAGGGTCTTGCTGGAGCAGATCGCCCGGCATGGCCTGCCGGCGGCCGGCTGAACAAACATCGCTGCGCGACGCGCCTGGAGAACACGATGACGAATCACGCATTGCTCGACAATGTCACGCACAAGGATCTCCGGATACATCGGAACTTCCGGCCGGGTCACGGCTACGACGTCAACCTTGCCCGGATCTTTCCAGGCGAACTGCTGGTGCTGCAGAACGAATATCCGCTGTTTTTCATCAAGAACCGCGAATCCGGAAATTTCGAGCCCATCGCGCTGTTCGGTTTCACCGAGCACGAGAACCTGTACCTGCAAGACGGTCGGTGGGATGCCGCCTGTCTGCCGCACACGGTGGAACGTCAGCCTTTGCTGATCGGGTTCCAGGAGCAGGAACTGGACGGCAGTCCGACGCCGATACCGGTGGTTCACATCGATCTCGATCATCCCAGCGTCAGCGAGTCGGAAGGATTCCCGCTCTTCCTGCCCCACGGCGGCGAGAGCGAATGGCTGGAGCGCATGACCGCGATACTGAAGGCGATCAACGAAGGTCACAAGCAAATACAACCGCTCTCCCAGACCCTGGTAGGCATGGAGCTGATCGAATCGGTGTCGCTGAACATCGAATTCAAGGACGGTTCCAAACAGGTGGTCAAAGGGCTTTACACGATCGACGAAGCGCGACTGGCCGCGCTGGCAGATTCGGCGCTCGGCGCGCTCCAGGCCAAAGGTTATCTGCATCACATCTACATGATGCTGGCATCGCAGCCGAATCTCGACAAACTGATCGAGCGCAAGAATCGAGCCGTTCTCGCCGAGACCTCATGAGCCGGCCCGGCCGAAATATCGCGGAATCTGAAGGGGCCGATCCCGCGCGGATTCTTAACGCGATCAACGGCCACCCGGAGCCGATCGTGTTCCGCGGGCTTTGCTCGCACTGGCCGATAGTTCGCGCCGCGGCCGGCGGATTCGACGAGGCCGAGCAATACCTCGTGTCGCACTACGCCGGCGCGCCGGTGACGGCGTTCTTCAAGGAAGCCGGGCCGGACGATCGCATCTTCTACAACCAGGATTACTCGGGCCTCAATTTCCGCCAGTTCAAGACCCGACTGGACGAGGTCCTGACACAGATCCGACAGGCCTCGGGCCAATCGTCGCCACCGACGGTTTATATGGGTTCGATGGCGCTGGATCATTGCCTGCCCGGCATCAAGACCGGCAACAGCCTGCCGACGCATGACTATTCGGCCACGGTGCGCATCTGGATCGGAAATCGCTCCAGGGTCGCCGCCCACCACGACGTCATGGACAACATTGCCTGCGTGTGCGCCGGTACACGTCGGTTCATGCTGTTCCCGCCCGAGCAGCTTGCCAACCTGTATCTCGGCCCGCTCGACGTGACGCCGGCCGGCCAGCAGATCAGCGTGGTGGATCCGGACCAGCCGGACCCGGCGCGATTCCCGCGATATGCAGACGCGCTGGAACATTCGCAGTGGGCCGAACTGGAGCCCGGTGACGCCATCTACATTCCCAGCATGTGGTGGCACCAGGTCACTGCGCTATCGGACTTCAACATCCTGATCAATCACTGGTGGCGCGATTCTCCCGAATACATGGGCGCACCAGGCGACGTGCTGGTGCATGCATTGCTGAACATGCGCAATCTTCCCCAGCGGCAACGCAATGCGTGGCGGGCGATGCTGGATCACTACGTCTTCGATCCGCCGCGGGACGCGTTGAATCATATCCCGGAGAACCGCCGGGGAATTCTGGGCGGCGCCGACGAGACCAGCGCCCGACAATGGCGCATGCTTCTGAGAAACAAGTTGAACCGTTAAGCCCCGCTTGTTCAAGCCGGGCCGAGCCGGTTCATCCACGCAAAGGACAGATACGTGAGCAATCTACGCAAAGTGGTCATCGTCGGCGGCGGCACGGCCGGATGGATGGCGGCGGCCGCCATGGCCAAGACCTTCGGCCGCGAACTGGATATCGACCTTATCGAGTCCGACGCCATCGGGACCGTGGGTGTCGGCGAAGCCACCATTCCGCCGATCAAGAACTTCAATCTGCTGCTCGAACTCGACGAAGCCGAGTTTCTGCGCGAGGTCAGCGGCACCTACAAGCTGGGCATCGATTTCGAGAACTGGGGCGATCTCGGCGAACGGTATTTCCATCCATTCGCCCCGCAGGGGATCGACAGCTGGGCCGCGCAATTCCATCACTACTGGCGGCGCGCGCGTTCGCTCGGCGAGTCCGCGCCGCTCGACGACTTCAGTCTCGAAGCCCGCATGGGCCGGGCCGGCCACTTCGGGTCCAGGACCGGACGTGCGCCCAACTACGCGTACCATTTCGATGCCGCCGGCTACGCCAGGCTTCTGCGCCGCCTCAGTGAAGCAATGGGCGTGACCCGGATCGAGGGCAAGGTGGTCGATGTTGCCCAAAACGGCGAGACCGGGTTTATCGAGTCGGTCACGCTGGCCGACGGCAGAACCGTATCGGGCGAGCTGTTTATCGACTGCAGCGGGTTCCGGGGGCTGCTCATCGAACAGACCCTGGAGACCGGCTGGGAAGACTGGTCGCACTGGCTCAGAAGCGACCGTGCGCTGGCGGTACAGACCGAATCCGCCGCGCCACCCCTGCCCTACACTCGCGCCACAGCCCGCAGCTGCGGCTGGCAGTGGAAGATTCCGCTGCAACACCGCGTCGGCAACGGACTGGTCTATTGCAGCGATTACATGAGCGACGAGGCGGCCGCCAGGACACTGCTGGACAACCTGGACGGCCAGCCGATCACCGACCCGCGGCCGATCCGGTTCACCACCGGCCGGCGTCGCATGCAGTGGAACCGAAACTGCATTTCACTCGGCCTGGCGAGCGGGTTTCTGGAACCGCTGGAATCGACCAGCATTCATCTCATCCAGAACAGCATCATTCGCCTGATCAAGATGTTTCCTCGTGCAATGATCGAGCAGGCCAGCATCGACCAGTTCAACCGTGAGGTGAAAAGCGAGTTCGAATACATCCGCGACTTCATCATCGCGCATTACCACATCAATCGCCGCGTCGATTCGCCCTACTGGGAAGATTGCCGCGAGATGTCGGTGCCCGATTCGCTCAGCCACAGAATCGAATTGTTCTCGCGCAACGGCGTGGTATTCCGAGAATATGGAGAACTGTTTTCCGAAGTCTCCTGGACCGCTGTGCTGGTCGGACAAGGCATCGTGCCGGACGATTATCATCCGGTCGTCGACACGCTCGACGACGCTGGAATCAAATCACTGATCGGGCGCGTCAAGTCCGACATCGCCAACGCAGTTCGTGACGGCATCGGCCACGAAGAAGCCATTCGAAAGCGCGGCGGATCGCTGAACGTTTCAAAATGAGTGGTGCGATGCACCAGGGGAACTTTTGACCGAATACCCGCCGGCGCCGGCGGGCGTTACCTCCCGACCTGAACCGCGTCGAACGCGGGCTGTATCTCAGGCGTCCGGATCCGCCGGCGGCGGGTCGCCCCAGAGTCTTTCAAGACGCTGGTCGCGGCCGCAGCGCCAGCGATAGTACTTGTAGCTGACCGAACTCTTCTGGTAATAATCCTGGTGGTAATCCTCGGCCGGCCAGAATGCCTTGGCGTCCTCGATCGGCACGATCACCGGCTGGTCGAAACGGCCTGAATCGACGACGGCCTGCCTGGACGCCTCGGCCAGGTCGCGCTGACGATCGGAATGGGCGAAGATCACCGGGCGATAGCTTTCCCCCGAATCGCAGAACTGCCGGTTGTCGGTCAGCGGATCGACGTTCACCCAGTAGGTATCCAGCAGCTGCTCGAAGCCGACCACGTCGGGATCGTATTCAACCTGCACCACTTCGACATGGCCGGTGCCGCCGCGCGTGACCTGCTCGTAGGTCGGATTGTCGACGTCGCCGCCCATGTAGCCCGAAGTGGTCGAAATCACACCGTCGAGCTTGTCATAGGGCGGTTCCATGCACCAGAAGCAACCGCCGCCAAAAGTCGCAACCCTTGTATCACCCGCCGCTGCGCTCGAACCCGAAGATTCGGTCTGATCAGCGCAGGCGATCGCCGCCAACCCTGCAAACGTCGAGAACAAAGCGGCGGCAAGAAAGCGTCGGGCCCCGCACCTCATGCGCGAAGCTCCGGCAGTTCCTCGCCGTCGACCACGAACTCGAGCGCCAGGCCATTGTTGCACCAGCGCTGACCGGTAGGCTGCGGTCCGTCGTCGAACACATGGCCCTGGTGGCCGCTGCAGTTCGAGCAGTGATACTCGGTGCGCGGCCAGATCAGCTTGAAATCCTTCTTGGTGTCGATGGCCTCGTCGTTGATCGGCCGGGTAAAGCTCGGCCATCCGGTGCCCGAATCGAATTTGTCGTCGCTGGAAAACAGCGGCTGGTAGCAGGCCGCGCAGATATAGGTGCCGGCGCGCTTTTCGTCGTTCAGCGGGCTGGTCCAGGCGGGTTCGGTCTTTTCCCTGAACAGGATATCGAATCGCTCTTTGGGAAGGATCTGCTTCCACTCTTCGATGGTCTTGCCAGTCATGGCGTCCTCGTTTTCGGGTGCGGGAGAATCGGCTGCATCCTGCGCGCCAGCACTCAGCACGATGCTGCCGCCGACCACGCTCAAGCCGATTCCGGTTAGGAGATTTCTGCGTTTCATGCCTTGTTTCCTCTCATTTTGCCGCTACATGGTGACGCGACAGGTGTTCAGAACCCGTGAGTGACCCGAATGTTCCGGAATCAGAGAGAAACAGCATAAAAAAGCGCCCGGGCGGGGATACCGCCCGGGCGCATGGAGCATTCAACTGTCGTCTCGGCCTGGCACACTTGCGTGTGGCGGGAGCAGGCCGGCGACGAAGCCAGCGGCTACTCCATGGTACTGGCGCGCGTACCGCCCCTCAGGGGATCGCCGGTCCAGCCGAGTTCGTCCCATTCGACGTATTCGTTGCCCGGATCGTGGCAGTCCATGCATCCATCGATGATGCCACCGTAACCCAGCGCGGCTTTGGCCGGCGCAATCTCGTGGTTGACGGTCAGGTACATCGTCGTCTCGACGAAATCGATCTCGCCGCTGAAGGGCTGGCCGGTGTACAGCGCACCATCCTGAACCGCGAGATTCCAATCGAACTTGCCCCAGTAGGGGTTCGGACCGGTCTTGGTACCGAACAGGTGCGGAACCATAATGGTCTTGTTGACCGGATCGACGACCTGGTCGCCGACCATGAGCTTGAACGGACGGATCATCGCATTCGGATCCTCATGGCTGCCCAGCGGCGTTGCGAGCGGAATCGGCACTTCATCGTAGGTGTCATCCACGCCGACGACCTTGCGGTCCCATTTGCCGTTGTACCAGCGCAATACGGGCCGGACGTTGAATTCCCAATTGAAGGTGCCTTTCTTCTTGTCGTAGGCCGGGCGACCGGTATCGGGGTCGATCGGAATCGGGCTGATGTTCTGCCCTGCATCGGACCAGTACCATTCGGTCTTGGTCGACACCGCCTGGGCGAATTTCGGCAGATGGCAGCTCTGGCAGTCGAGCCGCTCGTGCCAGTTGTCGAAAAACAGCGTGTGTTCGACCGAGGTTCCCCGGTGCACGACTTCCTGGCTGCCGTGGCAGTCGGTGCATTGCTGCATTTCGCCCTCGTGCACCGAGTGAAGCTCCTGTCCGGCGATGCCGTGATTGACGGCGCCGGTCTTGGGGTCGTGATTGGCCGCATGGCAATCAACGCAAGCGAAGTTCGCGCCGTCAGTGCCCATGTGCACATCGATTTCCTTGCTGGTCGAGGCAAGTGCACTGGAAATGTCGCCGTGCTTGACGTTGTCGCCGCCACCGGCAAAGGCGTGGCAGGCAATGCAGTTTTCGCGATTCGGTTTCGAATCACTGGTGTTGATGCTCATTGCGACCCGGTTCAGGTCGACACTGGGATCGGGTCGTCCGGCCGTGGTCTTGCCTTTCTTGTAAGTACCGGACTGGTCGTGACAGACCAGGCAGTCGACGTTTTCGGGGTTGTTGAAATCGTAGGTATTGTCTTCCCAGCCATATCCGACATGGCATTGTGTGCAGCGGGCCTCGTTGGTATCGACGGCAACACAGAAATTGTTGATCAGGTCACGCTTGCCCAGATCCATGCCTTCCAGCCCGGCGATGCGCTCGACCTTGCCGGTCCATTTGAAATGGCCGGTGTCGAGCATCTCCGTGCCCTCCGATTCGTGGCACTGGAGACAGTCTGCAGTGCCTTCGTAGGGCTCATCGCTGAAGACCTGCTCGTGGATATCGACGCCGTTTTCTTCGGCTTGGGCGGCGATTTGTTCGATCTCGGCCTGCGGCAACATGTATCCGCCGCTCTCGGCGTTACTGGCCAGGGCCAGGGCCGGAAGCAACAGAACTGCCGTCATGATGAGGATGGGGACAAGCGCGGGCGCCTTGGGGCGCGGCGCGAGAAAGAAAGTTTCGTTGATGGCATCGCTCATGACCGCTCCTTTGCATGCGATGTTTAGGGAGGAAATGTCTTTTCAGACGGAACACATTATTCAAGACATCCCTAATTTAGTATTTGACATAAATCAGTTAAGCCTACATTAGTTAATATGCACTTTGATTGCATCTTATGGCATCTGATTCCGGTTGATCTCGGCTTCGGAATGTTATAACATTACTTTTTTTAAGAAAACAGGATCGCTTCCACGTGATGAATCGCACTGCACTGTCAAAATCCATTTCGCTGGCGCTCGCCGGCGCCTGGCTGTTTTCCACCACCGGCACCGCGCAGCAAGCCGAACCCGAAGTGGTCGAACTCGAAACAATGGAGGTCAAGGTACTTCCGCAGGGCGGCACCACGCTGGATTCGACCCGGCCGGTGCAACTGCTGAGCGGCGAATACCTGGACGACCGCAAGGAAGCCACGCTCGGCGAGACGCTGCAGGCAGAGCCGGGCATCCACAGCACCTACTTCGGACCCGGCGCCGGCCGGCCGATCATTCGCGGCCTGGGCGGCTCGCGAGTGCGAATCACCGAAGACGGCCTCAACTCGCTCGACGCCTCTGCGCTCAGCCCGGACCATGCGGTCTCGGCCGAGCCCTTGCTGATCGACCGGATCGAGATTCTGCGCGGACCCTCCAACCTGCTCTATGGATCTACCGCCAGCGGCGGCGTCGTGAATCTGGTCGACAATCGCATCCCGGAACAACGCCAGACCTTCAGCGGCGCGCTGGAACTTCGCGGCGGCACGGCGGCCGACGAGCGGGCCGGCGTGGCGCGCATCGACGGCGGATTCGACGCCTTCCAGTTCCATTTCGACGGTTTCAAGCGCGATACCAACGATTATGAAATTCCCGGCTTTGCACTCAGTCCGGAACTGCT
>Ga0209924_1000474_pt1 | contig 17695 bp, 16 predicted proteins | sample SalPonR1_C_D1_MG_FD_185700 | JGI IMG/M metagenome (GOLD analysis project Ga0209924, IMG submission 185700) | Salt pond soil microbial communities from South San Francisco under conditions of wetland restoration - Salt Pond MetaG R1_C_D1_MG... ...
CCCTGATCGGCCGCGAGGAGGGCGACACGGTCGAAGTGGACACGCCGAACGGCAAGCGCGTCTACGACATCGTCGAGGTCCGCTACGACGGGGGCTGAGGCTTTGTCCCGGCTGCCCCAGCGAGCCCCGGTCGACCCAAGCGCGGGGCTGACTGCCCGGTTGAGCAGATCTTGAACCGCTTGATCGTGCACGTTCCCCTGATCGAGTCGCTGCCCGGCGGCGCCGCCGAACTGCCCGGGCCGCTGCATACCGCGCTGGCCCGCGCTCGACGAATCGAGTGCGATACTGACCAGGCGCTGGCATCGCTATTCCAGTCGGCGCCGCTGCCGGCGCCGGCGGTGCTGAGCGCGCTGGCCGATCCGGAACTTCCCGACGATAAGGAAAACCGACACTGGCTTCGGTTCGACCCCGTTCGACTTGTGCCCGACCTGACGGCGGTCTGGGTGGACCGCCCGCTGCCGCTGGATTTCGGTTCGGCCGAGCTGCAGCCGGTTGTCGACGAATTGCGCACGATGTTCGAGCACGAGGGGCTTGATTGGTGTCCGGGAACCGGCGCCTTCGGCCTGCTGCGCCTCGACCAGGCCCCCGATTGTTCGTTTCTTCCACCCGATGCAGTGCACGGCATGCGGCTGGACGAAGTGCTGCCGACCGGCCCCGACGCATCGCGCTGGCGACGCCTGATCAACGAAAGCCAGATGGTGTTCCACCAGTTCCGGTCCATGGGACGGGCCGACCAGCAAGGCGTCGGCCTATGGTTCTGGGGCGCCGGCCCCGATCCGAAACCGGCCGGCGTGGCAGGATCGGTCTGCGTGGTCGATCGATCCGAATCGGCGATCGTGACGGGTCTGGCCCGGTGGCTGGGCGCCGGGCAGCTGGAGTCCACGTCCCGATTCGAACACCTGGATGCGGGCTGCGGCTATGTCCACTGGCCGCTCCAGGACACAGACGTCCAGGCGGCGCTGGTGCGGATGGTCGATACCTGGCTGGCGCCGGCCATGCGGGCCCTGCGCCGGGGCCAGCTGGCGGAAATTGCCGTGGTCGGCAACAACGGGTGCTGGCGCATCGGGCGGCTGGATGCGTTCGCGTTCTGGCGGCGCAGGCCCGGCGGGTTCAGCGCTTCGGGAGCCGTTGACTGATGCGCAGCGTCACCGTCGTCCGACGCCCGTCGCGCGACGGGATTCCGGGCTGCGGGTCGCCGGTCGTGGCCCGTGCGCTGGCCGCACGCGGCTGCGAGGTTGCGCCCGATTATTCGCTGGCATCGATGCTGCCGCCGACCCTGGGCGGGCTGGAAGCCGCCGCCGGTATCCTGGCCGACTGCATCGAGCAGGATCGTCGAATCGTGGTCGTCGGCGATTTCGACGCCGATGGGGCCACCGGCACGGCATTGGCCGTTCGCGGGCTGAAAGGGCTGGGTGCGGCCAACGTGCGCTGGCGCATGCCCGACCGGTTCCGGCACGGTTATGGTCTGGGCATGATGCTGGCCGAAGAATGCCTGGCCGACGCGCCCTCGGTTGTGGTCACGGTCGATCACGGTATTTCGTCGGTGTCCGGGGTCGGATTCCTGCGCTCGAAAGGCATCGACGTGGTGGTGACGGATCATCACCTGCCGGGGCCGGAACTGCCGAACGCCAGCGCAATCGTGAACCCCAACTGTCCCGGCGACGAATTCCCGTCGCGCAACTTGGCCGGCGTGGGCGTCATGTTCTATACGCTGATCGCGCTTAGAGGCGAACTGCGCCGTCGGGGCCGGCCGGCAGTTTTCAGGCTGGACGGGCTGCTGGACCTCGTCGCTTTGGGCTCGGTCGCCGACCTGGTCAGCCTGGACGAGAACAACCGCCGACTGGTCTACCAGGGCCTGAAGCGGATCCAGGCAAGAAGATGTGCGCCGGGCATCGCAGCACTGCTGGAAGTCGCCGGTCGCAACCTGGCCCACATCACCGCGGCCGACCTGGGCTTCATCGCAGGGCCTCGATTGAACGCGGCCGGACGTCTGGCCGATATCTCGATCGGCATCCGCTGCCTGCTGGAAGACGACTTCGGCCGGGCGATGACGCTGGCCGAGGAACTCGACGCGTTCAACCGCGAGCGCCAGGCCATCCAGGCCGACATGGTCGAGACCGCCGAGCAGCTGGCGACCGAATTTCTTTCCAGCCTCGACGGCATGGCCGGCGGTTTCTGCCTGCACGATCCCGGCTGGCACGCGGGCGTGGTCGGGCTGGTCGCCTCGAGGATCTGCGAGCAGACCCGCCGTCCGGTGGTCGCCTTCGCGCCGGCCGGCGACGACGGCGACGAGGAACTCAAGGGCTCGTGCCGCAGCCCGGCCGGCGTGCACATGCGCGACCTGCTGGCCGAGCTGGATGCGTCGAATCCGGGCCTGATCGATCGTTTCGGCGGCCACGCACGGGCCGCCGGGCTCAGCCTTGCGCCCGACCGTCTGCCGGCCTTCCGCGAGGCTTTCGAGGCCCACGTGGCGAATCTGACGTTCGGCCGCGACGAAGTCTTCAGCGACGGCGAACTCGGCGCCTCCGAATTCAGCCTGGAAACCGCGCAGGCACTGATCGACGCCGGTCCGTGGGGTCAGGGCTGGGACGAGCCGCTGTTCGACGGCCGGTTCAAGCTGCTGGACCGCCGGGTGGTCGGCAGCAAGCATTTGAAACTGCTGCTGGAACCGGCCGGCGGCGGCCCCGCGATCGACGCGATTGCCTTCAGGGCCGGCGACCTGTGCCACCAGGAGCTGCCCGAGCCGCTGCACGTGACGTTTCGCCTCGAGCTCAACCGCTGGCGCGGCAACGTCACGCTGCAGCTCAATATCCAGCACATGGTGGAGAAAGTCGTCAGCCCGTCGCGTTGATGAAGGCTTTTTCGGCAAGTCAAAGGCAAAAATCCCCGAACCCGCTCTCGCGAAGGCGCAAAGGCGCAAAGAAAGGCGAAAGTCACGGCCGGATTTGAAGTCTGGGGAATTGGTCAACTATTGCGCCAAAAAAATCTTTTTGGCACAATAAGTTGCGACGCAATCCATATCAGGATGGATAAGCGAAGCGCGTCCACCTTTCCCGAAGTTTGAATGGTGGATGCGCTTCGCTTATCCAGCCTACGGGGAAATCGCGCGACTCACAGGCCTGGCCATGCGTCGAACTGACGCGATCGATGCCCGGTGAATCCGGCGCCGAATCCGGTATCGAAGCCCCGGAGCTGCGTTTCGATACGAGCCGGTAAAATTAGCGCTTGCGGCCGAACAGGCCGCCGAGCAGGCCTCGGGTGAGTTCGCGGCCCAGTCGTGAGCCGACCGAGCGCAGGGTGGACTTGAGGAACGCTTCGCCTGCGCTCTGCCGGTTGCTGCGTCGGGGCCTGCTCTTTTCCGCCGCTTTTTCCGCCGCCTCGGCCTCGGCCTGGCGCCGGGTCTCGGCCTCGCGGGTTTCGGCCTCCTCGGCCGCGGCCTCGGCCTGCGCGGCGAGCATCTCGAACGCCGATTCGCGGTCCAGGGACTGGTCGTACTTGGCGCCGACCGGGCTGCGCGACATCACCTGGGCGCGTTCGTCGTCGCTGAGCGTGCCCATGCGGCAGCCCGGCGGGCAGATCAGGGCGCGGTCTACCGGCTGCGGTATGCCTTTCTCGCCGAGCATCGACACCAGCGCTTCGCCGACGCCCAGCGTGGTGATCGCCTGCCTGACGTCAATGGCCGGATTCGGCACGAAGGTCTCGGCCGCGGCGCGCACTGCCTTCTGGTCGCGCGGGGTAAAGGCGCGCAGCGCGTGCTGGACGCGGTTGCCGAGCTGTCCGAGCACCTCGTCCGGAATGTCGTCGGGGTTCTGCGAGCAGAAATACACGCCCACGCCCTTGGAGCGGATCAGGCGCACGACCTGCTCGACGCGCTGCCTCAGCGAGGCCGGGCAGTCGTCGAACAGCAGGTGGGCCTCGTCGAAGAAGAACACCAGCTTCGGTCTGTCGCTGTCGCCGACTTCCGGCAGTTGCTCGAACAGTTCCGACAGCAGCCATAAAAGAAAACTGGAATACAGCCGTGGCTTCATGATCAGCTGTTCGGCGGCCAGGATGTTGATGATGCCGCGGCCCGACATATCCTGGCGCAACAGGTCGTCCAGCGCCAGCGCCGGCTCGCCGAAGAAACGGTCAGCGCCGTCGTTTTCCAGCTGCAGCAGTCGCCTTTGGATCGCACCGATACTGGCGGTGCTGACCAGCCCGAACATGGCGCTGATCTCCTGGCGGTTCTCGGCGACGTGGTTCAGCAGGGCTCGCAGATCCTTCAGATCCAGCAGCAGCAGGCCGGCCTCGTCGGCGACGCGGAACGCGACGCTGAGCACACCTTCCTGGGTGTCGTTGAGCTCCAGCATGCGCGAAAGCAATATCGGGCCGATTTCGGTGACCGTGGTGCGCACCGGGTGGCCGCCGTTGCCCCAGAGATCCCAGAACACGGTCGGGTTGGGCTGTTGCACGTAACCCTCGATGCCGATGGTCTCGATGCGCTGGTCGATCTTGCGGTGCGGCGTGCCGGCCGCGGCCAGCCCGGCGATGTCGCCCTTGGCGTCGGCCATGAACACAGGCACGCCCATGCGCGAAAAGCCTTCGGCCATCAGCATCAGGGTCACCGTCTTGCCGGTGCCGGTAGCGCCCGCGATCAGGCCGTGGCGGTTGGCGTAGCGGGCGTCCAGGCGAAGCTGCCGGGCGCCTTTTCCAATCAGGATGGCGTCGTGGGTCACGGGATGCTCTGCGGGGCGGAAACAGCCTTCATGTTAGCCGAAACGCAATTTGCCGGTGACAGTTCGCGAATCGGCCTTGACGGTTTTTCAGTGCCGACTCGGCTAAAGTGCATGCTTTGATACCGGGATGCCCAGATGGCACTTGTCACGATTGCCAAAATTCACGATATCGCGCTGGCCCAGATGGTGCGGATGAAATTCGAGTCCGAGGAAATTCCGGTTCACCTGGGTTCCGAAGGCTTCGCAACGTTGCTGGGCGTACAGAGCAGCTATAGCGCCGTTCGCATTCAGGTGCCCGACGCCTACGAGCGGCAGGCGCGTCGCGTCTACTCGGAGCTTATGCAGATCCTCGAGCAGGAGGAGTAGGGGACTTGTTGCATCACGTTCCCTGGTTCTCGCGTACTTTCCTGGCCCTTGGATGGGTCTGGTCGTAGACCTCGGCCAAGTGCGCAAAATCCAGGTGGGTGTAGATCTGCGTGGTCGAAAGGTTGGCGTGTCCCAGCAGTTCCTGGACGGCTCTCAGGTCGCCCGACGATTCCAGGATGTGCGAGGCGAACGAGTGCCGCAATTGATGTGGATGCACATGCTGGCCGAGGCCCTGGCTTACCGCGCGCTGTCCAATGCGTTTCTGGATCGCGCGAATCCCCAGTGGCGTGCCCTTGGCGGTAGTGAAAATGTATCGCGATTCGCCGCGGCTGAACGTGGCCGAGACGCGTTGCCATTCTTCCAGTGCAGTCAAGGCGTGCCTGCCGACCGGCACGATGCGTTCCTTGTCACCTTTTCCTATCACCCGCAGCAGGCCCTGCGCCCGGTCCAGCCGGTCCCAGCGCGCGTCGGCCAGCTCGCTGACCCGAAGGCCCGAGGAGTAGCAGAGTTCCAGCATGGCCCGGTCGCGCGCGTCCAGCGGTTTGTCGCCCTTGATTTCAAGCAGCTGCAGCACCTGGTCCGGATCCAGCGTGCGCGGCAGCTTGCGCCGGGCGCGCGGGGCCTTCAGGTCGGCCGCCGGGTTGGCATCCACCCGGGCATGGTCGACGAGATAACGAAAGAACTTGCGTACCGCCGAGAGGTTGCGCTGGATAGATCGGGGGTCAAGCCCGACGCGTCCCATGCTGGCGGCGAATCCCCTGAGCGTGGTTGCGTCCAGCGCCGCCAGCGATTCGATTTCGTGTTTGGCGCACCAGGTTTGCAGTCTCTTGAGGTCGCGCCGGTACGCGGCAATGCTGGCCTTGGCCAGTCTGCCGCGGTCGCTGCAGTCGGTCAGGAAGGTTTCGATTGCCGAGCCAATGGAATCGGCCATGCGCCGGGCCTGTCGCCTGTCAGGCGCGCTGGCGCCGCTTTACCTCGGCGCGGTCGTCCAGGCCGAGCCGGAACTGGAGCGTCTCGCGAAGCAGGTCAAGGAACAGCGTGCCCATGTCGGGATGAAATCGCTCGTCGGATTCCGAGCCGATGCCCAGCAGGCCCCGGTCGGCCAGCGGAACAAGCGCCGCAGACCCCAGTTGCGCGCCTGCAGATCCGAACACGGCTTCGCGCTTTTCGCGGGTGAGGCGGCCACACTGGGGCTCGCCCGAAGCCAGCAGCCTTTGCATCCATTCGGGTTGTCTTTCGGGCAGCGTTGCGATATCGGTGTCGGCGAATTTGCCGGCCGTCTCTGAATCGAGCAGCAGGCAGACCTCGTCGGCGCGGAAATCATCGCGCAGTCCGTCGTGCAGCCGCTGGTGCAGCGCATCGAAGGAATCCGTCGCAACCAGACCCAGCGCCATGCGGTGCAGTCGCTGCATCAGCCGTTCGTTTTCGCCTGCAATGCCGCTGAGATGCTCGAGCTGGCGCTTCAGACGCTGGTTGTCGCTGCGCAGGATATCCACCTGCTTTTCGATCAGCGATGTCGTTCCGGCCTCGTGCGGCACATCCAGCGCGGCAAAAAGTTCCGGCTGCTGGACAAGAAAATCAGGATGCTCGCGCAGCCAGGCAATCACTTCGGCTTCGCTGGGGCTTTGTTCGGTCATGCCATTGGTCCCTTGAAGGCAATTGTTCCCGCGAATACTACGGTTGCAGGTCCGGTCGTTACCGCATGTCCCGGACGCGACGTCAAATCTACCATAAGCGAACCACCGGGTTGTGCAACGGCCACGGGTGTGGCCGACGGGCGTTGGTCGCGCAGCGCCCAGGCCGCGGCGCAGGCGGCGCTGCCGCAGGCCGGGGTAGGGCCGGCGCCGCGTTCGTGCACCCTGAGCGTGGCGGTGTCGTCGGAATCGATGTGCATCAAACCGACATTGACCTTGCCGCGCCAGCATGCTTTATCCAGAATCCCGACAATCCGGGCCAGGCTGGCCGGCGAGGGCGGCTGGTCGGAATTCAGGATCAGATGTGGATTTCCGAGCGAGATCAGTGCCCAGTCGGTGAACTCGTCGGGAAGGTGCGGCGCCGGTAGGCCCAGCGCCTCCGGATTCAGCGTCCGGGGGCCCGGAAGCACCGTGGTATAGCCCCGGTCGGCGTGCCGCGCCAGCGCCACCGGTCCGGCCGGGGTGCCCAGCTGCGCCCCCGAGGACAGTTCGCCCCCGTGGTCCAGCCATGCAGCAATCGCCCGCATGCCGTTGCCGCACTGTTCGGCGGGTGAACCGTCGGCGTTGAAGATTTCGACCTCGGCCAGGAGCGCGCCTACGCCCGGCCGAAGAATCAGCATCTGGTCGAAGCCGATGCCGGTTCGGCGATCGGCCAGCCGAATGACGGATTCAGGGATCGGTGCAAATGGCGTCGATCGGGCGTCAATCAGCACGAAGTCGTTGCCCAGCGCTTCGAGCTTGAAAAAGCGTATTCCAGCGGCGGCCGAGTCGGTCATTCGGGCAGTCGACCACTGACCAGCCAGTGGCGATCCGAGACGCTTTCGCATGCCAGCGGCAGCCCGGCGTGTTCGAGCTGCCGGCGAACTTCGTCTACCCGCCAAGCCGCGTGCAGGCTGTTGCGGAAGTCGGTTTTGAGGACCTCCGGCTCGCCGGCCGCATGCAACCCGACCAGGGCGTCTGCCTGGTCGGCCGATTCGGGACGATCGAGATCCATGACCTGGATCCAGGCGCCCGGAGCGGCGACCTGACGCACGCTCTGCCAGAGCGTATCCGGCTCGGGCAGATGGTGCAGCAGGCTGTTGGATACCACGCAGTCGAAGCGCTGCCGGTCCAGCTCCGGATCGGGCAAGCGGGCCATACGAAACCTGATGCGCCGTTGGAGTTCAGAGCGCTCGACGGCGCGACGGGCGGTGGCGAGCATGTTCGAACCTGCATCGACGCCTTCTACTTGCCAGCCGTGCAGTGCGCACGCCAGGCGGATGCAGATGTCGCCGGGCCCGCAGCCCAGATCCACCAGGTCGCCGTGATCGGGTCGTGGCTCGAAACGCTGCAGAAGCTGGTCGACGAACCACTGGTTGGAGGCGGAAAAATCCGCCGAGGCGTAAGCATCGACCTGGGCGGCACTGTCCATCAGTTCCGGTTCGGGGGTGCGCAATAGCTTTTCGGTGCTCATCAGCGCGCGCCGTCGGCATCCCGGGGACCGTCCCCGGGGGCGTCGTCCTCACTTTCCTGTTGGGACGACGAGGGTTCGCCCGGCGGGGGCAGGACCAGATCGCCCTTGAGCCCGCAACCGCCAAGCATGATCAGCGGCACCAGGGCCGATGCGAACAGCAGCGCGCGTCGCGCGGGTAGAATCGACTGCATGACAGCTTCCCGAAATGAATTGCTCGAATGCGTCGTCACCGAAACCGGTCCGGATCCCGATCATGCTGTGATCTGGCTGCACGGACTGGGGGCCGACGGCAACGATTTCGCGCCGATTGTACCGCAGCTTCGCTGCGCGCAAACCCGGGCGGTCCGCTTCGTATTCCCGCATGCTCCGGTGCGCCCGGTGACGGTCAACGGCGGCGTGAGAATGCGTGCCTGGTACGACATTCTGGGGTTCGAAATCGCACGCGATCAGGACAGCCGGGGCATTGCCGATTCCCTGCGCCAGGTCGAGCTGCTGATCCAGCACGAGATCGAGCGCGGCATTGCGCCGGACAAGCTGCTGCTGGCCGGCTTCTCTCAGGGCGGGGCAGTGGCGCTCAGGCTGGCGCTCGCCCGCGAGCAGCGGTTGGCCGGCACGGTAGCGCTCTCGTGCTATCTGCTGGAGGGCGCAGCCCTGGCCGAATGGCTGACGCCGGCCGGCCGTGAAACGCCGGTTTTCATGGCCCACGGAACCCACGATCCCATCGTGCCGGTTGCGCTGGGCCGTGATGCCGCCCAGAAGCTTGCCGAGCAGCGTGTGCAGGTGGCGTGGAGTGAATGGCCGATGCAGCATGCGGTATGTCCCGAGGAAATCGGGACGCTTGATCGCTGGATCGACGATTGTTATTCCGGTAATGGTTTTTCCGGCGATAGTTTCTCAGGTCAAGGATCTGTCTGAATGGACGAGGCCGGGCGCATGCGCGTGATGATCGTCGACGACGAACCGCCCGCCGTTGAAAGGCTGAGCGCAATGGTTGCAGCATTTTCCGATTGCCGGGTGGTTGGATGTGAATCGCGGCCCGAAAGAGTTCTGGAGCGATGCTGCCGATTGCGGCCGGACGCGGTGCTGCTGGACGTCGAGATGCCTGGCACCAGCGGAATGGAGATCGCGTCCCGACTTCAGGACCTCGATCCGGTGCCGGCCGTTATTTTCATTACTGCGCACGATCAGTACGCGGTCGACGCATTCGGCGTGGAAGCCGTGGACTATGTGGTCAAGCCGGTGCGCGAGGCGCGGCTGCGTCAGGCACTTGAGCGGGTTCCCTCGGCAAGACGGATCGAACAGGCCTGGGTGTCGGCGCGGATCGGCGAGCGGCTCGTGCGGATCCCACTTGACGAGATCCGCGCATTTACCGCGGAGGGCAAGTGCACGCTTGTGCATGCCGTCCATGCCCAGGCCGTGACGGATGACCCGCTGAAGTCGATCGAGGTCGAGTTCGGCGATCGATTCGTGCGCATACATCGAAATGCGTTGGCCAGCCGGCACCATCTCAAGTCGCTGTTCACCGATCGTGCCGACGTGGTCCGGGTCGAAATCGAGGGGGTCGATCTCCAGCCCGAGGTATCCAGGCGCAATCACACCCAGGTCAAGAAATTGCTGTCGGGTTCGCTGTAGCTGAACCGGACGAATTCGCACCGGACAATCGTTGCAAGGAGATTCATGAACATGAAGGTCATTACAATCGCGACGCGCAAGAGCCGTCTGGCGCTGTGGCAGAGCGAACACGTTGCCGCGGAGTTGTCGCGCCGAAATCCAGGACTGGAGGTTCGGCTGCTGCCGCTGAGCACCAAAGGGGACGAAATTCTCGACAGGTCGCTAGCCGAGATCGGCGGCAAGGGACTGTTCCTCAAGGAACTGGAAAAAGCGCTGCTCGACGGGCGCGCCGACCTTGCGGTGCATTCATTGAAGGATGTGCCGGCGGAACAGCCTGACGGGCTGGCGCTCAGCGCCTACCTGCCGCGGGCCAATCCAGCCGACCTGTGGATTTCGGATCGGGGACAGCCAATCGAAGCGCTGCCTGAAGGCGGCATGGTGGGTAGCTCCAGCCTCCGTCGCATCAGTCAGCTGCGCGCGCTGCGTCCGGACATCGAAGTCACCGCACTGCGGGGAAACGTGGAGACCCGACTGGCCGCTGTTCGGGAAGGCCGAGTGAATGCGACTATTCTGGCCGCGGCAGGCCTGGAGCGTCTCGGCATCGTTCCGGACCGGGCCATCGAGCTGGACATGTCGAACTGGCTACCGGCGCCGGGTCAGGGTGTCATTGCCATTCAGCAAAGATCCGACGACGAGGCTGCCCGGAAACTGGTTTCGGAACTGGAATGCCGGACCACCGGTTGCCAGGCGCGCGCCGAGCGGGAAGTCGTGCGCGTTCTTGGCGGCGATTGCCGGATGCCGTTGGCGGTTCATGCCTTCGTGGAAGGCTCGCGAATACGTTTGCACGCGAGGCTTGGCGACGAAAGTGGCCACCTGATTGACGCCGAGGCCGTCGGGACGAATGATAGTGCCTTGGAGCTCGGCCGTGATGCGGCCCGCGCATTGCTCGAAAATGGCGGTGCCGAGCTGCTGGAAACGTTAAACTTGTCACAGAATTGAAATATCGCCCCCGTTTTTTTTGAAATTGGGCTGGACATCAGCATGGAAATTGTGCCAGACTAGATTCACGATCTAGGGGAAGACAGACAGTTAGCTTTCCGGGTGTCGTCCACGACGTTTCTGATTGATGTGCGTCCCCCTACTGCCAACGCCAACACGCAAGCCCCCTGCACGTTGGTCAGTTGCGTCAGACACCCGGATTTATTCAAGGCCCGTCACTTCGTGATGGGCCTTTGTTTTTGTGGCCATCCGGTCTTGTCCGTAACATTGAATATTTAAGCGAAGGACGAAACCGGGCAATGTTCTCAACTACACAGGAAGCCTGGATTGAAACGGGTCGCTTCACCATTGGTCGTCACACGGCCCGCGCCTGACCATCAGCGCCTGATGGGGAAACTCCGGGAACTCGGCGTCCCGGCGATACACAGTCCCGCCTTTGAAATCGAGGCAGCACCGGAATCCGAGTTGAGCAAGCGCATGGACGAAATCGGCGTATGCGCCCTTGCAATCGTCACCAGCCCCGTTGCAGCACGGCTTGTTGCCAGGCGAGCGAAAGGCAGAGGTATCCTGCACGTGCCGTGCATCGCACCAGGACAGGGTACCTCCTCGATTCTGGAAGAGGCGGGTCTGTGCTGCAGCTATCCGCACCGCGGCGGCACCAGCGAGCACATTCTTGACATGCCGGATCTTGCCGATATCAACGGAAAACGGGTTGCGATCGTCGGAGCACCCGGGGGGCGCGGTCTGCTCGCGAACGAACTTGCCCGACGAGGCGGGCGTATAGAGACCGTGCACATTTACTGCAGAAAGGCCGTGCCGCCGCGCCGGAGCCTGATCGATGCCTTGCGGCTGGGACACGATCCGGTCGTCCTGATCAGCAGTCTTCAGGCGTTCGGCATGATTTCCGGATCGCTGCCCGAAGATGTCACGCAGGCCTGGCTGGAAGGACGGTTCATCGTTTCGTCCGGCCGTCTGGAAGAATCGTGTCGCAAGGCTGGTGTCTCCCGAATCCATCGTGCCGCCGGCGCTGCCGATGACCAGATGTTGTGCGCGGCCGAGAAGGCCGGATGGATGCATCGCCCGCACTTTTGAGGCGACTGGACGGTGAGCCGGTACAAGCCGGACGCAACACGGCCTTGCGATTTCCGTTAGCATCATTAAATGTCCCGAAACCGTCCGTCGACAGAACATGACCGAAACCGGAAATAACGACGATCCGCAGCATACGGCCGAAGAGTCGTCAGCCGAGCAGCATCAGGCTGTGCCGCCTCAGGATGAATCGCCCGGGTCGGCGAATCCCGCCGACGAAAGATCCCGCCCGGGCGGAGCCGGTTTCTTGGTCTGGCTGGCTCTGGTGCTGGCGCTGGCGTCGATTGGGCTGGCGTCTTACCCATTCTGGGCACAATGGCTGAATCTGCAGCCAGCCTTGCAAGCAGGTCCTTCTTTGGCCGAGTTTGAACGCCTTGCCGACCGTGTCGACCGGGTCAGGCAAGAGCGCACGGCCGCGGCCGATGCTCTGCGCACCGAACTGGACCGTCTTTCAGCCGAACTTGATGCCGAATCGTCGGATGCGAGCAGCCAGGAACTCGCCGAAAGAATCGATCAGCTTTCTTTACGGCTCGAGCGTCTGCAAGGTGAACGGAACACCAGTCTGGGCGGGATACGAAGCCGACTGGAAGACCTGGAGTCCGAAGTCGGGCGCCGGCTGGAACAATTCGAGCTGAAACTGGCCAACGTTGGCGGCAACCTGGATCGGGCCGATCATGACCTGGCTACCCGGCTGTTGCTGATGGAGCTCGACAGCCTGTTTGCGATTGCCCAGAATCAGTTGACTATCAATGCAAACGGCGACGCCGCCATTCGAGCCTGGGAGCGCGCGCTGGAGCGCATTACGGCACTGGACGGGGCCGAATTCCGGAGTCTGGAGGAAACCGCGCAGCGCGAGTTCCGGCGATTACGCGAATACAGTCCCCCAAATATACAAACCGGGGTAGAGAAACTGTTCGCCATGGCCGATGAAATTCCTCAGTGGCCGGTGAAGACGATACAGCCCGGCCAGCCGATGACTCAAGCCGGTGAGGACCAAACCTGGCGAGATCGAGTGGGCCGTGTGTTCGGCGATCTGGTAAGGGTCGAAAGCGTGGATCGCGATTTTATCGGACCCAACGAAGTGGATCTGGCGCGTGAGCAGGTAAGAATGACGCTACAGACAGCGGCGCTGGCGATGGTCGGGTCCCGGCACGAACTCGCCGCGCGGTTGATCGGTGAAGCAGAGGACGCCGTCAGGAATGTATTTGACACCGAAGCCGGGAATGTTACCGGCGCGCTGGACGAGCTTGAAGCGATGGCCAGCGGCGGGGCTCAACCCGAGCCGCCGTCGTTGACGGAAAGTCGCGCTGAAATAGCCAGGCTTCTCGGAGGGAAGCGGTGAAACGCAGACTCTTGCTGGTAGCCGCCGGAATTATATTGGTCAGCGCCATCGTCACCGGGGCCCTTGTCGGGCCTGCGTTGATGGAGAACCCCGGATATGTCCTGATCGAAATCGGCGGGTGGCGGGTGCAGATGTCATTCATGGTGTTGGCCGGCACCGTGATCGGTGTCTGGTTTCTCATTTCCCTTCTGGTTGGTTTGTTGCGCGCCCCCGGTCGCGCGCTTCGCCGATTTCGGGCCGCCCGTGAACGGCGCGATCTCGACCGGGGACTGCTGGCCTTGTCGGAGGGCGACTGGGTGCGCGCCGAGCGATCGCTTGCCCGCGCGATGAAGGGTAGCGGCGCCACCACCTCGGGGTACCTGGCCGCAGCTCGCGCGGCCCAGGGCCAAGCAGCTCCCGAGCGCCGTGACCAATACCTGGCGCTGGCTGATCGCAGGTTCGGCCAGCGTCATTTCGCCACAGCCCTGGCGAGGGCGCGTCTGCTGGTCGGTGAAGGCGAACCGGGTGCTGCTATCGAACTTCTGGAACAGCTGCACATCAAGCGGCCCCGGCACGAGGGCGTGCTGAAGTTGCTGCTACAGAGCTACCAGGCCTGCGATCGTTGGCATGATGTGCGCCTTCTCGTGCCGGCGATTCGCAAGGCGGGGATAGTCTCAACGGAGCGGGCCGAGGAGCTTTCAAGCCTGGCCGCTGCCCGGGAACTCGAGTCTGCCCGGGACGTGGGCGAGCTTAGCAGCGTGCATCAAACCATGCAGCGTGCGTTGAAACAGCGGCCTGAAACGGTCGCTGCTTTCGCCAGCCGGGCGCTGGAACTCGATCGACCGGAGCTTGCTGAAAACGACCTGCGGCGCGCGATAGAGGCCACATTCGACGCGCGCCTGCTTGACCTGTATTCGCGAACCGACACCGGCGATCGGGCAACCAGAATTCGCAAGTGCGAGCAATGGCTTGTCGACAATCCTGAATCGGCCGACATTCACCTCGCCCTGGGAAGAATGTACCTGGACGATCGCGACGATCAAAAGGCGCGTGAACATCTGCAGATTGCGGTACGCAAGAGCCCGAACCCGGCTGCATATGCGGCACTTGGACAAGTACTGGACCGGGCCGGCCTGATGGAGTCGGCTACCCAGTGCTATCGTAATGCCCTTCGCCTGGAGCAGGGGCGGGCACCGGATCCGTTACCCTTGCCGAATATCGACAGCAGTTCCGGCGCCCAGTGAATCGATGTTGGAAGGCTCTTTTCCAAATGCATCTCGGCGGTTTGACAAAGCTTGTGGTGGGTTTTGCAATCCAATCAAGATGTTGTGATCTACATCCAATTTGAATTTTTTTTGGACGCTGTCTCCGGCCTGGAAAAATGACGGCATTGCAATTGTGATTTACAATTTCAATTCTTCTGACGCTGAATGTCGTAATCGATACTCGGATGTGAGAGAATCGCGGCAACATAAGCCGCTGATTAACCGAAATTTTATTTGATGGTCGTCACAATGCTCATGCATGTTGATTATGCCGGTGTCGGAACCCATCCGGATGTTTGCGGACAGATGAGCGTCGACCCGTCTTGAGAGTGAGGCGGGTATCAATCAAGAGCAAATAATTTTAACGTTATCGACAAGGATCGGAATCCTGGTGAACAAACAATGATTTCAAAACTTTTGACCGTGGGGTGTCTGGCCGGATTTGCCGCGGCATCCGTCGCTCAACCGGTGGAGCTGGTACTGGATGACCGCGCTCTGATCGATTTCGATTTGCCGCCCTATGTTGCCGAGGCCGGCATTCGCGCGATCGATTATTTTCCTTTCGAGCAACCCCCGAGGGTTGCGATCCAGACGCATTTGGCAGATCTGACTTGTGAATTTCAGGACGCATCCGGCGCCGTTGTAGCGCCTCCTTTCAGCGAGGGCGGCTTCGTCCTTGAAATCGATCGCATCCCGACACCTTTCGGGGGAAGCGATCCGAATGTGGGTTTTGACGGGCAGCCCATTGATCGCGATTATCCTCTGGATCCCGCGAGTGGTTCCATCTCGCAGATATTCATGGCTGGTGCGACTGTCCTGGATATCTGTACGTCGGGTGCTGCCTGTGACGCGGCCGCCGGGGCATCATCGGTGCACCTGTTCTGCCGCGAGGCGGGAACGCGGGTGTTCGACGGCGATTTTGAGCCGATCGTGGCCGACCTGACCACGGCATGGTCGACTTCGCTGGCCGGCGACTCGCCGCCGTTCGAAGTGGTTGCCGGGGATGCCGGCGGCACGTTGGTCAAGCTGACCGCCTCCAACGCCGGCCAACTCGACGTCAGCGGCGTGTCCGTGGACGTTTCCGCGACTCTGCCGGCGCAGGGGCTGAGCTGTCCCCAGGTCATCACCGCCGGCACCGATCTGGCCTTCGACGCCTCTTGCTCCGGCACGTGGACCGTGGGTGACCTCGACGGTGGCGCGAGCGCCGAGATCGAATTACGGCTGATCGGGGATTCCGGCGCAGCGCTGGGCGAATCGATGACGCTCTCGGCGACGATTTCAGGGCAGGGGGTAGCCGACGTCGATCCGGCCAACGACACTGCGCTTGCCGATGCAAGCATCGTCAAGATCACTGAACTTTTGTTCGGGCCGATCAACAGTATCCCGTCGACGTCATTCGATCTGACCAATCCGCCGGCGGTGGTGGATTTCTCCATTCCGCTGGATCCCAGCCGCGGGCCGTCGGAACTCAACGAAGTCGTGGACGTCACGCTTCTAAAGCCGTCCTCGGGCAGCTTCACCGTCTCCAGCAACGATGCCGATTTCAATCCGCTGACCGGCGTCTGGTCGCGTCAGCTCGGCACGGCGGTGACCGAATTGAGCGGGACGTTTACCGTCGAGAGCTTTGAACCGGGTACCAACAGCTTCTGCTTCGGCGTGGGTTCGGTGCAAAGCGTCCCCGGCGCCTCGGTGTTCATTTCAGGCGATTCCCAGGCTCAGAAGTGCCTGACGGTGACCGGCCCCGAGAGCGTGGATCTGGCCACGAGCGCCGGCGGCCCGACAGCGGTGGTCGCGGGCAGCGCGCCGGCCGGGTCCGATCCGGCCAACCTCGCGCAAACGCTGACGCTGACCAACGACAACGCGACTTTCGATGCGCGGGAACTAGTCTCCGAAATTCGCGTCACCGTGCCGCCCAGTGCCGGAACCGTGACGGTCACGGGCGACGGCATCATCACCCAGGACGGAATCGATCCCGGGCTTTGGATCTGGGACGTCGGAACCTTGCCGGTTGGCGTTTCGGCCAACGCTACGGTATTTGTCGATATCCCGGCGTCGGCCGTCGACGGCGAGGTGGTGACCAGTTCGGTGAGCAATGTGACGGTGGCCGCGGATCAGAATCTGGTCGACCCCTTGGCAAGCGCCGATGTCAGCACGACCATCGAGCGTGAATTCGATCTGAGCTCGTCCGTGATCCAGGCGCTGCCCAAATCAGGCGCTGTGACGGCCGCTCCGCCCGGGGGCGGTGCTGCCGAGAATCTGGCGTTCTTTTTCGAGGTTGAGCACGTGCTGATCGACGCATCCAACGCCACCGGCGTGGAAGCTCAGATCACTGTAGCGGGACCAGGGGGAACTACTTTGCCGCAGGGTACCGTGGTGCTGGAGAGTATCAGCGTTCCGCCGGGCGACTCCTCCAATGTCACCGGACTGACTGGTGACTGGACCATCGGAAGCATTGTGAATTCCATTGCCATCGCGCCGCAGGCCACGGTTATGCTGTCGGTGTTCGAAGGTATCGGAGACGGCGCCGAAGTCTGCTTGACCGGCGCGATCAGCGCGATCGGCGCGAGCGAGACCGATATCAATTCCGGCAACGACTCCAGCGGCGAGATCTGCGCTCTGGTGGTGGATAACTCGTCACCCTGACCCGGACGTGTTCCGGCGCGCGTACGCACGGGTGCTGGATCACCTTTGCCGAAGGCGGACAGTATGTCCAGTCAAGCGGCCCTCTCGGTTGGTCGAATCAGATCAGTCGATTCCGTACTTGTCCAGCTTGTAGCGAAAAGAGCGGAACGTGATGCCCAGTTTGCGCGCGGCTTCGGTCTTGTTGTACTTGGCTTCTTTCAGCGCGTTTTCGAGGATGCGGCGCTCTATGCTTTCCATGTAGTCGTCGAGATTCTTCTCGCCCGGATCGGCTTCGATCCCATCTTTGCTCTCCAGCGCCGTGTGATCGAGCTGGAGGTCGTCTGCCGTGATTTTGTCACCGTCGCACAGCGTGACTGCTCGCTGGAGAATATTGAACAGCTCCCTCACGTTGCCGGAAAACGAGTGTTCCAGCAGCGCTTTCTTGGCACTGTCGTCGAGTTGGCGGGGCTCGTCGCCCCATTGCTCGGCGATGACCTCGAGGAAATGGTTTACCAGTGGAGGAATGTCGGCACGTCGCTGGGCCAGCGACGGCATGCCGA
>Ga0209924_1000482_pt1 | contig 17537 bp, 10 predicted proteins | sample SalPonR1_C_D1_MG_FD_185700 | JGI IMG/M metagenome (GOLD analysis project Ga0209924, IMG submission 185700) | Salt pond soil microbial communities from South San Francisco under conditions of wetland restoration - Salt Pond MetaG R1_C_D1_MG... ...
CCACGAACAAATCGACGGCCAGTTCCCGGCCGGGATCGACCGCGTACTGATCGAAGTCGGCGACGCCGGCGGCGGCGAGTACTTCGTCGTCGATGAAGAAATTGCCGGTGGTCTCGCGCGCGGACTGGGTCAGGACCGCATGGGCCGCATCGGCCATGATGTCCGGCTTGCGACAGTTATCGGGCTTGATCACCCCGCCCAGCATGGCCAGCGCTGCAGTGGCGATGACCGTACGCGGCCACAATGCGTTGACCGCAATGCCGTCGGATCGGAATTCCTCGGCCATGCCCAGCACGCACATGCTCATGCCGTACTTGGCCATGGTGTAGGCCACGTGCGGCGCAAACCACTTCGATTTCATGTTCAGCGGCGGCGACAGATTTAGAATGTGGGGGTTGTCGGCCCGTTTCAGGTACGGATAGGCCGCCTGGGAACAGACGAAAGTGCCCCGAACGTTGACCCCGAACATGAGGTCGAAGCGTTTCATCGGCACCTCGGGCGTGGGTGCCAGGTAGATTGCCGAGGCGTTGTTGACCAGAATGTCGATGCCGCCGAAATGCTCGGCGGACTGTTTCATGGCCTCGGCGACGGCGTCTTCGTCGCGGATGTCGACCTTCAGCGCCAGCGCCTTGCCGCCGTTGCGCTCGATGGTTTCGGCAACGCTGTGGATGGTGCCGGGCAGCTTGGGATGAGGCCGGTCGGTCTTGGCGGCAATGACGATGTTCGCGCCGTCTGCGGCTGCGCGAAGGGCGATGGCCTCGCCGATGCCGCGCGAGGCGCCGGTGATGAAAAGCGTTTTTCCAGCAAGTGAAGTCATGAAATCACGTTTCCTGTTGCAATGGACGATGTCGAGTGTAGTGGCTGTGACCGATGCAGTCATCAGCGATCCGGTAGGAAGTGATCAATTTGCCTGATTTCCAGCAAATGTTGCAGTGGTCGGCAGCCCATCCGGCGCTGCTGTTGGCGGCCGGATTTGCGCTGGCATTCCTCGAGGCATTGGCGCTGGTCGGTATCGTCGTGCCCGGCATCCTGCTCTTGTTCATGCTCGGCGCGCTGGTCGGCTGGGACCTGCCATTGCTGTCGATGCTGACGCTGGCCGTGATGTCGGGCGCCGTGGCGGGCGACGGGCTGAGTTTCTGGCTGGGTCGACTCAACCGCGGCCGATTGCACGAGCAATGGCCGTTCGCGCGCCGGGATCATTGGCTGGACAGGGGTGAGCAATTCTTTTTGCAGCACGGCGGCAAGAGCATCTTCATTGCGCGCTTCATTGGTCCGCTGCGGCCGATCGTGCCTCTGGTGGCCGGCTCTCTGGGCATGCCGCCGGCGACTTTCGTGCCGCGCATGTTGCTGGCCTGCATTCTGTGGGCGCCGCTGATGCTGTTGCCCGGCGCGATTTTTGGTGAATCGCTCGCGCTTGCGGCGGAATTCGGCGGTCGCCTTACGTTGCTGCTGCTGGTGCTGGTGGTTGGCGGATGGCTGCTGATCTGGCTGACGCGCAGCATCTACGAAGCCACGGCCCGCCGTTCGCCCTGGTGGCTGAAGAACCTGGCACTGTGGTTGCGCCGCCATCCGCTGCTGGGACGCTGGTTCGGCGGGCTCGTCGAGCCGGGTCGCCGGGAAGTGCTCTCGGTGGTCGCCCTGGGCCTGCTGCTGGTGATCTCACTGGCCGCTCTTTTCGGCGCGCTGCTGCTTGCGCCGCTGTCGACGACGGCCTGGGAGTCGGGTTTCGAGCTGTCCGGTCTTGCAGCCAGCCTCCGCAGTCACTTTACCGACCCGCTTTTCCTGATAGTCGCAATGAGCGTGTCGCATCCGGTGCTGCTGGCGCTGATCGCGCTGGGCGCGTTCATGCTGCTGGCACAACGGCGCTGGAATGCGCTGCTCCACTGGCTGCTGGCCACGCTGGGCGGGTGGTTGCTCGCATTGATGCTCAATGCACTGATGGGGTTGCTGCTGGGCAGGCCCGATCTCCCCGGCAGCGTCGGCGAGGTGCCGCACGTCGATTTCGTGCTCGCGGTGCTGGTGGTGGGATTCGGCGCGCTGATCGCGGCCAAGGATTTTCGGCCGCGCCAGCGCAAATGGCTATATCTGACCGGAGTGATGTTTCTCGCACTGGTTGCTTTTTCGCAGTTTTATCTGGCCCGTGCAACGGTAAATGGCTTGGTGGCCGGCCTTGCGCTGGCCCTGGGCTGGCTGGCGCTGACCGGCATCGGCTATCGATCTCGCGCCACACCGTACGCCGCGCCGGGCTGGCGTCTGACCGGTTTTTTCGCAGGTTGGCTGGTCATTTCCCTGCTGTTCATTCCTCAGCATTATCCGGAGTTTGCGCGGCAGCACCAGCTCGAACAACCGGTGCGTGAATTCGACGCCTCTTCGTGGTGGACTACGCAGTGGCAGTCGCTGCCGCAATTGCGTTCCCGCATCGGTAGAGATGATCGCCAGCGCTTCGACGCACAGTTCGCAATGGCTCGGGATACGCTCGAAGACGCGCTGGCCGCAGACGGATGGCGCAAGGCTCCCGGGCCATCGTTGAAGAGGTTGCGCGCACTTTTCGGTGAATCCCCGGCGCCGAGTCGCCTGTTTCACCTGCCGCGGGATTTTGCCGGCCAGCCGGACGACCTGAGGTGGCGACAGCTGTTGGACGGTGACAGGGCCGTGCTGCTGCGCGCCTGGGATTCCGGCGCCCGGTTGGGGCCCGAAGGCAGGCCGGTCTGGCTGGTGCAGGTGCGCTTGCTGGAGCCGGTCGCTCGGCTGGGAATCTTCAATACCTGGCGCGAAATCGAAGGATCGGCCGAAACGGCGCTGGCCGCACTGCGCCGGGTCGACAGCAACTGGCGCTGGCGGCGGCCCGGCGATGCATCGCCCTGGCTGGTGCGGGGCCCGACGCATGCCGGGGCGGGGGGCGTCCGTCCGGAAGCGCGCTGAAAAGGCGGCCGATCAGGGATCGGAAGATTCTTCCGGCGTCTCTTCAAGCAGGATACACAGCGCCCGCAACCGGTCATGCGGGTCGGACACGGCAAGCAGTTCCTGCGCGCTTTCGCTTTCCAGCGGCAGCACCGACGCCAGTGCCATGCCCAGCGCACTGGCGTCGTCGGCATCGGCATCGATCAGTTCGGCAAACGCCCGGTGCTGCAGCAGTTCCCGGAGAATGTTCTGAAGCACCGCATGCTCCGGCTGCACCTCAAGCCGGGGTTCGGCCGGAAGCCATTCGACTTCGCCGATGATCAGCCCGTCCTCTCGCGCGCGCGTGGCGCGGATCCGGAATCGACGGCCGCCGCGCACCTCGATGCCCAGCAATCCGTCGTCCAGCGTCGAGAAGTCCTCGATGATGGCTTCGGTGCCGATGGCTGCATGCCGGGCCGGCTTGTCGTCGTCGGCGGGCGTGAAATGCACCACGCCGAAGCCGGTACCTTTCGCCGAGCATTCGCGGGTCATCTCCAGGTAGCGCGATTCGAAGATGCGGAGCTGGGTGCGCGCGCCCGGGAACAGCACCAGCGGCAGCGGAAACAGCGGCAGCGATTCGCCGGGCTCGCGGTCGCGGCCGTGATTTGCGTCCGGGTTCATCAGGTCCCCTCGAGAAAGCGATGTGGCGCATTGCCGAAGCCGCGGTTGCTCATGAACACCACGTAGTCACCCGCCCGCGCTTGGGACCGGATGTCGGTCAGCAGGTTGTCGACCTGGATCCGGAATCGGCCCGCGGACTGGAGCTTGGCGAAGACCGCGGATGGATCCCAGTCCAGCGGCTCTGTGGAATGCAGAAAGACGAAATCCGCCGGCGCCAGGGCCGGCGCCAGCTGGTCGAGATGATGGCCGGCGCGCATTGTGTTGCTTGCCGGCTGTAACGCAACCAGGATGCGTGCGCCGCCCACCGACCTTCGCAGCCCTTCCAGCGTCAGGCGAATCGCTGTGGGGTGATGCGCAAAGTCGTCATAGACGTGAACGCCGCCGGTTTGTCCCAGGTATTCCATGCGGCGCTTGACGCCCTTGAATTCGGCCAGCGCGGCAAGCGCCGTATCGGGCTCGACGCCCGCGACTGCGGCGGCCGCCATCGAGGCGGTTGCGTTGAGCGCGTTGTGGCGCCCGGTCAGCGGCCACTCCAGGGTGCCGAGCGATTTTTGCTGGTGGAAGATTTCCAGCTTGCGGCCGGCAGGGTCCAGCATTTTCACCCGCCATTCGGCGTCGGAATCGCCGTCGAGGCCAAACATGCAGGACTGGCTCCAGCAGCCGCGCTCCAGTACGCGCTTGAGGTTGGCGTCGTGCTGATTGACGATCACACAGCCGTTGCCCGGGATGGTACGCATCAGATGGTGAAACTGGGTCTCGATGGCGGCCAGGTCCGGATAGATGTCGGCATGGTCGTATTCGAGATTGTTCAGGATGGCTGTCGCCGGCCGGTAGTGCAGGAACTTGGCGCGCTTGTCGAAGAATGCGGTGTCGTACTCATCGGCCTCGACCACGAACAGCTTCTTGCCGGCGCGTGCGCTGATGCCGAAATTGCCCGGGATGCCGCCGATCAGGAATCCGGGCTTGAGTCCGGCATATTCCAGAATCCAGGTCAGCATGCTCGACGTGGTGGTCTTGCCGTGAGTGCCGGCCACCGCGAGCACGCGCTTGCCGGCCAGATAATTCTCACCCAGCCAGCGCGGGCCGGAAATGTAGTTCATGCCGGTGTTGAGCACGTGTTCCACGGCAGGATTGCCGCGGCTCAGCGCATTGCCGATGACGACCAGTTCGGTCTGCTTCGGGATGTCCGTGGCCGAATAACCCTCCGAAAGCGTGATGCCGAGCTCTGCGAGCTGGGTGCTCATCGGCGGATAGACGTTCTGGTCCTGGCCAGACACGGTGTGGCCGTCGGCACGCGCCAGAGCCGCAATACCGCCCATGAACGTACCGCAGACGCCCAGAATATGGATGTTCATCGTTTCAGGAGACTCCCGTATTCCCCATTGCCTGAAAGACCAGCATTTGAAGAATCAAAATTAACACAGCAACCATCAATCCGCCTGCGAACGAGCAGCTCAGCGCATTGCGCCAGATATGGCCGTCCACGGCCAGGCTCCAGAACAACGCGATCAGCGCCAGCACCACCAGCGGCGCGGGAAGCGGCGTCTGGGTGGAAAGCCACAGCGGTACGTTGATCAGACTTATCAGCGCGCCGGTGCCGAACAAGGCGGCAACGGTCTGGCTGAAGCGGGCCGTGGCCCGACGCAGACCGAGAATCGAACCGGCGGCAATCAGCGGCACCACGATCGAGACGAACAGGTCGGAAAAGCCAGCGGCACGGTCGTCTGCAAGCCCCGAGATCACTACGATACAGGTATATATCGCGATCGAGATCGTTGGCGCCGCGCCGCCGCCGGGCAGGTCCTGCGGGCCGGCCCGCAGCAGCGCGATCCGCCAGATCGTCTCAAGAAGGCGCAGCATGGTCCCGATGCCATCGGCGGTGCTTGCCGGGCGCCTGCACGCGGCCGGTGAATTTCCCGCAGTGCCGGCGCATCTGTCTCGGGATACGGCCCGCCGGTTGACAAAGCGATATCATGACATCTCCTTGTGCCATCCCGAGTGAACCGATGAATCCGGCCGAATCCGTCGACAAATCGCTGGACGCGACCGGTCTGCTGTGTCCGGAACCGGTATTCCGGACGCGCCTGGCACTGGCCGGAATGGCGGCCGGACAGTTGCTGGAGGTCAGCGCGGACGATCCTCTGGTCGAAGTCGACATGGCGGTATTCTGCCAGCGCACCGGGCACAGCATTGTCTCGAGTAAGCAAAGCGATGGATGCTGGATCTTTCTGCTCCGCAAGGCCCGGGCCTGAGAACGACTCGACGCCGATTTTCGCGCGAGGTCTGCCGCGTGGCGTGCCCGGTCTGCCGTGTCGCCGGTATCAGCCGTCGAGCATGTCGCGCATGCGCTTGTTGACTTCGTCCACCGAGCCCATGCCGTCGACTTCCCGCAGCTGGCCGCGCTTCGCGTAGTGCCCGGCAACCGGTGCTGTCTGTTCGGCGTAGACGCGCAGGCGGTTGCGGATCACCGCTTCGGTATCGTCCGAGCGGCCTTCCTCGATTGCGCGTCTGGAGAGGCGATCGACGATTTCGGATTCATTGACGGTGACCGACACGGCAATGTCCACCGGCTGCCCGATGCGCTCGAGCACCGCGTCCAGTGCCTCGGCCTGCGCCAGGTTGCGCGGATAGCCGTCGAGGATGAAACCGCGGGCGACGTCGGGCTGGCCGAGTCGTTCCTCGATCAGTCCGAGCACCAGGTCGTCGGGCACCAGGTCGCCGGCATCCATGAAGGATTTGGCTTTTTTTCCGAGTTCCGTCTGCTGTTCGACGGCTTCGCGCAAGAGAACGCCGGTGGAGACATGGGCGAGGCCAAGCTGGTCGCGGAGCAGGGCGGCCTGAGTCCCCTTGCCGGAGCCGGGCGGGCCAAGTAATACGATTCGCATGATGTTCGAGGTCGAAACCATTGACAGGACAAGCATGTAAAAGTAACGCGCGCAGCCCGAAGTGTCAAATGTTTGGACGCAAGGGAATTCGGCCCGGTCGCCGCCGGTGATTTGATTTATCCTTATGCAGAGATTTCTCTTCCGGGTTTTCTCTCGTCAGGTTTCTCTCTGGGCCAGCAAACTTTCGATTCGGGATCATGGCAGCCAACAACATTCTCTACGCCCAGTCCGGCGGCGTCACGCCGGTCATCAATGCAACCGCCGCTGCGGTCATCGAAACCGCACGTGGTTATGCCGACCGCATCGGCCGGGTCTTCGCCGCCGCCGACGGCATCATCGGTGCGCTCGAAGAGCGGCTTGTCGACACGTCCAGCCTGAGCGACGCGGATCTGCGCGCCCTGGCCCAGACCCCGGGCGGGGTTTTCGGTTCGTGCCGCTACAAGCTCAAGTCGATGGAGGAGAACCGGCGCGAATACAAGCGGCTGATCGAGGTGCTGGACGCGCACGGCATCGGCACGTTCTTCTACAACGGCGGCAACGATTCGGCCGACACCGCCAACAAGGTCGCGAAGATGGCCGAGGAACTGGGCTATCCGCTCAATGCGATCGGCATTCCCAAGACCATCGACAACGACCTGGCCGTAACCGACAACTGCCCCGGTTTCGGCTCTGTGGCCAAGTACGTGGCGGTTTCCATACTGGAGGCCAGCCTGGACGTGATGTCGATGTCGTCGAGCTCGACCAGGGTGTTCATCATGGAAGTGATGGGCCGGCACGCCGGCTGGATCGCGGCCGCAGCCGGCCTGGCCCGCCGCGAGGCGCACGACCCGCCGCAGATCATCCTGTTCCCGGAAGTGGCTTTCGACCAGGAAAAGTTCCTGGCCGCGGTCGACGCGTCGGTCGAACGCCACGGCTACTGCTCCGTCGTGGTCTCCGAGGGCGCGCGCTACGCCGACGGCACCTTCCTGGCCGACGCCGGTAGCACCGACGCGTTTGGCCACAAGCAGCTCGGCGGCGTCGCGCCGGTGGTGGCCGAGATGGTCAAGTCGAAGCTCGGGCACAAATACCACTGGGCGGTCAGCGACTACCTGCAGCGTTCGGCGCGTCATATCGCCTCCAGAACAGATGTCGAGCACGCCCGCGCGGTCGGCAAGGTGGCTGTGGAGCTGGCGCTGGAGGGACATACCGGCGTCATGCCCGTCATCGAGCGGGTCAGTGACGACCCTTACGAGTGGAAAATCGCCACGGCCCGGCTCGACGATATCGCCAACCACGAAAAGAAGATGCCGGATGAATACATCTCGGACGACGGCTTCGGCATCACGCCGGCCGCCCGGCGCTACCTCGAGCCGCTGATTCGCGGCGAGGACTATCCCGATTACGGGACGGACGGCCTGCCGAAGTATCTCAGGCCCGAACTCGAAAGCGTGGAGCGCAAGCTGCCCGACTTCCAGCCGTCCTGATCCCGGTTGCCTTTCACCCTTAACCCTTAACCCTTCGAACCTGGAATTCTTCATGAGTACAAAGCTGACTGAACTGGCCGACTGGGTCGATTCCGTCGCAAGCCGGACCCGTCCGGACGCAATCCACTGGTGTACCGGCAGCGCCGAGGAAAACGCCGCCCTGGTCAATCAAATGCTCGATTCCGGCGATCTGCTGGAGCTTAATCATGACACGCATCCCGAGTGCTATCTGCATCGCTCCGATCCCGACGATGTAGCGCGCGTGGAGCACCTGACGTTCGTTTGCACCGTCGAGCGAGATGATGCCGGGCCGAACAACAACTGGATGGCGCCGGACGAAGCCCACGAGTTGATGGACGACCTGTTCGAAGGTTGCATGGAAGGCCGGACGATGTACGTGATCCCGTACTGCATGGGCCCCATCGAATCGCCGTTTTCGCGTCTCGGCGTGGAGATTACCGACAGTCCCTACGTGGTGGCCAACATGCGCCTGATGACCCGCATGGGTTCGGATGCGCTGGCGCGCATCGAGCGTGAGGGCCGGTTCGTTCGCGGTCTTCACTCCACCGGCGAACTGGATCCGGACCAGCGCTACATCATGCATTTCCCGGAAGAGTTGAGCATCCAGAGCTTCGGCTCCGGCTACGGCGGCAACGCGCTTCTGGGCAAGAAATGTCACGCGCTCAGGATCGCCAGCTACCAGGCGCGCACCGAGGGCTGGCTGGCCGAGCACATGATGATCGTGGGTATCGAGAATCCCGAAGGCGAGACGCGTTACGTTGCGGCCGCATTCCCGTCGGCCTGCGGCAAGACCAACCTGGCCATGTTGATTCCGCCGGAGCCGTATCGTTCGGCCGGCTGGAAGGTGCACACCATCGGCGACGATATCTGCTGGTTGCAGCCGGGCGATGACGGACGGCTTTACGCGATCAATCCCGAGGCCGGTTTCTTCGGCGTGGCGCCGGGGACTTCGAACGACACCAACCCAAACGCGCTGGCAATGCTTGACCGGCAGGCGATATTCACCAATGTGGCGGTCACCGACGACAATCAGCCCTGGTGGGAAGGCCTGGATGACCGGATACCGGCCTACGACTGGAAGGGCCGGCCTTATGAAGCTTCCAACGGCCCGGCCGCGCATCCGAATTCGCGTTTCACTGTTTCCATCAAGCGTTGCCCCAGTTATTCCGAGCAGGCCGAGAATCCGAAAGGCGTGCCGATCGACGCCATCATCTTCGGCGGACGGCGCGCTACGCTGGCGCCGCTGGTGATGGAAGCCGACGATTGGACTCACGGCACGTTCATCGGTGCGGCCATGGCATCGGAGACCACGGCCGCGGCGACCGGCAAGGTCGGCGTCGTCCGGCGCGACCCGATGGCCATGAAGCCGTTCTGCGGTTACCACTTCGGCGATTATTGGGGCCACTGGCTGGATGTCGGCAACAAGCTCGAGCATCCGCCGAAGATCTTCCAGGTCAACTGGTTCCGCAGGGACGAGGACGGCAAGTTCATCTGGCCCGGATTCGGCGAAAATCTGCGCGTCCTCGAGTGGATCATGAAACGCTGCGCCGACGAGGTCGGGGCCCGGAAGACGCCTGTCGGGCACCTGCCTGAAAACGAAGACATTTCAACGGCCGGTCTTTCAAGCGAGCCAGACCTGGAGACGCTGCTTTCAGTCGACGGTCGCGCGTGGCTGCGGGAACTCGACGAGATCGAGAAACACCTCGAAGCATTCGAGCCCCGCGTGCCCGACGCGCTGCTGGAGCGGGTTCGCGAGCTCCGCAAGGGGCTTTCCTGACGCCGACCGGTGATTCCGGTCGTCCGCCCCGGCGCGGCAGCCGCCCCGGGGGGGGCGGCATCGACAAAGAAACGCGCCTGCCTGCCGGCGAGCATTCCCGGGCAGGCGCTTGACATCTCCCCATGATGGCGCGGTTTTAGCGTGATGTTCGTCACGTTATTCGGGTGATTCAAACCTGATCCATATCAAATGTAACGTTTTCTTTAAATTGACTTGCAGTTTGGTCAATTTTTCGTTAAAAAGGGCTGCGCGATGTTGTTTCGTGTACCCGGGAACCGCAAGCGTTCCATCCAGACGGCACCGCGACAATTGCAAACATCGCTTCAGGCACGTCTCGGCCGCGCCCGAACCTGCTCAAGAATCGGATCGACAGTGAGAGAGCGTTGGCATAGTCGTTATGAAGCGAAACCATTAAAAACCCACTAGCTAGGGAGAGGTACATATGGAAATCAGTCGTAACCGCCTGGCCGAGGCAATTCGCCTCGGGCTGGTCGCAGGCATCTTTGCCGGCGTCGGCGCGGGATTCGCATCGCCTGTGCTCGCACAGGATGAGGGCGAAGACCAGCAGCAGGCTTCAGAAGAAGATTCGGCCGATCTGAGCCGCGTAACCGTCACCGGTTCGCGTATCGAGCGCGCCGGTCTCGACACGTTCTATCCGGCCATCACGGTCGACCGGCAGTTGCTGGAAGATCGCGCGTACACCAACGTGGCCGACGCATTGAACGAAATCCCGACCTTCGGTAACCCGGACGTCACGCCCCAGGGCGTGCAGAACGGTTTCTCGGTCGGCCAGAACTTCGTCGACTTCCTGGGCCTGGGCGCTCAGCGCACCCTGACCCTGGTCAACGGTCGCCGCTTCGTGTCGGCCAACGTGCCGTCCGTGTTCGGTGAATCCGGCGGTCTGCAGGTCGACTTCAACGTGATTCCGATCGCCATGGTCGAGCGTATCGAGACCGTCGGTATCGGCGGCGCGCCGATTTACGGTGCCGACGCCATCGCCGGCACGATCAACGTGATCACCCGCGATCGTTTCGAAGGCGCCGAATTCACGTTCCGCCACGGCTTCACCTCCAAGGGCGACGCCGAGTTCGAAAACGTCATGATGATTGCCGGCGCCAACACCGCCGACGGCAAGGGCAACGTGACCTTCTCGGCTGAATGGTACCGCCAGGGTGGCCTGCTGGGCACCGAGCGCCCGCGCTTCAGCGCAGGCGAGAACGACGTGACCTTCATCACCACAGACCCAGGCCGCCTGGAAATATTCCGTGACTTGCGCGTCAATATTTTCAGCTTTGGCGGTATCGCTCATCCGGTCGGCGCCGGCTTCGCGCTGGGCCCGAACCCCCGGGATGAGGTTCCGGTGCCTTCGTTCGGAATCGGTGCGTTCCCCGACGGTAACTTCTACCAGTTCGGCCCGAATTCGAATCTGGTGCCGTTCAATCGCGGTGGGATTTCACCGGGCTCGTTCTTTTTCGCGCTGGGCGGCGACGGCGAGGACTTCTTCGATCGCGTAGATCAGCTCCAGTCACCGCTTGATCGCGGCGTGTTCACCGGCCAGTTCAACTACGACCTGACCAACAACGTGCGCTTCTCGTCGGACTTCCTGTTCTCCGACTCGAACGCCACCGAGTTGAGCAACCAGGGCGGCTTCCAGACCGGCGCATTCGGCGGCACTTCGGCAGGCTTGGTATTCGATACGGATCATCCGTTCCTGCCGCAGCAGGCGCGTGATCTGTTTGCTGCAAACGGTGTCGATCAATTCGTGCTTAGCCGTTTCAACAACGACATCATCGATTCGTCGAATGATCGTGATCAGCAACTCTGGCGCTGGACCGGCGGCTTCGAAGGCGACTTCTTCGTCGGCAACCGTCGCTTCAACTGGGAAGCCTTCGCTGTTCATGGTGAAAGCGATATCGAAACCCAGGCTGAAGGCATCATCGACGGTCGCTTCCTGAACGCCATCGACGTGCGTCAGCTGACTGCCGAAGACCTTGCGGCAGTCGATGCCGGCGATCTGAACGCCATCGGCGGTCAGGGTGCCGTGGGCGTCGGCGACCTGGTGTGCGAATCGGTCTTCCAGGCCGCGCAGAACCCGGACTTCGGCACAATCTCGGGTAGCGGTGTTCAGACCGACCGGCTGTTCATTGATGGTTGTATTCCGCTCAACATCTTTGGTGAAGGCGCGCGTTCCGAAGCGGCTCGTGATTGGGTCACCGGTGATCGCCTGACCAACACCAAGATCAAGCAGACGGTCTACAACTTCAACGTCGGTGGCGAGCTGTTCGACCTGCCGGCCGGTGCGCTGGCGGTCAACGTCGGTTACGAAGGCCGTCGCGAGTCCGCGTTGTGGACCCCGGGCCTGGGCACTGAACTGCCGGTCACCCGTTCGGCGCCGTTTGCCGAGACCGGTGGCGACTTCGATACCGACGAGTTCTTCTTCGAAGGTGTCGCGCCGATCTTCAGCGATGACATGAACATCCCCGGTTTCCACACCCTGGAAATCAACGGTGCGGTTCGTGAAATCGACAACTCGCAGTCGGGCAGCTCCACTGTCTGGTCTGCCGGCGGTAACTGGAAGCCGATCAGTACCCTGAACATCCGCGGTAACTACACCGAGTCGATTCGCTCGCCGTCGCTGGTCGAGTTGTTCGCGCCGGTCACCCAGTCGTTCAGCTTCGCCAACGACCCGTGTGACTTCCGCTTCGTCGACCAGGGTCCCAACCCGGAACAGCGTCGTGCCAACTGTATCGAAGCCGGCATCTCTGATCCGGACAGCTTCACGTCCAACATCGTCAATGCCACGGCCACCGGCAGCACCGGCGGTAACCCGGACCTGACCGACGAAACGGCCGAAGCCTACTCGGTTGGCTTTACCTGGGAACCGCGCTGGGTGGACAACCTGATCATCGGTGCCGATCACTTTGACGTTGAACTCAGCAACGCGATTACCTCGCTTGACCTGACCAGCCTCATGGTGGCCTGCTTCGATTCAGCCAACTTCCCGGCCAACCCGGCATGTGATGCCTTCGAGCGTGGTGCAGGCGGCCAGGTGGTCGATTTCCAGACCGGCCAGACCAACGCCGAAAGCTTCCGCGTCGAAGTGCAGGACTTCTTCGTCGACTACCGCTTCGAACTGGCCAATGCAATGGGCCTGTTCTCGGAAGGCATGCGCGACAGCAACCTCGGCTTCCTGCGCCTGAACACGCGTATCTCGCGTGATCGTCGCCGTCAGCAGTCGGTCACCGGTGAAGAGATCGTGCGTTCAAGCCGTTCGTTCACGTCTCCGAAGTACTCGGGTACGTTCGATGCGACCTGGTCGCGCAACGATACCCGAGTGTTCTGGCGCACCATCTGGCAGAACCGTGCACGCCTGTCGCCGAGTCAGCAAAACGCCTACTTCAACGAAGAAGGCGAGCAGGTGACGTCGACCAGCCACCGCTTCATCAGCAACCTGACGATTTCTCAGGCGCTGCCGAGGTGGTTCGACTGGATGCCGCAGGACACGCGTGCTCAGGTGGTCGTGAACAACGTGTTCCGTCGCATGCCGAACAAGGTGGAGCAGGCGGCAGGACACTTCGGCTTCGCCGAACTGTTCGGTCGCCAGTACTCGTTCACCCTGCAGGTCCGCTACTGATCGCGTAGTTCGAGCGTATCAAGCTAAACCAATAACAAATATTGGTTACAAGACTGGCCCGCCTCCAAGGCGGGCCTTTTTTATGGAAATCATCGCCAAACGCCGTGAGCGACTCGCTGGCGGCGTCCGGCGGTGCGTGCTCACCCTGTCGCCGGGTGGGCCGTGTTCAGGGCTCCGGACAGATTCGTCTGCAAGGCGCGGTCGCGCAGGCATAGTTTCCCTACGTCAAGCCGGCGCAACGCCGCAGACGGATTTGTCCGGAGCCCCCGAAGGGCTTGCCTCTCGGCGCTCGTGGACTGCGCTTGTTATGACAATCGCGTTGCTTGATGTAGACCTTGCTACACCTGGCGCGCCGACGCCTTGCCACGAGCGCCGAGAGGCAAGCTGAACGCGACCCACCCGGCGACAGGGTGAGTTCATTCCTCAGGTACCTGCTTGTACATTGCGGTTCCTGCGCGCCGGCGGCCACCGCCAGCGAGTCGCTCACGACGTTTCTCGACGATTTCCTCATAGCTGCGATCGCGTCAAAGACGCCCCGCGTCTGCGCCGTTTCACTCGGTCGCAAGTTCAATTTTCAGGAAAACCCCGCTTGCCTTTCGTAGCCCGGATAAGCGCGAAGCGCGCATCCGGGGAATGGTGGCCCCGGAAGGCTGGCCCCGGGTGCGCTGCGCTTACCCGGGCTACGGGTCCTGCTACGGGTGTGGGCGCCAGCCCTGCTGGCGATGGCGGCATCCCGGATGTCCAAACGAAGTGCATCCGACAGTCGGGCAGGATCAAGCCTGACGACTGGGGAAAATACGGTTCCCGGCCACTCGGGTCCTTGTGCTCTTCGCTTCCAGCCTTTCGTAGCCCGGATAAGCGCGAAGCGCGCATCCGGGGAATGGTGGCCACGGAAGGCTGGCCCCGGGTGCGCTGCGCTGACCCGGGCTACGGAACCTGCTACGGGTGTGGGCGCCAGCCCTGCTGGCGATGGCGGCGGCTCACATACCCATTCGGTCTCGACCGGCATCCGTTATCCTTTATTCATTCTCTTCAGCAGGTTTCAAATCCATGTTTTGCGTTCGCGAACAATCGACCGATCAAGCCCGCCGCCAAATCGTTCCGCTGCAGGCATCCGACCTCGATGCCTGGCTAGACAGCGCCGGACCGGCCGCGAAGGGGTGGGTCCGGGCCCATGAATTCGAGGCCGAGCCGGGCAGCAGCCTGGTGGTGCCCGACGGGGCCGGCAACCCTTCGACAGTGCTGGTCGGCTATTCCCCGGAAGCCCCGACCTGGGCGCTGGCCGGGCTTCCGGCGGAATTGCCGGCCGGGGTATACGCGGTCGGCGGAGATTTTTCCGACGAAACGCTCTCGCTGTTCGCGACCGGCTGGGCGCTTGGTCACTATCGCTTCGATCGCTACAAGCCGGGCAAGCGCCCGGCCTGCAAGCTCGAGCTTCCCGAGCATCTTCGCGAGCGCCTTGAAATTTTCCGCGACGCGATGTTCCGGGTGCGCGACCTGGTCAACACGCCGGCAGCCGATCTGGGCCCGGAAGAACTTGCCGAAGTCGCCGCCGAGCTTGCCGAGCGATGTGAAGCCACCTTCAGCGCCGTCACCGGTGCCGAACTGGAGAAGGAGTTCCCTGCGATCCACGCCGTCGGCAAGGCCTCCAGTCGCGCGCCGAGGCTGATTCGCCTCGAGTGGGGCGATCCTGCCGACCCGCCGCTGGCGCTGGTCGGCAAGGGCGTGATCTTCGACACCGGCGGCCTCAGCATCAAGCCCACTTCGGGCATGGTGTTGATGAAAAAAGACATGGGCGGAGCGGCCCACGCGCTGGGACTGGCCGAACTGGTCATGAGACTCAAGCTCCCCGTCCACCTGCGCGTCTATATTCCGGCCGTGGAAAACGCGATTGCCGGCAATGCCTATCGCCCGTCGGACATCGTCACGACCAGAAACGGCACGACCGTCGAGATCGGCAACACCGACGCCGAAGGCCGGGTGGTGCTTTCGGATGCGCTCACCCTGGCCGCCGAGGAGGGCGCCGCGCGCATCATCGATTTCGCCACGCTCACCGGGGCCGCCCGGGTGGCCCTGGGCGAAGACGTTCCCCCGCTGTATTCGCGCAGCACCGGACAGGCCAGGACCATCCAGGACCTCTCGATGGCGATCGAGGATCCGCTCTGGCACATGCCGCTTTATCGACCCTACAAATCGCAGATCCAGCCCAGTATCGCCGATCTGTCCAACACCGGCAGCACCAGCCAGGGCGGCAGCCTCACCGCGGCATTGTTCCTCGACCATTTCGTGCCCGATGAGATCGACTGGATGCATCTCGATATCTACGCGTGGAATCTTTCCGATCGGCCGGGCCGGCCGGCGGGGGGCGAGGCGCAGTGTTTGCGAACGATGCTCGCGTGGTTGGAATCTGAATATAAATAGTTTCTTGATGATGCATTCCCGGTCGGGTACAAATCCCGGCCGGGTGCAGCGGCTCTTAACTTCAACCTCGACTACAAATTCATTTCGCCCCGCGCTGCGCGCTTGCCGGCGAGTGACTTTTGTCGGTTGCAACAAAAGTAACCAAAAGTGCGCTTTACAGGCGGCAGCTTTTGGCGGTGCTGGTCGGAGGGGTCTGGGGGTTTGGTGTCAGGCATGGGGTTTCGATTTCGGATCCTCTTGTCCGTGCAGCGTGTTCCTCTTTGGCTCTCGGGCGATCTGAAAATGCTGGCTTCGATCTCTATCGGAGCGGGGTTGTCTCGATCGTGCCGGCACTGATCGGCTGGGGATGCTGAAGCGGGTTTCAGGCCAGGGGGAGGCCGGGGAGGTCCGGGCCTGGTTTCGTTCGGCATTCCTGTCCGGTGGCGGACGTTGCGGGGCTATCCACTTGAACTTGTGGGAGGAGCTCCCAGTCCGATCGGGTCCGGCCATCGGCGCAGGATGCGCCTCCCACAAGAAATGAAATTGGCAAGAGACCAGGCGGCGGCCGGTGGCGGCAGGAACGATGAAGCTTGTCACGCCGCTGACCCCACTCATTATCTCGATTTGGAACCCACTTCAGCATCCACCGAGGCTTACAACGCCCCGCGATCGCCACGACCCCGCTCCGATAACCATCGAAGCCGGAATTCTCGGATCGCCCGTGAGCCGAAGAAGAACACGCCGCACGGACAGAAAGATATCCAGCCAGCGCCGCAATCAAACACCTAACCACCGTGCCCGTCGATCCGCAACTCAACTCTCTGCTGCCTGTAAGAAGCGCTTTTGCCTACTTTTCAGGCGCTTGTGAAAAGTAGGTCGCCTGCAAGCGCGCAGCGCTTGGCGAAATGAATTTAGAAGTTGAATTTGATTCAAAGGGGGCCACACCCGCCCCGGTGCCCTCATCACCGCCTGCCGAAACGGCAAGCAACAGAACGCCTGCGGTGACCTCCGCCAACCCGCCCAGGTACATTAGACTGGCCGGCTGATCGAAGCAGCAAATGCAATGACCACTTACGTACCGCCACCGCCGAAACCGACCGGATCCGGCCTGGGCTACGAGATCAGTCGAACGCTGCTGCTGGCCGGTCCGCTGATCGTCGGTCAGGTGACCAGCTACGGCATGAATTTCGTCGATACGGTGATGGCCGGCCGGCTCGGGCGCATCGATCTCGGTGCGATCGCAATCGGTTCTTCGATCTGGGCGGCAGGATTGATGTTTGTACTCGGCGTGCTGATGTCGGTGTCGCCGGCCGTGTCCCAGCTCGATGGCGCCGGGCGACGGCTGCAGGCCGGCGAGATGACCCGCCAGGCGCTGTGGATAGCACTCGGTGTTTCGGTGCTGATGGTGCTGGTGATGCGCAATGCCGGCTGGGTCATGGCCGTGCTGGAAGTCGAGCCGTCGGTGGCCGGGCTCGCGCTGGGGTATCTCGAGGCCATGACGTGGGGTGCGCCGGCGCTGACGCTGATGTTCGCGTTGCGCTTCTTTTCCGAGGGTGCCGGCTATACGCGACCGACGATGTATATCGGTTTGCTCGGCATTGTGGTCAATGTGCCGCTGAACTATGTGCTGATGTTCGGCAAGCTCGGCTTCGAGCCGATGGGTGCGGTAGGTTGCGGCTGGGCGACCGCGCTGGTGTTCTGGCTGCAGTTCATTGCCCTGGCCGTTTATATCCGCTGCCGGGAGCATTTCCGGCCGTTCGAGCTTTTCCGGCAGTTCAGCCGGCCCAATCCGCGCG
>Ga0209924_1000494_pt1 | contig 17240 bp, 29 predicted proteins | sample SalPonR1_C_D1_MG_FD_185700 | JGI IMG/M metagenome (GOLD analysis project Ga0209924, IMG submission 185700) | Salt pond soil microbial communities from South San Francisco under conditions of wetland restoration - Salt Pond MetaG R1_C_D1_MG... ...
AGGGCTACCGTCCGCAGTTCTACTTCCGTACGACCGATGTGACGGGCGCGGTGGAACTGCCGGAAGGCGTCGAGATGGTGATGCCGGGCGACAACGTGAAGATCCAGGTCGAGCTGATTGCGCCGATCGCGATGGAAGAAGGCCTGCGTTTCGCGATTCGCGAAGGCGGCCGTACCGTTGGGGCCGGCGTCGTGGCCAAGATTCACAAGTGATGCGCGCCTGCGGTGCGCAGGTTGAAGGTTAAAGGGTTAAGGTTTAAGGAGAACAGGTTCGGGCTGAGATTCAGGTTAAAGCGACAATCGGGCACAGCGTTGTTCGTTCGCGCTTTTCCTTAAACCCTAAACCCTAAACCTTAAACCCGCTTTTAAAGCAACACCGCCGTCCCCGAAGAGACGGCGACACTGGCCCTGCCAAGTGCAGAGCCATTGAATTTTGTTCTTTGACAGACTAAAGGCGTAACGGCAATGGCCGAACAGAGAATTCGTATTCGTTTGAAGGGTTTCGATCATCGCTTGATCGATCGTTCGACGCAGGAAATCGTCGAAACCGCGAAGCGCACGGGTGCCCAGGTACGCGGCCCCATTCCGCTTCCGACGCGAAAAGAGCGATATACCGTCCTGGTGTCTCCGCACGTCAACAAGGATGCGCGCGACCAGTACGAGATTCGTACTCACAAACGACTGATGGACATCGTGGATCCCAACGACAAGACCGTGGATGCACTGATGAAACTCGATCTGGCCGCCGGTGTGGACGTCCAGATCAAGCTGTACTGAGCAAGGATCGAGCAGTCATGGCAATTGGTATCGTAGGACGAAAACGAGGGATGACCCGCATCTTCATCGAGGACGGCACTTCCGTGCCCGTGACGGTGGTCGAGGCGGATCCAAACCGGATTACCCAGATTCGCGAGCGTGACCGCGATGGCTATGTAGCCCTCCAGGTCACCATGGGCTCGCGCCGTGCGTCTTTGGTCAACCAGCCCGCGGCTGGTCACTACCGCACCGCCGGCGTCGAGCCGGGTGAAGGGCTGTGGGAATTCCGCGTCGACGGCAAAGAAGGTGTTGAAGTCGGCGACTTCGAAGTCGGCGGAGAAATCACGGTCGAGCGTTTCACGAACGGTCAGAAGGTCGACGTGACAGGCACCAGCAAGGGCAAGGGATTTGCCGGTGTCGTCAAGCGCCATAATTTCCGGATGCAGGACGCCACGCACGGCAACTCGCTGTCGCATCGTGCGCCGGGTTCCATCGGCCAGTGCCAGACGCCGGGACGCGTGTTCAAGGGCAAGAAGATGGCCGGACACATGGGCGCCGAGCGCGTCACCACCCAGAACCTCGAAATCGTACGGGTTGACCCCGAACGCAACCTGCTGCTTATTCGCGGCGCGGTGCCGGGCGCACCGGGCGGTCATGTGCTGGTGCGTCCGACGGTGAAGTCGTAACAGAAGGAAGATCAGAATGGAACTCGCAATCACAGGCGGAAGCAGCAAGATCACGGTCAATGAGACGGTGTTCGGCCGGCCGTTTTCGGAGCCGCTGGTGCACCAGGTCGTCGTGTCCTATCTGGCAGGCGCGCGCGCCGGCACCAAGGCACAGAAGAACCGTTCGGCGGTTGCCGGCGGCGGCCGCAAGCCGTGGAAGCAGAAGGGCACGGGGAACGCTCGGGCCGGTACCATTCGCAGCCCGCTATGGCGCGGCGGCGGAAGGACCTTCGCGGCAACGCCGCGAGATCATTCGGTCAAGATCAACCGCAGGATGTACCGTGGCGCGATCGCCGCGATCCTGTCCGAACTCGTCCGTCAGGAACGCTTGATTGTGGTCGATGAGATCAAGGTCTCTGAACCCAGGACTCGGCTTCTGGCCGAGCGGCTTGGAGAAATCGGCGTCGATCGCGGCCTGATCGTGGATGCCGACCTGGACGGGAACCTCTTCCTGGCCAGCCGCAACCTGCCGCACGTGTTCGTCGTCACCGTCGATCAGCTCGATCCGGTGAGCCTGGTCGGCGCAGACAAGGTGGTTCTGACCACCGGCGCTATCACCGCAATTCAGGAGTGGCTGGCATGAACCGCGAACGCATGTATCAGATCGTGCGCCTGCCGCACGTATCGGAAAAGACGGCGCGCCTGCAGGCCGACGCGAACCAGTACGTGTTCGAAGTCGCCCGCGACGCCGACAAGACTGAAATTCGTCAGGCGATCGAAGGCCTGTTCGACGTCAACGTCAGCAATGTGCGCGTCGTCAACGTCAAGGGCAAGGCGAAGAGCTTCCGGATGCGTCCGGGCCGCCAGAAAAGCTGGAAGAAGGCCTATGTTCGCGTTCAGGCCGGCCAGTCGATCGAGCAATTGAACGCAGATTAAGAATCAGCCGGGAATATAACCATGGCAATTGTCAAGGCAAGACCAACATCTCCGGGCCGCCGCGGCGTCGTGACCGTTCGTCACGATCACCTGTGGAAGGGCAAGCCGCTGGAGCCGCTGACGGAGTCGAAGAAATCGACCGGCGGCCGGAACAACAATGGCCGGATTACCACCCGTCATCAGGGTGGTGGGCACAAGCAGCGATATCGTGTTGTCGATTTCAAGCGCGACAAGGACGGCATCAGAGGCACCGTCGAACGGATCGAGTACGACCCGAATCGCAGCGCACACATCGCGCTGGTCAAGTATTCCGACGGCGAATGGCGCTATATTCTGGCCCCGCGCGATCTACGCGCTGGTGATGAAGTAGTGAGCGGGTCTGAAGCTCCGGTCAAGCCGGGTAATGCGATGAAGCTGGGCTCGATTCCGGTGGGAACGACGTTGCACAACATTGAGCTCAAGCCGGGCAAGGGCGGACAGATGGCGCGTTCGGCCGGCGCTGCGGTTCAGCTGGTCGCCCGTGAAGGCCGCTACGCGACGCTGCTGTTGCGTTCGGGTGAGATGCGCAAGATCAATACACAGTGCCGGGCGTCGATCGGCCAGGTTTCGAACAGCGAGCACAATCTGGAAAAGCTCGGAAAGGCCGGAGCCCGGCGTTGGCTTGGGGTCCGGCCCACCGTTCGGGGCGTCGTGATGAACCCGGTCGATCATCCACACGGCGGCGGCGAAGGCCGCACCTCCGGTGGCCGCCATCCGGTGACGCCCTGGGGTATCCAGACCAAAGGCAAGCGCACTCGGACCAACAAGCGGACAACCAAATTTATTGTGCGTCAGCGCAAACGCAAATAATCGGCCGCCAGAAATCAGCAAGTACAGGAAATCGAAATGCCACGTTCACTGAAGAAAGGCCCGTTCATCGATCACCATCTGCACGCCAAGGTGCAGACGGCATTGGAGGCCAACAGCAAAAGACCGATCAAGACATGGTCGCGTCGTTCGATGATCCTGCCTGACATGGTGGGATTGACGATCGCAGTACATAACGGGCGCCAGCATGTGCCGGTACTGATCAATGAAAACATGGTTGGTCACAAACTGGGTGAGTTTGCGCCGACGCGGACCTTCAAGGGTCACGCTGCCGATCGCAAGACCAAGTAAGGGACAAGTCAATGGAAGCGACTGCAAAACTCAAAGGTGCCCGGATTTCGGCACAGAAAGCGCGACTGCTGGCCGACCAGGTCAGGGGGCTCGCGGTCGAGCGGGCGGACGAGCTGTTGAATTTCAGCACCAAGAAGGGTGCGCATATCGTGCGCAAGGTGCTTCTCAGTGCCGTGGCCAACGCCGAGCACAACAAAGGCGCTGATATCGACGAGCTCAAGGTCAGCGTGATCATGGTGGATGAAGGACCGACGTTCAAGCGTGGTCGTGCACGCGCCAAGGGCCGATATACCCGGATCCTGAAGCGCACCAGCCACATCACGGTCACGGTAGCGGAGCAATAAGGAAAAATTATGGGTCACAAGGTACATCCAACCGGAATCCGGCTCGGAATCTCCAAGGACTGGGGCGCGCGCTGGTATGCTGAGCGAAAGGATTTCGCCGATAACCTGAACAGCGATCTGGCTGCTCGGCGCTTCATTGCAAAGGAGCTTTCGCAGGCGGCAGTCAGTCGGGTTCACATCGAGCGTCCGGCAAAGCAGGCGCAGGTCACGATCTATACGGCGCGGCCGGGGATCGTCATCGGCAAGAAGGGTGAGGATATCGAGCGCTTGCGGCGCAAGCTTACCGATCTGCTCGGCGTGCCGACTGCGGTCAGCGTCAGTGAAATACGCAAGCCTGAACTCGATGCCAAGTTGGTCGCCGATAGCATCGCACAGCAGCTTGAGCGCCGCATCATGTTCCGCCGCGCGATGAAACGCGCGGTAGGCAACGCGATTCGTTTGGGTGCCCAGGGTATCAAGGTCCAGGTTGGCGGCCGTCTGAACGGCGCCGACATTGCACGGACCGAATGGTATCGGGAAGGCCGTGTGCCGCTACATACGCTGCGCGCAGGTGTCGATTACGGCACCGCAGTCGCGAGCACCACGTACGGCGTGATCGGGGTCAAGGTGTGGGTCTACACCGGCGACGTGTTCGATCTGCACGCCGAGAAGGCAGAGGAAAAGAAATCGTCCAGGAAGGGCGCTGGTCGGGAGAACTGAAATGCTGCAGCCGAAACGAACAAAATTCCGAAAGCAGCAAAAGGGCCGTAACCGCGGCCTGGCGCAAGTGGGCAACAAGGTCAGCTTTGGCGAATATGCGCTGCAGGCGACCACGCGCGGTTTCATTACGGCGCGCCAGATCGAGGCCGCAAGGCGTGCGATCACCCGTCACGTCAAGCGCGGGGGCAAGCTGTGGATTCGGGTGTTCCCGGACAAGCCGATCAGCAAGAAGCCGGTCGAAGTTCGCATGGGCAAGGGCAAGGGCAACGTGGAGTATTGGGTTGCGCCGGTTCAGCCCGGCAGGGTGATCTACGAGATTCAGGGCGTGAGCGAAGATGTTGCGCGCGAAGCTTTCCGTCGCGCCGCCGCCAAGCTCAGCGTCAAGACGACGATGGTAGCGAGGTCGCTGTAATGAAAGCGAGTGAAATCAGGCAAAAGTCTGCAGACGAACTCAAGGAAACGCTGATCGAGTTGCGCAAGCGTCAGTTCGATCTGCGCATGCAGCTGGGCACAGGCCAGTTGGCCGAGCCGCATCAGCTGCGCAAGGTCCGTCGCGATATCGCGCGGGTCAAAACGGTATTGAATACCTCGCAGGGTGAACAGGCATGAGCAACGAGACAAAAACTCGCATCGAGCACAGCGCCACCGGAAAGGTGGTGAGCAACAAGATGGACAAGACCGTCACCGTGCGTCTGGAGCGTAATTTGAAGCACCCGCTGTACGGCAAATACATCCGCCGTTCCAGCAAGGTGCATGCGCACGACGAGACAAACGACTGTAATGAAGGCGATACGGTGCGCATCGTCCCCGATCGTCCGCTTTCCAAGACCAAGAGCTGGAAAGTGGTCGAAGTTGTCGAACGCGCCCAGTAAACGGAGCAGTACAGACCATGATTCAGATGCAGAGCAGACTGGCGGCGGCCGATAACAGCGGCGCACGCGAAGTGATGTGTATCAAGGTGCTTGGCGGTTCCAAGCGTCGCTATGCAAATATCGGCGATGTGATCAAGGTGACGATCAAGGATGCGATTCCTCGCGGAAAGGTCAAGAAGGGAGAGGTTTACAACGCTGTCGTGGTGCGCACTCGCAAGGGTGTACGCCGCCGTGACGGTTCGCTGATTCGCTTCGACGGCAACGCGGCGGTGATACTGAACAGCAAGCTCGAGCCGATCGGCACCCGTATTTTCGGGCCGGTGACCCGCGAACTTCGCGGCGAGCGGTTCATGAAAATCATTTCGCTCGCACCCGAAGTGCTGTAAGGAGTTTAGGAATGCAACGGATTCGAAAAGGCGACGAGGTGATCGTGACTGCCGGACGCAGCAAGGGCCAGCGCGGCCACGTGCTCAAGGTCCTGGGCAATGAGCGGCTCCTGGTCGAGAACGTCAACATGATAAAGCGGCACACCAAGCCGGACCCTCAGCGCCAGCAGCCGGGCGGCATCGTGGAACGTGAAGCGCCGATCCACACGTCTAACGTGATGCTTTACAACCCGGCCACCGACCAGGGCGACCGCGTTGGATTCAAGGTGCTGGACGACGGCCGCAAGGTTCGGGTGTTCCGTTCCACGGGCGAAGTTGTAGATATTTGAGGCGAATAGTGATGAGCAGGTTGAAGGATTTTTACCGCGAGACGGTTACCGGCCAGCTGAAGGAGAAGTTCAGCTATGGCAACATCATGCAGGTGCCGCGCATCGAGAAAGTGACCATCAACATGGGTCTTGGCGAGGCGGTTGCGGACAAGAAGGTCATCGAGAAGGCACTGGGCGATCTCACCAAGGTTGCCGGACAGCAGCCGGTTGTGACCAAGGCGCGCAAGTCGGTTGCGAGTTTCAAAATTCGCGACGGATATCCGATTGGTGCGAAGGTGACCCTGCGTCGCGAGCGCATGTACGAGTTCCTTGATCGTCTGATCAACGTCTCGCTGCCGCGCGTTCGCGATTTCCGGGGTATCAGTCCCAAGGGTTTCGACGGGCGCGGCAATTTTAACCTGGGCGTCAAGGAACAGATCATTTTTCCGGAAATCAACTATGACCAGGTCGATGCGATTCGCGGTATGGATATCGCGATCACGACTTCGGCTCAGAGCGATGACGAAGGCAAGGCGCTTCTCGAAGCGTTCGGCTTTCCTTTCCGGGCACGTTAAGGAGCAGGTGGGAAGATGGCTAAGAAATCAATGGTAGCGCGCGATGTCAAGCGTTCGGAGCTTGCCGGAAAGTATACGGCCAAGCGCGCCGAGCTCAAAAAGATCATTGCAAATCCGGATGTCGACTTCGAGGAAAAGCAGGCTGCGATCTTTGCGCTGTCCAAGCTCCCGCGCGATTCGAGCCCGGCCCGCGGGCGTAATCGCTGTCGCATAACCGGTCGGCCTCGCGGGTTTTACCGCAAGTTCGGACTGGCACGGAACAAACTGCGCGAGTCAGCCATGAACGGCGACATTCCCGGCCTGCGCAAGGCCAGCTGGTAAAGAGGTTTATTGCAAATGAGCATGAATGATCCAATCGCCGATATGCTGACCCGGATTCGCAACGCCCAGGGCGTGCGCATGAAGACCGTGACCATGCCGGCTTCGCGTACCAAACTGGCGATCGCTGAAGTTCTCAAGGAAGAGGGTTATATCCTGAATTTCCGTGAGTCCGGCGAAGGAGCGTCCAAGGCGCTCGAGATCGAACTCAAGTATATGGGCGGCAAAGGCGTCATCGACCAGCTTCGTCGCGTGAGCAAGCCGGGTCGCCGCCTTTACCTCGGCGCCCCCGATCTACCGCGTGTCCAGGATGGTCTTGGCATTGCGATCGTGAGTACGTCCAAGGGCGTAATGAGCGACTCACGCGCACGACGCGAAGGGCACGGCGGCGAAGTGCTGTGCACCGTGGCCTGACGGAGTAGTAGACATGTCCAGAATTGCCAGTTATCCGATCGAATTGCCCAAGGGCGTCGAATTCAATCAGAAGGGCCAGGAAATCCGGGTCAAGGGCCCCAAGGGCGAATTGACCATGGATCTCCACCCTTCAGTGGAAATGAAGAACGAAGAAGGCGTATTGTCCTTCGCGGCGGCGCCGGGCGGGACGACCGCCATGGCCGGCACGATGCGCGCACTCATCAACAACATGGTGCAGGGCGTGACCAATGGTTTTGAGAAGAAGCTGAACCTGATCGGCGTCGGTTATCGCGCCCAGGCTCAGGGCAGCAAACTCAATTTGCAGCTCGGGTTCAGTCATCCGGTCGATTTCAACGTACCGGACGGCGTGACCGTGGAGACGCCGACCCAGACCGAAATTGTCATCAGCGGTGCCGACAAGCAGAAAGTCGGTCAGGTCGCGGCAGAAATTCGCGGTTACCGTCCGCCCGAGCCCTACAAGGGCAAAGGCGTGCGCTATGCCGACGAGCGTGTTGTGATGAAGGAAGCCAAAAAGGCCTAATTTGACAAGAAGGCCTGATTAAAGGCTACGTCTTCGAAGTATTTTAGAGGAACGAGAAATGAGCGAAAAAAATCTGAGCAGACTGCGGCGCGCGCGCAAGGCGCGGGCGCGAATCGCTCGCGGAGAGAAGGCGAGACTTTCGGTCTTTCGCTCCAGCCGCCATATTTATGCACAGGTCATGACCGCCACCGGCGACCGGACCCTGGTGACGGCTTCCACCGTCGAGCCTTCCGTGCGCGGCGACATGAAGTCCACCGGCGGTCGCGATGCTGCGGCAGTCGTCGGCAAGTCGATTGCAGAGAAGGCGATTGCCGAAGGCATCAGCGAGGTTGCATTCGACCGCGGTGGCTTCAAGTATCACGGGCGAGTCAAATCGCTCGCCGATGCCGCTCGAGAAGCGGGACTGAAGTTTTAACTGACTGGAATTCTGGAAGATCAAGATGGCGAGAGACAACGAAAGAACCGACGATTTCATCGAGAAGCTGGTTGCTGTCAACCGCGTGGCCAAAGTGGTCAAGGGCGGGCGCCAGTTCGGCTTCACCGCGTTGAGCGTGGTCGGCGACGGTAACGGCAAGGTCGGATTCGGCTACGGCAAGGCACGTGAAGTTCCGCTCGCCATTCAGAAGGCCATGGAAAAAGCCCGGCGCGACATGAAGCAGATTTCGCTCAACCACGGCACGCTGTGGCATCCGGTCAAGTCGCGTCATAGCGGCTCGCGGGTCTACATGCAGCCGGCCTCTGAAGGTACCGGCGTGATTGCCGGCGGCGCGATGCGCGCGGTCTTCGAGGCTGTCGGCGTGCAAAACGTGCTGGCCAAGAGTGTGGGCTCCAACAACCCGATCAATCTTGTTCGGGCGACCGTCAAGGGCCTGGAGTACATGGCCTCCCCGGAATCGGTCGCGGCCAAGCGTGGCAAAAGCGTAGAGGAGATTCTGGAAAATCATGGCTAACAATAAAGCGGCAAAGCTGCGCGTGACACTGGTCCGCAGCCCCAACGGCAAGATCGGCAAGCATCGAGATACGGTGCGCGGCCTGGGGCTGCGGCGCATGCATCACAGTGTCGAACTGCAGGACACGCCAGAGATTCGCGGCATGATCAACAAGGTCAACTACCTGGTCCAGGTCGAAGAGCTCTGATATTCGGGATCAGTCTGTCAAGCGACGCATCTAACGGGATTTAGAACATGAAACTCAATTCAATCAAACCGGCTGAAGGTTCGAAGACCGATCGCCGGCGCGTAGGACGCGGCATCGGCTCCGGTCTGGGCAAGACGGGCGGGCGTGGCCACAAGGGCCAGAAATCCCGTTCCGGCGGCTTCAGCAAGAGTGGATTCGAGGGCGGCCAAATGCCGCTGCAGCGTCGTCTGCCAAAGGTGGGATTCCGCTCCGCCGTCAATCGCGACACGCGCGAAGTTCGGCTTTACCAGATCAACGCGACGGGGCTCGAGACGGTTGATCTGGACGCACTCAAGCAGGCGGGCGTTGTTCCGCGCAGTACCCGGAAGGTCAAATTGATCAACACCGGTACGCTGGATCGTGCGGTCACGGTGCGCGGCCTCGGCGTTACCGCCGGTGCCGCCGGCGCGATCGAAGCGGCCGGGGGCAAGGTCGAGTAATGGCTTCCGGCCCGTCAAAGGTTGCCGGCATGCTCGGGAGCATGGGTCGGCTGACCGAACTTCGCAATCGGCTGCTGGTCGTGTTGGTGGCCCTGGCGGTATTCCGTTTCGGCACCTTCATTCCGGTGCCGGGAATCAACCCGCAGGCGCTGCTGCAGCTGATGGATCAGCAGCGCGGCACCATTGTGGATATGTTCAATATGTTTTCCGGCGGTGCGCTGGGTCGTTTTTCGATCTTCGCGCTGGGCATCATGCCGTACATTTCCGCGGCGATCATCATGCAGCTGATGAGCCACGCTGTGCCGCAGCTGCAGCAGTTGCGCAAGGAAGGCGAGTCAGGCCGACGCAAGATTACCCAGTACACGCGTTACTTCACGGTCGTGCTGGCGCTGTTCCAGTCGTTTGGCGTAGCTGCGGCATTGCAGAGCCAGAGTGCAGGTGCCGGACTGCCCGTGGTGATCATCCCGGGGCCTGGTTTCCTGTTCAGTGCCGTGGTCACATTGACTGCAGGCACTGTGTTCCTGATGTGGCTGGGTGAACAGGTTACCGAACGCGGTATCGGAAACGGCATCTCGATCATCATCTTTGCCGGTATCGTCGCGGGCCTCCCGGCCGCGATCGGTTCGACGCTCGAGCTTGCCAGAACCGGCGAACTCAGCGAAATCGCCGTGCTTTTCCTGCTCCTGCTGGCATTCGTGATCACCGCCTTCGTGGTGTTCGTCGAGCGCGGGCAGCGCCGGATCACGGTCAACTATGCTCAGCGACAGGGCCGCAAGGCCTACCAGAATCAGTCGACTCACCTGCCGCTCAAGGTCAACATGTCCGGCGTGATTCCGGCGATCTTTGCATCGTCGCTGGTGCTGTTCCCGGCCACGATCTCGACCTGGTTCGGCCAGGCGGGCCAGGCCGGCTGGCTTCAGAACATCGCTCAGCAGCTTACACCCGGGTCACCGATCTACCTCTTGCTGTTCGGTGGTCTGATCGCATTTTTCTGCTTTTTCTACACCGCAATCGTGTTCAATTCTCGAGAAACCGCGGACAACCTCAAGAAATCGGGTGCATTCATCCCGGGAATCCGGCCTGGACGTCAGACCTCCGAGTACATCGATTACGTCTTGACGCGCCTGACTGCGGTTGGGGCGGCCTACCTGGTGGCTGTTTGCCTGTTCCCGGAATTCCTGCGCATGCGTTGGAATGTGCCGTTTTATCTCGGTGGAACATCGCTGCTGATCATCGTGGTGGTGACCATGGACTTCATGTCGCAGATGCAGGCGCACCTGATGTCGCACCAGTACGACAGCCTTCTGAAGAAGGCCAATCTCAAGGGTTACGGTCGCTCGGGCACGGTCCGGCGCTGATTGAAAAATACGTGCCCCGGCCCTTGGGTGGGGCGCACGCAGAGGAATAAGGAAATGAAAGTACAGGCATCCGTCAAGAAAATCTGCCGCAATTGCAAGATCGTTCGCCGCCGTGGCGTGGTGTTCGTGATCTGCTCGGACCCGAAGCACAAGCAGCGGCAAGGTTGAGCATTGTTATTTGGTACGCTCGCGGTATTGGAAAAACGCAATAAAACTGATACAATTGATGGTTTGCGCCGACTGGGCTCGACGAAACGCAGTTCTGGTCGGCGGAACGCACACGGAGAATAGAAATGGCTCGTATTGCAGGCGTTAATCTGCAGCCCAACAAGCATATCTGGATCGCGCTGACCCAGATATACGGCATCGGCCGCACTCGTTCGCTGCAGATCTGCGAACAGTGCTCGATTGCGCCGGACCGAAGGGTTCGCGACCTTACCGAGGCCGACGAGGAAAAGCTGCGCAATGCCATTTCCGGAGTAAGCGTCGAAGGCGATCTTCGACGTGAAGTCGGCATGAACATCAAGCGCCTGATGGACCTGGGATGTTACCGGGGCCTGCGCCACCGTCGCGGCCTCCCGGTTCGCGGTCAGCGCACCCGTACAAACGCCCGGACCCGCAAGGGCCCGCGTCGTCCGATTCGCTAAGGAATACCGTGCAACATGGCTAAGCAGACAGCTAAAGGCAAGAAGAAGGTCAAAAAGACCATCGCCGACGGCATCGCACACGTGCATGCGTCGTTTAACAACACAATCATCACGATCACCGATCGACAGGGCAACGCTTTGTCATGGGCGACATCGGGTGGATCGGGTTTCCGCGGCTCACGCAAGTCCACCCCGTTTGCCGCCCAGGTTGCGGCCGAGCATGCAGGCCGCGCTGCGCAGGACTTCGGGGTCAAGAACCTTGAAGTGCGCGTCAACGGCCCGGGGCCGGGTCGCGAATCCTCGGTGCGTTCCCTGAATGCGCTGGGATACAAGATCATCAACATCATAGACGTGACGCCGATACCGCACAACGGTTGCCGGCCGCCCAAGAAGCGCCGCGTCTAGCGTTTCATTTGTTTTGGCGGCTATTTGTTTAGCGCCTCTTTGGAAATAACGGAATTTTTCGATGGCAAGATACATTGGACCGACCTGCAAACTGGCCCGACGCGAAGGCGTCGACCTGGGCCTGAAAAGCCCGGCGCGCAGCCTGGATTCGAAATGCAAGCTCGAGCAACCGCCCGGCCAGCACGGGGCCTCACGCAGGCAGCGGCTGTCGGATTACGCTCTTCAGTTGCGTGAAAAGCAGAAGGTGCGTCGCATGTACGGCGTGCTGGAAAAGCAGTTCCGCAACTACTACAAGAAGGCGGCTCAGCGCAAGGGTGCGACGGGTGAAAATCTGCTGGCACTACTCGAAGGGCGGCTTGACAATATGGTCTATCGCATGGGCTTTGCCATCACACGTGCCCAGGCGCGCCAGTTGGTCAGCCACCGCCTGATCGAAGTTAACGGCAAGGTGGTCAACATCCCTTCGTATCAGATCAGCGCCGGCGACCGGGTTTCGGTCCGCGAGAAGGCGCGCAATCATCTACGCATCAAGGAAGCCGTGGAAGTATCGCGTGACCTCGACCTCGTCGTGTCCTGGGTGGAAGTCGATGCTGACAAGCTCGAGGGCACGGTCAAGAGCCTTCCCGAGCGGGACGATCTTCCGCCGGACATTAATGAAAACCTGATTGTGGAGCTGTACTCGAAGTAATCATCGAGATCCGCGGGCTTCAGGGCTCGTTCTAGCAGGTTTTATCGCAAGTTGAAACGAGAGAGGCATGCATGTCGAGTGCAACTTCACTGATTGAAAACATGCTCAAGCCCAAGGGCTTGATTGTGGATGAGCTGTCCGAGCGCCGCGCGAAAGTGACGCTCGAACCGCTCGAACGGGGTTTTGGCCATACGCTGGGCAACGCGCTTCGCCGTGTGCTGCTTTCGTCGATCCCGGGCGCGGCAATCACCGAGGCCGAGATCGAGGGTGTTCTGCACGAATACACCTCGGTTGAAGGGCTTCAGGAAGATATTGTCGAGGTCATGCTCAACTTGAAGGAAGTGGCGGTGCGCATGCACAATCGCGACGAAGCCACCCTGACGCTTTCTGCCGACAAGACCGGGCCAGTAACAGCTGGTGATATCCAGCTGGACCATGATGTGGAAATCGTCAATCCCGAACATGTGATCTGCAATCTGACCAAGAACCAGAAGCTGCGGATGCAGCTGAAGGTGTCGAAGGGCGTTGGCTATCAGCCGGCGGCGGCGTATCGGTTCGACGAGGAAGAGTCGCGTTCGATCGGCAGACTCAAACTCGACGCATCGTTCTGCCCGGTTCACCGGGTGGCGTACAGCGTTGAAAGCGCGCGTGTGGCGCAGCGCACCGACCTGGACAAGCTGGTTCTGGATATCGAGACCAACGGCACTTTGTCCTGCGAAGATGCGGTGAAGCTGGCCGCCGGCATCCTGGTTGACCAGATGTCGGTATTTGTCGATTTTGTGGCGCGTGATCGCGACGAAGAAAAGCGCGACGAGCAGAGCTTCGACCCCGTACTGCTCCGCCCCATCGACGATCTGGAACTGACCGTGCGTTCGGCGAATTGCTTGAAGGCCGAGCATATCCAGTATGTCGGCGACCTGGTGCAGCGCACTGAGACCGAGCTGTTGAAGACGCCGAATCTCGGCAAGAAATCTCTGACCGAAATCAAGACTGTACTTGCTGCGCATGATCTTGCACTGGGCACCCGCCTTGAAAACTGGCCGCCGTCGAATCTGGCGCGCGAAACCGTATAAGGAGAATTAACATGCGTCATCGTAAAGCGGGCCGCAAGCTCAATCGCAATTCATCGCATCGCCGGGCGATGTTCAAGAACATGGCGTCCAGCCTGTTCAAGCACGAACTGATTCGTACTACGTTGCCGAAGGCCAAGGAACTGCGCAGCGTTGCCGAGCCGCTGATCACCCTGGCTGGCGAAGACACGGTTGCCAAGCGCCGAGTGGCCTTTGCCCGCCTGCGCGACAAGGAAGCCGTTGGCAAACTGTTCGGTGAACTTGGCCCTCGGTACCGCGAGCGCCCGGGTGGGTACATCCGCATTCTGAAGTGCGGCTTTCGCACCGGCGACAAGGCCCCAATGGCATTTGTCGAGCTGGTGGATCGGCCCGGTGCGCCGGGGTCGGAAGCGGCCGAATAAGCTCATCTCATTGATTTCCGGTTAAATACCGGAGGTTCAGGAAAAAGCCCGGCCCTCGCGCCGGGCTTTTTTTGACTCGTATATTCCTGAGTGCGTGCGGGTTGCAGCCACTTTTGTGGAAAAGCTTTTCTGGCCGCGGATTCGCGCGGATGCACGCGGATAAAGGCAGATGATTGGTCGTATAGAGAAATGTCTCCGAGCGGCGCTTTCATCCATCTTCGCTGGGACTTGGCGCCAGCCTGCGCTAATTTGGCTTTCATCCGCGTTTTTCCGCGTGAATCCGCGGCAAAAGAAGGTTCTCGGTTTGGCCGTATACGGTGCCCTGGACGATGGCTGAGGAATATACGTAACGTACGTTCGTGTTTTGGGACGCATCGCCGTGCCTGGCAATGGCGACCAGCGCTATGAGTGTGCTCCAGCGCGAAGATTCGGCGGGCATCGGTCGCTGAAGGGCTCGCCACGCGTCGAACTGAAGCGACCGATGCCTACCGAAATCCGGGATCGAAGCCACCGACGTTGTAGGTGGCGTTATTCAGAACGGCGCGTTGCCTGGAGTTCTGGGATACGGGATGACGTCGCGGATGTTGGTCAGGCCCGTGATGTAGTTGAGCAGGCGCTCGAAGCCAAGGCCGAAACCGGCGTGCGGCACCGTGCCATAGCGTCTGAGATCGAGAAACCAGTCGTAGTTGCCCGACGCCAATTGTTCGGCGTCCATTCTGCTCTTCAGGACCTCCAGCCGCTCCTCGCGCTGGCTGCCGCCGATGATCTCGCCGATTCCGGGCGCCAGCACGTCCATTGCCGCGACTGTATCGCCCCCGTCGTTCAGGCGCATGTAGAAAGCCTTGATTTCGGTTGGGTAGTTCATCACGATTACCGGCGCCTGGCAGTGTTGTTCGGTCAGGTAGCGTTCGTGTTCGGTCTGAAGGTCCAGGCCCCATTCCGGCTTGTAATCGAACGATTTTCCGCTGCGCTGGAGGATTCGGATCGCTTCGGCATAGTCCATTCTCACAAATGGGCTGGCGATCAGTTTCCGGAGCCGGTTGATGGCCTCCGGCTCGATCCGCTCGGCAAAGAACTGCATGTCCTCGTTGCAGTGCTCGAGAACCGAGGAAAAGACCGATTTGAGGAAATCCTCGGCCAGATCGCTTAGATCCAGCAGGTCGGCGAACGCGAGTTCGGGCTCGATCATCCAGAATTCCGCCAGGTGACGCGCGGTATTCGAGTTCTCGGCTCGAAATGTGGGACCAAAGGTGTAGACCTTGTTCATGGCCAGGCAGAACGCTTCGACATTGAGCTGGCCGGAGACGGTCAGGAATGTCTCTCTCCCGAAGAAGTCCTCACTGAAGTCGGCGTTGCCCTTGTCGTCGCGCGGCAGGTTGGCAAGATCCAGCGTGCTGACCCGGAACAGTTCTCCGGCGCCCTCGGCATCCGAGGCCGTGATGATGGGCGTATTGACCCAGTAGAAACCGTTTCGGTCGAAGTATTCGTGTATGGCCCGTGCTGCCGCGTGGCGGACCCGGGTGACGGCGCCGAACGTATTGGTGCGCGGCCGCAGGTGAGCCACGCTTCTGAGAAATTCATAACTGTGGCGCTTGGGTTGTACCGGGTAGGTATCGGGATCTTCCACCCAGCCCAGAACTTCGACTTCCGCTGCCTGAAGTTCTACAGACTGCCCGCGACCCTTGGATTCGACCAGCGTGCCCTTGCAGCGAACCGAGCATCCGCTGGTCAGGTGGCGGATCTCCGCGGTGTAATTGGGCAGCGACTGGTCGGCTACGACCTGAAGATTGGCCAGGCTGGAGCCGTCGTTGAGCTGGATGAAGGAAAATCCGGCCTTGGAGTCGCGCCGGGTTCTGACCCAGCCTTCGATGGTCATCGGCGTGCCGGCCGGAACTTCGCCGGTCAGAATGGTCTGAATGGATGCCTCGGGCATTTTTTTACTCGTATGTTTGAAATTTTCGTGCGGGACCCGAATAATAGAGCATTGTGCTCACTGTGACCGGTCTGAATATGCCAAACGAAACGATATCGCTTACCGATTCTGCCGCCCGGCGGGTCTCCACTTACCTCGATCGCGAAGGCGGCGCAGGACTGCGGCTGGGTGTTCGGCCTACCGGTTGCTCCGGTTGGGCCTATGTTGTCGATCTTGCCGGAGAGGTGCGCGATTCCGACGAGATCTTCGAGGACCACGGTATCCGGATAATGGTCGATCGCGACGCGCTCCCGATGCTGGCGGGCACCTGCGTGGATTACGTCCAGCAGGGACTCAATCACACCTTCGAGTTCCATAATCCCAATGTGACCGACGAATGCGGCTGCGGGGAGAGCTTCGCGGTCTCGGCCGGAGCCGGGGCTGGGACCTGAGCGGCAACCCGACAGGCATCCGACTTCCTCCTGAATTTCCCTTTTGGTCTTGACTGCCGAGATTTTTTGGACGACAATTGCGGGCTTCGTCTTAAAACGATTGGATTCGCAATCCTTGGTTCCGTAGTCTGGAGGGCCTTGAAGAGTTTCGCCGGAGGGGTACTCAAGCGGTCAACGAGGGCAGACTGTAAATCTGCTGGCTATGCCTTCGCAGGTTCGAATCCTGCCCCCTCCACCAGTTTGCGGGTGTAGTTCAAGGGTAGAACCTCAGCCTTCCAAGCTGATGATGTCGGTTCGAGTCCGATCACCCGCTCCAGATTTGCGCAGGTGCGTGGATCGGGGCCGACGCTCCGGATTCCGGATGAGGACAGGAGACGAAGAGAGCTGCCCACGTAGCTCAGGCGGTAGAGCACTCCCTTGGTAAGGGAGAGGTCACTGGTTCGAGTCCAGTCGTGGGCACCAAAAGGCTGGCCAGATCATTGGTAGGCTGAGTCGCACGGAGGCCTGCGGGCAGCGGCGCACAATAGGCAAGCAGTCGAGCAGTAAAAGGTTCTCAACGAGACGTTATCAACGAAAGCGGAGTTTCAAGAGGCATGTCCAAGGCAAAATTCGAACGCAACAAGCCGCACGTCAACGTCGGCACGATTGGTCACGTGGACCATGGCAAGACGACGCTGACGGCGGCCCTGACCAAGGTCAGCGCCGAAGCGCGCGGCGGCG
>Ga0209924_1000501_pt1 | contig 17060 bp, 30 predicted proteins | sample SalPonR1_C_D1_MG_FD_185700 | JGI IMG/M metagenome (GOLD analysis project Ga0209924, IMG submission 185700) | Salt pond soil microbial communities from South San Francisco under conditions of wetland restoration - Salt Pond MetaG R1_C_D1_MG... ...
GAGATGGTGATGCCTGGCGACAACGTGAAGATCCAGGTCGAGCTGATTGCGCCGATCGCGATGGAAGAAGGTCTGCGTTTCGCGATTCGCGAAGGCGGCCGCACCGTCGGTGCCGGCGTCGTGGCCAAGATTCACAAGTGATGCGCGCCTGCGGTGCGCAGGTTCAAGGTTTAAGGGTTAAGGTTTAAGGAGAACAGGTTCGGGCTGAGATTCAGGTTAAAGCGACAATCGGGCACAGAGCTGTTCGTTCGCGCTTTTCCTTAAACCCTAAACCCTAAACCTTAAACCCGCTTTTAAAAGCAAGACCGCCGTCCCCGAAGAGACGGCGACACTGGCCCTGCCAAGTGCAGTGCCATTGAATTTTGTTCTTTGACAGACTAAAGGCGTAACGGCAATGGCCGAACAGAGAATTCGTATTCGTTTGAAAGGCTTCGATCATCGCTTGATCGATCGTTCGACACAGGAGATCGTGGAGACTGCGAAGCGTACGGGTGCCCAGGTACGTGGCCCCATTCCGCTTCCGACGCGAAAAGAGCGATATACCGTCCTGGTTTCTCCGCACGTCAACAAGGACGCGCGTGACCAGTACGAGATTCGTACCCACAAACGACTCATGGACATCGTGGATCCCAACGACAAGACCGTGGATGCACTGATGAAACTCGATCTGGCCGCCGGTGTGGACGTCCAGATCAAGCTGTACTGAGCAAGGATCGAGCAGTCATGGCAATTGGTATCGTAGGACGAAAACGAGGGATGACCCGCATCTTCATCGAAGACGGCACTTCTGTGCCCGTGACGGTAGTGGAGGCGGATCCGAACCGGATTACCCAGGTTCGCGAGCTTGACCGCGACGGCTATGCAGCCCTCCAGGTCACCACGGGCTCGCGCCGTGCGTCTTTGGTCAACCAGCCCTCGGCGGGTCACTATCGCACCGCCGGCGTCGAGCCGGGTGAAGGTCTGTGGGAATTCCGCCTCGATGGTGAAGACGGCGACTTCGAAGTCGGCGGCAAAATCACGGTCGAGCGCTTCACGAACGGTCAGAAGGTCGATGTGACCGGCACCAGCAAGGGCAAGGGATTTGCCGGCGTCGTCAAGCGCCATAACTTCCGGATGCAGGATGCCACGCACGGCAACTCGCTGGCGCATCGTGCGCCGGGTTCCATCGGTCAGTGCCAGACGCCCGGACGCGTGTTCAAGGGCAAGAAGATGGCCGGACACATGGGCGCAGAGCGCGTCACCACTCAGAATCTTGAAATCGTACGGGTAGACCCCGAACGCAACCTGCTGCTCATTCGCGGCGCGGTGCCGGGTGCACCGGGCGGCCATGTGCTGGTGCGTCCGACGGTGAAGTCGTAACAGAAGGAAGATCAGCATGGAACTCGCAATCACAGGCGGAAGCAGCAAGATCACGGTCAATGAGACGGTGTTCGACCGGCCGTTTTCAGAGCCGCTGGTGCACCAGGTCGTTGTCTCGTATCTGGCCGGCGCTCGCGCCGGTACCAAGGCACAGAAGAACCGTTCGGCGGTTGCCGGCGGTGGCCGCAAGCCCTGGAAGCAGAAGGGCACGGGCAACGCGCGGGCCGGTACCATTCGCAGCCCGTTATGGCGCGGCGGCGGCAGGACTTTCGCGGCCACGCCGCGCGATCATTCGGTCAAGGTCAACCGCAAGATGTACCGTGGTGCAATCGCATCGATCCTGTCCGAGCTTGTTCGCCAGGAACGCTTGATTGTGGTCGATGAGATCAAGCTCGCTGAACCCAGGACCCGGCTTCTGGCCGAGCGGCTCGGTGAAATCGGCGTCGATCGCGGCCTGATCGTGGATGCCGACCTGGACGGGAATCTCTTCCTGGCCAGCCGCAACCTGCCGCACGTGTTTGTCGTGACGGTCGATCAGATCGATCCGGTGAGCCTGGTCGGCGCAGACAAGGTGGTCTTGACCACCGGCGCTATCACCGCAATTCAGGAGTGGCTGACATGAACCGCGAACGCATGTATCAGATCGTGCGCTTGCCGCACGTGTCGGAAAAGACGGCGCGCCTGCAGGCCGAGTCGAACCAGTATGTGTTCGAAGTCGCCCGCGACGCCGACAAGACCGAAATTCGTCAAGCGATCGAGGGCCTGTTCGACGTCAACGTCAGCGATGTTCGCGTCGTCAACGTCAAGGGCAAGGCGAAAAGCTTCCGGATGCGTCCGGGCCGCCAGAAAAGCTGGAAAAAGGCCTATGTGCGCGTCCAGGCCGGCCAGTCGATCGAGCAATTGAACGCAGATTAAGAATCAGCCGGGAACATAACCATGGCAATTGTCAAGGCAAGACCAACATCTCCGGGCCGCCGCGGCGTCGTGACCGTTCGTCACGACCATCTGTGGAAGGGCAAGCCACTGGAGACGCTGACCGAGGCGAAGAAGTCCTCCGGCGGCCGGAACAACAACGGCCGGATTACCACTCGTCACCAGGGTGGTGGTCACAAGCAGCGTTACCGCACCGTCGATTTCAAGCGCGACAAGGACGGCATCAAGGGTACTGTCGAGCGGATCGAGTACGATCCGAATCGCAGCGCACACATCGCGTTGATCAAGTACAGCGACGGCGAATGGCGTTATATTCTGGCACCGCGTGACCTGCGCGCCGGCGACGAAGTGCTGAGCGGCTCTGAAGCGCCGATCAAGCCGGGCAATTCGATGAAGCTGGGTTCGATTCCGGTTGGAACGACGCTGCACAATATCGAACTCAAGCCGGGCAAGGGCGGTCAGATGGCGCGTTCGGCCGGTGCTGCGGTTCAGCTGGTTGCCCGCGAAGGCCGCTACGCCACGCTTCTGCTGCGGTCGGGTGAGATGCGCAAGATCAACACCCAGTGCCGTGCGTCGGTCGGACAGGTTTCGAACAGCGAGCACAATCTCGAAAAGCTCGGCAAGGCCGGCGCCAGGCGTTGGCTCGGGGTAAGGCCCACGGTTCGCGGCGTCGTCATGAATCCGGTCGATCATCCGCACGGTGGCGGCGAAGGGCGTACGTCCGGCGGTCGTCATCCGGTGACGCCCTGGGGCGTCCAGACCAAGGGCAAGCGCACCCGAACCAACAAGCGGACAAGCAAGTTCATCGTGCGTCAGCGCAAACGCAAATAATCGTCGGCTAGTAATTAGCAAGTACAGGAAATCGAAATGCCACGTTCACTGAAGAAAGGCCCGTTCATCGATCACCATTTGCACGCCAAGGTGCAAACGGCGTTGGAGGCCAACAGCAAACGGCCGATCAAGACATGGTCGCGTCGCTCGATGATCCTGCCGGACATGGTGGGATTGACGATCGCGGTGCACAACGGGCGCCAGCATGTGCCGGTCCTGATCAACGAAAACATGGTCGGTCACAAGCTCGGTGAGTTCGCGCCGACGCGGACCTTCAAGGGTCACGCTGCCGATCGCAAGACCAAGTAAGGGACAAGTCAATGGAAGCGACTGCAAAACTCAGAGGTGCCCGTATTTCGGCACAAAAGGCGAGGCTGCTGGCTGATCAGGTCAGGGGGCTTCCGGTTGAGCGGGCTGACGAGCTGTTGGATTTCAGTACCAAGAAGGGTGCACATATCGTGCGCAAGGTACTGCTCAGTGCCGTGGCGAACGCCGAGCACAACAAGGGCGCCGATATCGACGAGCTCAAGGTCAGCGTGATCATGGTGGATGAAGGGCCAACGTTCAAGCGTGGTCGTGCACGCGCCAAGGGCCGGTATACCCGGATCCTGAAGCGAACCAGCCACATCACGGTCACGGTAGCGGAGCAATAAGGAAAAATTATGGGTCACAAGGTACATCCAACCGGAATCCGGCTCGGCATCTCCAAGGATTGGGGTGCACGCTGGTATGCCGAGCGAAAGGACTTCGCAGACAACCTGAACAGCGACCTCGCTGCCAGGCGATTCATCGAGAAGGAACTTTCGCAGGCCGCCGTCAGTCGGGTTCATATCGAGCGTCCGGCCAAGCAGGCGCAGGTCACGATTTACACGGCGCGCCCGGGGATCGTCATCGGCAAGAAGGGTGAAGATATCGAGCGCTTGCGCCGCAAGCTTACCGATCTGCTCGGCGTGCCGACCGCGGTAAGCGTCAGCGAGATCCGCAAGCCGGAGCTCGATGCCAAGCTGGTCGCCGACAGCATTGCGCAGCAGCTCGAACGCCGTATCATGTTCCGCCGCGCGATGAAGCGTGCCGTCGGCAACGCGATACGGTTGGGCGCCCAGGGCATCAAGGTCCAGGTCGGAGGCCGCCTGAACGGCGCCGACATCGCCCGGACCGAATGGTACCGGGAAGGTCGCGTACCGCTGCATACGCTGCGCGCCGGTGTCGATTACGGCACCGCAGTCGCGAGCACCACATACGGCGTTATCGGGGTCAAGGTGTGGGTCTACACCGGCGACGTGTTCGATCTGCACGCCGAAAAGAGCGAGGAATCGAAGTCGTCCAGAAAGGGCGCGGGTCGGGAGAACTGAAATGCTGCAGCCGAAACGAACAAAATTCCGAAAGCAGCAAAAGGGTCGCAACCGCGGCCTGGCGCAGGTGGGTAACAAGGTCAGCTTCGGTGAATATGCGCTGCAGGCAACCACGCGCGGTTTCATCACGGCGCGCCAGATCGAGGCCGCAAGGCGTGCGATTACCCGTCACGTCAAGCGCGGTGGCAAGCTGTGGATCCGGGTATTCCCGGACAAGCCGATCAGCAAGAAGCCCGTCGAAGTCCGCATGGGCAAGGGCAAAGGCAACGTGGAGTACTGGGTTGCACCGGTTCAGCCGGGCAGGGTGATTTACGAGATTCAGGGCGTGAGCGAAGAAGTTGCGCGCGAGGCTTTCCGTCGCGCCGCCGCCAAGCTCAGCGTCAAGACGACGATGGTAGCGAGGTCGGTGTAATGAAAGCGAGTGAGATCAGGCAGAAGTCTGCAGACGAGCTCAAGGATGTGTTGATCGAGTTGCGCAAGCGTCAGTTCGATCTGCGCATGCAGCTGGGTACGGGTCAGTTGGCCGAGCCCCATCAGCTGCGCCAGGTCCGTCGCGATATCGCGCGGGTAAAAACGGTATTGAATACCTCGCAGGGTGAACAGGCATGAGCAACGAGACCAAAACTCGCGTCGAGCACAGCGCTACCGGAAAGGTGGTGAGCAACAAGATGGACAAGACCGTTACCGTTCGTCTGGAGCGCAATCTGAAGCACCCGCTGTACGGCAAGTACATCCGCCGTTCCAGCAAGGTACACGCGCACGACGAGACAAACGACTGTAATGAAGGCGATACGGTGCGCATCGTTCCCGATCGTCCGCTTTCCAAGACCAAGAGCTGGAAAGTGGTCGAAGTTGTCGAACGCGCCCAGTAAACGGAGCAGTACAGACCATGATTCAGATGCAGAGCAGACTGGCGGCGGCCGACAACAGTGGCGCACGCGAAGTGATGTGTATCAAGGTGCTTGGCGGCTCCAAGCGTCGCTATGCAAACATCGGCGACGTGATCAAGGTGACGATCAAGGACGCGATTCCTCGCGGAAAGGTCAAGAAAGGCGAGGTCTACAATGCTGTCGTGGTGCGTACTCGCAAGGGTGTGCGCCGGCGCGACGGTTCGCTGATTCGCTTCGATGGCAATGCGGCGGTGATCCTGAACAACAAGCTCGAGCCGATCGGTACCCGCATTTTCGGACCGGTTACCCGTGAACTTCGCGGCGAGCGGTTCATGAAGATCATTTCGCTCGCACCCGAAGTGCTGTAAGGAGTTTAGGAATGCAACGGATTCGAAAAGGCGACGAGGTGATCGTGACTGCAGGACGCAGCAAGGGCCAGCGCGGCCACGTGCTGAAAGTCCTGGCCAATGAACGCATGCTCGTCGAGAACGTCAACATGATCAAGCGCCACACCAAGCCGGACCCGCAACGTCAGCAGCCAGGCGGCATCGTGGAGCGTGAAGCACCGATTCATGCGTCGAACGTGATGCTGTACAACCCGGCCACCGATCAGGGCGACCGCGTTGGATTCAAGGTGCTGGATGACGGCCGCAAGGTCAGAGTGTTCCGGTCCACGGGCGAAGTCGTAGATATTTGAGGCGAATAGTGATGAGCAGGCTGAAGGATTTTTATCGCGAAACTGTTACCGGCCAGCTGAAGGAGAAATTCAGCTACGCCAATATCATGCAGGTGCCGCATATTGAAAAGGTCACCATCAACATGGGCCTTGGCGAGGCGGTTGCGGACAAGAAGGTCATCGAGAAAGCGCTGGGCGATCTCACCAAGGTCTCCGGTCAACAGCCGGTCGTGACCACTGCGCGCAAGTCGGTTGCGAGTTTCAAGATTCGCGATGGTTATCCGATCGGTGCCAAGGTGACGCTGCGTCGCGAGCGTATGTACGAGTTCCTCGATCGTTTGATCAACGTCTCACTGCCGCGCGTTCGTGACTTTCGGGGGATCAGCCCCAAGAGTTTCGACGGGCACGGAAATTTCAACCTCGGCGTCAAGGAACAGATAATTTTTCCGGAAATCAACTACGACCAGGTCGACGCGATCCGCGGTATGGATATCGCGATCACGACGTCGGCTCAGAACGATGACGAAGGCAAGGCGCTTCTCGAAGCGTTCGGCTTTCCTTTCCGGGCACGTTAAGGAGCAGGTAGGAAAATGGCTAAGAAATCAATGATAGCGCGCGATGTCAAGCGCACGGAGCTTGCCGAGAAGCATTCGGCCAAGCGTGCCGAGCTCAAGAAGATCATCGCCAATCCGGATGTCGAGTTCGAGGAAAAGCAGGCCGCGATCTTCGCGCTGGCCAAGCTCCCGAGAGATTCGAGTCCCGCCCGTGGTCGCAATCGGTGCCGCATAACCGGCCGGCCTCGCGGTTTCTACCGCAAGTTCGGACTGGCGCGCAACAAGCTGCGCGAGTCAGCCATGAACGGCGACATCCCCGGCCTGCGCAAGGCCAGCTGGTAAAGAGGTGTATTGTAAATGAGCATGAATGATCCCATCGCCGATATGCTGACCCGGATTCGCAACGCCCAGGGCGTACGCATGAAGACCGTCACCATGCCGGCGTCGAATACCAAGCTGGCGATCGCCGAGGTTCTCAAGGAAGAAGGGTATATTCTGAATTTCCGCGAGACCGGCGAAGGTGCCTCCAAGGCGCTCGAGGTCGAGCTCAAGTACATGGGCGGCAAGGGCGTCATCGACCAGCTGCGCCGCGTGAGCAAGCCGGGTCGTCGCCTTTACCTCGGCGCTCCCGATCTGCCGCGCGTGCAGGATGGTCTCGGCATCGCGATCGTGAGCACGTCCAAGGGCGTGATGAGCGATTCACGCGCACGGCGCGAAGGGCACGGCGGCGAAGTGCTGTGCACCGTGGCCTGACGGAGTAGTAAACATGTCAAGAATTGCCAGTTATCCGATCGAATTGCCGAAGGGTGTCGACTTCAACCAGAAGGGTCAGGAGCTCCACGTCAAGGGTCCCAAGGGCGAATTGAGCATGGACCTTCACCCATCGGTGGAAATGAAGAACGAAGAAGGCGTATTGTCCTTTGCGGCCGCACCGGGCGGGACGACCGCCATGGCCGGCACGATGCGCGCGCTTGTCAACAACATGGTCCAGGGTGTGACCAATGGTTTCGAGAAGAAGCTGAACCTGATCGGCGTCGGTTACCGCGCACAGGCTCAGGGCAGCAAGCTCAACCTGCAGCTCGGATTCAGCCATCCGGTCGATTTCAGCGTCCCGGACGGTGTGACCGTGGAGACGCCGACGCAGACCGAAATTGTCATCAGCGGTGCCGACAAGCAAAAGGTTGGCCAGGTTGCGGCAGAGATTCGCGGATACCGTCCACCGGAGCCCTACAAGGGCAAGGGCGTGCGCTATTCCGACGAGCGCGTTGTGATGAAGGAAGCCAAAAAGGCCTGACCTGACAAGAAGGCCGGATTGAAGGCTTCGTGTTCGAAGTATTTTAGAGGAACGAGAAATGAGCGAAAAAAATCTGAGCAGGCTGAGGCGCGCGCGCAAGGCGCGGGCGCGAATCGCTCGCGGAGAGAAGCCGAGACTTTCGGTTTTCCGCTCCAGCCGCCATATTTATGCGCAGGTCATGACCGCCACCGGCGATCGGACCCTGGTGACCGCTTCCACGGTCGAGCCTTCCGTGCGCGGCGACATGAAGTCTACCGGTGGCAGGGAGGCTGCGGCGATTGTCGGCAAGTCGATTGCCGAAAAGGCGATAGCCGAAGGCATCAGTGAGGTCGCATTCGACCGTGGTGGTTTCAAGTATCACGGGCGAGTCAAATCGCTCGCCGATGCCGCTCGCGAAGCGGGACTGAAGTTTTAACTGACTGGAATTCTGGAAGATCAAGATGGCGAGAGACAACGAAAGAACCGACGATTTCATCGAGAAGCTGGTAGCGGTCAACCGCGTGGCCAAGGTGGTCAAGGGCGGGCGCCAGTTCGGCTTCACCGCGTTGAGCGTGGTCGGCGACGGCAACGGCAAGGTCGGATTCGGTTACGGGAAGGCACGCGAAGTTCCGCTCGCCATTCAGAAGGCCATGGAAAAGGCCAGGCGCGACATGAAGCAGATTTCGCTCAACCACGGCACCCTGTGGCATCCGGTCAAGTCGCGTCATAGCGGTTCACGGGTCTACATGCAGCCGGCGTCTGAAGGTACCGGCGTGATCGCCGGCGGCGCGATGCGCGCGGTCTTCGAGGCTGTCGGCGTGCAAAACGTGCTGGCCAAGAGCGTGGGTTCGAACAACCCGATCAACCTGGTTCGGGCCACGGTCAAGGGCCTTGAGCACATGGCCTCCCCTGAATCGGTTGCAGTCAAGCGCGGCAAGAGCGTAGAGGAGATCCTGGAAAATCATGGCTAACAAGAAATCGACAAAGTTGCGCGTGACGCTTGTCCGCAGCCCCAACGGCAAGATCGGCAAGCATCGCGATACGGTTCGAGGCCTTGGCCTGCGGCGCATGCATCACAGCGTCGACCTGCAGGACACGCCCGAAATCCGCGGCATGATCAACAAGATCAACTATTTGGTCCAGGTCGAAGAAGTCTGAGATCAGGATTCTGGTTGACAAGCGACGCATATAACGGGATTTAGAAAATGAAACTCAACTCGATCAAACCGGCCGAAGGTTCGAAGACCGATCGCCGGCGGGTAGGACGTGGTATCGGTTCCGGTCTGGGCAAGACGGGTGGGCGTGGTCACAAGGGCCAGAAGTCCCGCTCCGGAGGCTTCAGCAAGAGCGGTTTCGAAGGCGGTCAGATGCCGCTGCAGCGTCGCCTGCCCAAGGTGGGCTTTCGCTCCGCGGTCAACCGCGACACGCGCGAGGTCCGGCTTTACCAGGTCAACGCGACCGGCCTTGAAACCGTCGACCTGGCTGCGCTCAAGCAGGCTGGCGTCGTGCCCAACAGCACACGCAAGGTCAAGCTGATCAATACCGGTGCGCTTGATCGTGCTGTCACCGTGCGCGGCCTCGCCGTCACGGCCGGCGCGGCAAGCGCCATCGAGGCGGCCGGGGGCAAGGTCGAGTAATGGCTTCCGGGCCTTCAAAGGTTGCCGGAATGCTTGGGAGCATGGGCCGGCTGACCGAGTTGCGAAACCGGTTGCTGGTCGTACTGGTGGCCCTGGCGGTATTCCGTTTCGGCACCTTCATTCCGGTGCCGGGAATCAATCCGCAGGCATTGTTGCAGCTGATGGATCAGCAGCGCGGCACAATCGTTGATATGTTCAACATGTTTTCGGGTGGTGCGCTGGGGCGTTTCTCGATTTTCGCTCTGGGCATCATGCCGTACATTTCCGCCGCCATCATCATGCAACTGATGAGCCACGCCATTCCGCAGCTTCAACAGTTGCGCAAGGAGGGTGAGGCCGGTCGGCGCAAGATCACCCAGTACACACGATATTTCACCGTCGTGCTTGCCCTGTTTCAGTCGTTCGGCGTTGCCGCCGCCCTGCAAAGTCAGAGCGCAGGTGCCGGCCTGCCGGTCGTGATCATCCCCGGTCCGGGCTTCCTGTTCAGTGCCGTGGTTACCTTGACGGCTGGCACGGTATTCCTGATGTGGCTGGGCGAGCAGGTGACCGAGCGCGGTATCGGCAACGGAATTTCGATCATCATCTTTGCCGGCATCGTGGCTGGCCTGCCGGCTGCAATCGGTTCCACGCTGGAATTGGCGCGGACTGGCGAACTGAGCGAAATCGCTGTGCTCTTCCTGCTGTTGCTGGCGTTCGTGATCACCGCCTTCGTGGTCTTCGTCGAGCGCGGTCAGCGCCGGATCACGGTCAATTACGCTCAGCGGCAGGGACGCAAGGCATATCAGAACCAGTCGACCCATCTTCCGCTCAAGGTAAACATGTCCGGCGTGATTCCAGCAATTTTCGCCTCTTCGCTGGTATTGTTTCCGGCCACGATTTCGACCTGGTTCGGCCAGGCCGGGCAGGCCGGCTGGTTGCAGAATATAGCGCAGCAGCTCACGCCCGGGTCGCCGGTCTACCTGCTGCTGTTTGGCGGCCTGATCGCGTTCTTCTGCTTCTTCTACACCGCTATCGTGTTCAATTCGCGCGAAACCGCGGACAATCTGAAGAAGTCGGGCGCGTTCATCCCCGGGATCCGGCCGGGCCGACAGACGTCCGAGTATATTGACTACGTGCTGACCCGGTTGACTGCGGTGGGTGCTGCCTATCTGGTCGCGGTGTGCCTGTTTCCTGAATTCCTGCGCATGCGCTGGAACGTGCCGTTCTACCTTGGTGGGACGTCACTGCTGATTATCGTTGTGGTGACCATGGACTTCATGTCGCAGATGCAGGCGCACCTGATGTCGCACCAGTACGACAGCCTCTTGAAGAAGGCGAATCTGAAGGGTTACGGTCGCTCGGGCACGGTCCGGCGCTGATTGAGAAACACGTGCCCCGGTCCTCGCCAGGGGCGCACGCAGAGGAATAGATAAAATGAAAGTACAGGCATCCGTAAAAAAAATCTGCCGCCACTGCAAGATCGTTCGCCGCCGCGGTGTGGTGTTCGTGATTTGCTCGGATCCCAAGCACAAACAGCGGCAGGGTTGAGCGTCGTCAATGGATACGCTGAAGATCTTGGAAAACCGCAATAAAACTGCTACAATTGCTGGTTTGCGCCGACTGGCGTCGACGAATGGCCGTTCTGCTCGGCAGAACGCACACGGAGAATAGAAATGGCTCGTATTGCAGGCGTTAATCTGCAGCCCAACAAGCATATCTGGGTCGCGCTGACCCAGATTTACGGCATCGGACGCACCCGCTCGCTTCAGATCTGCGAGCAGTGCTCGATAGCCCCGGATCAGAGGGTTCGCGACCTTACCGAGGGCGACCAGGAAAAGCTGCGTAATGCCATTTCCGCATTCAGCGTCGAGGGTGACCTTCGACGCGAAGTCGGAATGAATATCAAGCGCCTGATGGATCTCGGCTGCTACCGCGGTCTGCGTCACCGTCGCGGCCTCCCGGTTCGCGGTCAGCGCACCCGTACAAACGCCCGGACCCGGAAGGGCCCGCGTCGTCCGATTCGCTAAGGAATACCGTGCAACATGGCTAAGCAGACAGCTAAAGGCAAGAAGAAGGTCAAAAAGACCATCGCCGACGGCATCGCACACGTGCATGCGTCGTTCAACAACACGATCATCACGATCACGGATCGCCAGGGCAACGCGTTGTCATGGGCGACATCCGGCGGATCGGGCTTTCGCGGGTCGCGCAAGTCCACCCCGTTTGCCGCTCAGGTTGCGGCGGAGCACGCAGGCCGTGCCGCGCAGGATTTCGGGGTCAAGAATCTCGAAGTGCGCGTCAACGGTCCGGGTCCCGGTCGCGAATCTTCGGTGCGTTCGCTGAATGCGCTGGGATACAAGATCATCAACATCATAGACGTGACGCCGATCCCGCACAACGGTTGCCGGCCTCCGAAGAAGCGCCGCGTCTAGTGTACTAATCGTTCTAGCGGCTATTTGTTTAGCGCCTTTTTGGAAACAACGGAATTTTTCGATGGCAAGATACATTGGACCCACCTGCAAACTGTCCCGGCGTGAAGGCGTGGATCTGGGCCTGAAAAGCCCGGCGCGCAGCCTGGACTCGAAATGCAAGCTCGAGCAACCGCCCGGTCAGCACGGGGCCTCACGCAGGCAGCGGCTGTCGGATTACGCGCTTCAGTTGCGTGAAAAGCAGAAGGTACGCCGGATGTATGGCGTGCTGGAAAAGCAGTTCCGCAATTACTACAAGAAAGCGGCTCAGCGCAAGGGTGCCACGGGTGAGAATCTGCTGGCTTTACTCGAAGGGCGTCTTGACAACATGGTCTATCGCATGGGGTTCGCCATCACGCGTGCCCAGGCGCGCCAGCAGGTCAGCCATCGGCTGATCGAAATCAACGGCAAAGTGGTCAATATCCCGTCATACCAGGTCAGTGCCGGTGACCGGATTTCGGTCCGCGAGAAAGCACGCAACCATCTGCGTATAAAGGAAGCGGTGGAAGTATCGCGCGACCTCGACCTCGTCGCGCCCTGGGTGGAAGTCGATGGCGACAAGCTCGAGGGCACGGTCAAGAGCCTTCCCGAGCGGGACGATCTTCCGCCGGACATTAATGAAAACCTGATTGTGGAGCTGTACTCGAAGTAATTGTCGAGATCCGCGGGCTTCAGGGCTCGTTCTAGCAGGTTTTATCGCAAGTTGAAACGAGAGAGGCATGCATGTCGAGTGCAACTTCACTGATTGAAAACATGCTCAAGCCCAAGGGCTTGATTGTGGATGAGCTGTCCGAGCGCCGCGCGAAAGTTACGCTCGAGCCGCTCGAACGGGGTTTTGGCCATACGCTGGGCAACGCGCTTCGCCGTGTACTCCTTTCGTCCATCCCGGGCGCGGCAATCACCGAGGCCGAGATCGAGGGCGTTCTGCACGAATATACCTCGGTTGAGGGGCTTCAGGAAGATATTGTCGAGGTCATGCTCAACCTGAAGGAGGTGGCGGTGCGCATGCATAATCGAGACGAAGCCACTCTGACGCTTTCGGCCGACCGGACGGGCCCGGTAACAGCTGGCGACATCCAGTTGGACCATGATGTGGAGATCGTCAATCCCGAGCACGTTATCTGCAATTTGACCAAGAACCAGAAACTGCGCATGCAGTTGAAGGTGTCGAAGGGCGTCGGCTATCAGCCGGCGGCGGCCTACAGGTTCGACGAGGAAGAGTCGCGTTCGATTGGCAGGCTCAAGCTCGACGCGTCGTTCTGCCCGGTTCACCGCGTGGCGTACAGCGTTGAAAGCGCGCGTGTGGCGCAGCGCACGGACCTGGACAAGCTGGTTCTGGATATCGAGACGAATGGCACTTTGTCCTGCGAAGATGCAGTGAAGCTGGCCGCCGGTATCCTGGTCGATCAGATGTCGGTATTTGTCGATTTCGTGGCGCGTGATCGCGACGAAGAAAAGCGCGACGAGCAGAGCTTTGATCCCGTACTGCTGCGCCCCATCGACGACCTGGAATTGACCGTGCGTTCGGCGAATTGCCTGAAGGCCGAGCATATCCAGTATGTCGGCGACCTGGTGCAGCGCAGTGAGACCGAGCTGTTGAAGACGCCGAATCTCGGCAAGAAATCGCTGACCGAGATCAAGACCGTACTTGCGGCCCATGATCTTGCACTGGGCACCCGCCTTGAAAACTGGCCGCCGTCGAATCTGGCGCGCGAAACCGTATAAGGAGAATTAACATGCGTCATCGTAAAGCGGGTCGCAAGCTGAATCGCAATTCATCGCATCGCCGGGCGATGTTCAAGAACATGGCCTCGAGCCTGTTCAAGCACGAACTCATTCGGACCACGCTGCCGAAGGCCAAGGAACTGCGCAGGGTTGCCGAGCCGCTGATCACCATGGCCGGCGAAGATACGGTTGCCAAGCGCCGCGTGGCGTTTGCCCGTCTGCGCGACAAGGAAGCCGTGGGCAAGCTCTTCGGCGAACTGGGGCCGCGCTATCGCGAGCGTCCCGGCGGATATGTCCGCATTCTCAAGTGCGGTTTCCGCACCGGCGACAAGGCCCCGATGGCATTCGTCGAGCTGGTGGACCGTCCCGGCGCGCCGGGGGCGGAAGCGGCCGAGTAGCGTCGGTACGACGATTTCCGGTTCAATACCGGAGGTTCAGGAAGAGCCCGGCCCTCGCGCCGGGCTTTTTTGACTCGTATATTCCTGAGTGCGTGCGGGTTGCAGCCACTTTTGTGGAAAAGCTTTTCTGGCCGCGGATTCGCGCGGATGCACGCGGATAAAGGCAGATGATTGGTCGTATAAAGAAATGTCTCCGAGCGGCGCTTTCATCCATCTTCGCTGGGACTTGGCGCCAGCCTGCGCTAATTTGGCTTTCATCCGCGTTTTTCCGCGTGAATCCGCGGCAAAAGAAGGTTCTCGGTTTGGCCGTATACGGTGCCCTGGACGATGGCTGAGGAATATACGTAACGTACGTTCGTGTTTTGGGACGCATCGCCGTGCCTGGCAATGGCGACCAGCGCTATGAGTGTGCTCCAGCGCGAAGATTCGGCGGGCATCGGTCGCTGAAGGGCTCGCCACGCGTCGAACTGAAGCGACCGATGCCTACCGAAATCCGGGATCGAAGCCACCGACGTTGTAGGTGGCGTTATTCAGAACGGCGCGTTGCCTGGAGTTCTGGGATACGGGATGACGTCGCGGATGTTGGTCAGGCCCGTGATGTAGTTGAGCAGGCGCTCGAAGCCAAGGCCGAAACCGGCGTGCGGCACCGTGCCATAGCGTCTGAGATCGAGAAACCAGTCGTAGTTGCCCGACGCCAATTGTTCGGCGTCCATTCTGCTCTTCAGGACCTCCAGCCGTTCTTCGCGCTGGCTGCCGCCGATGATCTCGCCGATTCCGGGCGCCAGCACGTCCATGGCGGCGACTGTGTCGCCCCCGTCGTTCAGGCGCATGTAGAAAGCCTTGATTTCGGTCGGGTAGTTCATCACGATGACCGGCGCCTGGCAGTGCTGCTCGGTCAGGTAGCGCTCGTGCTCGGTCTGAAGGTCCAGGCCCCAGTCCGGCTTGTATTCGAATGATTTTCCGCTGTGTTGAAGAATTCGGATGGCTTCGGCGTAGTCCATTCGTACGAACGGGCTGGCGACCAGTTTCCGGAGTCGGGTGATGGCTTCGGGCTCGATGCGTTCGGCAAAGAACTGCATGTCGTCGTCACAGCATTCCAGCACGGAAGAGAAGACCGACTTGAGGAAGTCCTCGGCCAGATCGCTGAGATCCTGCAGGTCGGCGAACGCGATTTCGGGCTCGATCATCCAGAATTCAGCCAGGTGACGCGCGGTATTCGAATTCTCGGCCCGAAACGTCGGACCGAAGGTATAGACCTTGTTCATGGCCAGGCAGAAGGCCTCGACGTTGAGTTGGCCGGAAACCGTCAGGAATGTCTCGCGGCCGAAGAAGTCTTCGCTGAAGTCGACGTTGCCCTTGTCATCGCGCGGTAGATTCGCAAGATCGAGCGTACTGACCCGGAACAATTCCCCCGCGCCCTCGGCATCCGAGGCCGTGATAACCGGTGTGTTGACCCAGTAAAAACCGTTGCGGTCGAAGTATTCGTGTATTGCCCGCGCGGCGGCATGACGAATCCGGGTAACGGCACCGAAAGTATTGGTGCGCGGCCGCAGGTGAGCCACGCTTCTGAGAAATTCATAGCTGTGACGCTTGGGCTGAACCGGATAGGTGTCGGGATCTTCCACCCAGCCCAGTACTTCAACTTCGGCCGCCTGGAGTTCCACGGACTGCCCGCGGCCCCTGGATTCGACCAGCGTGCCTTTGCAGCGTACCGAGCATCCGCTGGTCAGGTGACGGATTTCTTCGGCGTAATTGGGCAGCGACTGGTCGGCCACGACCTGAAGATTGTCCAGGCTGGAGCCGTCGTTGAGCTGGATGAAGGAAAATCCGGCCTTGGAGTCGCGCCGGGTCCTGACCCAGCCTTCGACGGTCATCGGTGTACCGGTCGGAACTTTGCCGGTCAGGATGGTCTTAACGGATGCCTCGGGCATTTTTTTACTCGTATGTTTGAAATTTTCGTGCGGGACCCGAATAATAGAGCATTGAGCTCGCTGTGAAGGGTCTGAATATGCCAACCGAGAAGATATCCCTTACCGAATCCGCCGCCCGACGGGTTGCCGCCTACCTCGAGCGCGAGGGCGGGGCGGGCCTGCGACTGGGGGTCCGGCGCACCGGATGTTCCGGCTGGGCCTATGTGGTCGACCTCGCCGGCGAGGTGCGTGACTCCGATGCGGTGTTTGAAGACCACGGCATCCGGATAATGGTCGATCATGACGCGCTTCCGTTGCTGGCCGGCACCTGCGTGGACTATGTCCAGCAGGGATTGAATCACACCTTCGAGTTTCGCAATCCCAACGTGACCGGCGAATGCGGCTGTGGCGAGAGCTTCGCGGTCGCAGCGGGGGGCTGAGCGGCGCCGCGGCCGGGCACCGGACTTTCCTTCTGAATTTGCCATTTGGCCTTGACTGCGGCGAGTTTTTGGACGACAATTGCTGGCTTCGTCTTAAAAACATCGGGTTCCGGAGTCTGGAGGGCCCTGGAGAGTTTCGCCGGAGGGGTACTCAAGCGGTCAACGAGGGCAGACTGTAAATCTGCTGGCTATGCCTTCGCAGGTTCGAATCCTGCCCCCTCCACCAGTTTGCGGGTGTAGTTCAAGGGTAGAACCTCAGCCTTCCAAGCTGATGATGTCGGTTCGAGTCCGATCACCCGCTCCAGATTTGCGCAGGTGGCGCAGGTCGGGTCGGCGGCCCGGATCGCGGTTAAGACAGGAGATGAAGAGAGCTGCCCACGTAGCTCAGGCGGTAGAGCACTCCCTTGGTAAGGGAGAGGTCACTGGTTCGATTCCAGTCGTGGGCACCACACGCCTGGCGCGCTCATGAGCAGGCCGGGTCGCGCGAGAGCCCGCGGGCATCGGCGCAAAGTGGGCGAGCAAGCAATGGTTTTCAACGAGACTTTATCAACGATAGCGGAGTTTCAACAGGCATGTCCAAGGCAAAATTCGAACGCAACAAGCCGCACGTCAACGTCGGCACGATTGGTCACGTC
>Ga0209924_1000502_pt1 | contig 17059 bp, 9 predicted proteins | sample SalPonR1_C_D1_MG_FD_185700 | JGI IMG/M metagenome (GOLD analysis project Ga0209924, IMG submission 185700) | Salt pond soil microbial communities from South San Francisco under conditions of wetland restoration - Salt Pond MetaG R1_C_D1_MG... ...
AGGGCGGCCCGGAACGAATCCAGGCGCATTTCATCTGGAGTGCCCGGCCGAAGCGCATATCGGAGGCGGTATCGCCGACCATTAGAGAATCTGTAAAGTCGATATCCGGAAAATCCCTCAGCGCCCAATGTCCCATGGTGGGATTAGGTTTTCGCGCATTCGGTTGGGCGTCCGCCAGGTCATAAGCGACATAAACGGCCTGGATATGGATGCCATGATCCGCCAGCCTTTGTAGCATATGTGCATGGATCTGCTCGACGTCTTCTCGAGTCATCAGTCCTTTCGCTACGCCTTGCTGGTTGGTAACGATAAATAGGTAATCGAAACGAGGCTGAAGCAGTCGGAGGGCCTGGGTAACCTGAGGTAAAAAGGTGAATTCAGATATGAACTGTATATAACCCTGAAACTTTCGGATATTGAGCACGCCATCGCGATCTAGAAACAGAGCCGACTTTTTTTCAGGCATCGGGGAAAAGTTCTCGTTCTACAGCCTGACAAAATAAGTGACCCAGCAGCATATGCATTTCCTGAATTCGGGCGGTTCGTTGCGCGGGGACGGCGAGACAGATATCGGATGTTTGCTGCAAGGGGTTCTCTGCTTTCCCTGTCAGGGATACCACAGTGGCTCCGATTTCTTGCGCCTTTCGAGCTGCATTTAAGATATTCGAGCTTTGCCCTGAAGTACTCATAGCAACGAGCATATCTCCTTTTTGAAGAAAGGCCTGGGCTGCTCTTTCATAGACTTTGTCATAGCCATAATCGTTGGCCACTGCAGTGAGATAGGAGGTATTGACGTGGAGTGCTTCGGCAAATAAGGGTGGTCGATCGACTTCAAACCGGCCCGATAATTCAGCAGCGAGATGTTGGGCGTCCGCGGCACTGCCTCCATTGCCACAAAAGTAGATTTTAAAATCCGATGTTCGGTACCCTTTAACAGAGCGGGTGACCCAAGCTTCCCAGTTCTTACGAATAATTTCATCAGACATGAGCTGATTCAGCAACCGCTGGTGTTCCTCTAATCCTTCCTTGAAAAAGGTGAAGCTTTTCATTTAACTGGTGATTCTATTCCTTCAAATCCTATGCGTTCGTCTATCAGATATCGATTGCGATCCGGAGCGGATCGCGTGACTAATTCTCCGAGGAATCCCGCTAAAAAAAGTTGTACCCCTATCACCATGGTTAATAGTCCTAGATAAAAGAGTGGATTATCAGTGACCAGCATGGCCGATTCATTCAAATAATACAGAGCATAAGCCTTCTGGCCTATGATATAAACAGCTAAGAGCGCACCCAAAAAGAAGAACAAGGTGCCATAGAGTCCGAAAAAGTGCATGGGTCGCTGACTGAATCGGGCCATAAAACTCACGGAAAGCAGATCGAGAAAACCATTTAAAAATCGCTCGATTCCAAATTTGGTTACTCCGTATTTACGCGCCTGATGTTGTACAACTTTCTCCCCAATACGTCGAAACCCGGCCTGTTTAGCAATGATCGGGATATACCGATGCATTTCTCCATAGACCTCAATGCTTTTTACCACCTTTCGTTTGTACGCTTTTAATCCGCAGTTAAAGTCATTCAATTCGATACCGCTCATCTTTCGCGTGACCCAATTAAAAAGTTTGGAGGGTACGGTTTTCGTAATCGGGTCATGGCGCTCTTTTTTCCAACCCGAAATGAGATCGTAATTTTCCTCTGTAATCAGGCGAAACAGCTCTGGGATTTCTTCCGGGCTATCCTGCAAATCGGCATCCATGGTGATCACCACTCGTCCCGAGCTCGCTTTAAAGCCTTCATTTAATGCCGGCGACTTCCCGTAATTTCGTTGAAATCGAATGGCGTGTAATGCGGGGTGTTTTATTTTAAGGTCTTGCAATACCTGCCAGGAGTCATCGCGACTGCCGTCATCAATGGCAATCATTTCATAGGCATATTCATCGGAACATACTTCATCTATCCATCGTAAGAGTTCGGGTAGAGACTCTTCCTCATTAAAGACAGGAATAACTATGGAAAGATCCATATAGTTACGATTTATTTTTAAATATCAAGGCTAACACAGCTGACACCAGGAAGCCTACAATCAGACTTTGAGCAAAAGTAAGTAAGTAATGAGATATGCTGGGGCTAAAGTCGATGTTTTTCGCTTCTTTTTGTAAACTCTCCAGCATTCCGGATTCTGCTGCCGCGCGAAATTCGTCTTCCAACATCGGAACTAACTCCGGGGCCCAATAAGAAAGCATAGCAAAATCAAAGGTATAATATATGGCATTTGCGATGATATAGGTTTCGAATGCCATCCGAAGCGCTTCCTTAAAATCTAACTCATTTTGCGACTGGCGTAGGATGAGCGGAATAGCCATGCATAGAATAAAAATAAGCCAGGTGCTGTAAAGTATGACCGGTTGTATATATAAAGTAGGCTCTATAGCATATAGAACGAATAAGTAGGCTACAGTACCTATGCCTGCAATACCTCCCCAAAGCCCGGATGGGGCCATAGTTGATTATTTATTCTTTTGAAAGGCCGCCGTGATTAGAGAAATAACCAGTCCTAAAAATGTGCCGGAAAACAGGCTGGTAAATGCAAAAACGAAAGGACTCATGACCCAGGACATCATACTTTTTGCCGTTTCATATTCTTGTTCGCCCATATTTTGCTCCTCCAGTTCATAGAGTGCATTTTCTTTAATCTCTGCAATGATTCCGGGTTCGATGAAACTGAAATAGATAAGTAAAAACACCGCAGACACTAAAGCAGAAACAAAGCCGGTCAAGACTCCCACTTTCAAGGCTTCCCAGTAGCTCATCATTCCCTCCAGCACATAGTTTTTATACTCCTTCATCGATTTGATGATGAAGTAAATAAGGATGGCGAATGAAATAGCGGTAACCAGGGAGCTGTACCAACTGCCTTCCCCTTTAAAGTCATCGGACATATCATAGAAGCCGGTTACCGAAGCCAATAGAGTAATAGCCACACCAATAAGTCCTGCGATCAATCCGTTGTTAAGCGCTATTTTCAACATGTTTTATTTGTTTTTTGTAAAGATAATTTATTTTTCTGAAATAGCCATCCAACACTCTTTGTGCAGTCGTCCGTAAACCTTTCCCTTTAGCTGTCGGCCGAGGTTCGGATTGTTTTTGGATCGAGACTTTATTTGATCGAGCTGAAAAACATAGGCCGGATCCGGATTATAAATAGTAAAATCAGCAAGTTGGCCGATTTGGATTGAAACCGGTTCCCAATTCAGCACTGATCTCGGCCCCTGAGCCGCCAGGCGCACCCATAAGCTCTGTGAATCTTCCAGTGGACAGCAGGAAAAAAAGGCAGACATCACGGATTCTAATCCCTCTGCTCCGAAATCTGCCTGAGGGAAAGAAGTCTTTTTCCGATCTTCCTCCAGGGGAAAATGATCGCTGGAAACGTATTGAATCCACCCCTCTTCTGCAGCCTTCCATAGCGCCATCCGATCTTCCTCAGCCCGCAATGGAGGACTTACTTTAAATAGAGTGTTAAAATGGGCGACCTCATTTTCATTATAACAGAGATTCAGATACCCCACGCCAGCCTGTATTTTATCTTTGAATCGATCCCGGGCATGTTTGAGTTTTCGAATAGCAGAGGCTGAACTCAGATTGTGCCAAATGAGATGTGCCGGAACATATTCCAGTAGATTGAGGTCTCTATCCAACAATAAGGTCTCAGCCGCCGCGGGCCACCCTCTCAAGCCCATTTCTACACTCTGTCGACTTTCATGAACCATGGCGCCGGGAATAAATTCTGTGTCGTGTGGGGAATGAATAAGAGGTTTTCCAGTTCGTTGACTATATTTTAAGGCTTTTAACATAAAAGCGTTTGATCGCAGCGCATGAGGTCCATCTGTAAAAGCTGCAGCACCTGCTTCAGCCAGGTCCAACCACTCCGTCAAATCCTCTCCTTTGGCATCCACTGAAGCCAGGGCCATCGGATGAAATCCCACCCGCTCGGGAGCCCGATACTGATAAATATGACGAATTGCTGCGGCCTGATCGAGAGGGGGAGCTGTATTGGGTCGAATAACCAGGTGGCCATAACCGCCGGCGTGAGCGGCTCGAGCCAGGGAAGCCAAGGTCTCCCTATGCTCAAAGCCCGGCTCTCCAGATTGCGTTCCAATATCAACCCAAGAAGGTGAGATATGAGCATTCTCAGCAGAAATCACCTCATCATTCGTTTTCTTTTTTACATCTGCGCCCATGTCCACAATTTTCCCTTTCTCAAGACGGATATTGATCACCTGATCATGGAAGGTACTATCCGGGTCAACGACTTTAATTTCGGGCAGGAAGTGAGCCATATTATTCAGTTTTCCAAAGACGCAATAAGAGTTGTTCGGACGCAAGAAACAGCAAGCTTAAAATCAGACACCATTTCCACAATTCCCGTCCGGAGATGGCCTGTTCTATATATTGACCGGCATCTCGATTGGGCGGGACATCTAATAAAGTAGCTGTTTCCTTTACTAATTCTTTAATCTCTGTTTGACTATATGTGGAAAGGTCGGATTCTTTCCGATCGTAATTAAATGCCAAAACACGCAGGAGAGAATCTCGCTCTCTCAGTTCATAGAAACCGCTTTTGCTAATTTGGCCCTGAAAGTCGATAAGCATCTGAGCCCCGGTGCTACGCTGTAAGGGAATGAAATTTTTAGAACCTTGAACTTCGTAATCAGCTTCTCCTACACCCAAAGATTTTTTCACTTGAATCACCTCATCCTCTCCTATGGTTAAACTCGGTGAAAAAGACTGAGCTGAAAGTAGGGATGCACGAAAAACAAGAGGAACAAATACTTCACCTACGTTTACGAGATTATTATATGTCACATCCAAGGGAGCATGGCAAAGTAATAAATGACCGCTCCCGGATTGGATTTGGCTCAAAAAGGCTTTACCATTCCTGAATCGCATAATCACCTCTTGAGCGGCGGCTCCCGCCCCATTCCACTCCATGTATGCAGAAACTTTGGGAAAAATCCGTCGCTGATCCTGTCGCTCAAATACATCTCGAAACAAAAAGGAAGACTCTTCGATGGAAAACACCTCGGCTTTCTCTTCCTTCATGCTCGAAAGGCCTGCCATTTGCAGCGACTGCCACCAGCTTTCGTAATTTGACGGGTCAAAATTGCGATGCGGAAAGAGGAGTACATTTCCACCAGCTTTCATAAAGTCGCGCAGAGCCGATTGAAGCCCGGTGCTCATGCTCCGAACTTCTTCCAGAATTATAAGATTATAATCAGAAAATGCGGCATAGTTCAACTGGGATTTGGGTTGAGAAGTAGCCGAGACAATATCAATTGCGTCGAGTGCAGACTGCAAGTACCGATTGGGCTTTTCTTCATAAATCGTAAGAATGGGTAGTGCTTCTGGAACGTAATAGGATAATAAATACTGGTCGTCAAATTGTACCGGGTAATCTGTAATCTGAATCGTAGCTTGCTTCCAGCCCGTGGTTTGAGAATTTATTTGCAAGGTATCCCAAACAGATGATCCGGCCGGCACATCTCGCTGCCCAAAAGGACGAGTTTCCCCGTCCATTTGAATCGATAATCGGACGCGCTGATCCTTTTGTGGTGAAAAGTTGGAAATACGAACGAAAAGTTGCAGTCGCTGACCTTTTACTGCCAGCGGAGCATCTAAAATTACGGAGTCAATAGCTACGTTACTAGACTGAACCGCAGATAGAGGCATGAGATAAGTAGATGAGGCGGTATCCAAAATGGGCTGTAAATCCGTAATGGACTGTTGGAAGTCGGATATAATAAACCGAAGATGCTGTTCAGCTTCTGCCTGATCAAAGGATCTTTCTTGCCGGCGCAGAACTTCGCTAAGCAAACGAGATTGAGGGCCTATTTCGATTTCATTGATGGCTTGAATGGCCTGATCTTGATTTACCCATCGACCCGAAACGCCAGAAAGCGAATTCGTCAAGATTTGAAACTCGGTTTCAATCTCTTGAGCGCGCACAATCTCAAGGGCCTTCTGCCTCGCCTGCCCTAACAGAGGCACATCCTCTCCTCTGGCATTCATACTAAAGGAGTTATCGACGTAAATGGAAACTGCTTTTCTTCCCTTCTGAACAGCTTGATTTGTTGGCAGGAAGGGTTGAGCAAAAGCGAATACAATGAATATTACAGCTAATATTCGGGCCAGTAGTACCAAGAGGTTACGAAGCCGCCGCCATGTGGATTGTTCTTCCTGAACATTTTTTAGGAAGCGTACATTAGAAAAGTACTCTTTTTTATATCGACGGAAATAAAAAAGGTGGATAATAATGGGAATGGCTACCAAAAACAAAGCCCAAAGAAAAGACGGTCTCAAAAACTCCATATTTGCAAAAATAAAGGGATTCTACGAAAGGAATAATTTTATTTCTCTTCGTCCCAAATTAACTCAATCGGACTCGACTTTATTTCACTAAAGTGACGTCACCTGTGAGTGTGAGGATATCTCCCGTCACGAGTTCAACTTTTATCAGGTAAGCAAAAACAGCTGGCTTCAAAATCTGTCCCTTATACCGCCCATTCCAACCCATTTGTGGGCTATTAGGCGGAAAATCTTGTTGTTCGAAAAGCAAATTACCCCATCGATCAAAAACTAACATTTCGGGAATATTAATCACCGTAGGCCCGGCGTTGGGGAAAAAATCATCATTGATGCCATCACCATTTGGGCTAAACACATTGGGGATGAATATCTGGGGATTAATTTCAACCACTAACCGTAAAATGGCTTCTGCTGTACATCCATAAATATCTTCCAATAGAACTCGAATTTCCTGGTCTTCCCTTGCAGTCAGCCAGGGGCGCAGACATTGAGAGCAGCTCAGGTATTCATCAGGGCTCCACTCAACAAAAGTGATCTCATCGTCCGGGCGGTTGAAAGTGAGATCAATCTGGTATCGATCATCATAATCCAATACCAGGTCCGCGATTAAGTCGATCTCCAAATCACTAAGACTGTCAATCTGAAACGACCTCTCCGCTTCACACCCCAGGGCGTCTCTCAAGTTTAAGGTATAACTCCCGGGATCTAAATCCGAAAAGAATCCCTCGTTTTCCCTTTCACTGCCATTTAATGAAAATGTGTAAGGAGCCGTCCCGCCAGAGACTTCTCCCACTTGAACTTCTCCAAAAGGTCGTGTGCAAAGCAAGGGGTCAACGGCGATGTCGAAATCAACAATAGGTATGGAGGTTACGGCGACACTCATACTATCTTTACATCCATTGCGCTGAATCTGAACAATAATTTCATAAGTACCCTCTTCTGAAACTTCGACCTGTGGCAATTGACTTAAAGTCGTTCCCGCACGTCTCCATTCAAAATCCAGTTCACCTTCCGGAGTACTACCCATAGCGGATAAAGAAATCGACTCATTATTACAAGGCAGCGTGGGAACTGAGTCGACTATAGCTATGGGTGCTATCGTGTCCCATTGAGGAACCAGCATCAAACTATCTGCACAGCCATTATCCAAGCGCTCTACTCGCATACTATAAGAATCAGCAGCTTCACCCGCAGCAATGGAAAAAGTGGGGCCTACTCCTTCTCTCAGCCCATTCAGATACCAGCCAATTTCAACAGGGATAGAGTCCGGGCCTGTATACTGCCAATTCACGGTTTGACGAAGGCAGGTGAAAGGCTCGCCCAGGTCTGCCGACAAACTGGGTGGAAATACATTTTCTTCTACCACAAATTCCGTTTGTTCAATGCAGCCATTATCCGTATTCTGGATCGAAAGAATATAGGTGCCACCTGAGTCAACCGTAAGCTGCTCGACATCATCCCCAATTAAATCACCTCCCTCTGAAAGCCACCTGTAATAATATTCATCTCCACTTGATGAGCCTTGAGCTAACACCTCTATCTCTTGTTGATCGCAGGTGATTTGCTCAGGGGTTTGTACAATAACCGTCGGAAGATTTGTATCCGGAATAACTTCTATCGTATCGCGGCTGAGACAGGCTGTTTTATTATCTCTCACTACAAGATAATAGATGCCCGTCGAACTCGTTTCGTAAACAATTTCGGTTTCACCTGGAAGTTGCCCTGAGTCAAGAATATCGTCATTTTCATTTCTCCACTCAAAATAATAGGAGTTGTTGCCTTGAATTTCAGCCTCCAACCTTAGTACCGAATCCCGACACTGCAATAAAACCGAATCGGGCAACACCAGACCGGGCGATTCCAGATCCTGACTAACTTCAAATAGCGTGTCGGTTTGACATAGCGAAAGAGTATCAATGGCTATAAGTTGATAACTTCCCAATTGGGATACGGAGAGCTCTGAGCCTGCTGACTGATCCAGGGTATCTCCCGATATTTGATCAATAATATAAAAACGCAAGTGCGATTCGTTATGCGACACCCCGATGTCGACCGCTGAAGTTTCACAATTTAAGGTATCTAGAGGTAAAAGCTCCACTGTGGGAAGTTGGGGATCTCTGATTCTCAAGCTGTCATAAGTTATGCATCCATTCGTAGTATCTAACAATTCAACGCGGTACAATCCCGATTCAGAAAAACGAATTTCACGATCTGAACGGGAAATAATAGAATCCGTGTCTGTCACCCAGGTCAGCTGAGTTTGAGACCAGTTTGTTGAATCAAATTCTAAGGTTAGAGCAGAGTCTACACAGGACAAAAATGCCGGATCAGGCAAGTCTATACTTGGATAGAGGGTATCGATGGGCAGATTGACTTGCAACTCAGCTAAACATCCCAGACTGTCAGTAACTTCTACCTGGTACATCCCGGGAATCGTGGCGCCTAAATTTTGTATGGTATCGGAATTACTCCAACGGAGAGTCCAGGAGCTTTGCGCATCTACTTCGATAAAGATTTGCCCGGTATCCCGATCACATTGAATGGGGATGATGGAATCTAATCGAATAATAGGAAGAGCCGGCGGATCAGGTACGAGAATGGAGTCTTGAATATCGCAATCTGTGAACGTCTCTATGAAAAAAGAATACACACCCGGACTTAGACTATCTATCATCAAACTCGAGTCGCCTGTGCTCCAACGAATCTCTTGAAAGTCTGAGGAGTCAATCTGGAGACGAAGGGCTCCACTATTGTTTTGACAAGTTGGGTATCGAGTTACCTCTGCTAAATAATCCACATCCGATGACTCTGCTATTTGAAAAAAGGTATCTAAACGGCAGCCCGGCCCGTCGGTAAGTGTAAGGTTATACTGTCCCACAGAAAGGGAATCTCGTACAGAGGTTTCCGATCCGTCTTCCCATAAGTAGGTATAAGGCAGCGAAGTACTGTCGGGAATTATTTCTATCTGACCATCTGCATTTCCACCACAGCTGGCATCCTCTATCATGACATCAAAAAGCAATTCCCGATATTGAACTTCACCTCCTCCTTCGATTTCACCCTGGCACTCCAAATAGCCATCCATAAAATTAATTCGATAACTCCCCGTATCGCGGTGATTGGGTGGGATCATGTAAATCGAATCCTCAAAGTCACGCACTAAATAGCTCTCACCATTGATCGTATACGAAAAGGTAAATGGCCCACGTCCTTCAAATGAAATGGTTAAATCAATATTTGACAAATCGTCCTCACAAACCGCTGTATCAGCATTCATAAAGGCAGAAGGTGGATTAACGACTTCAACATAAGCTGAATCTACTAATTCCTCGCAGGCATTCGATAGAGTAACGCTATAAAAACCTGATTCTAAGGGGTAAACGGTAATACCGGGGCCGAGTTGTCCATCACTCCATTGATAATCTACTCCCGGATAGACCTCTTCAGAAGGATCAAAAAAGACCGGCGACCCAAGGCATACGGTATCCCCTTGCAAATCGCTTTCAAGTGGAGGGACAGGCTCAATAATGATTACCGTTTCTTCGATTTCACAGGAACAACTGTTGTCCAATACTAAAATGATTGTTTTCTCCTCCCCATCATAAACAAATTGAGGAAGTGTTACGAGGTCCACAAATACTTCCATAGATAAAGCGGGAATTACAATCACCGTATCAAAAGGCTCGTAATCTACACCGGGTTCAGCTGTGCTTGAGGGATCAATGGTAAGAGTAACCTCAAAGGGTTCGTTAAAGTTATTGGTGTTCCCACGACGCACTGTAAACCCACCGTCCGTGCATCCTTGTAAAAACACATTCCCTCCTAAATCAGACTCTACATCTAACAAAGCGGTTCCACCCGCCTGAAAACTTCCCGCCTTTAGCATAACGGCTGAATCAAAAAAGCCATCTCCCACATCTGCGACAGCCAGTTTTATCGTATAAGTCTCGCAGGGAACTACACTTGCGATGGCTTGAAGGGGCGCAGAAAAGCCATCGTATTGAATAAAATCAGAGGTGGGACTGGGTGTATTGGGTTCTGAAGTACACCCCCCTGCACCCTGAGGTTGGCCCAGAGGTACATTATCAACATAGAAAGCCGGATTAGAATTTATATTAAGGGTATTTATACTTACATAGTCATTCGTTCCGGGCACAACTGCAATATTTTCGCCGTTGTTACTAAAGTTTCCATTTATCCCCGGACCCGAAATAAAAAATCCAAACACATCATTGAATTGTGAATTGACGTAATCACAATATTCCTCAGAAGCAAATACGTATTCAAAAGTGATGCTATCCACTGTGGGTGTAAATTCAAACTCCAAAATAGTGGCATCAAAAATCGGTGGATTGCTCCCTTGAAACAATTCACTCACCACTTGCCGCAAATCGGGGTCATTTGCACCCCCTACATCATCTGTCCCCGCATCAGTGATATCATTTGGCCCAACACCTATATCAACTGTACCCGTAGCCAATACAACACCTTCATCAATCCCAATCGAACTCAGGCCCGCACTAAATGTGCCTGCGGAGGTGGGCCGACTACTCAATGAAATATTATTCACATCAAAGCAATCACCACCGATTAAAACATCCTTTACTAAAAATTCCGGGTCGGAGTTCGGATCGGGATTATAATGATCATTTGAGGATGCAGACTGAATCTCTGGGGCAGAAGGTGGAAACACACTAATGTGATATCCTCCGTTTGCAGGTAATCGGAAGGAAGCTGTCGTTCCCTGACTCATAAAACTATACTGAGTAACATCTGAGTTTGCGTAGCTCTTTACCTCACTCCACTTTAGTCCGTCTAAGGCAATAAGATGATGGGACTGGCTTCCTTTGACCACCATTCGAATCGACGTCTCCTCAGGTAAGTTGAGGAGTATTATTTCCTCCACCTCAGATACGTACTTTCGAAATAAGCCTTTCTTAGGTACTTGAAGTTCTTCCACTAGGGAAGGATCTGTCGAAATCACATCAGCGGGCCGCTGTGCAGCAAGCGAAATTGAATTATTTTCGAATGCGGTCCCTGTAATCAAGAATGCTATGGAAATACCATAGAATAGGAATTTGTTCCACGCTAAAAATTTATTGTTGGGTAACATATCCGGGATTATCAAGTTTCCCTAAAGTTAAGGGATTGTTATGAAAAGAAGTAACCTTTTAATCTTAATGGGACTTTTTCAAGCTCAATGAGCAACTCAACTGAAAACCCCGGTCCACTTTTACCTTATAACTGCATAAACGGATTGATCGAAGGCGCCCCAGATTTGCGTCCTCCAATCCGAAGCGGAACGATTCCCACATCAAAATAAACGTATTGGGGGATCAAAAGCTCAACAAAATCATTGATAAAACCCGACAAGCCCAAAAAAGCAGGGTCACCTCTCATTCAAGTCATCGAAACTGCCTACATTTATACTCATGTTTGACTACGATCTAAAACCCAGGTCTTCCCAGTCTAAGTTTTTATCTATTCAGTGGGCTATTGGCCTTCCCATCATTTCTATGTGCATTGGAACCCTGGGGTACATGATTATTGAAGGATTCAGTGGGTTGGAAGCCTTCTATATGTCGGTTATTACCTTCTCTACCGTAGGATTTGGAGAAGTGTATACTCTATCGGAAAATGGAATGCTATTCACCTCATTTTTTATCATATTCAATATTTTGGTGTTATCCTATATGCTTTCAGCATTCACCTATTACATTATCGAAGGTCAAATTTTTCATCTGCTAAATTTACGTACCATGGAAAGAGAGTTAAAGAAAATGCAAGGACACGTTATCATTTGCGGGTTCAGTTCATATGGGCGTGAAATTGTTCATTATTTACTGGAGCACGATCAACGATTCGTAGTCATCGACACAGAAGTTGACGAGTTAATTGAATTACACGAAAGAGAGCCAGATTTGCTATTTGTAAAAGGAGACGCCACTAAAGATGATACCTTATCAGAGGCAGGTATTGAGAGAGCAAATGCTCTCATAGCAGCCCTGCCGGAGGATGCGGATAATTTATTTGTGGTCCTGAGTGCAAGACAGCTCAATAATGACCTCACGATTATTTCACGGGCCAAAGATCGCACCTCAAAGCGGAAACTCTTACTCTCAGGAGCAGACCATACCATAATGGCCGAGCAAATTGGTGGGTTTTACATGGCGAATCTGGTCAAAAAGCCCCACTCCACTCAGTTCTTCACCTTTTTATCCAATGAGCTCGATAATAACATCGTATTTGCCGAATCCAAATTGAAAGATCTCGGCGTAGAAAAAAATGAGATTGAGCTCAGAGAGTTGAATTTAAGAAAGTATGCCGGCGTATATGTAATAGCTATAAAGGATGAGGAGGGCAATTACGCCGTGAATCCCGAGCCCCAGCGAACCATTGGCCAAAACTCCACTTTGATCCTATTGGGCACCTATGAACAAATGAAAAGTTTAGAAGAAAGCTATGACCTGGATTTGGACTTAATTCAAACGATTCCGGATCAGCATGATATAAATTCGTAGTGTATCTGGGCGTCCCCCACAAGGAATTGTGGGGCGCTACGCTTCGCAGCTCTCTATTCGCTCGGCTCCGGCCTCGGCAATCGCTAAAAGGCCATCAGCGAGGCCGGATCTCCCTCCCTCCGGTCGGGCCTGCTGCGCATCGCTGACGCAACTATTTTTTGAGATTTTGTTCCCAATACGGCCAAAGAGTTCTTCTCTGCTAATTTAATCATAAAAAAGACCGCCACCCCACAGATAGTGACAAATTTAGTCCATAACAGGACCATCAAAACTACCTCGACCTCGCCTATCGTCATCGGAATTTTCTTGGCCGCCAAATCGATAATTGACATCAAAGCCAACAATTCGCGAGTCCCATTGACGGTTTCGAAGTTGGGTTAGACCCGATTGCTCTGTGGTAGAAACCACCCATTCCCGGGTATTAAAAACATCTCGAACAGATACTCCAATATTTAACTTCTCATCCAAAAAGTCTTTACGGATTGCGATATTTACATAAGTGTAGGCTTCAATGCGGCCTTGAGGAACATCAAATGGGGCTCGATACCGCCCATTGACCTGAAGGCTCCATCCCCCATCAATACGCCATTGAGAATTGTAGTTTATACTGCTTCGGAAAGTTTGCAGATTATCCACACCCTCGCGCTGGACATTGATCAAATTTCTGGAAGAGAGATTCACAGTTAGATTCAGGTTCCACCATCGATAAGGTGCATAATTAAATATCCCCTCCAACCCATAATCATCTCTTCGGCCTAAGTTTTCGTAGGTTCTTATAGCTACTGGACTTCCCTCATCAACGATGATAAACCGCTGAACTACATCATTTGTCCTTCTGTAAAACAGGGTTCCATTAATCGTAAGATCTCCGACATATTGCAACAGTCCCAATTCGAATGAATGAATATCTTCAGGCAGCAAATTGGGGTTGCCGCGTCTCAGGCTTAGGGGATTATTAAAACTCGTGAAAGGATTCAAGCGCCAGGAATTCGGACGGTTAATTCGGCGCGAATAGCTAACCATAAACTGAGTATAGTCACTGAGCTGATAAGAGTTATGGATGGTGGGAAAAAACCATAAATAATTCCTTGAAATCGGATCCTCTCCCCTCAATTCGCCTGTGGTAAAAGTTTGCTCGGCGCGGAGGCCCAGCTTAAGACCGTACTTTCCCCATTCTTTTGAGTAGGAACCGTAGCCGGCAAAGACATTCTGGTTGAATAGAAAATTGTTGTTCAGCGACTCATCTGGCAGATAGCTTTCCTCCTCATTGTCATAGGTTTCGGAATAAAAGGTGTTGTCGAGGTACATGAGGTCTGTTCGCAAACCGGCTTCGATTTTTCCTCCCGACCGCAAGGGATGTTCGTAGTCAAACATCCCTACAAAGAGATCTTCTCCGCGTTGCTCAACAATATTTTGGAGTAATGGGGGCTGAACAATATTTTCATTCTCATCAAAAAATAATTCTTCATAACCATCATCTTCAGTCCGACCTGAGCGGCTGTAGGTCATGTCCAAACTCAGTTTTTGGCCTTCTCGATTGAATTTCTTTTGCCACCCCCCATTGATAAAGTACTCGTAGCGGTCTTCTATTCCCTCCGTTCGCCTTTCTCTGTAATTATCGAGTTTGCCAGTATTATCATAGTTGTCATACACCACTAAACGGTCAGCTGTTCTGCCTCCCGTTTGATAATTTCCGGATAGGTAAAGAGTGTTGTTTCTATTTAAGTTATAATCAATCCCCCCTCTTATATTATGTCCGGATCGACCCCGAATACCTTCGTCATATTCATCAATAAAAAAAGAAGTGTCGGTATAATTGTATCTTCTTTCATTGGTCCCCATGTAGCTGTACTCATTATTGGTATAGCTGTAACTCCCGGAAGTGTTCCACTTCCCTGACCTGATGTTTAAAGAAGCAGAGGTATTATACCGGGGAGAAAGCCCCTGCTGATAAGAGCTATTGACCGTACCGTTAATTCCTCTTTTGTCTTCCTCCTTCAAAATGATATTGATAATCCCGGCCGTGCCTGATGCATCGTATTTAGCTCCCGGATTGGTAATCAATTCTATTTTTTCAATACTCGAAGCCGGTGTTTGCTCTAAAAAAATAGCTGGAGAAAAGGTACTAGGACGTCCATTAATCAAAATCTGTACATTTCCGCTCCCCCGAAGACTAATGGCATTATCAATATCTACCTCCACCCCGGGTACGTTTCCCAACAGATTTAGTCCCGTTCCACCTCGACTAGCGAGGTCTGCATCTGCATTGAAAACCCTTTTATCTATTCGCGTTTCAATTAAAGACTTCTGACCTTTCACCACTACCTCCTCAAGTGTCTGGCCGGATTTCAACATCAATTTCCCTAAGTCCAACTCTTCTGTCTCTTCCTCAAGGGTTACTATCTCTGTGTATAGATCCTGGTAGCCAATAAAGCTGACCTTGACGATGTATTTGCCAGCTTCTATCTTGTTAAATACGAAAGATCCATCTGTTTCTGTTGTCGTTCCATTAATCATACTTGAGTCGGCGGCATTTAGCAACACAACAGTAGCAAACTCCACGGCATTTCGGTCGGGAGTGGTCTTATCAATCACTTTGCCTGTAATGGAGATGGGAGGATCTTCAAAAGCTATTTCCGCCTCCAGGGAGGCGGAAGAATTGAAAAGGAAAAATGTCAATATCAGGGCTGTAATAGAATTCATTGCGATCACATGCTTATTATAATTGTTTATACAACTAAATTATCCTTAAAATAGATGTGCAAAGGTGAGGTTTTTTTTGAAATCAACGGAATTAACCTCCGGGAATGATATTCACCTTACAAAAATTACATATAGTCACTTTCAATGAGGGGTCTTTTTCTTGCTGTATGCCTTTTGGACTAGCGATGTGAAGCCATCCCGCTGCGCCCAGGCGCGCGGGAGTCCGAATCCCGAGAATCCTCGAGGATGAAGGACCGATCCGCCAGCTGGCGGAGAGTGGCGAAACGTAGCGACCGCCGAAGCGGCGAATGCCGCCTCGGGGGTAGGCCCCAAAAAAAATGCTTTAAAGCTGATCTATTTGATTTAAATACTGTCGGGCCTGATTCAATATATCTCGCTGTGTCTCCTCATCGTAGCGATTCCACACCCGATACATCATCCCCATTCTAAAATTGTTCGATAGTTTATCCTCGTGCTCGGCGATAAAATGCCAGTACAAAGAATTGAATGGACATGCCTTATCTCCGGTTTTCTTCTTGCGATCATAATAGCAATTCTTACAATAATCGCCCATTTTATGTATGTAATTCGCTGATGATATATAGGGCTTGGTCGCTACTATTCCACCATCCGCAAATTGACTCATTCCTCTCGTATTTGGCATTTCGACCCACTCAATGGCATCGATATAAACCCCAAGGTACCAGGCGTCCACTTGATCGGGATTAACACCGGCCAATAATGCAAAATTACCTGTAATCATCAAACGCTGAATGTGATGCGCATAAGCATTTTCCAATGAGTTTCGTATGGCGTGGTGCATACAATTCATCTGGGTCTCCCCAGTCCAATAAAAAGAAGGCAACTCCTGGTTTTGGTCAAAGTAATTCAACTGGGCATAATCGGGCATTTGGTGCCAATAAATACCGCGCATATACTCTCGCCAGCCCAAAATTTGCCTAATAAATCCCTCCACATTCGAAATTTGAATTTTGTCCCGATGCTCTAAAAAATATGCTTCTGTTTTCTCAACCACCTTTTTGGGACTCAAAATTTTACTATTCATCAAGAAAGAGAGTCTCGAATGGAATAAAAAGTCAGATCTTTCGGTCATCGCATCTTGATAGGTGCCGAACTTGGGTAACAGTTGCTCTAAAAAAAATTGTAGAGCCTCATCAGCCTCTTTTTGAGTTACTGGCCATGAAAACTGATCCGCTTGAATGGAGCCCATGCTTTCGACGCCAGATTCACGAATCATCTCCACCATATCAGTGACATCCCGAGTTTGGGAGTAACTTTCGGGAACATCTTCTTTTTGGGGAAACTTTTTGCGGTTTTCGGCATCATAATTCCAATCGCCTCCCATCGGATCATCTCCTTCCAAAAGAACCTCTTCTCGCTTCCGCATATACCTGTAGAAGTTTTCCATCAAAAAACTTGACTTCCCCTCAAAAAAGGCAGCAAAATCATCC
>Ga0209924_1000507_pt1 | contig 16998 bp, 16 predicted proteins | sample SalPonR1_C_D1_MG_FD_185700 | JGI IMG/M metagenome (GOLD analysis project Ga0209924, IMG submission 185700) | Salt pond soil microbial communities from South San Francisco under conditions of wetland restoration - Salt Pond MetaG R1_C_D1_MG... ...
CCGGGCCAATCAGCCCCACCCGAGGAAGCCACCAGCATACCCGGGGTTCTGGCGCCTCGAGATCCGGCAGCGCCGATGTCAGGCAGCGGCGCCAGCAAGGGCGCGAGCCAGCCCTCCTGCTCGAGCCGGCGAAACTCGCGAATCTCGCCGGGCACGGACTTGCCGGCGCTCTGCGGCGGCAGGTCATCGCAGCTGCGAGGCGTATCGCCGCCGCTTGCCGCGCCCGTGGGATCCAGTACGTGATTGAGGAAATGCCCATAAGCCAGAATCAGATGTTCACGCACACCCGGCGCATAAGCCTGGTCAAGGACGCGCGCAGGGACAAGCTGCTGTTCACGGTCGCGCTGCCAGGACTTGATAAGCAACCGTGCCAGATACAGGTGCTGATTCGCTTTTGCCCGGCTCACTCACTGGCCTTTTTCTTCTTTTTCCGCGCCGGCGCTGGCTTGCCGCTACCCTCCGATACCCATCTGCCCTTGTCGTAGAACGCCTTCCAGCCAGTCGCTTTACCGCCTTTTTCGGTCATGACGTACTGCTCTTTAGTCTTGCGACTGAAACGAACCTGGGCCCGATTTTTCGCGTCATCCATAGTGGGCGCACTGAACAGGAATGCGTACTTGGGGTCTATCTCAGCCTTGTGTGGCAGCAGTTCATCAACAAAGGGTGCGCGTGTCTCACGGTTGCGCGGGAACTGGCTTGCTGCCAGAAACAGACCCGCCGCGCCATCACGCAGTACATAGGTGTCATCCACTTTTTCGCAGGTCAGTTCCGGCATGGGCACGGGGTCCATTTTCGGCGGTGCCGGCTCACCGCTGCGCAGAAGCTTGCGTGTATTCTTGCAGTCCTCTGATGTACAGCCGAAATATTTGCCGAAGCGCCCCGTCTTCAGCTGCATGGAGGCGCCACACTTGTCACAGTCAATGACCGGCCCCTCGTAACCCTTGATTTTGAACTTGCCGTGCTCGACCTCAAAGCCCTCGCAATCAGGGTTATTGCCACAAACGTGCAGTTTTCGCTTTTCGTCAATCAGGTAACTGTCCATCGCGGCGTTGCACAGCGGACAGCGATGCTTACTGCGCAACAGCCGCGACTCTGCCTCGTCGTCGGCGTCCTCGCGGATCGCCTCGTCTCCGGATACCAGGTTGATCGTGTTCTTGCAGCGCTCTTTCGGCGGCAGCGCATAACCGGAGCAGCCAAGAAACACGCCGGTACTGGCGGTGCGGATCTGCATGGGCCGACCACACTTGCTGCAGGGGATATCCGTCATCGTGGGTTCGTTGGGCTGCATGCCGTCTGGCTCTGGCTGCTCTGCTTTCTCGAGCAGTCCACTGAACTCCGCATAGAAGCTGTCGAGGAGATCACGCCAGGCCAGCTTCCCGGTGGCGACATCGTCGAGATTCTCTTCCATGCTGGCCGTGAACCCGTAATCGAGCAGCTCGCTGAAGCTGCCCTGCAACCGCTCAGTAACAATGTCGCCCATTTTTTCAGCGTAGAAACGCTTGTTCTCAAGACGGACGTAGCCGCGGTCCTGGATGGTGGAGATAATCGATGCGTAAGTAGAAGGCCGTCCGATGCCGCGCTTTTCCAGCTCACGCACCAGGCTGGCCTCGGCGTAGCGCGGCGTTGGCTTTGTGAAGTGCTGGGTGGGTTCCAGCTTGACCAGCTCCAGAACATCGCCCTCGGCGACATCGGGTAGCACTGTGTCCTCGCCTTTGCGCCCCGTGGGTGGCAGAACCCGGGTATAGCCGTCAAACCGGATAATTCGGCCACGTGCGGCCAGCTCAAAGTTCTCAGCCGCCACGGTAATGGTGGTGGAGGTATATTCGGCAGACGGCATCTGGCTGGCCACAAACTGCCGCCAGATCAGCTCATACAGGCGCTCTGCATCGCGCTCCATGCCCGAGAGACCGGCCTGCAGCGTGTTGACGTCCGATGGGCGAATGGCCTCGTGGGCCTCCTGGGCGCCGTCCTTGGAAGCGTACACTTTCGGTGCCTCGGGCAGATAACGGGCACCGAAGTTATTGTCGATATACTCGCGGCAACTTGCCACCGCATCCTTGCTCAGGTTGGTCGAATCCGTACGCATGTAGGTAATGTAGCCAGCTTCATACAGACGCTGCGCCAGCGTCATGGTCTTTTTGACGCTAAAGCCGAGGCGGGTGCTGGCGGACTGCTGCAGGGTCGAGGTGATAAAAGGTGCAGGTGGATTCGAGCGCGTGGGCTTGTCCTCGCGACCGGCTACCCGGTAATCGGCATCCGCCAGCCTGGCATGCGCTGCCATCGCAGATTTCTCGTCGCCGGGACGGAACTTCTCCCCGCTGTGCTTGCGGACTTCAAAGCGCGCCGGTTCCAGACCCTTTGCCTTAAGGTCTGCGTGCAGCTCCCAGAATTCCTCAGGCACGAACGCGCGAATCTCGCGTTCACGCTCGACGATAAGCTTCACCGCAACAGACTGTACCCGTCCCGCCGACAGGCCGCGCGCGACCTTTGCCCACAGCAAAGGCGAGACCATGTAGCCGACCACCCGATCAAGAAACCGGCGCGCCTGCTGCGCATTGACGCGATTGATGTCGAGCTCCGATGGCCGCGAGAACGCCTCCTTGATGGCGTTGCGGGTAATCTCGTTAAACACCACGCGCTGGTAGCGTGAATCGTCACCGCCAATGGCCTCGCGCAGATGCCAGGCAATTGCCTCTCCTTCGCGGTCGAGGTCAGTGGCGAGGTAGACCGCATCGGCCTTGGCGGCGAGCTGCTTCAGTTCACTGACGACTTTTTCCTTGCCGGGCAGAATCTCGTAATGGGCTTCCCATTTGTGCTCCGGGTCGATACCCATTCGACGCACCAGCTGCTGCCGCGCCTTCTGCTTGCGGTGCTCGGCCTTTTTTTCCGGCGACATCTTGCGGGTGCGCGCCGCCTGGGCCGCTCGTTCCTTCGGATCCGGCGTGCGGGACCCTCCGCCAGAGGTGGGTAGATCGCGAATATGGCCGACGCTGGACTTCACGATAAAGTCCGGCCCCAGATACTTGTTGATCGTTTTCGCCTTGGCAGGCGACTCGACAATGACTAGTGATTTACCCATACAGGCTTAAGTATTACCTCAGAAATGACAGCGAATGTGAAATTCGGCACTAAAAAAACGATGGGCATATATAAAGGGACGTTCCACGCGGGTCAAGGGAAAACCCTATCAGCCCTTCGCCAGATCCGACCGCCAGACCGTAACACAGCGAATGATCCGTCCAACATCGCTGTTCGCCCCGGTCTCCCGCCAGTAAACGCCGCAGCTATTATTATCCACGCTCGCCGCCAGCACCGACGACGGCAGATCCTCCAGGGCCGATGGGATTGGCAACAGGCGCTGGGGGCCGCCACGCCAGGTATCATCCACGCGCCACCAGCTCTGTCGTCGACGGCCCTGACCCGCTGCAGCGCCCAGACGTGCGCCGTAATACACGACCTGACGTTCGCTGCGACTCATGCGCTCAAGCCGCGGTCCATAGCCCGGCAGATCGCGAAATTCGACGAACAGGCCCGCACGCGCTGCCTCCTCGCGCAGCGCGGCCTGACGCCGCTGGGTGCGGGTCGGCAAAAAATGTAGAAGGGGCGCAACTGCTAGCGCAACAACCACAGCGATAAAGACATACGTCCACATAGGCGATGACCCAGGTCAAGTGTTGATTGAAAAAAGCTGCATCGGCCTTGCGACGGCCATTGCTTGTGATATACAACACATTAAAGCCACTCAGATAGCGGAGCATTCATGGCCAACTATACAAAAATCCTGATGGCGGTTGATCTGACCGACGATTCGGCTGAAGTCGCGCAGCGCGCGCAGGCAATTGCCACCAACAACAGTGCAGAATTGCACATCACCCACGTGATCGAACCGCTGAACTTCGCCTATGGCGGCGACATCCCGATGGACTTCTCCGGTATTCAGGACGAAATCCATGAGCAGGCGTCGCAACAGCTGGATAAATTTGCGACCGAACAGGGCATTGATGCAGACAAGCGGCATGTAGTCCTGGGTCGACCCGAAGTTGAAATCCACGCCCTGGCCGAGGAAATCGACGCCGATCTCATTGTCGTGGGTAGCCACGGACGCTACGGCCTGGCGCTCCTGATGGGCTCCACCGCCAATGGCGTGCTGCACGGAGCGACCTGCGACGTGCTGGCGGTTCGCGTTGGCGTGTCCAGCTAATCACTCCGGATGAGGCTCCGGCGGTACCTGTAGAGCTCGCAGGCGCTGCCGCAGTGCCGTTTCATCAAAAGGCCAGTTGAGCTCGGAACCGTCGGCAAAGCGGACTACAGGTATCAACCAACCATAACGATCAAACAGCGTATCGCTGTCACTGATATCAACGGTAGAATAGTGTGCCCCGGGGATGTCCAGCAAAACCCTGTCGAGTAAGGCAGACGCCTGCTCACACAGGTGACAGGCCCCCGTACTGTAAAGCAGCATGTGCCCCTTGTTACCAAGCTCCATGACGGATGTTCCCCATTGCAATGACCCCGGCTCCCCAAAACAGTAAAGATTACGCCCAGCGCCGTGAGCAGTTTCGCCGCATGCTCACGGTATACGGTCGAAAACCCGCGCTGGAAGCCATGCGCGACCCCGATCTCGACTGCCGCATACTGCACCTGGCCAACAGTAACCGGCAGGACGGCCTCATCAGGGAGCTGCGCACGCTGGCCTCGCAGCGCGGCATGGACGTGCGCGAGCATGACCGCGCCACGCTGTCGCGAATATCCCGGAACGGCAAACAGGACCAGGGCGTGGCGCTGGATGTGCTATGCCCGGGTTTTCAATCCCTGGAGGCGTTTGTGGGCGAGATGAAGCCCCATGGCCGCGCTCACCTGCTGGCGTTTGATGGCGTCACTAATCCACAGAATATGGGCATGTCGCTGCGCTCTGCGCGGGGTGCAGGAATGGATGGCATTCTCTATGCCGACCATGGCAATCCGGCGCTCGGCCCGCTCGTCATCAAGGCCAGTGCTGGCACGGTATATTCCGCCCCCCTCCTCCGCTGTACACGCATCGCGAGCGCCGCCCGTGATTGCCTTGACGCCGGCTTTACTCTGTATACCCTGGAAGCAAACGCAGCACGATCGCTGTTCACCACCGATTTTGCCGACCGCTCCCTGTTCATTCTCGGCGGCGAAACCGATGGCGTGTCCGCGGACACCCGATTACTGGACCATACGGCCCTGTCGATCCCCATGGCCGACGGTGTGGAGTCGCTGAATGTTGCGGTAAGTGCCGCGTTGGTAAGCTATGCTGGCCTGCTGCGCCAGTCACCGTGACAGAAACCCCATCGCATCCTCAAGCCCTTTCAGCGTCAGGGGGTACATGTGGCCCTCCATTAACTGGTGCGTCATGCTGACTGACTGGGTGAACTCCCATTCCTCTTTCGGTACCGGGTTGATCCAGACAGTCTTTTCATAGGTCCTGCGCAGTCGACGCAGCCAGACTTCCCCTGCCTCGTCGTTCCAGTGCTCCACGGAACCACCGGGCTGCACAATTTCATAGGGTGACATGGCGGCGTCGCCGACGATGATAACCTTATAGTCGTGTCCGTACTTGTGAAGGATGTCCATCACGGACGTGCGCTCGTTATGGCGCCGCACGTTGTTCCGCCACACACTCTCATAGAGAAAATTGTGGAAATAAAAATTTTCCATGTGCTTGAACTCGGTGCGAGCCGCCGAGAACAGTTCTTCGCAGACGCGGACATGGGGATCCATAGAGCCCCCCACATCGAAAAACAGCAACACCTTGACCGCGTTATGGCGCTCCGGGACCATTTTAATGTCGAGCAGGCCGGCATTGCGCGCCGTCGAGTGAATGGTGTCATCAAGATCCAGCTCATCCGCGGACCCGGTGCGGGCGAACTTACGCAGACGCCGCAGCGCCATCTTGACGTTGCGCGTGCCGAGTTCAACCGAATCATCAAGATTGCGGAAATCCCGACGATCCCAGACTTTGACGGCACGGCGATTGCCGCCATTGGGGCCAACGCGAATACCTTCCGGATGATACCCTTGCTGTCCGAAAGGTGACGTGCCGCCGGTGCCGATCCACTTATTGCCACCTTCGTGACGCTTTTCCTGTTCTTCAAGCCGTTTTCTGAACTCCTCGATCAGCTTTTCCAGGCCACCAAGGGACTCGATTTTCGCCTTCTCTTCCTCAGACAGATTCTTCAGGAACTCTGAACGAAGCCAGTCGTCTGGAATGAGCGCCTCGATCACGTCATCCAGCGCCTCTAGGTCCCTGAAATGCGCGCCGAAGGCCTTATCGAATCGATCGTAGTACTTCTCGTCCTTGACCAGGCAGGTGCGACTGAAGAGATAAAAGTCCTCCACGCTGCCGAGCACGATATGCCGCTTGAGACCCTCAAGCAGATCGAGCAATTCGCGGGTGGTCACCGGGATGCCGGCGTCGCGCAGACCGTGGAAGAAATTAACCAGCATGACGCTTAGCGCGACTCCCTGCGATGCATGAACGCGAGTCGCTCGAGCAGATGCACGTCCTGCTCATTCTTGAGCAGTGCGCCGTACAGTGGCGGTATCGCCTTGCTCTGATCGCGTTCGCGCAGGATCTCATCGGGAATATCGTCAGCCATCAGCAGCTTCAGCCAGTCAATCAGCTCCGAGGTCGAGGGCTTCTTTTTCAGCCCCGGCACCGAGCGCAGATCGAAGAAAATCTCCATGGCCTCCTGCACCAGGGACTGCGCAATGCCGGGGTAATGCACGTCGATGATCTGACGCATGGTGTCGCGGTCGGGGAAGTTGATGAAATGAAAGAAGCAGCGACGAAGAAACGCATCGGGCAGCTCTTTTTCGTTATTGCTGGTGATGATAATGATGGGCCGGTGTGCAGCGCGTACGGTTTCCCCTGTCTCGTAAACGAAGAACTCCATCCTGTCCAGCTCGACAAGCAGGTCATTTGGGAACTCGATATCGGCCTTGTCGATCTCGTCGATAAGAAGCACCACCTGCTCTTCCGCAGCAAACGCGTCCCACAGCTTACCGCGCTTGATGTAGTTACCGATGTCATACACTTTCTCATCGCCGAGCTGTGAATCGCGCAGGCGGGAGACTGCGTCATATTCGTACAGGCCCTGCTGCGCCTTGGTGGTCGACTTGATATGCCACTGTATGAGCGGCTTGCCGAGACCCTCAGCCACCTCTTCCGCCAGCATGGTCTTGCCCGTGCCGGGCTCCCCCTTGATGAGGAGGGGTCGCTGCAGATTGACAGCGGCATCGACGGCCATTCGCAGGTCGTCGGTGGCAACATAGTTCCTGGTTCCGGTGAATTTCATGATACGTGTAGGCCCGAGACAAAAAGAAGACGAAAGGGTACCGATTGCGAGGGTGCCTGCGCAAGCTGCATGGACTGACCGCCCCCTAGCGCCTGCGGCGCTGCCAGAGCACCACGAGCGCCAACAGCGTCAGCAGCCAGGCAGTTGCCAGGGTCACGGCGAGGGGGCGAAGTGCGTGCATCGCCGGCTCAATGCCGGCCGTAGCCAGTTGAAATCCGGCAACGATGCTCGCCGGTGCCATGGTATCCATACCCGGCGATGGAAATGCTGGCGTCAACAGCAGAGCCGCGCCCGTGAGAAACCATCCGAGCCGCCAGCCCGGGCGTTTCGACAGCCAGCGTGCCCCGGCCAGGCAGATGAAGAGCCCTGCCATCAGGTACACCGTCATCGCGACCAGGTATCCACTTTCTGTCAGCATGCTTCAGTCTCCCTGCTCAACCCAGTGCATCACGTAATCTTGCATATGCTCGTCAGGGACGAACTCCTCACTGATAATGCGTCCGCGCACGGAAATACCGGCGCGGTGGACGCTATCCGGATCACCTGTCTCCAACGGGTGCCAATCCTGCAGCGGCAGGCCCGCCGCTCGCAGGCGGTAGGCACAAGTCGGCGGAAGCCAGTCATACTGCGCTGCCCTCGTGGGCGTCAGCGCGACGCAGGCGGGCACATTTTGCTGCCGATTAGCATAGTCTGTGCAGCGACATGCCGTTGCATCCAGGTAGCGACAGTGCACAGTCGTCCGGGCAAAGTCTCCCGTCTCTTCGTCTTCTAGAACATGCAGGCAGCACTGCCCGCAGCCGTCACAGAGTCGCTCCCACTGCTCGACCGACAGCTCGCTGAGCGCCAATCTGTTCCACCAGCTAGCAGTCATCGCGTTGTCGCACCAGCGCATCGGTATAAGCAGGTGGCATCTGCAGAAAGAACCCCTTCTCGCCGATCGCCGCGATCACCTCTGCAGCCTCGGCACGCGCCAGCCGTCGCTCGGGCGTCAGCGCCAGCGTCATAATCGGCCGGGGCGGGCCAAATGCCGCACGAAGTGATTCCGGGAGCTCTTCCCAGGCCGTGCCACGCGGCGCGTAGAGATACATGCCCTCGCGACGTGAGCTGGCAAATATCTCGACGATGCAACTCATGCGCGCCGCTCCGCAAGGAACCTGCGCAGCGGATCGATCACCAGTGACTTACGCCAACCGTGCCATTGAGCAGGCACAGCCACCGGGTCGCCAAGGGACTCGCGCAATAGCTTTTCATAATCTTTTGACGGCAAAAGCGATTCCGGTGCGGCGCCGAGCCTTGTTGCGACCGTCTTGCCGTATTGCTTCAGATCCTTCAATAGCCGCCGCTCATCTGCGCTCAGCGGCCCGGGAAGAAGACGTGGCAGTTCACTCTCCGGCATTGCGCGCGCCGCAGTCACACAGGCGACCAGATCGTCGCTGTAGCGGCGCAGGACACCGGGAGACAGATCCGGCACCTGAGCCAGGCTGTGGGCGCTGGCTTCGCCATAGCGAGCAATATCGAAGCAGGCGGCATCTGAAATGATCCAGCTGCGGGGCTTATCCCGGGCCATGGCCTGCGCTTCCCGCCAGTTACACACCGCACGCAATACAGCGAGTTGGCGACGATTGAGCTTCCAGGCCGACTTGATGCGCAGATAATAGGCCTGCGCAACGCTGCCGGCGCTGTCGATAGCGGTCCGCCCGTCTTCAAATACCCAGTCAAGTTTGCCTTCCGCCTCTATCGCAGCCCGCATGTCGCGATAGATCGGCAGCAGAAAAGCGACGTCCAGTGCAGCATAATCGCACTGGGAGGAGCTCAGAGGCCGCTGTAACCAGTCAGACCGGGTTTCACCCTTGTCGAGCTGCACGCCGCAATAGGCCTCTACCATTGCGCGATAGCCGAGGCCGAAGCCGCGGTCGAGAAATCCGGCTGCACGCTGTGTGTCGAACAGCGGCTGTGGTGCGAGCGCCAGCCAGCGATCAAACACCTCGAGGTCCTCACTCGCCGAATGCAGCACCTTGACAACTCGCTCATCGGAGAACAGGTCACGGATGGGCGAGATATCCTCTATCCCAAGAGGATCTATCAACAGTGCGTGTTCACCGGCACTCAATTGAAGCAGCGCAATCTGCGGAAAAAAAGTGTCGCGACGCATGAATTCCGTATCGACCGCCAGCACCGCTAACGCCTGCAGCGCTGGCAGTGCGCGCTCCAGCTCTTGCTGCGTTTCCACCAGCGTCCACTTCAAGAGCGCACCACTGGTGTTCGCCCGGTAAAGGCATGCATGAGGGTCGAGCCGTCCACATACTCAAGCTCACCACCCAAGGGGACGCCATGCGCAATGCGCGACATCCGTATCCCGAGTGAACCGAGCATCTCGGTCAGGTAGTAGGCGGTCGCCTCGCCCTCGGCAGTGGGATTGGTTGCTAAAATCACTTCGACGATGCCCTGCGTCTCCACCTGCTCCTGCAGCCGGTCGAGACCGATATCCTCAGGGCCAACGCCATCAATCGGTGACAGGTGCCCCATTAGCACAAAATAGCAACCCCGGTAGCCTCCTGCCTGCTCCACCGCAAGCACGTCTCCCGGCGTTTCTACCACGCACAGCGTCGTCTGATCACGGCGGGGGTCGCTACAGATCTCGCACAACGCCAGCTCTGTGAGATTTCTGCAGCGCTGACAGTGACCGATGCGATCAACCGCGTCGCGCAGCGCATTCGCCAGTAGCGAGGCACCGCTGCGGTTGCGCTCAAGCAGGTGCAGCGCCATACGCTGCGCCGATTTCGGACCGACACCGGGCAGGCAGCGCAACGACTCTATCAGCGTTTCGAGTGCGGGACTGAACTTCATGCGATCAGAACGGCAGCTTGAAACCGTCGGGCAGGTTCAGCCCCGAGGTCAACTGCGACATGGTTTTCTTGTTTTCCGCCTCGACCTTGCGAACAGCATCATTGACCGCCGCCCCCAGCAAATCCTCAAGAACACTTTTTTCTTCCTGCAGCACACTGTCGTCAATGTTCACCGCGCGCACATCATGGCGTCCGTTCATGGTGACGCGCACCAGACCTGCGCCTGACTCACCGGTCACCTCCTGTTCCGCCAGTGCCTCCTGGGCTTTTTGCATATCAGCCTGCATTTTCTGCGCCTGCTGCATCATCTCAGTGATACTTCCCTTCATTTGCGAGTCTCCATTACCTTGCATGATGTCGATGCCTCTGCGTTCAACACCATGCGGAATTATTCCCTGTTGACCGTTATCTCAATGCCGGGTTCATCGAGCGTCGCCGAAAAACGCGCCATCAGTGCCGAAAGCCGTGGGTCCTGTCGCACCCGCGCGACGGCGGCGGCGTGCTCTTCCCGCGCCAGTCTCTGCTCACGCTGCGACGGGGTTTCAGACCGCAGAGGGCCGGTCTGAACGTTGACTCTCAGCGCCGGTTTCCCCAGCGCGTTCCGCAGCGCCTTTTCGATGCGTTCACTGTGCCGGGCGTTGAACAGATTCGACTGTTCCGGATCCAGCCTCAACTCCACTACGTTATCTGTCTGCTGGTACCATTCACAATTCTTTGCCGTGAGCAGGGTGCTCCCCGTTAAACCCAGTGAGGGCAGGAGCCTGGCCCAGTCACAGTCGGCGCCGCAGAGCGGCGCTTCAGACTTTTTTCCGCGATCGCCGACCTCGCCGGCGCTTTCGTTGCGAGCCGGGGGCGGCGATACCGCGGCGCCCACCGGGTCCGCCTCTGGCGGCGGCGGGGCCTCGACCGGGGCTGCTGCAGGCAGCGTCTCGTCGCGCGTCGCCGCTGCGCCGGCAGCTGCACTGCTCGCGGGCTGCGAGCGGCGAGCCGTGGCGGGTCTGAATGCGAGCATTCGCAGCATGATCATTTCAAAGGCACCGCGACTGTCGGCGCTGATCGTCATGTCCCGCTTGCCGTTCAGCGCCATCTGGTAGTGCAGCTGCACATCCTCCCCTGTCAGCAACGCAGCCAGCCGCCGGAGCTCATCGGGGTCATCAGCTGCCGGGGCCAGCGCTTCAGGGACGACCTGAACGACAGCAAGCTCATGTAACGCGGCAATGAGTTCATCCACGGCGCTGGCAAAATCTGCCCCGCCCTCCGCCATGGCCGCCACAATCTGCAGCACGGACCTGGCATCATCGCGCGCCAGCGCATCGAGCAACTCAAGTATCGCAGTGCGGTCAGCGACACCGAGCATGGCCCGTACCTCGGCTTCAGCAATCGCACCGCCGCCGTAACCGATTGCCTGATCAGTGAGACTCAGGGCATCACGCATGCTGCCGGCTGCAGCGCGACCAAGGAGCCGCAGCGCGCCTTCATCATAGCCCACACCCTCGGCCTCCAGCACCGTCCGCAGGTGACCCACCACCTGCTCCGGTGGCATATTCTTGAGATTGAACTGCAGGCACCGGGAGAGCACGGTGGCCGGCAGTTTTTGCGGGTCAGTGGTTGCGAGCAGGAACTTGACGTGCGGCGGGGGCTCCTCCAGCGTCTTCAGCAGCGCATTGAAGCTGTGCGCTGACAGCATGTGAACTTCGTCAATGAGATAAATCTTGAAGCGGCTGCGGGTCGGGGCGTACTGCACGTTGTCAAGCAGCTCCCGGGTGTCGTCAACCTTGGTCCGGGACGCTGCGTCGACCTCTATCAGATCGACACTGCGACCCTCCGCAACCTCAAGGCAGGCACTGCACGTGCCGCACGGCTGTGAACTGATACCCCGCTCACAGTTGAGGCATTTGGCCAGAATCCGCGCCACCGTGGTCTTGCCAACCCCGCGGGTGCCGGAAAACAAATAGGCGTGGTGCAGTCGATTATGATCCAGTGCATTCGCCAGCGCCCTGAGCACGTGTTGCTGCCCCACCATTTCGCTGAAGGTGCGCGGGCGCCACTTTCTGGCCAGAACCTGATAGGACATGCTGTGCGCGTCACTCCTGCAGTCTCAGCCTGCCAGCATAACGCAGCCGCCGAGACAGAGAAAACGACTATGCGGCAATGGTGGAGTCTGCGCCGGGCGACCACGACAAAATTTGGAGGCAGTCCGAACAGCCACACCCCGGCACACGCATCGGCAGTTACCGTTGCTCCCTTCCGGGCCTGGCGGGGTTCACTGCCTGTCGTTGCGAGGGGACCATCCGGACTACCATAGCCCCGCTTTCGCGGAGGGCGGATTATCCTGCATCACACGACTCCAGGCAAGCCATGCCCCTCGAATGCGCCACCGCGCTGCTGCCACCGACGCTTATGCTACCCTTTTGCATTATTTGCAGGCGGGGGCAATTACATATCGTGGCAATGCGTTTCAGGTCTTCTGCTGGACTCCACCGTGTCACTGCACGATGGCTGCTTGTGCTGCTGTGTCTTTGGCTGGCAGACCTTGCTATTGCGCAGACCGACTCCGCTGAGGCGGTTTCTGCCAGTCGGATCGAGGCCCTGTCACAGCGTGTGAAACAATCGACGGATCTTTCTGAGGACGAGCGGGCCAAACTCGCCGAGCAGTTGGAGACAGCGGCCAGCATGACTGCGACAGCGCGGCAGATGCAGTCCACGATCAGTCAGATTGCTGAGCGTATCGAACGCAGCGAAGAGGAAATCGCCCGCTTTGAGGCGCTGATACAGGAGACCGCGCAGGAGCCTGTTCAACAGCCCGTAAGTGTCGACTTGCCGCTGGACGAACTCGAAGCCGAAATGCAGCTGCTGGCCGCCGATCGCCGCGGCGCGACCGCACGCCGAGCAGCCATCGCCGCCGAATTGACCGCCGCCCGACAGCAGGTTGCATCGGAGCGTGACCGGCTGATTGCGATTCAGAGCCAGCTGGAAACGCTGTCCGGCACGACCCTGTCCGAGGGGGCATCACTCAAGGACCGAGTTGCGGACGCGGTGGCGCAGGCCCGCCGTGCGCAGCTCACAGCTGAAGCAGAAGTCCTGGCGCTGCGGGTGCGTGGTCAACCGGCACTGGAAAATATCCTCGTAGCCGAGCGGAACTGGCTGGACGTGAGAATCAACCGGCTGGATCGACGTCTGGCAGCCCTGTCCGAAACAGCGCAGGATCTGCGGCAAAGCGCGGCTCAGCGGCAGATCGCAGAAACCCAGGCTATCGTCTCCGGGATTAGTGGTAGCCGCCCAGGCCTGCAGTCACTGGCCGAGAAGAATATGCTCCTGGCCCGACAGCAGGAGCGTATCGGCCTGGAACTCAACGAGGCTCGCCGGCAGCGACTGGAACTTCGGGAAATTCTCGACAGAATAGAGCGGGACGCATCACTGTCGCGTCGGCGACTCGCCGTATCCGGATTACAGCCCGAGCTCGCCGACGTCATGCTGAGCCGACTCCGAACACTCCCCGGTAAACGCGATATTGCCACGGCAATCGACAGCCGCAATACGCGCATCAACGAGGTGGCGATTGCCGCGATCGACAACGATGAGGACGTCCGCGAACTCTCTGACCGGGCAGCATTTCTGCAAGAACACTTTCCGGATCATGCCGACTGGGACAGTGCCAGCAGGGAATCCCTGAACAAGCTTATCAACCAGTACGTGCGCCTTCTGCGAGAAAATGCACAGGCCCAGTCGCAGCTGCAGCAGCTCCTTATCGATACCAACGAACTCGCGGCCAGCCTCCACGACTCCCTGGCGAGTTATGAGGAGTTCCTGACCAGCAACCTTCTGTGGACGAGAAACCACAGCTACGTCGACCCGGCGCGCCTGAAGGACCAGTTGAAACTGCTTATTTCCATCGATGGCCTCCTCCACCTGCGCGATCAGCTGCCTCAGGCGGTGCTGCAGGTTGGGCCTCTTCTGCTGGGGCTGGTAGTTGCCGTGCTGCTGATCTTTCGGCGTCGAATCAAAGATGAGCTCCAGGAACAGCTTGGCAGACCCGTCAGACCGCGCGATGAGCGCAGTGATCGTATTTTTACCGGTATTGCCTTGAGCGTGGCCTACACGTTGCCGGTGCCCCTCGCCCTATTCGCCCTGTCCCTGGTGATTCGCAATGCGGCAGCCGACAACACGCAGCTCTCGGGCATCGCTGCCGGGCTCATGCTTGCCTCAGTGGTGCTGTTTTCTCTGAGCTTCCTTCGCCACATTACCGGCCGGCTCGGTGTGGGTCGACGCCGGCTCAAGTGGAATGGCCAGAAAATGGACTGCTTGCGCCCCGCTATCAGCTGGCTCACACCGGTAGTAGCGACGGGCGCATTTACTGCCGGATTCGGCCTTACCACATCGGCGACGGACAGCGGTGGGCCACTGACGGCGATCGCTACACTGGCGATCGCCGTCGCACTGCTTCTGACGAGCCTGAGGGCGCTGCGCAGTGGACTGTTCACCGCCGACCGCATTGTGCTTTATGGATTCCGGATTGCCGTGGTACTTTCTGCCGCCATCGCCATCATGCACGTTACCGGGCATCTGTTTGCGGCCCATCTCTATCTGGATTCCCTGGGGCTCTCCATAGTGGCAGTTCTGCTGGTATTGTTCGTCACCAACATCCTCCACCGGGTAGGCCTCATTTTCAATTCGCGGATTGAGAGACGGGCTCGTGACGAGTCGAGAGCGCTTCAGGAGAGCGGCGAGAACGCCACGGATCACGCCGATGACCTGGCGACCGTGGCCTCACTCTCTGGCGCCAATACGCAGCTGCTCAGCCTTCTGCGTGTTCTGGGACTTGCCGTCGCCCTGTGGCTGATCTGGGCCCCCGCACTGCCGGCATTGAATATCTTCAATGAGATCGGCCTGTGGAGCGTCGTGGATTCCACCCTGCCCGACGGACAGCTGCGCGTCGTTTCTCTGGCGACCCTGATCAATGCCATCTTTATTCTGGTCGTTACCGCCCTGGTAACAAAACACCTTCCTCCGCTCATTGATGTTCTGCTGATGGAGTGGACAGGCATTACACCTGGCAGCCGCTACGCCATCAGAGTACTGATGCAATACGTCATCATCGGCACGGGCCTCACCATGAGCCTGTCACTGCTGGGTTGGGAATGGGGCAAGGTACAGTGGCTTGTGGCGGCGCTCGGCGTGGGCATCGGTTTTGGTCTGCAGGAGATCGTGGCGAACTTTATCAGTGGCCTGATACTGCTTTTCGAGCGGCCTATCCGCGTCGGCGACATCATCACGGCGGGCGGTGGCGATGGAACGGTTACGGAGATCAACGCCCGCGCCACGGTGATAGAGTCCTTCGAAGGCAAGGAGCTTATGATTCCCAACAAGGAACTGATCACCGGCGTGGTGACCAACTGGTCGCTCTCGACCTCGAACCTCCGCGTAGTCATCGCGGTAGGCGTCGCCTACGGCTCCGATGTCCGCGAAGCCATGCGGATTCTCATCGAGGTGGCGCAGGACAACGCTTCAGTACTGGAAGATCCGGAACCAACGGCCACGTTTGAGGATTTTGGCGACAACTCCCTGCTTATATGGCTTCGCTGTTATGCGCAACGGGAGTATCCAAGGGTATGGAGCGAGTTGCGCACTGAAATCAATGACCGGTTCAACGACGCCGGGATCAGTATAGCTTTCCCCCAGCGCGACATACATCTCGATGCAGACCGCCCCATACCTGTACGGTTCGTCGAGCCGGCGAAACCGGCCGCGCCACCAGAGGCCGAGCCGGGCTGAACCCGCCGTCGCTAACCCTGCCGAAGCAGAATGTCGACGCGCTGGGCCAGCGGGTGGACATGGTCGTCGTAGGACCCCAAATCATGCAGTGCGAAGGCGAGCTCGCTGAGGTAGCTTCCGTTACTTCCGCTGGGACCGCTAGCAGCAGCAATGTGTGACGCCAGATCATCGAGCGGTGCGGGACCGAGATAAGCCGGGTTCCCGGCTGTCGCCACATACAGTAGCCCTTGCACCGACTGCTCAGTGTCGTCGAGATAAATGGCCACCCTGTGCCGGGCGTATCCATTCTTCTCGCGATAATCGAGGTGGGCAAACACCTCTGGCGCGACAAGGTACGCTACGCCGCGGCAATCAATGCCGGGCGTCTCGATCAGGGTTACCACCCTGCCCGGCGCTTCTGGTGTTCCACGATGATCGTGGGAGCCCTGCCAGAATCGCCGCGACCAGCCGCTTATGCTGGCGACACGACGGTCCAACCAGGGAAAATCCACCTTGAAAATCAGTGAACCGTAACCGAACACCCAGGTAGGCTCAGAGATTCCTGACATGCGGAGAGTCCTGCAGTGATAGTGGCGCGCCCACCAGGATTCGAACCTGGGACAACCGGCTTAGAAGGCCGGTGCTCTATCCAGCTGAGCTATAGGCGCAAGCCGCACAGTTTACCCCGAACTGATGGCGAGGGGGAATCGGGAATTGGGGTGGCCGACGGGTCTCGAACCCGCTACCTCCGGAGTCACAATCCGGTGCTCTACCTGGTGAGCTACGGCCACCATAGACAGGGTTGACACCGAACGACCGACTCTTCTTAGCTGAAAAGTGGTCGGGGTAGAGAGATTCGAACTCCCGACATCCTGCTCCCAAAGCAGGCGCGCTACCAGACTGCGCTATACCCCGATAAACCTGAGTGTCGAAAAAGTAACCCGTGTTCAGGAGGGCGCATCATACTCACGCACCCGGGCAAAATCAACGCTCGTGACTACAGTATAGCGCATTTGTGATCATTCGATCTCGACAGTAACTTCAGCCGCCTCGTCGCCACAAAGTGCCATCCGCCGTGT
>Ga0209924_1000523_pt1 | contig 16791 bp, 6 predicted proteins | sample SalPonR1_C_D1_MG_FD_185700 | JGI IMG/M metagenome (GOLD analysis project Ga0209924, IMG submission 185700) | Salt pond soil microbial communities from South San Francisco under conditions of wetland restoration - Salt Pond MetaG R1_C_D1_MG... ...
AAATATCGGGGCAAGAATGGGCGGGAGGCTATAACATATGTATCAAAACGTATCAATTATGTAACATCCAAAACTGAGAATCAGTTATTTACATCTTATTCCTGATTTTACTGTTCGAGCATGGCTTTTAGCTGGTCTAATTGGTGTTGAAAATTTTGCATTTGTCTATTTGGTGCAGAATTTCCTCTTGTTGATCGCGTATCTGGTCCTCTTATTGACACTAGTATAAAAGAAAGCGCTGAAGCATATGCCATCCATTCCCCCCTTAACCACCTGTAATAGAGCATTGTGTATTTAAAGCAATTCCCATCTTCTATATCCTTTTTAGCAATTACCATTAGGTTTTCAGGTAGCTTTTAATAGCATGGTTTGTATCGACTTGATTGTAGCACTTTGGTTTTAGTTCGTTTTTATGAAAGAAATGCTCTTTCCTTTCAAATCGTGAGCACCATGTATTGGCTGCAATTTGAGATAGTAGATACCTGCGGGGTATGAACTCATATCAATATGTGATATATTTTCACCGGTCTTCAATAACTGCCCGAATTGATTCATGAGCTTTATCTTATATTGGATTCTGTTTTTAGCATTGATGTATAGTAAGTTGCGCACTGGGTTTGGAGAAACAGAAATAATAAGTGATGATTCATTCTGAATAGAGCTTGTACAATCTTTTTCATCTCCCGCGAAGACCCATGCATTATTGTCAATTAAATTTTTCCTATCCGCTTCACTATTACAATAAAACAATCCATTTGCTCCCAGGGTGATATTCTCTGGTGTGTTTGTATTGTTACTCCATCCCCTCAACGTTGCATCGTAATTCTGAATATCTAATCCACAGTTATCCAGCATTCTTTCTGCTCTGGTCAATGAGTTTAGATTCCATTGAGAGAGCGACACATTAAAGTTAGTTGCTTCACGAAACATGTTTTCCATATTCTGAACACTAGACACATCCCAGTTGGATACACCCCCCGTGAGTGACTCGCAATTTCTAAACATATCTTCCATATTAATTACCTTTGAAACATCCCAATCATTTAGGTCCGCATCCAAAGAAGTACAATTAAAAAACATCCTATACATGGAACTTACCTGAGATAGATCAGGAGTGTCTGTAGCGTTATAAATCAGATTACTACATCCTTCAAATGCCTCACTAAAAGATGACCATTCAATATCTCCCCATTGGTCGATTGATATCAGTTTTAGATTGTCATCATATTGAGGAATAAATTGTATTCTAGGGAAGGTGCCTCTAATGCGAATCGTATATATACCAGGGCTTCCGAAATCATGGGTTATACCTCCCGTAACTCTGAGGGTGTCATACTGTCCGTCATTGTCCCAGTCAATATCGAAATTGTATCCGCCCGGAGCTGTTGGAATTTCAATTGAAGAGTTATTTGTCTCATCTGCGATCTCCGTGTTCCAGGTGGTGATGAATGAAGACTCCGGCCCACAATATGGTGCATCACCGCTTATTTCCCATCCATTATCCAAAAGGTTGCTTCTCGCATTCTTGCCATTGCAATAGAGCAGTCCAAAAGCATCTCCGAGTTGTAAATTAGACAAGCCTTGATTGTTCCAAGCTATAAGCGTATTATCATAATTGTTTACTGATAAGCCCGTATTGTTTATAAAGTCTACCATATCAATAATATTGGTCAGCTCCCAATCGCCAAGATTTTGATCGAAATGTATACAATTAGCCAACATATCCCGCATATACTGAACCTTAGAAACATCCCAAGAGCTTATGTCACTATTGAATTCGGGGCAGTTGAAAAACATTGCTCTCATATTCGTAACACCGGAAACATCCCAATTACTCAGATCACCATTGAAATTATCACATTCATAAAACATATTCTTCATGTTCTGAACACTAGATACATTCCAGTTCGCTACCCTCCCTGAGAATGACTCGCAATTTCTAAACATATCCTCCATATTAACTACCTTTGAAACATCCCAACCATTTAGATTAGCATCAAAAGCAGTACAGTTAAAAAACATCCTATACATGGAACTTACCTGAGATAGATCAGGGGTATCTGTCGCGTTATAAATCAGATTCCTGCACCCCTCGAATGCCTCGCTGAATGATGACCATTCAATATCTCCCCATTGGTCGATTGATATTAGCTTTAAATTATCATCATACTGAGGATTAAATCTTATTCTGGGAAAAGTACCTCTTAAGCGAATCGTATATATACCAGGACTTCCAAAATCATGGGTTATACTTCCTGTAACTCCGAGGGTATCATACATACCGTCATTATCCCAGTCAATATCGTAATTGTATCCGCCCGGAGCTGTTGGAATTTCGATTGAAGAATTATTCGTCTCGTCAGGGATTTCCGTGTTCCATGTGGTGATGAAGGGGTTACTGCTCGAAGAGCAATTTTTGGTATCTCCTGTAATCGTCCAGTTTTTATTATTTATAAGGTTATTTCTATCATCCTCACTCATACAGTAACTTAAATTAACCGCTCCTAGCGAAATACTGTCTGGAGTATTCGGATTTTGACTCCATCCGGTGAGTGTGGCATCGTAGTTCGTTGAGGAAAGACCCGAATTGTTCATCATTGCAGTCATATCAGTCACTTTTGAAATATTCCAACTCCCCAGATCCTGATTAAAAGAAGCAGCATTTCGAAATGCACTTAACATATTTTCCACCTTTGAAACATTCCAATTACTGATATCCTGATTAAAAGATGAAGCATCATAAAACATCCTTCTAATAATAGTTACACTGGACATATTCCAACCACTTATATCCTGATTGAAAGATGAAGCACGAGCGAACATGCTAGCCATATCTGTTACTTTGGACACATCCCAGCTGCTGATATCCTGATTGAAACTTGTAGCACCAGCAAACATAAATCTCATATTTACTACACTGGAGATATCCCAGATATCAATATCCGTATTGAAAGAGGATGCATTCTCAAACATGCCACTCAAATCTATTACATTGGAAACATCCCAACTGCTGACATCCTGATTGAAGCTTGTAGCACCAGCAAACATATAGCTCAAACTTCCTGCACTTGATATATCCCACCTACTAATATCCTGATTGAAAGATGATGCATTGGAGAACATAACTGCCATATATATTACATTAGATACATCCCAATCACCAATATCTTGATTAAATGAAGTTGCACCTTCAAACATCCTGCCCATATTTGTTATGTTACTTACATCCCAATCACCAATATCTTGATTAAATGAAGTTGCTCCGTTGAACATCTGAAGACAATTTGTCAAATTACTTACATCCCAATTACTAATATTTCCATTGAATAAAACAGCTTCGCTGAACATCCGAACACAATTTGTAACCAAACTTAGGTTAGGAGTATCCGTTGCGTCAGAGGTAAGATTGATACATCCGGAAAATGCATTAAACATTGATTCCCATTGGATATCCCCCCACTGATCAATAGAAATTATTTTATCTTTATCACCGGAATTATTAAAATAGATGGCAGGGAAGTTACCACGAATTGCAACTGAATATGTACCCGCTGCCTCATAATCATGAGTGATATCACCCGTAACTCCCAGGTCATCATATGTCCCGTCATTATTCCAATCTACATCATAACTATAAGAGTAGCCCGGGTCTGTGGGAATGGTGATTGAGGTATTATTCGAGCTGCCAGGATTGTCGGTTTTCCAGGTTGTGATGAAAGGGGCGTTCTGGGCATCGATTTTAGTTCCACTCCATAGCAAGATACTAGCTATGAGAATAAGTGAACTGAATTGAAGATGAAATAGGTTTAAAAAGGAGTGATTTATATATTTCACGATTTACAGTTTTTTATGATTACATTATAGTTCTTGCTGGTAGCACCATAGGGGGTAGAAACACCGACCTTAGGGACTGATAGCATTCACTTGTTTTTATTGTTTTCTTAGCGCTTAGTATGCAAGCTGTTAATCTGAATCAAAAAGTTCGTTTTCATGGAGCTTCGGCTACAAGTTCTTAAGTATCTATAAGAGAGCGATAGCCCTGACTACCGCTCAATTTATACATTCATGTATTATTCTTTCTGTCTCAGTTCAGCTACTTCATAATGCAACTTCTCATTAGTACTAAGCTTCTCGTTAAGGACTTCTAAAAGTCCTGAAGTCCTGACTTGCGATTCTTTAAGCTTCGCAAGCTCTTTTTGCATTTCACTATTTTTCGCATCCACATTATCTACCTGTGCTTGAAGTTCACTATTTTGTGCCTTCAACTCCTCATTTTCTTTCACTAATGCCTGGATGGCGATCATCATCACCCCGTCGATATCAGCTGTAGCAATCGTGGTATCATTTCCGATCGTGCCTATGGCATCCTCACCAAAGAGTGCATGGAATTCTTGTGCCATAGGTCCGTAATGACGATGTTTTTCAGGATTCTGCCTTTTATAGTTCCAGCTGCCGAGTTCCATCCCAGAGATTTTATTCAAAAAATCTTTTCCATCAGCAGGGAGGAAATTTTCTTTTTTGGTGCTGTCGGATATGGAGCTCCATGAATTGTCTCCATTTGACATTAGAGCTCCAATGAGACTAGTTGCATCTGTATATAAGAAATATCCATTATCAAAGCGAGCATAAAATCTATTGTTTGAACCTCTACTATCTATTTGACTTGCAAGCCTGCTAGCATCGGCTAAATACATACTTCCATCACCTGTTACAGAAATAAATTGTCCAATTGCCGTGGAATAATCGCCCGCGGCTTCCGAATTAGAGCCCCTTGCCGTGGATGCAAATCCCGAGGCTATGGTGTTACTTCCCATGGCAGTGGACTGACTTCCAGAGGCTTCTGTATCTCTGCCCATTGCCGTGGATGCAAATCCCGAGGCTTCTGTAATTGAGCCCATTGCCGTGGAATGATTTCCCGAGGCTACTGTAAATGAGCCCATTGCCGTCGAACGATCGCCCAAGGATTCTGTATTAAAGCCCATTGCCGTGGAGGAACTTCCCGAGGCTATTGTACCGTCGCCCATTGCCGTGGAGTGATTTCCCGAGGCTTCTGTATCCTCGCCCATTGCCGTGGACCATCCTCCTGATGCTTCTGTATGGTCGCCCATTGCCGTGGATATGCTTCCCGAGGCTATTGTACCGTCGCCCATTGCCGTGGACCGATCTCCCGAGGCTTTCGTACTTGAGCCCATTGCCGTGGAATAAGTGTTAGAGGCTTCCGTACTATTGCCAGTGGCAAAACTGGAGATCCCTATATTATTCGCATTCCAGGAGCTATTGTTTATTGATCCGGCTCGAAAGGCACCGTCTTTCGAAGGCAAAAACATCATTTTATATTCACTGCCCGCATTGTGATCAATTTGACTGGTATTTATTAGTAGGTCTTTGCCATAATCATTGCTGTCGTAGTATTTAATCAGGCTCCCCGATGCTTCAAAAAAGCCCACACCATTTTGCCCCGGAGGTCCTTCCGGACCTTCGGGACCCTGTGGACCTTCAGGACCTTGAGGGCCTTCCGGACCTTGAGGACCTTCATCACCCTGTGGTCCTTGAGGTCCCTCAGGACCTGTCATCCCTATCGGTCCTTGAGGACCTTCATCACCCTGTGGTCCTTGAGGTCCCTCCGGACCTGTCATCCCTATCGGCCCTTGAGGACCTTCATCGCCCTGTGGTCCTTGAGGTCCCTCCGGACCTGTCATCCCTATCGGCCCTTGAGGACCTTCATCGCCCTGTGGTCCTTGAGGTCCCTCCGGACCTGTCATCCCTATCGGGCCTTGAGGGCCTTCATCGCCCTGTGGTCCTTGTGGTCCCTCGGGGCCTGTCATCCCTATCGGCCCTTGGGGGCCTTGCGGGCCTTGGATATTGCCTACATTTTCCCAGTCATTTCCGGTCCATACCCACAGTTCTCCCTCGATCAGCCAAGCATCGCCACTATCTCCATCATTGGGTAAGTCAGCCGGGCTATCCAGGGAACCCAAAATATTTACACTTTTACCATCTTCTCCTTTTGGTCCTTGTGGGCCTTGTGGGCCTTGGGGACCTTGAGGACCCGGTTCGCCCCCGCTGGCTGCGTATAAGGCATAGGGTACGCTCAACAACTCCGACGTACCCGTCAAGGTGTAGTTCTCACCGCCTGTCGGGTCAACTTCGGTTTCCACAAAATAAGGCCCATCCGCCCAGTCTATTTCAGTAAAGTCTCCGAATATCACATTTCCCTCTCCAATGATGAAGGTAACCAGACCATTATCATTCGTGCTGACTTTTTGTGATTCTACATACACGGCGCTACCAAAGGCCGATTCCTCCAGGATTTGAATCTGGATGCCAATCGGGGTATTCCGCATGAGATTATCCTCAGCATCTCGAATGACGGCCTGATAGCTCATCTTTTGTGGTGCCTGCCCGAGAGCTACACCTATAAATAATAAAGAGAAAATTAGAAAAAATACGTTCGAAAGTAACTTTTGCGTTTTCATCGCTTGCAATTTTTTGATTTGATCATGCTTCAAATATCGGGGCAAGAATGGGCGGGAGGCTATAACATATGTATCAAAACGTATCAATTATGTAACATCCAAAACTGAGAATCAGTTATTTACATCTTATTCCTGATTTTTCTGTTCGAGCATGGCTTTTAGCTGGTCTAATTGATTTTGCATGTTCTCCAATTGTCTTTTTTGATTAGAATTTTCTTCTTCCTGTTGCTGCAGGCGTTGTTTTTGCCGTAGCATTTCTTGTTCTTGCCTATTGATCATCTGCTGTTGTTCTTGAATCGCCTGTATAGCGATCACACTTAGGCCACTGTAGTTCACGCCCAGTTTACTGTCCTCGCCTTCGCTATGCACGAACTGAGGAAACAGTGGCTCCAACTCCTGTGCAATAACGCCGGTCGTCATGCGCTTGGAGGGATCACGTTTGTAATTATAATTGACGACATTGATTTGGTTGACTTTTTCAAGTAAACCCTCCTGCACCGGCGTTATGTTTTCTTTTAAAGTTCGATCTGAGGTTTCAATATACGCACCAGTAGTTGCTTCGATATAAGCTACATTATCATTATTCGCGCTAAATCGTAACCAAGAGTTAGACATATGTATATTCCAATAATTTCCAGTTCCGGTATTGACGACAGCGATTCCATCTCCATCAGGCGTTGAATTCGTTGACACCGCTACCGCCAGGCGATGTTCCGGCTCGGGCATATTGAGACCGAGATTGCCATTTTTGAGTAAGGTCAAGGCGTCGTTGCGGTTGGAGCTACTTGAGCCGTTTCCGATGATAAGTAATCGGTCGTCTAGGTTCCAACCTTCTGTGGAGGAGGGGCTGTAATCTGTATTATACCGACCTAGGGCGACTTCATACCCACTCTTAGCAAGTGTGCCTATACCCATCGCTACTGAACCAGTTCCTGATGCTATGGTGGCTTCTCCCCAAGCAGTAGAAGAGAATCCTGAGGCTACGGTGTTGAGCCCCCAAGCGGTAGACCCAGACCCTGATGCTTCAGTAATAGCTCCCCAAGCGGTGGATGCAGATCCTGAGGCTTCGGTAATAGTCCCCCAGGCGGTAGAACGAAATCCTGAGGCTTCAGTGTCCTGCCCCCAGGCATTGGAAGCAGATCCAATATTATCCGTATCCCATTCATTACCACTTACAGTGCCAGCTCGAAAAGCAGACTTATCCGGATACCACATCATGCGCGTTCCATTTCCTTCCACAGGGGCAGGTCCGGGATTCTGCGTTTTATATTCGCCTTCAAAAACAACATTTCCGCCGGCCACCTCCAATCCATGCGTATGCAACAAGGCAAGTGGATTGTCAATTCCAATTCCAATTCTCTGGCTATCGTGATATAAATTACTGTTGTCTACCACCCATTGGGTTCCATCCCAGAAGGTGGTGTTTCCTAACTTCGATCCCTCAGGCAAACCCGGTTCGCCACCACTCGCCGCATACAAAGCATAGGGAACACTCAGCAACTCTGAAGTTCCCACCAAAGTGTAATTCTCTCCGCCATTCGGATCAATTTCTGATTTAATAAAATGAGGTTTCTGACCCCATTCAATATTGGACAAATCACCCTGTACGACATCTCCATCCCCTATTATGATACTCACCAGGCCGTTGGCGTTGGTGGTGACTACTTGTGTCTCCACATAAACCGCACTCCCGAACTCCGAATCTTCCAGAATCAGAATTCGCATCCCTATGGATTCATTCCGAATCAGCTCATCGTCGGCATTTCGAATGATCGCCTGATAGCTCATCTTTTGCGGGGCTTGCCCGAGCGCTGCATCTACAAAAAGTAAAGTGAAGAATAAAAAAGGTAGATTTGAAAATAAGAGTTGCAGTTTCATCGCTTGCAATTTTCTTGATGTAATAATGCTTCAAATATCGGGGCAAGTGTAGGCGGGGGGCTATAACATATGTATCAAAAGATATCAAGTATGTAACAAGTAAGAAGTTGCGATCCCAAAAGGCTATTCCAAAAAAATTGGGTATATGAACACCTTAATACAACTTTTAAAGAAAAGGAAGAAAAGCGGTCGGAGACCGCAAGCGTGAGGGATATGGAGGGCGCGACCGTCAGGGAGGGGTCCCGAGGGACGCCTGGGCGTCCTCGAGGACGGAACCCCTTAATAGCCCGACCCCAGCACCCTTTTGAAAGGAGAGGATTTGGATCCAGATGGGTAGCTTACTAAAAAATCTGCAGGCGGCCCTTAGGCCAAAAAAGTGCTGGGGGCACGCCCAAAAAAATTCTCTGTACATATACCAATCAACTAGAAATATGCTCTCCTAATAAATTAAGAAATCACTGCGAATCAGCTTCAATATGTATCACTCCATGATTTGCTCAAGTTTTAAATAAAAACTTTTCGACTTGCATCAATTCTTTTATTAACTTAAAGGAACAAAGTAACTCGAGGTATACACTTAATCATGAGTATATAGAAGAAAAATATTCGGGGTTAACCGCTAAAAACGTATCTTCTAAGAGTGCTCGTGACGAGACAAAAAAATGAACATGTTCTGCCTACCGGGAAATATCAAAAATTATACTTTCGGTCTTGCTATTATGGCCTTCAGCTTTGCTGCTGCCCGCAGTCTGGCTCAGCAGGATGTGTCCTTTGGGCAGCTGTCAGTCAATGATGGGCTATCTCAAAACTCGGCTATTTCCATCGCACAAGATGGAGATGGCTTTTTGTGGATAGCAACGCAAGACGGCCTCAATCGCTATGACGGAAAAGAGTTTACTATTTACAATAAAAATTTTATCGACATAACTCAGGAGCACAAGATGCGTCTGGGAAAGGTTTTGGCACGTGAGAATGACGAAATTTGGATACTTCCTATCAGCGAAATGCCCGAGCGCCTTCACCCTCCTTCAGATACTTTTGAGGTTTTTAGGAATGTCACCCAAGCAAATTGCCTATATGAGGATAGCAGGGGGGTATTATGGCTTGGAACTCTGGATGGCAAAGTCTACTCTTTTTCTGACTCGTTGGGGCGGTTTGAGCTTCACCAGCAATTTCGTAACGAGCCGGTGGCCTCTATTACAGAGATTGCATTAGGTAAGTTACTTATCATTCAAAATCAAGCTGTTTTCTTAAATAATATAGAGACAGGCACTTATGAAAAATATTCGTTTCCAGAAAAGGACATCTATTTTTCAAATGCATTACCTATAGATTCTCTAGGGGTCTGGGTGGGGACGCTGAATCGAGGACTTTATTTTATCCCAGGGGGTGAAAAAAAAGCTACTCGATGGAACACAGGGGAGGAATCGTGGGATCGCATTTTGAGCCAAATAACCATTCTGGATATGGAAAAAAGCGCTTCCGGTGAGGTTTGGCTGGCAAGCTATGGTAATGGTGGCTTTATAATCCATCCTAAGACTAAGGAAATAAAAAACTATTCTTTTAATAAACAAAACCCAAGGTCGCTTCACTATAATGATGTCCTATGCCTCTTTGAGGATGCCGCGGGCGTGATGTGGTTAGGCACCGATGGAAGTGGGTTGAGTTTTTATGATAAATATCTGGACAAGTTTAATTTTTTTCACAATCAGCAAGTTCCTGAAAATATCAATATCGATGTAGTACGATCAATTTTAGTCGACCATAATGATCACCTTTGGGTTGGGACTTCCGGAAAGGGCCTTTCGGAATACAACCCGGATACTGACAGCTGGGCGACCCATAAACCAGGATCCTCTCTGGCCTTGAAAAGCCCTCGCATTATGAGTCTTCACGAAGATGAAGAAGGTCGTCTATGGATTGGATATCAGGAAGGGGGGCTTGGAATATTGGATTTAGATACCAGACAACTCAGGCATTTTAATGAGGAAAGTACTCCGGCTCTTTCTGCCCATACGATATCGCGCATATTCACAGATCGAGAGAAACGCCATTGGCTAGCCACTCGGAATGAAGGATTGATACAATTTGATTTGGAAGAAGGCGAACTAAAAAAGTATATACACGACCCTACCAATCCCAAAAGCATTCCTTCTAATAATATTCGCACGCTGGTTGAAGGTAATAGAGGTATTCTATGGGTCGGGACAGAGCACAGTGGTATTGCGCGATTTCATGTAGACAAGGGGACCTTTTACAGATATAAAGAAAAGGATGGACTTATTCCTTCTGATCATATCAAATCGCTTTATTGGGAGGATCAAACATTATGGATTGGCACAAACGGCGATGGTTTGGGGCGACTTGATTTAAATAGAATGACTCCTACGGCCCTGACCACAAAAAATGGATTAGTCAATGATGTCATCTATGGCATATTGCCGGATAGTCTGGGGCATTTATGGCTAAGCTCCAATCAGGGAATTTCGAAACTTAAAGTATCTGATACAGATAGCCTCCGCTTTTCTATTACCAATTTTAGCAACTACGCCGGCACGTCTAGTGAATTTAATACAGGAGCTTATTTTAAAGATAAAAACGGAACCCTTTATTTCGGAAGTCTGGAGGGCGTATACTGGTTCCGGGGGAAGGACATTCAACTCAATCCCAATCCTCCACCGACGGCATTGGTAGAGCTTCGGGTATTCAATAAAGCTATTAATCTCAAAGATAACTTGAGGCTAGGACACAAACAAAATACATTGACTTTCGAGTTAGCCAGTCTGGGCTTTTCTGCACCACAAAAAAATGAATATAAACATAAATTAGAACCTTTGGACGAGGAATGGATTTATGCCGGCAATAACCCCAGAGCTCGGTATACCAATTTAGCGCCCGGCTCCTATACTTTTTCTGCCGTTTCTAGCAATTACGATGGTGTATGGTCAGAAGAACCTGTTGTTTTTACGTTTACCATTGCCCCAGCCTGGTATCAGACTAGTTACGCTTATTTATTTTTTTTAGTGCTTGCTGTAGGAATTGGCTTGAGCGTATATCGCTTTTTGAAATGGCGGTGGTTTCTGCGCGTCAAACTGAGGCTCAAGGAAAGGGAAGCTGACCGACTAAAAGAGGTCAATACCTTTAAAAGCAAAGTCTTTACGGGAATCTCGCATGAGTTCAGAACACCCCTTACGCTGATTAGCGGCCCGGCAGATCGACTATTGGAAAATAGTAACAACCCCGTAATAAAGAGTCAGCTCAACCGAATTAAAAGGAATACGAATCGTTTACTGGATTTAGTGGATCAACTTCTAGAGGTCTCTAAAATACAATCCGGTCGTCAGGTACTTTCTGTTCAGAAAGGGAATTTAGGTTTACTTCTACGCATCACGGTTGCTCAATACTTCCATATGGCTCAGGAAAAAAATATCCGGATAGCCACTGAAATTCCTGTCATGACTGAAGTATGGTTTGACTCCCAAAAACTCAGCCAGATCATAAGCAACCTGTTACAAAATGCTATTAAATATGGGGAAGAGGGGTCTACTATCTTTTTTAAGAGTAGACTATCTGAGGGGCAATGTCACATTCGCATTGAAAATGAGAGTAAACTGGATTATGATCACAATGAAACGGACAGATTATTAGAAGCTTTTCATCAAAAGGACCAAAATTATTCAGGTTTTGGTATAGGTATGTCTTTGGTTAAGGACTATGTGGAACTCTGCAAGGGTGAAATGGAGATCAATTATTCCCAGAAAGCTCGGTTTACTGTTTATTTACATCTTCCTGTACACCAGTATGATTTTCATCCCAATGAAATTCAAAAAGAGCTAAAGGTTTCAGAAATAAATCTACCAAAAACCCATCATCAAAACTCCTCTAAAAGCGAACTTCCTAAAATACTCATAATAGATGATAATAAAGATATCAGGTCTTTTTTATCTGAGGAGTTGGAGAATAATTTTGAAATAATTTTTGCAACAAACGGAAAAGAAGGTTTGTTTGAAGCACGCCAAATTATTCCAGATTTAATCGTATCCGACATTGTAATGCCTGGAATCGATGGTATTAAATTGTGTCAGACACTAAAATCGGAAGATGCCACCTCACACATCCCCATATTGTTAATATCAGGAAAATCCGACGAGGAGTTTCAAATGAAAGCAATCGCTGCAGGTGCTGACGACTTCTTCCAAAAGCCCATTTCACCTGCCTCATTGATCCTACGTATTCAAAAACTAATTGAACTGCGAGTTCAACTTCGTTTACGTTATACACAAGGAGAAAAGATATCCCCAAAAGATCTAAGTTTAAATGACTCTGATGAATCTTTTTTAGAAAAAGTACAAGAAATTTTGAGAGAAAAGTTAGTCCGGGATGATTTCACTACAAAAAAATTCTGTAAAGCGCTCGGAATGAGCCGGATGCAACTCCATCGCAAACTCAAAGCCCTTACCGGATTATCTACTTCTGCCTTTATCCGTGACCAGCGCCTACAGCTAGCTGTAAAGCAACTTGAACAGGATGAGGTATCCGTCTCAGAAGTAGCCTATGCCGTTGGCTTTAGTTCGCCATCCTATTTTAATAAGTGTTTCAAAGAAACGTACGATATGACACCCAGAGAGTATCAAAAACAAAAAATAGATCGAATAGATAAATGAGTATGCTATACCAGCCTATTAACCAAAAAAAAGCACCTGCTATGGGAAAAATAGCAGGTGCAAATAAATGAATAAACGGTAATTAATAAGTTGAATAATAATTTTAAAAAGAGATTAATTTATTTCTACTTCAAATATAAACTGCGAATACCCCTTGATTTTTGCAAATATTGCTTCTAATACATATGTATTTCTCTAATATCCATAATTTTTATCTGGGCGCTCCGCCTCGGTGGAGAGGCGGCGGGCTGTGCGTGGGTTCCGTCCTTGAGGACGCCTGCGGCGTCCCTCGGGACCCGCCCTCACCGGGCGGCCACTACCATCCCTAGCGCGGGAGGAATAGGGGCTTGTTCACAACTGTAGCCCAAAAGTGGGTTTAATCGAGTTTTGACTCGTGATTAGCAAATAAATTACATGTTAAATGACCTATGAATCAAAGACTTCTAAGAAAGTATCGTACTTTTGTGTTTTATTCTTGAATTAAAGTGCTGCGGCTATGAAATATTTTTTATTGTTGAGCTTATTCCTTTTAAGTGAAGTGAATGTATTCTCTCAAGAAGCGGTAAAGTATCCGATTTTGGAGCATTTTACCAATACCCGATGTCCAATATGTGGAGCTAGAAATCCTGATTTTCACGAGGCTCGAAAATCCTACGGAGAGGATTTACTACACATCAGCTATCATCCGTCAGCTCCCTACCCTGATTGTGTACTTCACCAACACAACCCCGAAGGCAACAGCGTTCGATTCGATTACTACCGTCCACCAGGAACGCCGACTGTATATCTGGATGGAAAAATCCAGTCCGGGAGCAATATGCTAAACCCCTCAGATGTAGATGCAGCTTTACAGACCAAGTCGTTTATTGAGCTTGACGTTAGTCGAAGTATTAATAACAATACGCTCAGAACAGAGGTTTTTATTACGACGCGAGGTGAGATTCCAGCTGGCAGCTCTTATCGACTCTACGTCGTCGCTGTCGAACGCGAATTGATCTACGACGCTCCCAATGGTGAATCGACGCATTACAATGTATTTCGAGCTTTTCTTTCAAGACGGGATGGAGTGCCGATCACTCCCGCTGAGAATGGAAGTAGCTTAAGTTGGGTGGGGGTTGTAGACATTCATCCCGATTGGGTGGAAGAAGAAATGGTTGTGATTGCATTCGTTGAAAACACCGCCGAAGAGACCATAGAAAATGCAGGAAGTAGCCTACAGAGCACGACTTCGACCACAGAGCGGCCTATCGCTGGAGGTTTCTCTCTCTTTCCTAATCCTACTCCCCAACAAGTACAAATTTCCGGAGACGCTGTTGCACGCTGGGAGCTCTACTCCATTACCGGAGCCCGACTATCAGAGGGTGGGCCCTTGCAAAATCAGTCTATTTCACTTGCAGGTCATCCCGCAGGTCCTTATGTTTTGCGTCTGAAAAATAAAAAGGGGAAGTGGCAGACCTTCAAGGTGATAAAGGAATAACTTTCACACTAGAAAGTAGTTTGGGGGTTCAATAATGCTTAATCTCCGCAGAAACTCCAGCTTAGAAAGGGTAAGCCATATTGGTATTACCAGCTCACATTTACGCCTCCAATCAGCTGTCGAAAGCCCCCGGGAAAAACACCTGAGGTAAAGCGATTGAGCCTGGAGGCTCGAAAAACATTGTTGCCCAAGTTCTTTGCATTCAGGAAAACCTGAACCTCCTGACCTTTCTTTAGTTTCCAGGTATAGTTTACAAAGGCATCAAAGGTCGTAAATGCGTCTAATCGACCAATCGCTCCATCTGAAGACTCGGCATTAAAATTAGAAAAAGAGGTGTACTGTTCGCCGACCCGGTGACCCAATACACCAACAGAAAGCGATTTGTAATCATAGTTCAAGGCGATCGTCAGATTTATTTGGGGAGTGTATGGCAGTTCGTATTCGTCCAGCCCTCCCGAATCAAAATTAAACTCCACCTTTTCAATATCAGAAAATCGATCGGTAGGGAATTCGGGCTGAAACCATAGCTCTGAAACTCCGGCATCGTTTCTCACATACACATTATAGCCGCTAGGGTTAGCACTATATTTATCAGAAAATTCCTGTATCGTTGCCGGATTGTGAATGACCTGAGAAAAAAGATCTCTATCCACCAGCTTGCCGCCCATCACCTGAGACTGCATAAATGTTCCATTGAATTCCAGGTTGAGGTAGTGGTTTCTACTTTTTAGGATGGGAGCGGAGAGGGCGACCTCCAGTCCTCGCGTGCGAATTGTACCCAGTTCTTCAAACACCTCATTGCGTCCCGCAGCAAAAAAGTTCTCAATTTCAGTTTGAAAACCTGTCAATTGCCCATTGAGCAGATTGGGGATCAGTTCTCCTTTCCAACCCAGTTCCGCATTGAGGCTGAGCTCTGGTTCAATATTGATTTCTTCGCCTGCCAGTGGGTTGACCACGACCCCATTGCGTTCGACCAAAAAGCCAAAAACCTTTGATGGTGCAATAAAGCCACGATAGAGACTCCCGTAGACTTCTCCAACACCTAAATCATAAGACAAGCTCAAACCTGGCTGGCTAACCCAATAGGTGTTTTCTTGTTTATTTCCCCCCTCTTGTGTCAAGTCGGGATTCTGTGCGGCTGCTTTCCGATCCTGACGAAACATCTGGACGTGTTCTAACCGAAAAATAGGTGTGGCAGTTAGCCGACCCCACTGAAAAGCCATCCGCAAATAGACATTGGACGCCCAGACTTCGTAGTAAATATCACGCTCTACCTCGCCACTCCTAGCCCACCGCGAACTGTCGGCTCTGAGAAAAATATCAGAAAAAGTTTCAAAATGGGTATTCAAGCCCACCTCAATATTATGGGTATTCTCACCAACTGCCCAATCAAAATCAATGGTTTCCTTTAGACCTATAATATTGAAGAGCCATCGGCTATCTGTTGTGCTTTCTCTGCCATCCACGACGCGACCCACTCGCACATAGTCATGAAGCCCCGAAGGTTTATTGCGCAGATAACTGTACCGTTCCTCAAAAATATCTTCGCCCAGATAGGACTCCACTTGATCTGCCTGAACCAGATCCGTAACTTGTCGCCACCAATCGCGTTCAAAGGTCGAGCTATATAATTTGCTTTTGATATTCAAGCCGCTTGGAGCTGCGTACTTGTGTATGGCATCCAATCCCAGACGGCGCATTGTGAACTGGTCAGCATCAAACGGGTTCTGAAGCGGGTCTAATCGGTATGTGAAGGGCGTGATTGAGGTTAGGGATGCCTGATTATCCTCAATTTGCCCTGACACCTTAAAGTATAAAGATTGCGTTTCGTTTAACTCAGCAAATATCTTCGCATTTAAATTCATCATTTCCACAGCTGAATTCTGACGAAAGCCATCGAATCGTTTGTATACACCTTCTACGAGAACCCCCACCTTATTCCAGGTACCGCCGTAGGATAGAAGTCCTGTCATATAATTGCGCTGACCCCCAACCACCCTAAGCCGGGCCTGAGGGGATTGAGGAGGCTTGGCCGTTATGAAATTTACGGCTCCAAACATGTTATTGGGGCCATATCGAAGCATATCGGCGCCTTTATATACCTCAACCGATGCTACACGGTCACTAACGGGGTTATAATATGCGCCGGGCGCGACATAGGGTGCCGGTGAGGCGGGACTTCCATCTTCTAAGAGCAATATCTTTTTCGAACGCCGTCCCCAACTGCCTCGAATGCTAATATTGGGCCGATTCCCCAAGCCCATATCACCGACCATATTTACGCCGGGAATCGTTC
>Ga0209924_1000524_pt1 | contig 16780 bp, 13 predicted proteins | sample SalPonR1_C_D1_MG_FD_185700 | JGI IMG/M metagenome (GOLD analysis project Ga0209924, IMG submission 185700) | Salt pond soil microbial communities from South San Francisco under conditions of wetland restoration - Salt Pond MetaG R1_C_D1_MG... ...
TTGTAGGAGAGTTCAGCGATCTCTTTAGAGGGAAACTGCGCCATCAGCACAGAAATTTCCAGAACAACGGTCCATAAGCGTGATGCGTGATTAATCGATTCCACATCAAATTCCGTGCAGTCCTCATCCTTGAAGTATTTCATCAGGTTGAGCGACGCAAGGTTGCACGCGGTGTTGTCGAGGAACATGTACTCGGAGCACGGGTTACTCGCTTTAATAGGCCCGTCTTCGGGGCAGGTGTGCCACTCGTTGATGGTGTCATGATACTGTGTTCCGGGATCGGCACAGCTCCACGCTGCATAACCGATATCTTCCCAGAGATCACGGGCATTAAGTGTCTTCATTGGCTCAGGTTCTCTACCCTCTGCCTTAGCATTTCGCTTCTCAATTCGTCCATACAGATTCCACTCATCACCATCTTTTACAGCTTTCATGAAGCTGTTGGGCACACGGACAGAGTTATTGGAATTCTGGCCGCTGACCGTCAGGTAGGCTTCTGAATTCCAGTCGGTATCGTAGGTATCAAATTCGATATCGGTAAAGCCCTGTGCTGCGAGCTGAATAACCCGCTCAATATAATTGAGGGGCACCTGGCTGCGCTTGGCTTCTTTGATGGCCGTTCCCAGCTCTTTGTTTTTGAGCGGGTTGCGGCTCATGGCGCCATTCATCTTCCGCCCATCTACCTCAACCGGTGTATTACAAAGCTTTATAATCTTCTTGAGATGCTTCTCGGTCATTTTTGAACCGGATACAATTGCCGCTACCTTCTGCTCTTCACGGACTTTCCAGTTAATGTACTCTTCAATATCCGGGTGATCGAGATCAAGAGTTACCATTTTGGCTGCACGCCGTGTGGTTCCGCCTGATTTGATGGCGCCGGCAGCACGGTCACCAATCTTAAGGAAACTCATCAGTCCTGACGATTTCCCGCCGCCGCTCAGCTTCTCTCCGGCCCCGCGGATATCGGAGAAATTTGAACCGGTGCCTGATCCGTATTTAAACAGACGCGCTTCCCGAACCCAAAGATCCATGATACCGCCTTCATTTACGAGATCATCGTTGATGCTCTGGATAAAGCATGCGTGCGGCTGTGGATGCGAATACGCATCTTTCGATTTTTTAAGTTTACCGCTCTTTCCATCTACATAGTAATGACCCTGTGCCGGACCGTTGATACCATACGCCCAGTGAAGGCCGGTATTAAACCACTGCGGACTGTTGGGCGCCGCCATCTGCGTTGCCAGCATGTAACATAGCTCATCATAAAATATCCTGGCATCTTCTTCAGAATCAAAATAGTCGTTCTTCCATCCCCAGTATGTCCAGCACCCAGCGAGACGCGAAAAAACCTGGCGGCTGTCAATCTCATGGGTATATCGGTCGTCTTCATCAATCTTCTTGAGTGCTGCTTTGTCTTCTTCAGATCGTTGAAGCCATTCCGGCACGCCTTTCTCTTTCACCTTCTTTAGCTCAACAGGAACACCCGCTTTTCTGAAATATTTCTGGGCTATAATATCTGTCGCAACCTGTGACCAGGACTTGGGAACATTCACATCCTCCATCTGAAAAATGAGTGATCCGTCAGGATTTTTGATCTCAGATTTTCGTGTTTCAAACTTGATGGAGTCGAAGGGAGTGTCCCAGCTTTTTTTGGTGTGGAATCGGCTAAATTTCATATATGCAGGATCGTTTTAAATCTTAATATTCTATCGCTTTAGGTACTGCTTTGATGGGATTGTCAGAAGATGACAAGTTCTTTCTTGTCGGGCTTAACAAGATATTTCTGAAAGGACCAAGCATCAAATTATTTCTGAAATACTTTTCCACAAAACAGGCGGGTTATCCACATTCAAAAAAATAGACATTATCTTAAATCAGCCCCAGACTGCCTCGGCGGTCATATCTGGTAAATCACAATTTTTAAAAAGCCCCCTACAGGCACCCTCAGAGGGTTATCCACATTAAGGCTAACCACAATTAAGTTCTAAAGCCGTAAAACAAAGATTTCAAAGTTATCCACATAATGTGCAAGTTATCCACAATTCATCTTAAGAGCAATTGCAGAGCCTATTTATCATGAAGAACTCTTTAGTTTATCAGCTGGCTTGGTAAGTATCATTTCTTGATTTATGGGGCACTATAATTTTTTAATTTCAATATAATTTAAGAATCATTTTTAGATGATTTTAATAGCCCAGTCACCCTGTAAAAACTCTGCCGAATCCGGGACATCGAATCCGGCAGAGCCCATAGTATCAAATAGATTAGAAGGCTAAAAAGTGACAGAGATTCCTGCCTCAATAGTGGCCCCCATGGTATTGTAGCCATACACTTCTGTGAAGTCACTATTCAGCAGATTTTTTATGTCGGCAAACACACCAATCCGCTGATCAGGAAAAGCATATTCGGTGAAGAGATTTACAAGCAGGTATGGGTCGAGCTCTACATCTTCAGCAGCAAATCCATTTGCCGGGTTAAAGTAGAGATCACTCCGTTCGCCATTATATTCCCCGTTAAGACGAACAGTCAGATTCTCAAGCGCCTGAAAACCGGCTCGAAAGCCAATGCTGTGTGTCGGCCGCCTGATCAGATTATCCTCAGTGATTTCACCCGACTCGCCCTGTACGGTGATTTCACCATCAAGGTAGTTATACCAGCCGCCAATCGTGAGGTTTCCATTTGCAATCCAGTCGGCCGACAATTCGATCCCCCGGTCATTCTGGCGATCGCGGTTAATAAAACCATCTGCTGTGTAGATAATCAAATCGTCAGTCTCGCGGACAAAATATTGAGCACTAAGTTTTAGTGATTGATCTAGGAAATACGTCTCCGCGCCTATATTTGAGTAGATGCTGGTTTGAGGATTTAGATCCGGATTAGCACCAAATGGGCCAAAAAGCTCATCAAGTGTTGGTGCCTTAAAACCAGTTGTAACCGAAGCAAATAGTTTTATCTGTTCGGTAAGACTGTATGACGGAGCAAAGCTATATGTTGAGTTTTGTCCATATTCCGAGTGGCTGTTCAGACGATAGCCCAGCTCAGCACTCAATCCTTTCCAGTTTTCAAGATACAAGGTGGCATACGGACTGTAAATCTGCGCATCTTTTTGCGGAATTGTTACAGTTTGCGAATTCCCCTGCCCGTCAACTGATTGCTCATCACTTGATGGGATGATGAAATCCTGGTAGTTGATCCCACCCAGTAATTTCAGGTGGTTAGAGACGCTGTAATTGCCATACAGGTCCGCGTTATGAAAACGACCCTCAAATTCATTCTCGCCAAACATGCTTACAAATGCGCGGTCGGTTGACGTAAAGCTGTAGTCAGCATTCAGCCTGAAGCTGTCTGAGCCATACTCTACCTGGAGGCCGGGTCTCACCATATTTAGACTAAATTCGTTATCAGCATCAACGAACGCACCGCCATCGTAATCACCGGTGTAGTCAGAATAGCGAAGTGACGGGCTGATGGTGAGGTTAACTGTTGGTGATAAATCCAGGCGTCCGAAAAAGGAATCCATTTCAAACCCATCGCTCCCGAATGAGCCGCTGTCATTTGGATTTTCGGCAGCGCTAAATCCTTCACTCGATTCACGTCCGTAGTTTACCGAGTACTGTACGCCATCCGTAAGCGTGCCATTGAAACCAAGGCTGCCATTAACGGTCTCAAATGACCCATAGGATAGATTACCACTGCCGTTCAGACGGTCTTCACCGCCACTTTTTGTAATGATATTGATGACTCCCGCAATTGCATCGGTGCCGTAAAGGGTAGACTGGCTTCCTTTGATGATTTCGATCCGCTCAATGTTTTCTGTAGATAAAAGCCTAAGGTCGAACAGGCCGCCCGTTCCCGATGGATCACTGATTGCCAGGCCATCAACAAGAATAAGAGTATTTGTTGCTGCAGCGCCCTGCATGTAAAGAATTCGACCGTTTGACGGGGCACCAAACGAATCATTGACGCGAATACCGCTCTGCTGATTTAGAATTTGCGAAAGATCTCGCCCTGCATTTTTCTCGATTTCCGCACGGTCTATTATCTGTACCGGCTTGGTAGTTTCGCGCTGTGACTGTGGCATTTTTGAGGCTGTTATGACCACCCGATCGAGTTCAAGGGAGTCTGAAACAGTCTGTTCTAAGGATTGTGCATTTGTTGAAACTGTAATCATCGCAGCTATAAAAAATGCTCCGATCATCAGTCGTAGATATAATGTGCTCATGGTTAAGTTTTATTTTAGAGATTTAAACCGATGAGCTTTCGTTTATGAAAAAAGATGGGGTGAGCCCGCGGCACTCTGAATAGTGAAATACATATACAGGGAACACGAAGGATCATTCCCGGCCTTTCCACCGAAAGCCTGAATAAAGTGCAATCAGGCAGGTCTTCTGACTTACTCCACCCCGGCGGCCTTCCCGTTTTTCAGTGAAAAACAGTGGCAAATATGTACCGTGGCGTTCTGGAGCTTACAGCTACGGGGATAGTCCCGGATTTTCACCGGATTCCCTTTTCATTCGTTGGGACGATTCTTTAAAAAGTCGTTTCCAACGAAACCTGACGCGTGACAATGGTACGGGCTTCGGTGACGGGAATCAACAATTAAAAAGGTCAGATGTTTTAAGTTTGGCAGAATAGAACGTCTAAAAAACCACCTCTGGCAGAGCCCACAAGATATAAACTTGAAATGTATACTTTTTTAAATATATGAGCTTTTTGGTGAATGCCCCCCTTTTCCGATCCTGAGGATCCGGAAATTAAACCACTTTAGATTAAATCAGATACGGCATCCATTTATTTCACAGTATCAGATGTCCGATTTGGTATCTAAAAATTCCATCTCCTGATTTCTGTAATCGACAGATACATTTATCGGGCCGGATTGGATCGGGCTCTGATTGATGACTCAGATCAACATGACGGAAGAGTTCTCGATCCTGTTCGTCAAATCTTTATATTTCACCACTGCTAATAAACCGCCCTACACATCAAAAAGTATTTTATGAATACCATCAAACATAACGAAGAGTTTATCGTCAGGTCGTATGAAATAGATCAAACCGGACATGCAACACTGCCCGTGATTGCCAATTACTTCCAGGAAGCAGCGGGGAAGAATGCAAAAGACCTTGACTTCGACATTGAGGATCTGCACAAAAAGGGTGTGACCTGGGTTCTCTATCGAATGCACATCAAGATGGAACTTTTCCCTGTTCGGTGGCAACGTGTTACGGTAAGCACGTGGCCCTCTTCAGGTGATGGAATAAGGGCTTTTAGAGATTATCAGCTTACTAATGAAAATGGAGAAATTCTTGGTAAGGGCATCAGCCAGTGGATGGTATTAAACATCAAAAACAGACGGCCAACGCGAATACCTGAAGAAATTTTAGAGATGGGATTGAGTGTGTCAGAGCATCAGCTGCCGGCTGATAAAGCACCATTTCCAAAAATGGAGTCTCCCGATTCAGTTACAAAATTGTCGGTTGGCCGTCATCATCTGGATATGAATCGCCACGTTAATAATGTTGTTTATATAGAGTGGATGACGGGATTTGTTAATGAGCATTTGGAATCGCCGGCAGTCTGTACAGAGATGAAAATTCAGTACCACAAGGAGTGCGGACAAGGTCAAACCGTCTTACTTAAAACTGAACAATTATCCGGCTATGAATTTCATCACGTCATTAGCGATGAAGATTCAGACACAATACTTGCAGAGGGAATCTCTAAATGGAAAAACATTTAGGGTTTGTCCTCTTCCCTGTCAACAAAGGCTTCGTTATCTCTGCGGCGATAGTTCTCCGGGTGATTTTCCATTTCTCTGAATTCTTTGAACGTGTATAGAAGCCCTACCAAGAAAAGAATTACAATAATGATCCCTGATGTGAAAATAAATTGTAAACTCATGGCTTACTCCTGTACTTGATAATCTTAAAGTACGCGCCAAACCCTAAAATTGACGGAACCCACAAACCAACAAATAATCCGGCATCTTCAGACCCGCTGAACCACAGATAGATTGATAGAAACATTGAAAGAAGGGCTGCGATAAGAATAAAATAGTCTGATGTTTTTAACATGTGATTTTTAAACGTAGTATTTAAGTGATTGTAATTTTAGTAAAGCTTCTCAACAAATTATTAAATAATAAGCTTTTAGAGTTTGCTGACTGCTTACCTTAAACAATTAAGTTGAGCCTTTAATCGTTCACAGCAAACCCTCTAACTGGACCAGTCGGGAGCAAAAGACGGGTTAACAAGTCTCATGTTTTTATCCAGCTCATCAATACGTTGAAACTCTTCGTCAGTGAGCTCAAAATCAAAAATATCAATGTTTTCGCGCAGATGTGCTTCACTGCTCGCCTTTGGAATTGCTACAACATTTTCTTGTTCAATAAGCCATCTGAGTGATACCTGCCCGGCTGTTTTGCCGTGGTTGTCACCAATCTCTTTAAGAAGATCATTTTCAAAAACTTTCCCTTGAGCGAGCGGGCTGTAGGCCGTGATCAAAAATTCCTGGTCGTACGAATAATCCAGCAAATCAAACTGTTCGAGGAACGGATGAAACTCCACCTGGTTACAAAATATTGGGATTCTGAGCTCTTCAGTTACTTCTTTTGTAAGTCCAATTGGAAAGTTACACACACCGATATTCACTGCTTTTCCCTGATCGCGAAGTACCAACATGGCTTCCATTGTTTTTTCAAGGGAATACTGCTTATTCGGCCAGTGTATCATAAGCAGATCCACATATGTGGTTTTTAGTTGCTCAAGACTATCTTCCACCGTTTGGAGCAGGTCGTCGTGCTCCAGGTTTGTATGCCAGACCTTGGTAGTTACGAAAATATCTTCCCGGTCCACATGCGACGTTCTTATTGCATCTCCGATCTCAGCCTCGTTTTTGTACATTTGTGCTGTATCTACCAGCCTGTACCCAAGATCAAAAGCCTTCATGACTGTATTTTTGCACTCTTTCCCGTAGAGTTTGTAGGTGCCTAGTCCTATTTCGGGCACGTCCACGCCTTGAATTGTCTTATACTGCATGTATATAGATGTAATTGATTAAGTTAAATTATAGAATAAGTTGTTTTAAACCGGCTGCCATTCGTTCCAACAGGGGTAATTGTGAATCAGGAACCGTTTAGCTAACATATCAGTAAATTTACATTTCCGAAAGATCGAATCATCATGATATGCATTTTACCTTGTCTTAATTCTCTTCATAGTCTGATGCAACGAAATAATTGGCGGATTCTATCCATTTGCCGTTAACAAAGAATAGTTTGGGGTATCATTCACTTAATGAGCGTAATCTTTCTTGTTTGCACGGTATTCATCGCCTCAAGCTGCACAATATAAACACCACTCGGCATGTCTAATGCGTTCCATGACACTGTATGGTCTCCTGCACTCAAACGGTCATCAACAAGCTGGCCAACCTGCTGGCCTACAACGTTATATACGGCGATACGTACGTCAGTAGCAACAGGCAAATAAAAACCAATAGTTGTGGTTGGATTGAATGGATTCGGATAATTTTGTTTCAGTTCGACTGATTCAGGAGATTCAGTTTCATTCTCAAATGTCTCAAGATTTCCTGTCGGTGATATACGAATGTAAAATCGGCTGTAATCATCAGGCTTTACCTGGCTGAACGATCGTCCGGGATCATTCATCCCATCCCGTACCTGATCGGATCGTTCAGAAAACAGATAGGAAGTCTGTTTTCGCATGTCAACGTGTTCGCCGATCTCAGCATCTACAAATTCAATCTCCCATTGTTCAGGCAGCAACTCAATCCAATTCCAGCTGAATCGTGCCCGGTCAACAGACGGTGGCAATTTCAGCCCCAGAGAAACCTGTACATTTTCACCAGGTGTAAACGGAAAATTTAAATAGCTGGAAGGCAGTGGGGTTTCGGCTGATTTCAGGTAGATCATAGGGGATCTTGGTTCCCGTGCCGACTCAGATAGCGGCGTCCATAATTTGGGCAAAGTGTAATCGGCGTTCTCCGCCCCTGACGACCCCGCTTCCCAAAACCCGATTATAGTGCTGTCATATTCTGTAGCATCTGACTCAGAATCGGTGTCCGATTCAAGAGAGATACCTATCAGCCGTGACAGCCCCGTCCGGGCCCTGTCTCTGTTTGGTTCGTCATCCATGCCGACCTGTTCCACAGGCAGTTTGTCCCGAACAAGATAGCTGTTCCATGGTTCCACGCGGTCTTCATCCTGCCAGATCACGTCGAAGGTCTGTTTTGATGCATTCCATGTCAGAAGTGCGGGATAGGCCTGTTTCCCATCCGTATTGACAATTTCATCAATGCCGGACAGACGATCGACAGATAGGCTTTCAAATGAATGCCCTCCCGAATCTGATCCCTGCTCGTCCCCCGGGCTCCCGGAAACATTTCCACCAGATGCATACAAACGTATCGGCTCGTCGTCATCTGTGTGATGGTATACTACAGGTGATGTTGACTTTTCAACACCGGAAGTTGAACGAGCTGATTGGACAGGTGTAAAACTGGTTAGAATATCCCGGTTGGCAGACTCGGTGAGCCGGCCGGGAAATTCAAGCAGGTACCAGCCGGGAGATTTAATATACTTGCTGTATAGTTTCCGTTCGGGTTCAACCATTCCGGGGGTTCCGGATAGTACCGAATTCCATTCAGCCGTTGCGGGCACAAAGTGGCTGAGGCTTGAATATCCGTCGAATGCATTTTCAAGATGATTTAACTGAATGGACGTGCCCGGATTCTGACTTTCATAAAGTGCTCTGGCTATATCTTTTCCGCCCATCGACAAGGTGACTCGTCCCGTATTTTCAATGATAAGCTGCTCGCTGTACCGGTAGTCTGCGAGTCTGTTAAATCTGTCATCATCGCTGCTGTATCCGCCAAAAACTACCGTTGTATACGGTTCCGCGATAATATCACGCTGCACGACAACTCGTTTCTCACCCGATTGCAGCACCAGCCCTTTCAGATTTATTGGCTCTTCTGTACTGTTGTAAATTTCTATATACTCGAGGGTTCCCGCTCCTGCTTCAAAGGATGTCATTATTTCGGATATAATCAGAGAACCGGGGTGAATGTCTCTTTGCTCTGCTTCACTCGCGAACAGCTCCACTTTTTGAAGGGCAATGGGAATAAAGTCTGATGGGGCGTCTAGCCCGCCGGCCACCCACTTTATTTCGAGCTGATCATTAGAAAGAAGGTAAAGCTCGTCTAGATTTATCTGGATGGATAATGAGTTCCATTCCGTACCATCCTGCTGAAACATTTGGGACGAAAAATAGCCGCCGGATGGCGACATCCACTCGCCGCCGTTTACCCTGTAAGATAGTTGAAAGCTGATGTTGGGACTAGTCTGAACAGGTAGGTAGACAAAATCAAAAGCCAGGGAAATACCAGATATATTAGCTGGTGTTCCATTTCGAATGGGAAGCTGAGATAGAACATTCTCATCGCCGGTATGGTAATAACGACCCAGTGCCGGGCCGCCCGGAGAATCAACATAGAAAAACCCTTCCTGTCGTTCAGAATCGGCAGTAAACTTAAATGGCTGCCCGTCATCAATATCCAGGCCAGACATTCGTTTAGCTTCCTGCATAGACAGGTTTACTCCGCTTCTTTCTCTGCTTGATTCATCCGGTGTAAACGATATTTCAAACGACCGGAGATCTACAAGCGGAACCTGGCCAAAACTCTTGAACGAGTTCATACAGTTCAGGGCCAGAAAGAGAACGAGTATTTTAAATAGCTGTATTCGTAACGCTTTGCCCATAGGCGTGATTGAGTTCAGAGCAAACAAGACTCTTGTACATTCGCGTATCTAAAATGGTACTTTCTGAGTTTAGTAAAAATTATTGGTCAATCAAACCCAATGCGTAAAGTTCATCTACCCGTTTTTTACTCATCTGTGTCATCTCCTGCAGGTTTTCGTTATTCTCCCGGATGACCCGCCTGTAGTTTTCCACTGCACGGTCGGTATTTCCGAGCTTTTCGTGGAGTTCTCCTGTTTTAAATAAAAAAATTACATTGTCGGAAAAACGCTCCGTCAGACGTTCCGCATATTTGACTGCCTCTTTTGTCTCTCCCTCTTTTTCATGGAGATACATCAGCATCATCATGGCATCAAACCTGACGGCATTTTCACTTTCTGCAGCCTTTTCAAGTTCACGAAACCCCATTTCGGTATCGCCCCGAATTCCGGCAATATTAGTGAGCCATCGTACTTCACTTGGAATACTTCCCACCATGTAGTAAAACATACCGCGTCCGATTTGAGCATCCGGACGATTGGAGTCGATTGACAGAAGTTGCCGCGTATAGCTAAACCCTGTTATGCCGCTCTGCATGGCAACACGGTATTTTTTTTCACTTGCCGCTACGAGGCTGCGATAGCCATGGAGACCGCTCAGCAGGAACACCATGGTGGTGTCACTTGGATGTTTATCCAGGCGGCGCTCACTCAGATCAACTGCACTTTCCGACTGCTCAAGGAAAGCAGCGGCCAGATCGGACTTTTGATGGATAAAAAAATACTCCCAGAACGGCATCATCGACTCAAAAAAATGGGGACGCGGATCTTCAGGCCTCTCCTCTTTCAGTTCATCAAATAGTTGCCGCGCATCCGTCCACCTCGTCTGATAAAACTGTTCTACGGCGTGCTCCAGTTTTTCATCAAACGTTAGCATACTCATCTCCTCAGGGTCTGTATGAATAGACTCGGCATGTGCACCTGCAGCGACGAATACCGTCGTAAAAATAAGAAGTAGTACTAACCAAAACGTCTTCATATTATAAATGTAAGCTGTCAATTATTTTGATCTGTTTATTCATCGTCATAATGCAGATCTCCGAGCATGCCTTCAGAACTTGCCACAGCTACCGATACGGCCGCATCTCCGGTAATATTTACGGCGGTTCTCGTCATATCGAGGATCCGGTCTACGCCAAGAATCAGCCCGATACCCTCCACAGGAACATTAATAGCCTGAAGAACAATCACAAGCATGATAATACCAGCGCCTGGAACACCTGCTGCACCAATAGAGGCAAGTGTAGCAGTAAGGACAATGGTTAACTGCTGAACGATTGAGAGATCAAGTCCAAGGGCCTGCGCAATAAACACAGCCGCAATCGCCTGGTATAAACTCGTGCCGTCCATGTTTATTGTGGCCCCTACCGGAAGGACGAAACTTGCAACCTCCTCATCAACACCCAGGTTCTTCTCAACCCTCTCCATTGTAACGGGCAGCGTGGCAGCACTCGAGCTTGTACTAAACCCGAGCAAAATAGCGGGGCGTATTGCCTTCAGAAAGCTGGTCAGTTTCATCTTACTGAACACCTTAAAGAGGCTAAAATAAACGATAAACACATGCAGCAGCAGACCGATGAGAACCGCAAGGCAGTACCATCCAAGTGCCCTCAAGAGCACCAGGGCCTGCGTAAGATCGTCACCGGCAAGATCCACGATAACCGTCGCCATCAGCGCAAACACACCATACGGAGCGGTCTTCATGATCAGGTCCACGATCTTGATGATGACGTCGTTAAGAGAATCGAAAAAGTTGATGAGCACCTCCCCTTTCTGAACCGGTATGTTTATGATACCAATTCCCAAAATGATGGCAATAAATACCACCTGAAGCATATTGGAGTTGTCTGAGGTGGCATCGACCACATTCACCGGCACAATATCCACAAAAAACTGCAGCGGGCTCTGTTCCCTGAGTTCCTGGGCCGCTTCGTCCCTGCCCTCGAGATTTTCGCTATAACTTTCCATCAGCGTGGTGCGAGTCTCCTCAGGGAGCGTTTTACCGGGCTGCATCACATTTACGACAGTCAGCCCGATTGTAATTGCCAGTACGGTGGTAATTAGATAAATACCAATCGTCTTACCACCCATCCTCGAGAGTTTCGTCATATCGTTGAGGCTCGATACGCCCACTACGAGTGAAGCAAGCACCAGCGGGACGGCAATAAGTTTTAGCAAATTGACAAATATGGTTCCAAAGGGACCGATGTAATTAACAGTGAACGTATTCCAGTTCAGCAAGCTCGACAGCAGCCCCCATACCAGTCCAAGAATGAGGCCGATGATAATTTTCCAGTGCAGTTTTTGATACCACTTCATAGGTAGTCTGTTAGATGATTAAAAGAAGAATGAGTGCAATAAGACCGCCGCTGCCAGTTGACACCAGGTTGACAAAACTGTTTTGTTTATCACTGTCCATAGAGTACCATGGATGCTGCGAATCATCCGGATTATCTTTTTTCTGGTAAACCGCACCAATATAGGAATCAATTACGCAACCCAAAAAGCCGGCTGCGGATATCACAGCAAACGTGAGAACAGGATCAGCTGCGAGCCCCTGCGAGGCAAAAAACCCGATCAGGAGTGCTCCAAGAAATGCAAATGATGTTCCTTTTATACTCACACCACCGTCTGTACCCGGCTTAACAGACTTAAATGATTTGAGGCTAATTGTTTTGCCCGGGTTGCGAATACCCGTTTCAGTAGCCCACGTATCCGCTGTAGCAGTAGCTATTACACCGTAAGCGGCTCCAAGAAATTGCTCAAGGGGAATCATAAACCACAGAATACAGAAGAGAGCAGCCCAAAAGCCGTTGGCCCATATTTGAAGCCCGTCACGCCGTCTTTCAGGAAGCAGCGAATCGCTGTCCGGTGTTTCAAGATCACGATTCATCCGGCTAAAAAGGCTTCCTGTAATAAAAAAGACGATTACTGCGATGGCCAGTATCCATCCGCCAAACCCTAATATTGCGGTGCCAACCACAATGACAGGAAGCGTTGCGTCCAGGGTTAGCCATGTAAGAAAAAACGCGAGATAGGCCACCATCACAGAGAGTGTAAATCCCTGGATCAGCATGACGTGATCACCGGCATCTCCTTCAAGAATTGCAAGGTAAATCAGTGCAAAAATAAACCCGTAAGAGGTTAGCCGATTCAATTTTTTTGAGGGGATCTGTCTGGATTATCATTCAACACTGCCGCAGGCCGCTTAAGGATTGCAATAGCAACCACAACGTAGCCCGCCATAATTACGACGGGCGATATATATAGTGAAATAAACCCATAAATTTCGTTTTCAAGGCTCATAATGGTGAACCCGATGATGATCAAAAGTACACCCACGCCCAGAATTTTATAGTTTAACGCCTGGAATGCCATTGGCTTTTGGGATCTTTTCTTGCGTTTTGCTGCCATAAAAACTTTTCGTTTACTGCTGTTGTTATTTCTGATTCTGAACCTCTATCATTAAAAGCTATGCAACGAGGTACAGGGGCATATATCGATTTGCGAGATACCAATAACAAAATGATACATCAAATGAAGGTATTCAAAACTATACTAACTGAAAAATCTCGAATGAAAAAGGATTGCTGATGACAGATATAGTTTTGGGATCGGCAAGTCCACGAAGAAAACTGCTGTTTCAGATGATGGGTATTGCCTGCACAGTGGATCCCTCGGATATTGAAGAAATTATTGAGCCTGACAATACTCCTGCCGAAAATGTCTGCAGCCTTGCCCATCAAAAAGCTGCTGATGTGGCCCAAAGGCACAAAAACTCAATCGTTATTGGAGCTGATACAATTGTGGTTAAAGACGGAGCCATCCTCGGAAAGCCTGAGTCACCCGGGGATGCTGCCCGCATGCTCCGGATGCTGAGCGGAGACTATCACTTCGTATTTAGCGGTGTAGCCGTTTTATCCCCGGAAACCAGCAGAGCATCAAAACAACTTGTTACATTATATGAGAAAACAAAAGTGACATTCAGCTCGTTAGACGAATCTGAAATAGATCAGTATATTGCTTCCGGCAGCCCGATGGATAAAGCCGGCGCCTATGGAATACAGGATGATTACGGAAGTTTATTTATAAATAAGATCGAAGGTGACTATTATAATGTCGTTGGTTTTCCGGTAAATAAGTTTTACCAGACGCTAAAAATTGATCATTCGTCTATGTTTAAAAAGGTATTTAATTTATGAAACGATTGTTTTACTTAACCTCTGCAGTGACGTTACTTCTTTTCGTTTCAGTTCTCCCTCCTGTTCAGGCTCAGTCCAACGAATTCAGAATTGCCAATCAATATATGCAGCAGCAAAAATATGAGGATGCCCTGCCTATATTGCGGGATCTTTATCAGCAAAATCCGGATGTTTTTACCTTTTATGAACACCTGACCGAGACGCTCATCAACCTGAAATTATACGATGAAGCAGTTGAAATCTCTAATACCGCTGTTCAGGCCAACCGTAACGTAACGCGAACACGCATTAAGCTTGCCGAAATTTATCATATCAGCGGAAACAAAGATGCGGCCGCAGAAACATGGCAATCCGTACTTGACAAAAATCCACGGCAGATTCAGGTTTATCATAGCGTCGCCGCATCTATGGCAGACCGTCGCGAATACCAGAAAGCGATCGACATCTACGAGATGTCGCGTGAGGAATTTGGGAATCCAACACTGTTCACGAATGAAATTGCCAACGCATATATGCAGTCTGGTCAGTTTGAAAAGGCTGTAAACGAGTACTATTCTATCATCACAGAAACACCTCAGCAAATGGGGTTTGTGCAGCAGCGTTTCCTGAGAATGAGAAATGATGAACTTTATAGTATTGCATCGCTTGAACTCGAAGACTACCTGCTCGAACTCAATATTCAGCATCCTGCTTACCCGCAGCTTTACCAGCTGCTCAGCTGGCTGCTTCTCGAAACCAGGGAATACCGCCGGGCGTTTGTATTTGCGCGTCAATTTGAATCCAGAACTGAACAAACCAACTATTCTCTCTTTTCACTCGGGAACAGGCTGCGTTCAGCCCGGGAGTATGAAATCGCGGCAGATGCTTATAACTACTATATTGAATCGCAAACAGGGCCTGTCACTCGCGCCATGGAGGAGAAAGCGACTACTTTTATGCAGTGGGCCCGATACATCAACCAGCAGGGAATCGGCACTTTCTTGCAGGCCGATGAACTATACAGCGATGCGTACCAGCTGAGTGAATCTATTATTGAATCCGCTCCTAACTATAATCGTAAAGAGAGGGTTCTGACAAACCTGATTGATCTGTCGCTTGATCATTTTAAAGAGATCGAGAAAGCCGACCGCTGGTATAACGATCTGATGCTGTATGCCTCAAGAGAAGCATCAGCAAATCCATACACGCTCTATTCTGAAGGTCGGATTGCACTTTTTAATAATGATCATACGACAGCACGCCAGGCACTGACCCGCGCCGACCGGTCGACGGAAGAATCAAATCTATCTGAAAAAGCGCGATACTATCTGAGCCTGTCGGACTTTTTCGCCGGTGACTTCGAATTCGCCGAGGTTCAGCTAAGCTCCCTTGAGCGGCGAAATACATCATACTATGCAAACAATGCTATCCAGCTGCGCATGTGGATTAAAAATGGTCTTCGCATGGACAGCACAGCTACAGATTTAAAAGAGTTCAGTAATTCGCTGCGATTACTGCATACCGGCAACTATGAAAATGCAATTGAAGAGGCCGCCACACTTCTTGAAAATTCATCACATCCATTTTCTGATGATATGGTTCTTCAATTTACAAATGACCTTCCCATGAGATTTCAGCCGTACCTGCTTTCCAAACTTGAAGATCAGGTTAACAGCAACAAGCAGTCTCCCCTGCGCGAGCGGCTGATGTGGGAGCGTGCAGAAATAGCCGACCAGTTGCTTCGTGCGTCTGAAAACCACAGCAGTGCCTCTCCGGATAATCAATACTATGAACTTGGCGAAACGATGTATGGGTTCCGGTCTGATGAAAGCCGGTTTTTCAACCGGGAAACCACGGCGCTGCTCAATCAGAGCTCAGTAAGGGACATGTATGAGGAGATACTTATGGATTTTCCGGAAGGGTTTTACGCCCATTATGCACGTGAAAAACTACAACAATCCGATGCTCAAACACTATAAAGCTATGCGAACGCTCACGCTTTTGTTTTCTATTTTATGTATTGTCGCTGCACCGCTTTCCATACAGGCCCAGGACCGGGTACTGATTCCTATGGACCAAAGCCAGAGTGATCACCTGAAAGCGTATGGCGTGATCTTCAATCATCTCGGAGAAAATGAATCCGGCCAGTGGCTTCTTAATTATCGCGGCGGCAGTTTTATCACCACACAATCAGCCGATATTGTGAGAAAGAGCCGTGTCCGAGGCGTCACAGTTGAACTGATTTCAGCAGCAGAAGCGGCACAGATAATCAGCGAAGTGGAACAGCCCAATGTAAATATGGCTGTTGTAAACCTTGAAACAGTGCCTTCTATTGCGGTTTACACCCCTTCAGACGCAATGCCCTGGGATGATGCCGTTACACTTGCTCTTGATTATGCTGAAGTGCCTTATGACAAAATCTACGATGAAGAGGTGCTCAACGGCGAACTTGATAATTACGACTGGCTCCATCTTCATCACGAGGATTTTTCCGGACAATTCGGGAAGTTTTATGGCACCTACAGAAGTGCCCCGTGGTACATCGCACAGGTTAACAAACAGCAAAATCTGGCTGAGAAATTTGGGTACGGGAAAGTAAGCCAGCTGAAGCTCAGCGTTGTAGAAAACGTCAAAGAGTATATTGGCAACGGCGGCTTTCTTTTTGCGATGTGCTCCGGCACAAACACCTTCGACATTGCACTTGCCGCTCATGAGCTCGATATCGTGCCAACTGAGATTGACGGAGATCCTGTAGACCCCAACGCCAATGAACGACTCG
>Ga0209924_1000539_pt1 | contig 16465 bp, 15 predicted proteins | sample SalPonR1_C_D1_MG_FD_185700 | JGI IMG/M metagenome (GOLD analysis project Ga0209924, IMG submission 185700) | Salt pond soil microbial communities from South San Francisco under conditions of wetland restoration - Salt Pond MetaG R1_C_D1_MG... ...
ACGGTGATATTATCAATGAAATTTAGAACCAGGTGACTGTCCAAATTTTTTCTATGAACTTAATTGACTACAAAGATAGATCACGATAAAACTAATACTATAAAGCTGAGTTCGGTTCTAAAATATCAAAGAAATACATTGGGTTGTCCAAAAAGGGCGTCATCCCGCGCTCCCCCAACGGGATCCCCTCGAGAGATGCGGTATCTCCCATCGTTACAAAGGCAGGAGATGCCGGATCGGGGTCCGGCATGACGGTATCGAGAATGAAATATCTTAACACACGCCCTTTTAAACGCCTCAATTAACATATTATGAATCGAACTCAGGTTATAACTACTTCATCTGAATTGAAAACTGGCATGCTTTGTCAAATGAAAACACCTGTAAAAAAGTGTAGGATTGCCAAAATGGTAGAACAACCTTTTAAAACCGAAAACCTGACATCGATCATTTTTTCTTAAATAAAGCATCTCAAATCAAATGATAGCAACCTAAACAAACGAAAATAATAAAAGCGTTTAAAGCTTAAACGGTCTCTTATTGTGAACAATGGACTTTTTATGAAATAGACTCATTATGTATATTTCAGACAGCTTAACTCATACACTCATCGTCGTTCAAATTAAATGCCAAAGATATTCGTTATGCACTGCTGAAACAGACATTAAAAAATGGTCCATAAAAAAATTATTTCCCTGCTTTTCTTACTCTTGGGAATCTCCCTTATTTATATTGGATTAAAGGAAATCTATGTGATATCCGCCTATCTCGACTCTATCGTGCCTATTACTCCGGATACTGAAACAAAACTATTAATTATTCTCGGAGCTGCAGCGTCTGTTTCAGGTTTTGTGGGTATCATTCGTGACAAAATTATTGGTGCTGATTAGCTTTAAGACTCCTTGGAAATAAGTTCTTCTACGGCTTTGTCCATCTGCCGAAGTAGTTTCCAGCGATACATACCGGCGTTGTGACCATCGTTCCAGCTTATCTTCAGCGCGTGTTTTCCTACTGTTTCAGCATTGTTAACTTTATATTCCCGGGTAGGTGTTACCAGAAATAATTCAGGTTCAAATCGTCCCATCTGATCGTGGCCGCCACGGCATTCCACACATGGACAATTTTTTCTCAGCCCAAAAAGTGAAAATTTACTCGTGTGGCCGTCGGCCCATGAAACGGTAAGTGTCTGATCTGAATTACTTACATCGATCGATTTGGGCTTATATTTTTTCTCAATCTCTTTAAGCGGTTCCATTGATCCTTTTTGAATTATGGTTGCGGTTCACGGGTTCGGTGGTTAACATAACGTCCAAATATACAACCAGTTTATGTGGATATACATCACTTTCTTAACGGTTCTCTTTGCTGCAGGACTATACCTGGGAGAACGCCCCTATTTTCAGCTTAGAAAGCTGACGCCTTCTGTAGTCCTGAACGTGGCGTTAGCTATTCTGTTGCTTTTCACCGGGTTCATGATCGCCTATATTACCGGAATATTTCCACAATTTATTGCGGCACCCATGATGGCCGGACTCTACATCACCCTCGCAGGCTTTTTTACAGGATTCGCTTTTCGTCTTTTCAAAAAGCGATCCAAGGGAGGTACCATTCTTTATCAACACCGGTCATTTCTAATTGACCACGCGCCTAATCTGCTTGCGATTGCATTGATTATTTACGGGATATACAGAACCGCAGTTCTGACAGAACTCCCAATTACCGCTATTCGATTTTCATCCGGACTTTCATTGATCTGTTTTGGAGTTCTTGGCTGGACTATTAAAGTCGTTCCGGAGTTTAGGTCAGACGGCATCCTGTTCCTTGACCAGTATATCCCCTGGAAACGTGTGCTGGCATGGCGGTGGCATACAGATGACGTAGTGCTGATAGAATATGTAGTAACAGATTCGCAATCAGACAACCGGATTAAACAATTTGTGACTTCAGTACCGCCTGATGAAAAAAAAGAAATTGAGCTCGTTCTCACCTCAAAGCTGGAAGAATTTGCAGATGAGCGCAGTGAAGAGTTAATGGGTGACTGAACGGTTTCAAGGATCAAGGCTCAAGGCACAGGGTTCAAGATTCAAGGCGCAAGACTCAGGACTCAGGACTTCAGCCGGTGCTCAACCATCAGGCACCGGTTTTCGATATATTCAAACCCATTCTCCTCAGCCATCTCTTTGGCTTTAGGTGTGCTAACATTAAGCTGAGTCCAGATAATGGGTTTTTGCCCTGACGATTCGCTCCATTCAACAATCTCGCTCACCGTTTTTTCCGTGTATTTTTTATTGCGAAAGATATCAATCATATCGATTGAGATATTGTCCGGCAAATCAAAAATCGAATCATAACATGTTTCGCCCAAGACTTCCGTTTCATTCGGGTTGATGGGAATCATGCGATACCCCACATCCTGAATGTACCTGGCAATATGGTGGCTTGTTCGGTTAGGGTTTGATGAACAGCCGATAACGGCAATCGTATGAATGTCTTTAAATACGTTTTTCAATGTGGTGACACCGATACAAGTGGTTTAATATTCGATATTTAGCCAAAAAAATCATATTTTTGTATGATAATTAAATTGATAAACAAAACAAGGAATATTTTGTCTAAAGTTAAAGACGGAAATACCGTCAAAGTACACTACACAGGAACATTGAAAGACGGATCAGTTTTTGATACATCTGCGGAACGCGAACCTCTTGAGTTTAAGCTCGGTGAAGGTCAGCTCATTCCCGGATTTGAAAAAGCCGTGATCGGTATGGAAGAAGGAGAGTCCACCAAGATTGATATACCCGTAAAAGAAGCATATGGAGAGGCTCGTGAAGATCTGATCATTAATGTACCCAAAGATCAGCTGCCTGATGATGTTGAGCCGGAAGTTGGAATGCAACTCCAGGTCAATCAGCCTGACGGACAGCCAGTACCTGTCCGCGTTGCTGAAATCTCTGATGATGAACTGACTCTTGACGCCAACCATCCCCTGGCGGGTAAAGATCTCTCATTTGAGATTGAAGTGGTTGAAATTAAGGATTGATACCACTTTAATTAACCAAGAAATTGTCCCGGCTGTGATTACTCAAGGATAACTCCTGGATCACAGCCGGGATTTTTTTTGCCCTGTCTTTTTTAAACTCTCTACCAACTGGCTATGGCTGATTTTTCTAAAAAACGTACGATCCGTGTTACATGCCCATTCGGAATGTCGAAACATCTTGAAACAGAAATTCGTGATTTAGGTTTTACACCGATAACGGTATCTGATACCGGAATTGAACTTTCAGCATCACTTAATGAGACTATTAAACTGAATTACTGGCTGCGAACTGCGCATAGAATTCATGCATTGATATCAGAGACGCGATTCAAAAATCCGGATGATCTGAAAGACTGGCTTCGGGATATCCCGTGGGAAGATTGGATTGAAAGCGACGGTTACTTTTCGGTCACATGCCGGGTTGATCATCCCGATATTGAAAACAGTCAGTTCGCCAATCTAATCACAAAAGATGCGATTGTAGACCGTATGCGATCTGTCGGTGATGAGCGTCCTGACACGGGGTCAAACCTGGATAAAACCGTTCTATTTCTTTACTGGAATGATGAAGTTGCCCGGATTTTTGTGGACACCTCAGGTGAATCGCTCTCCCGCAGAAACTATCGAACGGATAATGTTGCTGCACCCATGCAGGAAACTCTGGCTGCAGGAATTATTCGATCCACAAAATGGGAACCAGGACAACATTTCATCAATCCGATGACCGGGGGCGGAACTCTCGCAATCGAAGCTGCCCTCTTGGCTACAAACAGGGCTCCTGCTTCTCTTCGCAATAACTTTGGATTTATGCACATTCGCGGATTCGATGAGGATGTTTATTACGAGATTCGAAACTCCGCAAAAAATAACGTTAACAAGAATCCTGGCGGGACAATCATAGCGTCTGATAACGATCCAAGAGCAATTGAAGCAGCAAAACGAAATGCGACGACGGCAGGCGTAGATCATCTCATTACGTTCGAGACATGCGACTACTCTCAAACAACTGTTCCCGAAGGTAAAGGTGTGGTCGTCATGAACCCTCCCTATGGTATACGACTAGAACCGGGTGAAGACCTTCGGCCGTTATATAAAGGAATGGGAGATTTTTTAAAAAATGAATGCGCCGGCAAATTTGGTTACATATTTACAGCTAACAACGCGCTTAGTAAAAAAATAGGGCTTCGGTCGAACAGCCGGACACTTTTCTACAACTCTACGCTCGAGTGCAGATTATTGGAATATGAAATTTATGAAGGGAGCCGATAAATCCTGCCTGTTATACACTGCCTGATTTCATTAAACACCCTCGTTCAGGTGTGATTCTACTATCCAAACACGCTCTCAAAATCTCCTTTAAATTACCGATTAAAGCTATCACTGAGCTATAAAAAATGAGACAGCTCAACGTAAAAATGAAGCCATTTCATAAGCTGTAATGTGCCAAAAATCTTCTCTCGACATATTTATCCCTTCTTTTGTGACTTTTTAGTACAGATAACCACCACTCTCTCCCACGAAAGTTTATTTGACGAAAATATGCTCTTTCAAACTAATTAAGAGCACTTTTAAATTCCATAAGGTGATCTCGAACATTTTTATACTTTTTAAAAAACATTTCTCTTGACAAATTATGGCGGGTTGAATTACATTGTGGTGAGAAGTGGGAGATTGTGGGGAATTATTTAGCAAGTTCCAAAAATCTACAATCCGGCTATAAATTTAGCAATTATAACAACCTGCCCGTGCCAAGTTTCAAAGGGGAATTCGAACATAGTGTAGATAGTAAAGGCCGTGTGGCCTTCCCTGCCAAACTGCGCAAAGCCCTCACACCACAGGCAAATGAACAGTTTACCATTCTTCGCGGAATAGAGCCCTGCCTTTATCTCTACCCGGGTGATGAGTGGGAGAAAGTTGAAGAGAAGCTTTCAGAGATCAGTAATTTTAATCGCCGTGGCAGAACTGTAAAAAGAAACTTCCTTAGATACGCAGAAGACCTTTCGCTTGATAAGCAAAACCGCATTCCCATCCCCTCTTCTTTAAAAGAATATGCAGGCATCGACGGAACGGCAGTATTTATAGGTAATGGTGAAATGATCGAGGTTTGGTCACCTGAGAAACTCGAAGAGATTGACTCGACCCTAAGTTCAGACGCCTATGGTGATATGTTCGAGGAAGTAATGAGCGGCAAAAGGCAAGAGGAGGACTAAATTGAAATATATTCCTCATGTCCCGGTCATGCCTGAAAAATCTGTAGAATACCTTATCACCGATCCTAACGGCATCTACATTGACGCAACGCTTGGCGGTGGCGGACACAGTAAAAAAATATTATCTGCCCTGTCCGATAATGGAAAGCTTTACGGGCTCGATCAGGATGCTGAAGCACACGAAGCAGCGGCTAAAAAAATTGGTGACGACAGACGCTTCACCCCAATATCCGGTAATTTTGGATACCTGAAGACCCTCATAGACCCTGAACTTCAGGGGCACATTTCAGGCATATTTTACGATCTGGGCGTGTCAACCCATCAAATTAAAGAAGCCGAGCGCGGATTCAGTTTCCAGCAGGAAGGCCCGCTTGATATGCGGATGAGCGCATTGACGGGTCTGTCTGCACATCAGGTCGTAAACGAATACAGCTACGAAAAACTTCGTGATATTATCTTTCACTACGGTGAAGAGCGTTTTAGCCGTGAAATTGCTAAAGAAATTATCAGTCGCAGGCCGCTGGAAACCACACATGATCTGAGAGAAGCTGTCTCCAGTGTGGTGTTCGGCAAACACACAGTAAAATCAATCGCCCGTGTCTTCCAGGGAATTCGGATTGAAGTAAACCGGGAACTTGATGTTTTAAAAGACTCGCTCTCACAGGCAATTGAGATCTTGAAAATTAAAGGGCGTATCGTTGCCATTTCTTACCACTCACTGGAAGACCGCATCGTAAAAAACTTTTTCAAAAGCGGTAATGAGCACGGAAAAATTGAAAAGGATTTCTACGGTAATCCTAAGAATCCAATCAAGCCGCTTACAAAAAATATTGTTACCCCGACCAAAGAAGAAATTGAGGCGAATTCTGCTGCCCGAAGTGCCAAACTACGGGCAGCAGAAAAAATCAAAGAGTTAGAATGAATTATATAAAATCGCCCCTGCAGCAAAAGAAACAGAAACAAAACCGGCGGAAAGTTATATCCGGCGGCCAGCCAGCTGAGCGAAAGCGGACTTCGATTTTTAAGTCATTTAAAAGCAGTGAAAACTCAAATAATCACGGAACCCGAAGATCTGCCACTAAGAGTCGCGGAAAAGTGACGCTTCCCGCTTTTACACCATGGAAAATCATTCTGGGTTGTTTTCTAGTCGGTTTTTGTGGCCTCGTTTATATCAACCATGTGTTTAGCACACAGGAAGCACTCAGAGAGGTCCAGCAGCTCGAAAATACATTTAACAAAACTCAGCGCATCTATAATGAGCAGCGTCTTGAGTATGACCGGATGATTGGCCCAAAAGAAATTTACCAGCAAGCACGCCAGCAGGGCTTTATCAATGCAGGCCCTGCCGACCAAATAATAACTGTAGATCCCTGATATTAAATGAACCAGCGCACCTCCATCATGAGCCGGATGTTTATCCTTCTGGGATTGCTATTTCTGCTTCCGTTCGCGATTGGAGTACAGATGTTCAGGGTGAATGTGCTTGAAGGCGACGGACTGAGAGAACTGTGGAATTCACAGGCGATCGATTATATAGAGATACCTGCTCAGAGAGGAAATATTTTTGATGCCAACGGTTCCCTCCTGGCAACAAATTCTGCCGTCTACAAAATTGCTGTAGATCCCTATGCACCAGGCACAACTGCAGATGATCTGGCACACGTCGGTGATATCCTAAGCAGCCATACGGGACGTCCGGCTAGCTTTTACAGGAATAAAATCAAAACTGCCCCATCAAACTCCAGATACATCGTACTTGAGAGAAGTATTTCGGTTCAAGCGTATGAAGATGTCCGGGAACTGGGTGTCCGCGGTGTTATTCTTGAAGAGGAATATAAACGGACATACAATTTTGGTTCACTCTCCGCTCATATGCTTGGCTATGTAAATCACAATATGAACGGGATGACTGGCCTTGAGTCATCCTATAATAAGCCTCTGAAAGGTAAGTCAGGGCTCCAGCAGGTCCGTCGGGATCGATCAAACAGAATTTTTGCGTTCGTTGGCGCGCCTCGTCAGCAACCACGCCAGGGCTATTCGCTCCACACCACAATTGATTCCTACATACAGGCTATTGTCGAAGAAGAACTCGAGGCAGGTGTTAAGCGTAACCTGGCTGAACACGGCAGCGCTATAGTGATGGACCCGCGGACGGGTGCGATTAAAGCGATGGCCAATTATCCTACTTTTAATCCCAACTCTCCGGCCGCTCCCGAATCCGAAAACAGACGTAATTTTGCTGTTTCGGATATGTTTGAGCCCGGCTCCACCTTCAAACTTGTAACAGCAATCGCAGCTGTTGAGCAAAACGTCGTCGATTTCGAAGAAATTTTTGAAACACCCGAAAACGGACGTGTCCAAATTCATGGTCAATGGATGCGCGATCATCTTCCGTTAGGCAACCTTACGTTCAAAGAAACAATAGCAAAGTCCTCGAATATAGCCACCTCTGAAATTGCGATGCGGCTCGACCCTAAAACCTACTACCAGTATGCGAGGAATCTCGGATTCGGAACACCGACCAATATTGACTTAAACAACGAAATTGGCGGTCGTTTGCAAAAACCCTACGAATGGAGTGGCGTAACCCTCCCCTGGATGTCTATAGGCTATGAAGTTCAGGCTACATCTCTGCAAATTGCACAGGCGTATGCCGCGTTTGCCAACAACGGAAAGATGATGAAACCCTACATCGTCAGCCATATGACTGACGAATTTGGAAATATCGTTGAAAAAACAACCCCGTCGAAAGTTCGACAGATCGCAAGTGAATCAACGATTGAAAAGCTTCAACCAATTTTTGAAGAAGTTGTAACTGATTCCGGTACAGCAAATATGGCAGCTGTAGAAGGACTTAGAGTTGCGGGCAAAACCGGTACTGCCCAGAAATTTATCAATGGACGATATACCAGTAATTACAAAGCATCCTTTGTCGGCTATTTTCCCGTAGAATCTCCTTCCTATGTAGTATTAGTCATGCTTGATGAACCAAAAACAAGCTACTACGGAGGATACACAGCCGGTGCAGTTTTTAAAGAGATTACCACTCGCATAGCCGGGCTTGACGAAACCATTAGAAAAAGCGCCGCCCCGGGAAATTCAATCGCAGCTACAGATTCACTCATAACCCCTCTTTTAAAAGGCAGGTCTTTGTCATCGGCCAAAGCATTGCTGGAAACAAATGGCTTTGTATTTGAAACAACCGGGTCAGGATCATTAATAATAGGTCAGGAACCGGCTGCTTCTGAGAAAATTGCACGAAACTCTTTTCTGAAATTGCAGTTGGGAGAAGTATCAGAAACAGAACTCCAAGACGAATTTGTTACCATCCCCGACTTAAGGCAAATGAATATGAGAAGAGCTACAGCCCTGCTTAATGATCTGGGGCTGAAAGTGGAGCGTATTGGTTCCGGAACTATTTACAATCAGTTCCCCCTGGCTGGAGAAAGAATGCGACATGGCCGTACAGTTGTTGTACGCGGCAAAGCGCAGTCCATGGAAAATGTAACTCAATTGGCTTCACAAAGATGACATTTTCCGAACTCACACTATTTTGCAATCCAATATCAGTGACCGGCCCAAAACCGGGTGAAATTGGTTCGCTGTGCCAGGATTCAAGAAAAGTGACGCCCGGTGACATGTTTATAGCCATTCGAGGCCATAAATCTGACGGGCACAACTTTATACAGAAGGCCGTAAACAAGGGTGCTACGGTTATTATCAGCGAAGAAAAATCAGCTGACCTCTCAAGTGTCTCTCAAATTATCGTAAAAGATACACGAACGCTTTTAGGCCCGTTGGCTCAGAAAATGGAGGGTAACCCGGCCAAGTCGCTAACAATTGTCGGGGTCACCGGCACCAATGGTAAAACAACTGTAGCAACGCTAATCTGGCAGGTTCTCATCAATTTAGGTCAGCCGGCGTCCCTTCTTGGCACCGTTGAGAAGAGATTCAACCAAATGCAAAGCTCTGATAGCTCACTGACAACAGCTGACCCGATTGAGATTGCGAGCGACATGAAAAAAATGGTCCAGATGGGAAGTAAATTCCTGGCCATGGAGGTCTCATCTCATGCTCTGGAGCAGCAGCGAACTGCCGGTATACCATTTTATGTGGGATTGTTTACCAATCTAAGCCACGATCATCTCGACTATCATAAAACGGAAGAGAGCTACGCGGCTGCCAAGAAAAAATTATTTGACGGACTCGATTCCAACAGCTGGGCAATCACCAATGTGGATGACGCATATGGGGAATGGATGGTAAAAGACACCCCTGCGAAAGTAATTGGTATCTCTTTTAAAAAACACACGACTGTACAGGCAAATATTGTGGGGGCAGATGCCACCGGTACACAGATCGATATTGAAGATCTGCAGTTGGAAACGCCTTTGATCGGACAATTCAACGCTTATAATGCAGTTCAGGCGGTATTGGCACTAACTGCTCTAGGTTTCGACGGCAGCCATGTTGCTGACTCTTGTTCAACCTGTAAGGGCGCACCCGGCCGCATGGAGCGAGTTAATGAAGACCCATCTCCTATTGACGAACCTATCGTTGTTGTAGACTATGCCCACACGCCCGATGCTCTTGAGAATGTGAGTCAAACCCTGGCCAGTTTGAAAAAAGATGGCCAGAAGCTGACAATCGTATTTGGTTGCGGCGGTGATCGTGACAAGACAAAGCGGCCAAAGATGGCAGTTATTGCTGAGACCTATGGTGACAGGGTTATGGTTACCTCCGACAACCCGAGAACAGAAGATCCGGAAACAATCATTAAGGATATTCTATCAGGATTTGCCGATCCCGCTGCTGTTCAACATGATTCTTCCCGGCGGAACGCTATTGAAAAATCGATTTTGGAGGCTTCGGCCGGAGACATCGTGCTGATAGCCGGAAAAGGCCACGAAACCTACCAGGAAATAAATCGTGAACGGTCTCATTTTGACGATCGTGAAGAAGCCCGGACAGCATTGAAGAAACGTAAAGCTTCAAAGACCGGGGAGGGCAGCTGATGCTATACGAATTGATTTCATACCTAGACCAGGAATTTAGCCCGGCCGGTTTTGGTGCGTTTGAATTTATCACAACACGTACTGCCTTCGCAGCAGCAACAGCTCTTATCATCAGCCTGCTGATCGGGCGTAAGATTATTGAGTGGCTCGAGCATATGCAGCTGCAGGAAACGATTCGCGATGACATCGGCCTCGATGCTCATTTGGCAAAAGGTAAAACGCCCACTATGGGTGGTGTAATTATCATTCTGGCAACAGCTATTCCTGCCCTTCTCTGGATGAGTATGGATAGCATTTACACCTGGATGAGTGTCTTTGTGATGGTTGGCCTTGGTTTGGTTGGGTTCGTTGATGACTACATAAAAGTCGTTAAAAAAGACAAAAGCGGCCTTCACGGATGGTTCAAAATCGGCGGACAAATTTTCGTAGGACTTGTACTGGGAGCTCTCCTCTACTGGTGGCCCGAGTTTCAGGATTTCAACACGCTGTCGACTGTCCCTTTTCTGAAAAATGTAAATATCGACTATGCGTTTATCGGTGAAACACTCGGATGGCTCATTTACATACCTGTAGTCATTGTTGTTATCACAGCTGTGAGTAATGCAGCCAACCTGACGGATGGTCTAGATGGACTTGCTGCGGGAACTTCGGCTATTGCCGGACTGGTACTTGGGATTTTTGCCTACGTATCCGGAAACTTCAATTTTTCTGGCTTTCTGAACATCATGTACCTGCCCGGCACCGGTGAACTTACAATTTTTGCCGCTTCTCTTGTCGGAGCCTGTCTTGGATTTTTATGGTATAACACGCACCCCGCATCCGTTTTTATGGGAGATACGGGATCATTGGCTCTTGGCGGTGCACTCGGTGCCCTGGCTCTGATGATCCACAAAGAGCTGTTGCTCCCCATAATCTGCGGAATCTTTTTTGTAGAAACACTCTCTGTAATCGTTCAAACTACCTGGTTCAAATACACCAAATGGAAGTACGGAGAGGGCCGACGTGTTTTTTTGATGACACCGATACACCATCATTTTGAAAAGAAAGCATGGCCTGAATCAAAAATCGTGGTTCGTTTCTGGATCATTGCGATTCTCCTTGGAATTATTGGCCTTTTAACCCTGAAGCTTCGATGAAAGACATCAAGAATAAACATATCGTAGTAGCCGGTGCCGCTCGCAGTGGCATAGCTGCAGCCCGTCTGCTCGTGAAGCATGCAGCCAGTGTGTTTGTGACAGATGCCGGACCCATTGCAGCTCATTTCAAAGAGGCCCTGCAAGAAGCATCTATTCCATTCGAAGAAAAAGGACATTCAAACAAAGCTGAAGAGGGTGATTTTCTTATAATAAGCCCCGGCATTCCATCTGATTCATCCATTGCCAAGGCCTACATCACAGAAGGCAAACATGTTTATTCTGAACTGGAAGCAGCATCATGGTTTAATGAGAACCGTATGATTGCTGTTACAGGCAGCAATGGTAAAACAACTGTGGTTAACTGGCTGAACGATATCTGGGATGCCAGCAGTCAGCCTCATGCATTAGCTGGTAACATTGGCACAGCCTTTTCTGATGTAGTATCTGCTACAGATAAAAGCTCCGATATTTTGCTTGAGGTAAGCAGTTTTCAGCTCGATCACATTGATTCATTTCGACCATCGGTTAGCATGATTTTGAACATCACTCCAGATCATCTCAACCGCTACGACAACAATTTTGAGAAGTACGCAAAAGCAAAATTCAGAATTACTGAAAATCAGACGAAAGACGACTGGTTTATCTATAACTCTGATGATCCGCTTTTAAATGAGTTTTCCAAGACTCTTTCTGAACAAGATATCTCCCCACGTCAGCTTGCTTTCTCCATAAAGAAAGAGGTGGATGAGGGAATATTTTTGAAAGACGGAGCACTGATCCTCACGCTTAATCAAAACAAACAAACGCTCATAGATATGAAAGATGTAGGCTTACCCGGCAAACACAATCTCAAAAATGGTATGGCAGCAGCATTGGCTGCGCGTGCATGCGAAATCAGTAATAATCATATCCGTGAATCGCTTAAACGCTTCGAAGGCGTTGAACACAGGCTGGAGCTTGTGCGGGTTCTGAATGGCGTCAGCTATATCAACGACAGCAAAGCAACCAATATTAACGCCGTGTGGTATGCACTGGATAGTTTTAACATGCCCATCGTTTTGATTCTTGGAGGACGTGATAAAGGAAACAACTACTGTGAGCTACAGCCGCAGCTGGTTGAAAAGGTGCACACCATTGTATCCATTGGTGAGGCAAGAGAGGCAATCCAGTCACAGCTCAACAATGTAGTGCCGGACATTTTAGATGCCGACTCACTTGAAGAGGCTATTAAAATATCCAGGAAAAAAGCTAAGCGCGGAGAAATCGTCTTGCTTAGCCCTGCCTGCTCCTCATTCGATATGTTTGAAAGTTACGAGCACAGAGGCAACAGATTTAAAGAAATCGTCAGCCAACTTTAACAAATATATACCAGGTAAAAGCCATTTTATATACATCACCAAATAGCAATTTGAGCAGCATCATGGGCACCGTGCCCGAAGAGATGGAAACGAAGGGACGTCGAAGTGACCGTGTTCTTCTTATATCCGTTATAATTTTGATGATGTTCGGAGCTCTCGCTGTTTACTCTTCAATTGCATATTTCGCGCAGGGGCACAATACAACGGCCGGCAGCCTTGTGACCGGTCACATCATTAAACTTGGTATCGCCTTCTTTGTATTGCTGGTGGTCTCAAAAATTGAGTATTCTAATATCGCGAAATTCAGCAAATTCGGCCTTTTAATTAGCTGTATCCTGCTTATTGCCGTAATGGTAATGGGTGAGATGGTGTTTGGAGCACGACGATCTCTCTCCGTCGGTGGGTTCTCATTTCAACCGTCTTCACTCGCAGCCGTCACATTAATCATTCACCTTGCGGTTCTGATCGTCAATAAGCAGGACTACATCAAGGATTTCAAAACCTCGTTTATGCCCATCATGTTCTGGGTGTTTCTAACCTGCTTCTTAATAGGCCTTGAGGATTTCAGCTCTGCTGCTCTTCTCATGGGTATTTCACTCTGCATGATGTTTGTTGGCAGAATGAGCGTAATACAGCTATCTGCATTTGTATTGATCGGCCTTATATCCGGTTCAGCACTAATCATGAGTTCCGCTGAACGTCAGAGCCGTGTTGAACAGTACATAGAACAGATTACCGACATAAAGAATGATTCATTCGAATCATCTGCCGGATACCAGGCACAGCAGGCCCACATTGCGATTGCACAGGGCGAAATATTCGGTGTGGGTGTTGGAAAGAGTACGCAGCGTGATTTTCTGCCCGCACCCTATAACGATTTCATTTTTGCCATCATAGCCGAGGAGTATGGCATGGTCGGTTCATTTGCCATAATTATCGTGTTTTGCATCATCTTAATTCGCGGCATTGCCAAAATAGCTCGTAACGCTCGCGACCTGCTTGGAACACTCATAGCCCTCGGTGCCACGCTGATGATCACGCTTTATGGGTTTGTAAATGCCGCAGTTGCAACGGGACTATTTCCGGTTACCGGCCTTCCTATGCCGTTTGTTAGCTACGGAGGCTCGAGCATGCTTTTTACCGGCGTGATGATTGGTCTTCTACTGAATGTCTCCAAACACAGCATTGACAACGAAAAACGATTTTATATCGGATAGTGATAGACGTTAACCAACATATCGACTCCCAAACGGAGACCGGCACTTTAACCGCGCTGCCAATTCGCGTACTGCTTGCTGCGGGTGGCACCGGCGGACACGTGTATCCGGCTATAGCAATCGCAGATGCCGTAAAATCTTTGAGCTCAGATTCTGATGTGCTTTTTGTTGGAACCCGCGATCGCATGGAGTGGCAAACTGTTCCTGATGCAGGATATGATATTAAAAGCGTATGGATCAGCGGTTTTCACCGTAGACTCACACCACAAAATCTGCTTTTTCCTGTTAAGCTTGCTGTGAGCCTCATTCAAAGTTATTCGATTCTAAAACGGTTTAAGCCTGATGTAGTAGTAGCTTGTGGCGGTTTTGCAGCAGGGCCAATCGGCTGGGTAGCCGCTAAGCTTGGATTTCCAATCGCCATCCAGGAGCAGAATAGCTATCCTGGTGTTACTAACAGGCTTCTTGCAAAGCATGCATCAAAAATCTTTACAGCCTTCAAAGCGGCTGAACAATATCTGCCGAAAGATAAAATTGAACTCACCGGCAACCCGGTTCGAAGCAGCCTTTCAGTAAGTGATAAAAAAGAGGCTCTGGAAAATTATGGCTTTAGTCCCAAAAAACCCGTACTCCTTATTCTTGGCGGCAGTGGCGGTGCATTGGCGATTAACGAAGCAATAAAGTCACAGCTTGATGTCCTCCTCAATAATTACGGACTACAGGTCATCTGGCAAACCGGACAGAAGTACTACGATGATTTATCGAACGCTATCGAACTTGAGAAGTATCCTAACCTGAGACTCATGGGATACATCGACGATATGCCGGCGGCTTATGGAGCTGCAACCCTCGTACTCACCCGGGCAGGTGCAAGCACGTGCAGCGAGCTCATGACGATTGGAAAACCGTCAGTCCTCGTCCCCTCTCCAAATGTAGCAGGCGATCATCAAACGAAAAACGCTTCTGCAATGGTAGATGAAGGGGCATCACTTTTGATTCCTGAAGATGAACTGGAATCAGCCCTTGAGAATCAAATACCCAATCTTCTTGACGATGATGAAAAGCTGGATAAGATGTCTGAAGCGGCACTAAAGCTTGCAAGGCCTGATGCCTCAGTTACCATCGCTGAACAATTATTTAAACTCGTGAAACAGACGCAATCTGATGAGTAAAGGAATTCAAACACAACCTGTTTTCGGACGAACCCGCCATATTCATATGGTTGGTATTGGCGGAATTGGTATGAGCGGTATTGCCGAAATCTTATTGATTCGTGGTTACGTTGTTTCAGGATCCGACAGTAACGTTTCAGAAACAACCGAGCGATTAAAGGAATTGGGAGCTACGATTTATCCCGGCCACGACGCATCTAATGTGGAAGGTGCAGATGTGGTGGTGTACACCAGCGCCGTTAAAGCGAAAGATAATGTAGAGACCCGCGAAGCAATGTCTCGCCAGATACCAGTGATTAAACGATCAGAAATGCTGGCTGAGCTGATGCGGATGAAGTACGGCATCGGTATCGCCGGAACCCATGGTAAAACTACTACAACGACCATGGCAGGTCATGTTGTGCAGGATGGCAGCTATGATCCCACCATTATAGTTGGCGGTCGTGTTCACAGTTTTGACAAGACCAATGCTGTTGTAGGTAAAGGAGACATCATCATTGTAGAAGCCGACGAGTATGACCGGACGTTTCTGAAGCTCTCCCCTTCAATGGCTGTTATCACTAATATCGAAGCAGAGCATCTTGATATTTATGAAGATCTTGAAGATGTGAAACAGGCGTTCATTGAGTTTGCCAACAAAGTGCCCTTTTACGGCGCCGTTATTGTCTGTCTTGATGATGCCAACATCAGAAGCATTCTTCCTAAAATTGATCGGCGAACCATCAGCTATGGATTTACTCCCCAGGCTCAGCTGAGAGCCATCAATATTGAACAGTCAGCATTCGAAAGCACATTCACCGTCATTTTTGAAGACGAAGTCCTGGGTGAGATTACCATAAAATCTCCGGGTGAGCATAACATTAAAAATGCCCTTGGAGCTGTAGCTGTCGGACTTGAACTGGGAATGTCATTTAAAAACATCAGCAGCGGACTGGAACGGTTCCAGGGAGTTTTCCGACGCTTTCAGCCTAAACTCGATACAGAAAAATTGATTGTTATCGATGATTACGCACACCACCCGACGGAAGTGAAAGCATCAATTGAAGGGGCTCGTAATGGGTGGAAGAACCGCCGGCTGGTAGCTGTATTTCAGCCCCACCTCTACTCTCGCACGCAGCAAATGTATAAAGAGTTTGGCCTCTCATTTTTTGATGCAGAAGTATTGGTAGTTACAGATGTATACCCATCACGCGAAAAACCTATTGAGGGTGTAACAGGAAAGTTAATTGCGGATACGGCAAAAGAATACGGGCATCGTGACGTCCACTATCTGGAAGACAAAACTGAACTGCCGGGTAAACTGAGAGATATCGTAAAGGA
>Ga0209924_1000559_pt1 | contig 16143 bp, 6 predicted proteins | sample SalPonR1_C_D1_MG_FD_185700 | JGI IMG/M metagenome (GOLD analysis project Ga0209924, IMG submission 185700) | Salt pond soil microbial communities from South San Francisco under conditions of wetland restoration - Salt Pond MetaG R1_C_D1_MG... ...
TACTTCGTTCGCAAGTACAGCTACCCGCTGTCCAATCACATTGTATACCGTCAAACTCACATCACTTGCCTGAGGCAGGTTAAAGCTGATGTTCGTTGTTGGGTTAAATGGATTTGGGTAGTTCTGAGACAGCTCAAAGTCAGAAGCCAGAGTTTCATCTTCGATGCTGGTGGATAATCCCTCAATCTTCAGCACGTCAACATAATCAAGACTGAATGTAGTAGGACCGGTATAAATCACTTCGATGTTATTAACACCCTGATCAAGGCTGGCGCCTACCAGGTCATACGTATTCCACGTTTCAGCCTCTCCGGCAAAGCTTACGGCCTGCTCTGTCCCGTTAATGCTTATGGTTACGGGTACTTCACCTTCAACCATATACTCAAATTTCAGAACATACTGTCCCGCTTCATCAGCAACGAAAGGAGTATTGACAGTTGCATCGCCGGTAATTTCTACCAGACGGTCACCTGATGCACAAACCTGTGATTCTTCGCATCTGAGCGTTCCGCCGCCATCAAGATTTGCTTCTACAGGCCACAAAGTGTTAACAATGTTCTGTGTACCTGCTTCAAGGATTTCTACTTTTTGGTACTCCAGGAACCCCCAGTTTTTATTGAGGCGGATTGTATTCGCACCCTGCTCGAGAGTTACGCCGGCAACAACAGGTTCTGACCAGGTTACACCATCCTGTTCTTCACCAATTTGAAGCGGTATCACACCACCATCATTCACAACAACATCTGTTTGGCGGCCGGTACTTGTATCTACATACCATGTCCGCTGATATACTTTCAGATCGTAACTTCCGGCGGCATCAACTGTTGCATCATCCCATACTATATCGCCGTTTCCTTCAATCCGAACAATTTGACGATCTGCCGCATCCCTGGCTTCTGCATTTCCTGTAAGCGTCCCATCTTCAGACTGCAGCTGAGCAACGAATTCACTGCTGATTTCAGAACCAAAAATATCCATAATGGTTGATTGCTGAGCTTCCCTGTTATTCATCCACTGGCTTTTTTGCGACGGATACCAGTTCAGGTCACCAAGCGGATATCCGCCAATGGCTGCTGTCTGTAAAGTCGAGTTTGAGTACGTTAGATCTTCCGGTGGATCCGGGCTGAATATAACCTCTATGTCTGGCTGACTAGGATCTGGCTTATTGGGATACCAGTATCCATATACACCGGGTTCATTCCCATTCCGTATAGCTGTAATCAATTGAATGCGTTCAGCGTGATTATCCGGATAGTTTGTAAACCCCGGATTTTCTGCATCAAACAGGTTATCTCTTACAACCCAGTTTGTGTTCAGTTCTTCATCAAACAGGTTTTGCGTACGCTGATTTAACAAGGGTTGCTTCCTGATATTGAAGGTATCGTTATCGGCAGTATAGTAAGCCGGATATTCGCTCTCAAGGAAAAATGAGTTATTAACAACCGCTAATTTTCTCTCTGCGTCAAGCCCGTAACGTGATGGAATATTATCCAGGGTAAACATTCCTGAATATTGTTCATCATCAGAGGCAAGACGATCAGCGCTGATTTCGGATGCTGATTCACCCTGCCAGAAACCATTTAATATCAGGTTATTTGCAAATACCATGTTCTTCACCCAAGCTCCCAAAACAACTTGGCGGCCAGAATTCACAAACGTATTCTGGTTAATCCATAGCATGTTAGCCGTACCATTTTCAACCTGGATCGGAAAACCATTTACGTTCAAAAATGTATTATTCTCAACCCAAACGGTGTCCATATCTGCCCATGTCGAAAATCCTCGTCCACCCCACGGTTGCGTGTGTGAAGCAAGGTTTCTAAAACGGGAGTTTGTAACAAACAGATCTGTATCTGCCCCATAGACACCAAAGAATCCCCACTGAGCTTTTTCAAACGTGACGTTATCGAAAGTAATGCGGATATTGCTGCCCTGCATTTCGTATAACTCATAAGGATAATCACCTGCAGTACTCATCCCTAAAAGCGTCACATTTTTGATGGTCAAATCACCCTCAGCGGAAATTAATTTTCCGGGTCTGGAATTATCCTCACGGTGATTGAGCTGGATCACAGGGGCAAATGAATCCGAATTGTTTGGGTCCGGCTCTTCACCAACGATATTCAGATGCCAGCCTTCGTTCGTTATTCGTTCGGTAACATAGTAAAAACCACTGGCCTGTAATTTATACACCCGGTTAGGATTTAATCTGTCGCCGGTGTCATTCGTATCGGCAATAATGGTTTCGAACAGAGAATTTTGCAGAACTTCTGTCCCTGCCTCATTCAGCCAGTCGACAACCAGGGTATCGCTTTGCGTTTGTGCAGACAGTGTACTCATACCTGTCATCAGACAGATCACAAGCAGTGCCTGTAAATATTTGTAGAAGTCTTTCATATTTACCTCTTAAGGATTTTGTGTTTTTGGTTATGGTATGGATAGTTCAAAGTCTGTTTGTTTTAAAATTCTGCTCTCAAACCAATATCGAAGGTTATGCCATAGTACTGTTCGTATGTGGGATATTTACCGAACTGCGACATATAGTTGCGGTCGTACTCGCCATTAAGATTGTTGATATTCGTATAAACCTGGAGATACTCATTAATTTGCTGTCGCAGCATGACATCCATCCTGAAGATATCGCCCGTGAAGACATCATCTGAGGTCACAAATTCCAGTTCATCCTGCTCATTTCTTTCAAAGTTTCTGCTCCCGAAATTTCCGGTAAATACATCTCCCTGGTAGTAAATCGAAAATCTGCCTGAAAAGCCCTTATAGTCATATCCCAGGGTCAAGTTAGCGATGTTGCTGGGCTGGTCGGGGATACGTTGCGTTCCCACTGTGTCTCTCAACACCTTTTCAAAAAAGGGCGGGAAGACAGGTCGGGGAGTAATAGGTAAGTTTTCAGTGTAGGTGTACGGGTAGTCTGTCTCAGATGCAATGATTGTATAATTGACATTGAGAGTGATTCCCTGCAGAAAAGAAGGCAAATACCAAAGGTATGTTTGCCAATCGAACTCAATACCTCTTACATGAGCTGTATTCTCTGAATTGATATATGTATTGATTTGTGGCTGCCCCGCAATGTTGGGCAGATTTAATTCTGGGAGAATATCCTGTCCCTCAATAAGCGGAAACTGCACAAACCGTATTAACCCGTCTATTTCCTTTCTGAATGCAGAGACTCCAAAATAGCCCAGCTTGTTTTCATACACCGATACCGACAAGTCTAAATTTTTGGATTCAGAGTTCCCAAGGTTGGTATTTGGGGCATTTACCCAGTCTCTGAACTGGCCAATATATGTATTGGGAGCAAACTGAGAGAAATCCGGCCTTGAAATTGTTTCCGTGTAGGCAAATCGGATGTCCAGCCAATCAAATGGCTCAGCCTTTACGTGGACCATCGGCAAAAAGTGTTCGTAGGAACGACTTGCCGATGTATCGCTGAAAGCCGGTAATTCACCCGGGGCTGTCGGGGAATTGAATGACACAAACTTTGCATCGTAGTTGGTTTCATCCATCTCTACTCTGAAGCCAGGAATAACTGTAAGATAATCCGAAAGTTCAATTTCCGACATTGCATAATATGCCTTATAGCTCTCATCTCCCTCATAATCGTCCTGAACCGAACCGCCGCCATGATACATCATTCCTGCACGTTCGATAGCTCCTGTTGCTCGTCGCAGAGTATTCTGATCAAGTGCATATCCTAGAGGATAGTCTCCGCCTACAAAATTTGATCTTTCGTAGTCACTTAAAATAAAGTTATCAATTGGAATTTGATCCGATCCATCTTCAGTTAAACCAAACTCCGGGAATTCTGCTGCAATCACACTCCTGGCTTCACGTCCTCCCCCATAATATAGTCCAGGGCCATTCAACTCGGTTCTGTTGTAGAATCTGTCTTTGTATCTTAGTTTACCTCCGAACTTCAGATAGCCGTTGATATTTTTCGACAAATTGAAGGGAATTTTAATATTTGCCTGTGTGGTAATTTCATCTTCTTCTGTAAGGTCGGAACTGGTGTTCAGAGTCTGGAAAAATGTTTGAGATGGATCATTCTCGTAATACCCGGGAATTCTTTCCGGACTGCCGGCCCGTTCATCAACTCCTAACGTAGAGTCTGGGTGAAGTGCCGTTTGTTGCTGAAAAGACCAGTAATAGTTTTCCGGAGCGTTATTTTCTGACGTCGTATATGCCAAGCCGGCATTGTATTCAAAGTACTTGAACTGCTGTTCGATGTTACTGGAAAATTGATAGATTGAGGTCGTTCTATCAAATTGGGAAGCTGAGTAATCGTGGTATTCCCTGTTGGTATCAAATTGGTTTGTCCGCTGTAATCCGTCGTTATTTATCCGATTGTAAATTCCATTCACAACAACTTCACCTAACGGAATTTTGTAATCAAATATTAAACTTCCGCCAATTCGTGACCGCCGCAGAGCACGTTCGTTTAAATTTAAGTTGTTAAGCACCTGACGGTTTACCCCGCTATTATCAGCCAGAATTTGATAGCCACCTGAAAAAGTATCGGCCGATCGGTTATAGCTATCTAAATTAATATTGGCAATTGCACCAAGTTTATTCCTCAAAAATCTATCCCCTACACTATAAACAATTTTGTAGTTGGCCAGATCTTCCTGAAGTGCATTATATCCACCCTGCCATCGAAAATCTGTGAAACTCTCATCCGGGGCAGTTCGCATCCTCAGGTTTACAGTTCCGCCTAAAGCATCAGCATCCATATCGGGAGTAACTGCTTTCGACACTTCAATACCATCTAACATACTGCTCGAAATAAGACTCAAATCCACGCTTCGGTCACCGGAGCCGGTAGAGGGCAGTTTTACACCATTTATGGATATGTTATTATATTTTGGAGACAGACCTCGTATGGCAATCTTACTGGCCTCTCCTCCATCACGCTGGATTGAAACACCCGGCAAACGCCCAACAGATTCTGCTGCATTTACATCAGGCAGTTCTTTAATTCTGGCGGCTGAAACAATATTAGTTATGGTATTTGCTTTTCTCTGTTCATTAATAGCACCCACCTGTCCCTGGGCTTGTGCAGAAACCATGATTTCTTCACCTTCTACTCCGGCCCACTCCATTTTCAGTTCAACCGTTGCAACTTCACCCGCAACCACATCAACCACTTCTTCAATGGTTTGAAAACCAAGATAAGAGACTCTGACTGTATGAGTTCCTTCCGGTACATTCCGAATGATAAATGTTCCGTCGGCATCGGTAGCGGCGCCTTTATTCGTTCCAACCAGAAAAACATTTACACCGTACAGCGGATCCTCTGAGCCGGCCTCGATGATTTCACCTGCAATTGATCCCGTACCCTGGGCGTACGAGACTACCTGAAAAGCAAGCATAAAAGAAAGTACTGTTAGTATTGTGCCAATCGTGCGCATGTGTTTTTATTTGAATGTTAACGCTGCAATTTTTTGAGCCTGTTCATGAATTGAAAAACCAAAGTGAGAAGCGCTTCCAATTTTATAATTAAGATTACTAAATTTTATAATTATCAGTCGTTTACAGGTACTAAAAATCAAAACCATAATTGCCATTTGCCGCAATTTATCTTTTTTGCCTGTCCGACTTGACTCCGCTGTGGCCTTATATTTAATAAATTTGTTTGATTTAATCTCTTATAAGATTAATCAATTCAGTTTATTAAATCAAATTTTTTTTAAAAATCTTGGTACAGCTCTCCTGTATATGCTTTTTTATGGCTTCGACAGAAGAAGTAGGGCGGGTATTTAAAATGGAACATCCATTTCCATCTTGCTGGTAATATTTATTCGGGACTTGGAAAGAAACCCGAAATCGGAGCTTGACCGGCAGCTAGCTGCTCCTTACAATTTTCTGCAAATGAATACCGGCAATCCTGTTTTCATTTAAACAGGAATCTCTATCCTGAAAGTTGTTCCTTCTCCCTCAGCACTCTCAATATTGATATCACCGTCAAGTAAATCAATAATATGCCTGATAATTGCAAAGCCAATCCCGCTGCTTTTCTCTCCACTCGTACCTTTTGATGCCTGGAATCTATTCTCGTTTTCAAGCAGGCTTTTAGTCTCCTCACTGCTCATGCCGATACCGCTATCGATTACTTTCAGCTCGAGACTGTTGCTTTTTCGTATCAGCGACAGTTTTACCCAGCCACCCTTTTTGGTGTATTTAATTGCGTTGGAGAGTAAGTTCCCGATTAGCTGTTCATATTTTTCTCCATCAATCCAGATGGGTTCTTCAAGGCCTTCTGTATAAATTTCAAGATCAATATCTTTAATTCGGGAGGCCGGCCTGTAAAGCTGCAAAATATTATCTACAACTTCTTCCAGGTTTACGTTGTACGGTGTGAGTTTAAGTCCTTCCGATTCAATAATTGAGTAGTTCATCACTTCATCAATCATCTGGTTTAATTGTGATGAACTCTGTTCTATAATGTCGATAACATCTATATGGGGCGATTCCTCATCTTCAAGCTGTTCTCTGAGCATACTTGAAAGGCCAATAATCCCGTTTAACGGAGATCTCATATCATGGCTGAGCATTTTCATCAGCTGCAGCTTATATTCGTTCAGCTTTTGAAGCTCCTGGTTTTGTTTATGAAGTTCGAGGTGAGTCATCACCTCATTTGCTATAATTTTAAGCTGTTCAATTTGTTTATCAGACAGCTTCGTTTCTTGATAATCAAGAACACATAGTGTACCAATGGCATACCTGTTCTTTGTGATAAGGGGAACACCAAAATAATATCGAAGCCCGCCCTCAGAATTCACCGATGGCAGGTGCGATGTGCGGTAATCTTCCTTAAGATTACAAATTTCAGTGACGTCAGGCTCTTTTATTGTGAACTGGCATACAGATACCTCCCGCGGTGCTTCCCTCAGCTCTTCTGGTATACCGACCATGGATTTTGTCCACTGCCGTTTTTCATCAATAAGGTTAATCATTGCTATTGGCGTGTCTGCTATTTCAGAGGCGAGCTTCGTGAGGTTATCAAACGCCTTCTCCGGCAGTGAGTCCAGAATCTGGTATGACTGCAGATCTTCCAGGCGCCGGGTTTCGTCGGTTTTAAAGTCTAAGTCTATCATATCTTGTATCGGTTGATCCGTACAACAAAAATCAAATCTTTCACGCATGCGTACAGAGAACCTCGTTTAATTCCCGATAGGTAATCGGCTTAATGAGGTAATCGATATAGTTGGTAGATTCAGCCTTTTGCCTGAAGTACTGATCGGAGTTGCCGGTTACATAAAGCGCCGGCACATCACTATTTTCTTGTATTTTCTTAACAGCCTCTATCCCGGTCATCCCGGTTCCAAGCTGCACATCTACAAGCAACAGTTCCGGCTGAAACGTTTCACTGACTTTCAAAGCTTCTTCGCCCGTTTCCACCTTCATGATCTCGGTGCATCCAATCCGCTTGAGCATCATTTCAAGACTGAGCGCGAGGATAAGATCATCTTCGATAATGAGTATTTTTTTATCCATAGGTTGTTGATGTGTAAAATTTAAAAGAATGCATTGCTGGAACCTTTTGCATTATTCTTTTCAAATACAATTGATACAAAGTTTGCTTCGGGGTTTACCTCGATGGTACCATTTAGCTGCGCAATAAGAATATCTACAAGCTTATACTGAAACTGGTCAGACTCAATATTTTCCTTAAAATTTTCGAGCTTCAATCCACAACCCTGCAGCGATATTTTCACTGTTTCGTCGGAGGAGGTCAGGTTTAAATTCAGATCTCCGTCGCTGTTATCAGGCAGTAAAACGTTGATAAGCTCATTGATCATAAGACCGGCTGGCACAGCCTGGTTCAGGTTCAGCGTAGTTTCATCACACTCCAGATTGAGAACCGAGATAACGTCTGCCTGGAACCCCTGCTGCGGCAGAAACTTCACAAATGACCTCAGATAATTATCGAAATGGATATTTACGACATTTTTTTCCTGGTAGAGTGTCTCATGAATTTTTGCTATTGAAAAGATGCGGCTCTGAACTTCACTAAGTTTCCTGTATACGTCCTTATCTGTTTCTTCCAGAAGCTGCAAATCCAGAAGGCCGGCGATAACAGCCAGGTTATTTTTCACGCGGTGATGAATCTCCTGAAGAAGTATCTCTTTCTCTTTCAGTGAGTCCTGTGTTTTCTGTAACGCTTTTGTTTCGCGTTGGAGCAGCTCTTTTATTTTTACTTCGAGCTCTTTTTGCTCAGTCAGATCGACGTAAATACCATAAACTGCAATGATATTTTCACCATCCGATACAGGAACCGCACTGACAAGAACCGGTATTTCTCTTCCATCTTTGGTATACCGAACACTCTCGACCTGGGAAGCCTTCCCATTGAACGCATCCGCGCTGATTTTATCAGCGAGGCCACGTGTGTTTTCATCAGTAATCAAATCATTCACGTTTGCCCCAACCACATCACCATTCATATGGCCAAACATAGTTCTGAACCCATTATTAACACGTGCAATTTTGTTTTGCTGATTGATCATCACGATCCCTATCGGGGCATTTTCAAAAAGCTGATTCATCATCCGGAAATGGTAGTCACTTGAATTTTTTGCATCAACCATTTCAGTGATGTCCACCCCGGTTCCCACAATATAGGCTGAATCTTCATTTTTAAAGCTTTTGGCGTTCAGCTTAAATATTCTTGTATCTCCCTTTTTTGTAAGTACGTTGGCAACAAGCTGTGCGGATCCTTTTACCACTGTCTCGTTCAGCTTTTCACTAATCAGCTTCCTGTCATCCGGATGAAAAAACTCAACCGGTTTCATTCCAAACATATCCTCCTCTGAGTAGCCAAGATCGGTGATAAATGATTCATTCCATTCAAGAAAGGTTCCGTCCGTGTCGAGAACATAAAATGTTCCTGGAATACTTGAAATGGCTGTTTTAGTAAACTCCTGCTCGCTCTTTAGTTTCTGCTGAATTTTCTTTTCTCTTGAGATATCCCTGAAGGAGTTGATCGTTAACAGCTCACCGTCTTTATCGCGAAAAACAACCGATGACACCTCAATCGGGATCACCCTGCCTGATTTATGTATATATCGTTTCTCACCCTCAAAATAGGATTGGCCTTCACGTATTTTGGCAGCTTTCCTGTTGTATGGGTCGTCCTCGTCCATGATACCCTGACGTCCAGTTTTTCGCAGCTCCTCTTTTGTATAGCCTAAAATAGAGCATGCAGATGGATTAGCATCAATAATATCACCGGCGGGTGTCCCAATAATAATACCGTTCAGTGAATGATTGAACTGTTGCTTATATCGTTCGCGCGACTCATTGAGTTCCTGTGTAGCAACCACACTTTTGGTAATTTCATCAACAAAAATAATTGCAAGCGCATCATCAAATGCGCGTATATTTAATTTGTACCATTTACTTTCCCCTCCCGAAAAGCTCAGGTATGTTGAGTAAAACTTCTCAATCTCACCATCAAGAATTTGACGGAGACCTATAATAAGTTTAATAGCATCATCACTGCCGTTTTGAGCAGCTTCTCTGCAATGATCAAATATATTGCCGCTGGTTGTAATAACGTCCAGAAAGTGGCACTCTTTATTCCGTACCTCCCATTCGATATTTGTGAGATGAATATCGCCATTGATGTCGAGGACTGCAGCCGGAGAAGGAAAGGTATTTAGAAGCTTTTTTTGCTCTCTGTGAATTTCAATTTCATTCGTATTCATCTTTCTTGGAACTCACTCTTCATTGACATTTATTTTACAATGGTTTGAATATGTTAAAACTAATTAACAAACAATGTCAGACGTGAAAAGCGTATTTTTTATATTCGCATTTACAGCACGATTTGCCAGTCATTCGCGTAGGTCCTTTCACCTATCTGTAAATTTGGCCCGGAAGATAACGTTCACCCACGGAGACTGAATGTATAGCCTCCCGCAACTCTGCAACAGAAGGTTCATAATTTAGATATCCATTGGCTCCCGCCTCTATTAATGGCTCTATCAACAATTTTGTGGTGTAAATATGTATGGCAAGAATCTTAATATCGCCTGATTGTTCTTTCACAGAACGTATAGCTTTAATTGCTGACTGCTTGATGTTCGGCAGGTCCAGAATAACTATTGATCCGGCTAGTTGAACTCTCTTCTCAATGATATGACCACTATCCTCGATAATGCTAACCGAGTCACCTTTTTTGCAGGCTTTCTGAACCCTTTCAGCGAGCGCTGTGGACCGGGGGGTATATCCACTGTAGAGAAAAATATTCTGCTGTATTGGTTCGCCCATATCAATATATGTAGGTACTGAACAAATGTATTACACCTATATTCCCGATGTACGACTGCCGAGTGTAAGTTGATATATTTTTTAGATGCCCCCCATTAATCATCAATCTTTCGGTAGGGTAAATATTATTATAACATCATTTTAAGCCGTATTCTATTGGCGTATTATCTTAAAATATTTATCCGTGTTTTTACCTATAGACGGCGGTGTAAAACATCGTAATTCGGCAAATTGAGGGGAGTAGTAATCAGCCGTTGTTTACGAGTCCATTTTGAAATGCATATTTAACAAGGCCGGCCGTGTTTCGGGCCCCGGTTTTTTGAAGGAGATTTCTCCGGTGTGCATCCACCGTTCTGGGACTTATATACAGTTTTTCTGCTATCTCCTGATTTGTATATTCTTTCACAATCATTTGCAGTACTTCAAGTTCTCTCTCGGTGATGTGAATGGGGGCAGAGGCCGTAGATTTACCTTTATTTTTTACCAGGTCCATCATAATGCTTTGAGTTGCCTGATCGCTGAAATAGTGTTTACCGCCCATTACGTCATGAATGGCAGCGGTAAGCTCATCCCTGCCAGCACTTTTCATGATATAACCGGACGCACCGGCCTGAACCATCTGACGAATATGAGTATCATCGCTACTCATGGTTAAAGCCAGAACCTTAATATCCGGATGCAGCTCTTTAACCATTTTCGTTGTCTTAATACCGTTCATACCCGGCATATTAATATCCATTACAATAACATCAACGGCTGTCTCTTCAAGAACTTTTTTTACCTTGTCGCCATCTTCGGCCTCCGCTACCACGTCAATCCCGGCCTGAGGTTCCAGCATAAGCTTTATTCCATCTCTCACTATTTTATGATCGTCAACTAACAATACTTTAATATTTGCCATAACTGATTGTCTTGCTATTCCTTTAAACGGGTATGATTACAGTAATTAACGTGCCTGAATTTGTCTTTGAGTCAATATCTAAATTACCTGACATTGCTGCAACCCGGGTTTTCATGCTTTGAAGGCCAAGACCCCTGCTTTCTACATTTTCGGGGTCAAACCCGGAGCCATTATCTTCTATAGTACATATCAACTCATTGTCTGAGTATACTAAATTTATGTTGATGATTGTTCCGCCCGAGTGTTTGATAGCATTATTAAGGGCTTCCTGAATTATTCTGAAAATATTTATCTGGATACTTCCGGCAAGTGTCTCATCATCGTATTTCTGAAACAGGTGAATTGCCAGATCCTGGGTGCTCTGCATTTCATTTACGAGAGACTCAACTGCCAGTTTAAGTCCATAGTCCTGAATAGCTTTTGGAAGCAGGTTATGCGAAATTGAGCGTGTTTCTGAAATGGCATATTCCAGCATTTGAAGCCCGATTTTGAACGAGCGGTCTATCGGTGCGGCCAGCGATTCAGAATCTGAATAGACAGTATTCAAATGCATATTTGCGGCAGACAGGTACTGGCCAAGACCGTCATGAAGCTCATTGGCGATACGATGCCTCTCCCTTTCTTCACCTTCTACAATAGCTTTTATAGCTCTCTCATCAGCTTTTCGCTGTTCTGTAATATCAAGGGTAAGTACCAGTCGCTGCTGCTTGTCTTTGAAGTATATATCAGAACCGGATATTTCGCACTGCAGTATTGTGCCGTCTTTTGTCTTCTGACGCCACACATCAAACCCGCTCTGAGATTTTTTCAGATCCTTTTGAGCTTCGTCACGGATCTTTTGCCGCTCCTCGGCAAGAAACAGTTCAAATATTGTCATCTCAAGAAATTCTTCTTCGCTATATCCGAACAGGTCTGTCAGCGCTTCATTTACTGAGAGAAATTTAAACGTCTCTTTGTCAAAAATATACATCGGAAGCGGGCTTTGCTCATAGAGCAGCCGATACTGGTGTTCAGAGCGCTTAAGCTCTTTTTCCGCTTCTTTCTGGATGGTAATATCATTCATAGAGCCTATTATTCGTACGATGTCACCGGCGTCGTTCCTTAAAATCAAAGCCCTGTCGAGCACAGTAGCAACAGTGCCATCACCTCTGCAGAACCGATACTCATGTTTCCATTCGTCTGCCCCTGAATCTTCTGCGTGCTTCATATCCTGAAGCACACTATCCCGGTCGTCAGGATGGAGATTATCTTTCCACAGTTCAAACCCTGCATCGGGATCAGGTACGTCGTGCTTATAGTGTGTCTCAAAACCCTCACTCCACCACACACTGCCTTCTGATGGAATGGCATCCCATATCGCATCACTTACAACCAGGGTTGCATATTCAAATCGTTTTTGTTCATAAGTCAGTCGTTTCTGAATCTCTTTTAGAGCAGTTATATCTTTATTGACCGCAACCGTGCCATCAAAATTGCCTTCATGGTCTGTTATCACCCGTATTGAACTGATGATGTTCATCGGTTCATCAACGCGATTATACTGCACGACCTCACCGCTCCATTCGTTCCTGGAAATAAGTTCATTGAAGAGATCTTCGCCGCTTTCACCGTCATATGTTGTTTCGAGAATTGAATCAACCGGTTGCCCGACTGCTTCCTGTTCAGACCATCCATACATCATTTCTGCCGCCCTGTTCCAGGAAGTAATTCTCATATTGTCATCAGTTGCAATCACGGCGTCCGAGATATCTTCAAGCAGCTGGGCCTGGCTGCTAAGAATCTCTTCCGACTCCTTTGTCTCCGTCTGATCAATCATTGCCCCTACCATTTTAACCGCCTGTCCTTGGTCATCCCGAAATATATAGCCTTGATCAAGCACGTACCTAATCTGTTCCGAGCTGTTAATAAATCTATATTCCTCTTCCCAGTATGTTTTTTCACTGGCCTTGGCATCTTCTATGCTTTGCAGTACCCGGCCTTTCTCTTCGGGATGTATATGGGCCTTCCATGATTCACTGCCTTCCGGTAAATCATCCTTTCGGTATCCAAAGACAGATTCCATGCCTTCACTCCAGCTAATTGTATCATATTCAAAGTTCCACTCCCATACCACATCACTAATCAGACCGGTAATAATTCTGAGACGGGTTTGTTCATCTTCAAGCTGTGACTCTACAATTTTTAATGACGTGATATCCATTGTCACACCCCGGAGCACCTGAGTCCCTGTCATATCATCGGTAACGACCTCAGCTTTCTCCCTGAATGTTCTGAACGATCCGTCACTTTTCTTATATCGATAGGATACGTCAAGATCGTTGCCACTCTCTGCATAAAGGTAGGCATCATATATAGCTTTTCTGTCATTGGGGTGCACCTGCTCAAAGAAATCCTGCCTTGACACAGGCCCCTCAGAAGGATCTGCATCGAAGAGTTTATATTTATTATCCCCCCAGTAAAGCTTGCCTGTATTCAGTGTTTTTTCCCAATAGCCAATTTCGGCAATCTCCTCTGCTTTTCTAAGCTGCGCCAGCGTTCGTTTGATACGAATTTCCTGCTCTTTGGAGCGGGTAACATCCAGCATGGTGCCGATAATACGTACCGCATTGCCCTCTCTGTCGAACTCAACATTTGCTTTTTCATAGATCCAGCGCTCACGCTTGGTTTTAGGATTTCTGATCTTGAATTCGGCTTCAAATGGGCTGCCTGCTTCAATAGAATCTGAAAATATTTTGGCAACATACTTAAAGTCGGGATGAAGTGTTTCAATTAATCGCTCCGAGGTTAATGTTGCCCCCTCAGGAAGCCAAAACATCTCGTTGAGAATTTTTGACGTTTTAACCTCACCCGTCTTTAAGTCTTCGGTAAAGGTCCCAAGATTTGCTACACGCTGAGTTTCGATAAGTAGCCGTTCGTTCTCCTGAAGCCGCTTCTCATTCAGCTTCAGGCGGGTAATGTCAACATGCGTTCCAATCATCTTGATGGGATTACCGTTTTCATCCCACTCCACGTTCTTTCCGCGGTCTAGAATCCACACCCAGTGGCCATCTTTGTGCCGCATTCTCACTTCAATTTCATAGATATCCGTTTTGCCTGAAAAGTAATCCTCAACGGTTTGTTCAAATCGCTTCAGATCATTCGGGTGAACAAGACGATTCCACGTGTCGATGTTAACAGGTTGTAACTCTTCAAGTGTGTAACCAACAAGGTTCGTCCAGATCTCGTCGATATCAATTTCCCCGGTTTGAGGGTTCCATTCCCAGAGACCTACATTCGCACTGTTGGTTGCCTGCTTCAGACGTGTTCTGCTAATGTTTATCTCCTCTTCAAGCTCTTTTCTCTCCGTAATGTCAATATGAGTTCCGGTAAAACGACTAACCTCTTGGTTTTCATCTCTCTCTGTTACTTCCCCGCGAACCAAAATCCAGATCCACTGTCCGTTTTTATGTTTCAGCCGGATTTCATTCGAATAGCTTGATCTCTTTCCCTCGAAATGCTGATTCAGTAATTCGACCGACTCATCTAAATCTTCAGGGTGAATAAGTTGCACCCATATGTCGAAGATCTGCGGTTCCAGCTCTTCCCTGGTGTACCCAAGCATATGAGCGTACTCATCGTTGATTAAAATCTTTGACTCTTTAGGGTAATAATCCCAAAGCCCGACCTGCCCTCCTTTAACCGCCAGTGAAAGCTGCTCCTCAAGTTGTTTCAGTTCGGTCAGGTCCAGCCCAACCCCCAGCTTCAATGAGTCATTCAGCTGCATATTCATCCAGCTTGTTATCAGTTTGTCCCCCGATTTAGTGTAAACATTAAAATTCTTCCAGGTGTTATCTGCCTCTTCAATATGGGATATTCCAAGCCGGGATGTAGAATCGTTCTGAATCAGTCGTGTGAGTAAATCTCCCCTGTTTATGTCCTCTTGGTCGTAACCAAGGCGCTCCCTCACAAAATCATTTGAATCGATTATCTGGTTGTTACTGTCGATTATGGTGATAAAAATTGGCAGCTTGTTAAAGATAGCTAGTAGCTTTTTATGCTCTCTTTTCTCCTCTTCCTCAAGTTTTTTCCTTTCGGTGATATCATGCCCAATACCGACGATGGTCGAATCTGAAAGCTGTATATTATTCCAGGTTTGATGGCGGACGTCACCTGACTTTGTCCTAACTTCAAACTCTTTCCAGCCTGAGCCGGGATTCGACATGTGCTCATATGCTTTCTTCCTGACACTTTCATCAGGGTAAAACAAAGAAAGCAGATCTTTATCGTTTTCTTCCGAGGGTATCCATTCCAGTACTTTCACAAACTCACGATTAACCTCATTTATATCGAGCTCAGGATCATAAACAGATATCAGTACCGGAATCTGATCAAAAAGTGTCTCAAATTTTTCTCTTTCAAGATCGAGCTTACGCCTCAGTGTTTTACTCTCTGTAATGTCAGATGTAATTCCCGAAACAGATTCAATCTCACCATCTGCCATGTTTAGTGTTCCTCGCGTCCAGAGCCAGTGAATTGACCCGTCCGTGTGGATTACGCGGTATTCTGCGCTAAAATCCTTTTGTTTGGAAAATGTTTTTTCTACGTCCTTCTTAAACTGCTCAAGATCATCAGGGTGAATTCGGGAAAAAATATGCTTCAGGCTAAGATCCAGCGACTGGGGATAATCGAAAAAGCTGTGATGGTTGGATGACGTTACATAGCTGTCAGACCCCGGGTAGTATTCCCATGTAGCCATTCTGTTCGACTCAAGCGCAAGTGTCAGGCTTTCGTCCTTTTTTTCGAGCTTCAGCTGTTCTGCGTTTATCTCATTTTCATAGCGTTTGACGAGATAGAAGAAGATTAAAGCAGTTATAACGACAAATAACCACCCTTTAGCTATATTGACTGCGGCCAAAATTTCAGTATCGTCAATGAGAAGGTCGACCATTGAATCTGTGATAACAATCCAGATCATG
>Ga0209924_1000582_pt1 | contig 15925 bp, 12 predicted proteins | sample SalPonR1_C_D1_MG_FD_185700 | JGI IMG/M metagenome (GOLD analysis project Ga0209924, IMG submission 185700) | Salt pond soil microbial communities from South San Francisco under conditions of wetland restoration - Salt Pond MetaG R1_C_D1_MG... ...
CCGCGATGGTACTGGGCGTTGCGCTGGGCTCGATTTTCCCGAAATTCCCCGACTGGCTGGATTCGCTGTCGGTGGGCACGACCAACGTGCCGATCGCGATCGGGCTGATCCTGATGATGTATCCGCCGCTGGCAAGGGTTCGCTACGAGAAACTGCCGCTGGTGTTCAAGGATGTTCGCGTGCTGGGCCTGTCGCTGGTGCAGAACTGGCTGATAGGTCCAATGCTGATGTTCGGGCTGGCGGTGATCTTCCTGCGCGATTATCCCGAGTACATGACCGGGCTGATCCTGATCGGGCTGGCGCGCTGCATCGCGATGGTGCTGGTCTGGAACCAGCTGGCCGGCGGCAGCAATCAGTATGTCGCCGCGTTGGTCGCGTTCAATTCGGTGTTCCAGATCATCTTCTTCAGCGTCTATGCCTGGTTCTTCCTGACCATTTTGCCGCCGCTGTTCGGGCTGGAGAGCAGCGTCATCGACGTCGGCTTTGCGACCATCGCAAAGGCGGTGCTGATCTATCTCGGAATACCATTTGCCGCCGGCTTCCTGACCCGATATTTCCTGCGCCGGCAACGCGGCGACGCGTGGTACGAAAATCGCTTCCTGCCGAAGATCTCGCCGATCACGCTGTTCGCGCTGCTGTTCACCATCGTGGCGATGTTCTCGCTCAAGGGCGCGACCGTGCTCGAACTGCCGCTGGACGCTGTTCGCATCGCCATCCCGCTGGCGCTGTACTTCCTGATCATGTTCCTGGTCAGCTTCTGGATGGGCAAGCTGATCGGCGCCGACTATCCGCGCACCACGGCGATCGCGTTTACCGCGGCCAGCAACAACTTCGAGCTGGCCATTGCCGTGGCCATCGCCGCGTTCGGGCTGGCCTCGCCGGTGGCCTTCGCGACGGTCATCGGGCCGCTGGTCGAGGTGCCGGTACTGATCTCGCTGGTCACCGTCTCGCTGTGGTTGAAGCGGCGCTGGTTCGCCGGCCGGCTAGAGGACAAGGCTGCATGAGCCGGCCGCGCCCTCGATCGCTTGAACCCGGCCGATCACCGTTTCAGTGAAGGCTTCGCTTGTACCGACCCCCGATGAAGCTGTCGAAGAACTGCCCCAGGGCCGGGTGCTGGATCTGCTGGCCCGAGGGCTCGTTTTCGAGATGCTGTTCGGCGACGTAGGTCGCGTGCTCGCCCTCGTGGACCAGTACGTGATACCAGGGGCGATCCTTCGGCGGCCGGCTGGTGGCGACCTGCTCGTACCAATCCTCGGTACCGGAAAATTCCGGATCGACGTCGACGATGACGCCGCGGTAGTCGTATTTCCGGTGATGGATGACCTGTCCGGGGCTGAATTTCGGCTTGTTCATGACATTACCTTGGTGCAATCTGCCGTCTATTGTGTGTCAGGCAGGGTGAAGGCGTCACGACTGCGAGACAACAATACAGAGTTGACGGCCAGGTGTCATCGAATCAATTGGCGGTACAACAGCGGCAGAGCGTTGGCCAGGCCGGAGGGGTGGGTGACGATGGCATAACCCGAGCGGCCGAAGATGGCCGGGAAATACTGGCGGGCCTCTGCGTCGATGGTCACGCCGAATACCGTCAGCCCCTCGCGCCGCGCTTCGCGCACCGCCATGCGCGTGTCTTCGACGGCGAAACGGCCCTCGTAGTGATCGGTGTCGTTGGGCTTGCCGTCGGTCAGCACCAATAGCAGCCGGTGCCGGTTCGGGCGCTGTACAAGCTCGGCGGCCACATGCCGAATTGCAGCGCCCATGCGGGTATACAGACCGGGCTCCAGCGCGGCGATCCGGCGCTCCGTGGTGGCGGTGACCGATTCCTCGAAGTCCTTGATCCGGCGGATGTCCACGCGATGCCGGCGGCGCGAGGTGAACGTGTAGATGGCCTGGTCATCGCCGCAGGCCTGGATACCGTGCGCCAGCGCCAGCAGCGCCTCTTTTTCGACGTCCAGCACGCGACGGTCTTCCACCCATGAATCGGTCGACAACGACACGTCCACCAGCGTGGCAACGGCCAGGTCGCGCGCCTGGTCGCGCCAGCGCATGTAGACGTTTTCCGATGGGTGGCCGCCGGCGGCCCGCTCGGCGATCGACTGGACGAGTGCATCGAGATCGATTTCGTCGCCGTCGACGTGGCGATGCTGCAGTTCGCGCCTGGGTCTGAGCGCTTCGAACTGCCGTCGGACCCGCGCGATGCGCCGCCGCGTTTCGGCATCCGGCTGCGCACCGGGTTCGCCGTTGGGCGCGATTTCCGGTGCGGTTTCGGCGTATACGGCACAGTAATCTTCAAGGTAACGGTTCTTGCGGTAGTGCCACTCCGGATAAGTCGTCGGGGCAACGCTTGCGTCAGCGGATGCATCAACAGGCGACTCGTCGATCTCGGTGCCGGCAAGCTCCAGTTCCATCTTCAACTTTGAGGCGGCCTTGCGCTCGTGTTTGGTCAGGGTGATCCGGTCGAGCTGGTCGGCGGCCTGGCGCGCATCGTCTTCCTCATCGTCGTCGATCGGGCGGTTCACGTTGACCATTTCCGACCACGACAGCATCTTCTCGAACGGATTGAGCATCAGCGGATCGTCGCGTTCGGTCTGGTCCAGGTAGCGCCGCTCCGCCCTGCGCCTGACGCCGTCGGACGCTCCCGGCGTTTCCTCCTCGAGTTCGGGATCTGACTCGGCCGGGGCCGGAGAAGTCGAATCGTCGATCCATGCATGACCCCACAGCGGGACGGGCAACGGCGGGCGGTATCGGCCGGGTGCTTTCAAGCGGGCAAGTTCTTCACCCTCGGCGATCCGGCGCAGCAGGGCGCCCGGCGATGCCAGCGCGCCGGGCTGGCCCAGCAAGTGCCGAATCAGCGCCTCGACATCGGCCTCTGCCGGCGGCAGGGGGCGCTCGGGACGAATCTCGAGCAGAGCCGCGCTCAATCGTTGATAGCGTTGGGCAAGACCGGGAAAGCGCTTGCTCAGGACCTCGCCGACCCGCGCCGCTTCGGTGATTTCGAGCAGGTCGCGCTGCAGCGGATCGACCGGCACGGGAAGCTGCCGCGCCTCCGCCAGAAACGCGGTCAACCAGAAGTAGAGGTCGCGGTTCAGCGCCGAGTCCGGAAACAGCGCCAATCGCGCCGGCAGCACCACGCTCTCGGCGTCGCGCCGGGCACGCTCCATCGGCTCGCCCTCCAGCCCGAGGCGCTGGCGCAGCGTCAGCCGGTGCCCGGAATTCTGCGCGGTAGCCGTGACCAGCGCCAGCGAACGGCCGCCGCCCATGGCTCGAAAGTAGACCGCGAGCGTATCCCGCACGTGCTCGAATTTCACTTCGTAATCGGAGTGCTCGGGATAGCTGGGAGCCGAGGCGGCCCAACCGTGCCACCAGCGGCCGACGTGCTCCTCGAATTCGTACCAGGCAGTCAACCGAACGCGTGCCCGACCAGCTCCTCGAGCGCGGCGATCACGTCCGGCTCGTCGCTGAGCGGGTCAATCAGGGTATGCCGGGCGGCACGTTCCATGGGCATGCCGGCCTGGACCAGGGTGGCGCAGTAAACCAGCAGGCGCGTCGATACACCTTCTTCGAGGTCCTGGCCCTTGAGTGCGCGAATCCTGTGGGCCAGGTTCACCAGTCCGGCGCACAGGTCTTTCGACAATCCGCTTTCGGCCGAAACAATTTCGGCTTCCAGCTCGGCCGGCGGGAAATCGAACGTCAACGCAGCAAAACGCTGGCGAGTACTGGGCTTCAGCGACTTGAGGATGTGCTGGTAGCCCGGGTTGTAGGAAACGACCAGCATGAACTCCGGCGGTGCTTCCAGCATTTCGCCGGTGCGCTCAAGCGGGAGCACGCGCCGGTCATCGGTCAGCGGATGCATGACAACGGTGACGTCCTTGCGCGCCTCGACCACCTCGTCCAGGTAGCAGATGCCACCCTCGCGCACCGCCCGGGTCAGGGGACCGTCGGACCAGCGCGTCTCGCCGTCGATCAGCAGGTGGCGGCCGGTCAGGTCGGCCGCGGTCAGGTCGTCGTGACAGGAAACCGTAAACAGCGGCCGCCCGAGCCGGGCGGCCATGTGTGCGACGAAGCGGGTCTTGCCGCAACCAGTCGGACCCTTGAGCAACAAGGGCAGGCGTTGCTCGAAAGCCTTCTCGAACAGCGTGCATTCGTAGCCGGTTTCGCGATAGAAAGGGATTCCGGCCTCGTCTGTCGATTGCGCAACCTGCGTGTTCATTTGTTCTTCTTGTCACGGCCGCCGGCGGCCACGTGCGGCGCACCTGCCGGGACTTCTTCCCTTGCCGGCCCAAGCGTTGCATAGATGTACATCAGCACCGCAATGGTCACGACCACGCCGGCGCCCAGGCGCATGGCGAAAAACAGGCCCAGGTCGTCCTGGACGTCCATGTAACGCTCACCGACCACGCGCTGCATATGGGTTTGTATGACACCGGCGAAGGTCAGGGTGAACGTCATGAAAGCCATACCGCCAGTCATGAGCCAGAAGCTCCACATGTTGAGAATCTGGTTGTACGGGTGCTTGCCGCGCAACTGCGGCATGGCGTAGGTAAAGATCGCCAGGTTGAGCATCACGTAGGCGCCGAAAAACGCTAGATGGCCGTGGGCTGCCGTGATCTGGGTGCCGTGGCTGTAGTAATTGACGAACGACAGGGTATGCATGAAGCCCCACACGCCGGCGCCGAAGAATGCCATCACCGTGCAGCCCAGCGTCCACAGAATGGCCGACTTGTTGGGATGGTTGCGGCTGCCGCGCCAGAACATGTAGAAGGCGAACAGCACCATCGTGAACAGCGGCAGCACCTCGAGTGCCGAGAATATGCTTCCGATCGGCTGCCAGTAGCCGGGCAGGCCTATCCAGTAATAATGATGACCGGTACCCAACAGGCCGGAAAACAGCACCAGGCCGACGATGACGTACAGCCATTTCTCGATGATTTCGCGGTCGACGCCGGTCATCTTGATCAGCAGGTAGGCCAGCAGCGAGGCCATGATCAGGCCCCACACGCCCTCGACCCAAAGGTGCACCACATACCACCAGTACATCTTGTCCAGCGACAGGTTGGCCGGGTTGTAGAACGCGAACAGCCAGAAGATGGCCGCGAGCCAAAGGCCCATCATCAATACCACCGAGATGGCGGTCCTGCGACCATTGATAAGCGTCATGGTGCCGTTGAAAAGAAACATCAGGAACGATATGGTCAGCAACACCTTGACCCAGAACGGCTGCTCCAGAAATTCGCGCCCTTCGTGAATCCCGAACTGGTAGCCGACCAGCGCCGCCGCGCCGGCAAAAACGAAGATACCGAGCTGGATATAGGCCAGCTTCGGGCTGTAGATCTCGGTTTCGGCCTCTTCGGGAAGCAGGTAATACGTCGCGCCGAAAAATCCGATCAGCAGCCATACGATCAGCAGATTGGTGTGGCTCATGCGCACGATATGGAACGGCATGACTTCGGTCAACAGGTTGGGCCAGAAGTAAATGGCCCCGGCAACCACGCCGAAGATAACCTGCGCGGCAAAAAGCGCCAACGCGGCGACGAAGAACGGATAAGCGACTTTCTGGGTTTCGTATTTCATTGGAGTATTTCCTGATTCTGGATTCTGGTGGCGTGGCTGGCTTCAGCCCGAGATATTCGGTGGCCAATCCTGCGTATCGATGCGACTGGTCCATTCCAGAAAATCGATCAGGGCATCCAGTTCTTCTTCGGTGAAATCGTATTTCGGCATCTGGCGCCTGCCTTCGGCGCCGGTCGGCTGGATGCGAATCCACGCCTTGAGCGCATTGCGCGCACCGGCCGGACTTCCCTCGCCGCCGTAGCGCTTCCAGACGTTGCCGAGCTCGGGCGCAAAATAAGCCCCTTCGCCGAGCAGACTGTGGCAGTTGATGCAAGAGTTCTCTTCCCAGATATGCTTGCCGCGCTTGACCGAATCGGTCAGCCCGGCATGATCCGTCGACTCGGTCACGACGTAATAATGACTGTGCGCGGTCAAGCCGATGAAGGCCAGGAAGAAAAACAGCGAGCCGCCGAAAAAGATATTTCGGGCGGCATTGCGAGTGAGACCTTCTATCATTGCGAACTCCCGGTCGACATGGATAAGAAATCAACGACGGGATTATAACATGCTTTTAACATGCATCAATAGATGCCGGCCGACGCCACAGTGAACAAGTCGGGGGTCAGTACCGCAACACCGAATGGATCGCGTAAGGCACCCGCTCGGCACCCGAGAGAAATTCGAGTTCGATAAGCACTGCCGCGCCGGCGACTTCCGCACCCGCCTCGGCGAACAATTCGCAGGTCGCCGCCATGGTGCCGCCGGTGGCCAATACGTCGTCGATCACCAGCACCCGCTGACCCTCGGCTACCGCGTCGGCGTGCATCTCCACCGCGTCGCTTCCATATTCCAGCGCGTATTCCCGGCGAATGGTCTCGCGCGGCAGTTTGCCGGGCTTGCGCACCGGTATGAAGCCCGCGCCCAGTGCCCGCGCCACGCCGACGCCGAACAGGAAACCGCGCGATTCTATGCCGGCCACCAGGTCGATGTGCTTCCCGGCGAACGGTTCGTACAATCGGTCCACGGCCCAGGCCATGCCCTCGGGGCTGGCCAGCAGCGGCGTGATGTCCTTGAAAACGATGCCCGCCTCGGGCCAATCGGGAACATCGCGGATCAAGTGTCGGAAATTGGTCATGACGGTTGGCTTGAATCGAAAAAGGAGGATTGATGATACGCGATCGGTCTTTTCTCATCTCGCCGTCTCCGGCCATCCTGTTCACCAACCGGAAAGTGGTGACCGCCGGTTGCTCCCTGCTAATATTCGAAGCATGAGCACGCCCTTTTTTCTGCCTGTGGACGCCGCGCATCCGCGGCACAACCCGTGAACAGCCCGACGCATTCCGAGCTGCGCGATTTCTTGCTCGACGGCAGCGCACCGCTTGTGGTCAAGATCGGCTCGTCCCTGCTGATCAGCGAGGAAGGCGAACCCCGCCGCGATTGGATGTCAGGCCTGGCGCGACAGCTTGCCGGCCGAGCCGGTCCGGTCATTATCGTGTCCTCCGGCGCCATTGCGCTGGGCCGCTCGGCACTCGGCATCCAAGGCCGGCCCGCCAGCCTGTCCGAGGCCCAGGCCGCGGCCGCCGTGGGCCAGATTCGACTGGCCCGCACCTGGGCCGACGTATGGGCCGAGGTTTCGGCCGATGCGCCGACCGGCAAGCACCGTATCGCCGCCCAGCTGCTGTTGACGCTGGACGATCTTGAAGACCGGGGCCGTTACCTGAACGCTCGCAATACCGTCGAAACGCTGCTGGATCGCGGCGTGGTGCCGGTGGTCAACGAAAACGATACCGTCGCCACCGGCGAAATCCGTTTCGGCGACAACGACCGGTTGGGGGCTCGTGTGGCGCTTCTGGCGGGCGCCGAACTGTTGCTGCTGCTCAGCGACGTCGACGGACTGTTCGACGCCGACCCGCGCCGGAATCCCGATGCAAGACTGATCAATCAAGTCCCGGTCATCGACGCAGGCATCGAGTCGCTTGCCGGTAACGCCGAGGCCACCGGCTTCGGCACCGGCGGCATGGCCAGCAAGATCACCGCGGCGCGCATCGCCACCGCCGGCGGCTGCGCCGTGCTGCTCGCCAACGGCAACCACGACATGCCCATACAGGCCTATTGCGACACCGGCACGGGCACCTGCTTTCATGCCTCGAACCGGCCGCTCGCCCGGCGCAAGCAGTGGTTGCGTTCACTGCAGCACTCGGCAGGGTCGCTGGTGCTGGACGACGGCGCGGTCGATGCGCTGGCGCGCGGCGCCAGCCTGCTGGCCGGCGGCATTGTCGAAGTCAGGGGCCAGTTCCGGCGTGGTGATCTGATCGAGCTGCGGGGTCGCGGCACAGCGCTGGGCCACGGTCTTTGCGGCTACGATGCGGTGGAAACCCGACAAATCATCGGGCGGCACAGTCGCGAGTTCGAATCGATTCTCGGCTACGCCGGTCGCGGGCCGGTGGTTCATCGCGACGATTTGGTATTGTTTGATCGATGAAGATCCGGTTTCCGGTTTCCGGTTTCCAGTTTCCAAAAAAGAACCAAACACCTCTGATTTACAGGAACGCACTGCATGGCAATGACTGACTCGAAGCCGGAAACTGTTATTGCGGAAATCGGGCGCAAGGCACGACGCGCCGCTGAAAGTCTTGTGCAGTGCGCCACGGTGCAAAAGAACCGGGCGTTGACCGAAGCCGGCGCCGCGATTCGCTCCGCTTCGGGGCACATTCTCCAGGCCAACGCGGCAGATCTCGAGCGGGCCCGGGCACGCGGAATCAGCGGCGCAATGCTCGATCGGCTGAAGCTCGATGAAGCACGCCTGGAAGGGATTGCCGCCGGACTGGAAAAGGTTGCCGATCTGCCCGACCCGGTCGGTCGCGAGCTGGCGCGCTGGCGTCGCCCGAACGGCTTGGACATCGCACGGCTAGCCGTGCCCATAGGCGTGGTCGGCGTCATCTACGAGTCCCGGCCCAACGTGACCGCCGACGCCGCCGCGCTATGCCTCAAGGCCGGCAACGCGGTGATTCTGCGCGGCGGCAGCGAGGCGGTGGAAAGCAACCGCGCGATTCACTCGGCGATCGTCTCGGGCCTGGCTGAAGCCGGGCTGGATCCGGATACCGTGCAGATGGTGCCGGACCAGGATCGTGAACTGGTCGGGGCGCTGCTGGGTGCACATGAATGGGTGGACGTGATCGTGCCCCGGGGCGGCCGTTCGCTGGTCGAAAGGGTACAGCGCGAGGCGCGTGTGCCGGTATTCGCCCACCTGGACGGCAACAACCATCTTTACTGGCACCGGTCGGCCGATCCGGAGATGGCGATAGCCGTGATCGTCAACGCCAAGATGCGCCGGCCCGGCATCTGCGGCGCGCTGGAGACGCTGCTGGTCGACCGCGCCTGTCTCGATCGGCTGCCCGAACTGGTCGATGCGCTGGAATCCCTGGGCTGCGAAATCCGCGGCGATGCCGACGCCCGAGAGCACGACAAGCGGATTCGCGAGGCGACCGAAGCCGACTGGTCAACCGAATTTCTCGAAGCGATCCTGGCCGTACGCTGCGTGGAATCGCCGGATTCGGCGATGGACCACATCGCGCGCTTTGGCTCCGGCCATACCGACGGCATCCTCGCCTCGGATCCGGGAGTCGTCGACTCGTTTCTGAGACGTGTCGACAGCGCAATCGTCGTCCACAACGCGTCGACCCAGTTCGCCGACGGCGGCGAGTTCGGCTTTGGCGCCGAAATCGGGATCGCGACCGGCCGGCTGCACGCCCGCGGCCCGGTGGGACTGGAGCAGCTCACGACGTTCAAGTACCTGGTGCGCGGAAGCGGCCAGACCCGACCGTGATCGGCTTAAGGAACCTCTGAATGACTCTAGCGCGGGCACGACGCGGCCGTCGGCCGTCGCTATGGCTACTGTCACTCGGCTCGCACCACACGATCTGCGGCTTTTCCGACTGAAACGCGCTCCGCGCAGAGTCATTAAGAGCTTCCTTGAATCGACCAGGCCGCGGAATCCGCGATTGACGCTCCGGATCGCCCGCCAACGGCTGCACGGCCTCGATCCGGGCAATCACCGACAGCGGGCTCGTCCGGACGTCGCGTATATTGATGGCTTGCCGACTGCATGACACTTCGTGCATCAAGGCCACCAGGCCCTATTATCGACAGGAAGACTTGGAAAATGTCCCGAAAGAATTCACCGAAGCTCGGCACCGCCATCGCCGTCAAACTCGCCGTCGCGGCCTTGATGACAGGGCTGTTGGTCGCCAGCATCTCGACTATCGCTGCCGAAGACGGCTATACCGAATGGCCCGGCGTGGCCGACCTTCACAAAGCAATGCGTGAAGGGGGACTGTCCTCGGCCGTGCTGGTCGAGCGCCAGATCGCACGCATCGAACTGCTCAACCCCGAACTGAGCGCCGTGATCGCGATCGATCCGTCGGCGCGCGCCCAGGCACGCGCACTCGACGCCAGACTCGCAGCCGGCGATTGGGCCGGCCCCCTGCACGGCATTCCGGTCCTGCTCAAGGACAACATCGAAACCCGCGACCAGCCCACGACCGCCGGTTCACTGGCGCTGGCCGACAACGCCACCGGACGGGACGCGCCACTGGTCACGCGCCTGCGCGACGCCGGAGCGGTGATCCTCGGCAAGGCGAACCTGAGCGAATGGGCCAATTTCCGCTCGGAGCGATCCTCCAGCGGCTGGAGCGGCATCGGCGGGCAGACCCGCAATCCTTACGACCTGTCGCGCAGCCCCTGCGGCTCGAGTTCCGGTTCCGCTGTTGCCGTGGCCGCCGGGATGACGGTGCTGGCCGTCGGCACCGAAACGAATGGTTCAGTGGTCTGCCCTTCATCGGCAAACGGTCTGGTCGGCATCAAGCCCACGGTGGGCCTGGTAAGCCGAACCCACGTCGTGCCTATATCCCACAGCCAGGACACGGCCGGCCCGATGGCCCGCAGCGTCCAAGATGCCGTTTTACTTCTGGCCGCGATGGCGGGGCCGGACGAGGCGGACCCGGCGACCGCCGACCGGCCCGAATGGTCGCTGGATCACCTGCCGGCCCATCTCGCAGACGACGGTCTGGACGGCAAGCGCATCGGCGTGCTGCGCTCGTCGGCCGGTTTCCACAGCGATGTCGATGAACTGTTCGAAGCCGCCATCATATCGATGCGCGAAGGCGGCGCCGAAATCGTCGATGAAATCGAATGGCAGAGGCCGGATGGATTCTCCGCCAATTCCTACGACGTGCTGCTGTACGAATTCAAGCACGGCCTCAATGGTTACCTTGCCGGCCTTCCGGACGCGGACCTGTCGAACATGACGCTGGCCGACCTGATCGAATTCAACCGAAACAACGCGGCCGCTGAAATGCCGTGGTTCGGCCAGGAGATCTTCGAGCAGGCCCAGGCCAAGGGCCCGCTCAGCGACGAGGCTTACGAGGACGCGCTTTCCGCGGTCCACCGGGCCACCCGTGCCGAAGGCATCGACAAGCTGTTGGCCGAGTACGACCTCGACGCGCTGATCGCGCCGACCGGGTCGGCCGCCTGGACCATCGACCTGATCAACGGAGATCATTTCATTGGTGGAAGTTCCTCGCTGGCCGCGATTTCCGGCTATCCCAACATCACCGTTACCATGGGCCAGGTGCACGGCATGCCGGTGGGACTGTCGATCTTCGGCGCGCGATTCAGCGAACCGGTGCTGATCGAAATCGCCAGTGGTTTCGAGCACGTCGCCGGTGGATTCTTGCCACCGGAGCTCGATGAGCTTCACTGATGCCGATGGCAATAACGATGGCGCGGATGTTCGCCCCGGGGCGAGACGGGGATTCGAAATCTGCGAGAATCTGCGGTCACACGGTGTTCCGTTTCAGACCCAGCATAAAAAAACCGATCCTGGAGAGTAAAGATGATTTTTCGATTTGAATGCACGCGCAGCCTGAGTATCAAGCTGCTTTCGCTTGTAGTTCTGGCCTTCTGGCTGATGCCGGTCGTCGCCCAGGATGAAGATGCGTTGAGCGCCGAAACCTTCGCCGGCCTCGAACTACGCACCATCGGCCCGGCGTTCATGTCGGGCCGGATTGCCGATATCGCGCTGCACCCGGACAACCCCAACGTCTGGTATGTCGCGGTCGGCTCCGGCGGCGTCTGGAAAACGGTCAACTCGGGCACTACCTGGAACCCGATCTTCGACGGTCAGAATTCCTATTCGATCGGCGCCATCACGCTCGATCCGTCGAACCCGAACACGGTCTGGGTCGGCACCGGCGAGAACGTCGGCGGCCGCCATGTCGGCTACGGCGACGGGGTCTACGTCAGTCACGACGGCGGCGCCACCTGGAACAACGTCGGCCTCGAAAAATCGGAGCACATCAGCAAGATCGTTATTCACCCCGAAGACTCGAATACGGCCTGGGCGGCAGTCCAGGGACCGTTGTGGAACGCCGGCGGCGAACGCGGACTGTACAAGACCACCGACGGTGGCGAAACCTGGACGCGCACGCTGGTCGGCGACGAAGGCGACGATCGCTGGACCGGCGTGACCGACCTGGTTATCGATCCGCGTAACCCCGACGTGCTGTACGCCGCTACCTGGCAGCGCCACCGGACCGTGGCTGCATACGTCGGCGGTGGACCGAACTCCGGCATTCACCGCTCTACCGACGGAGGCGAGACCTGGACCGAATTGACCAACGGCCTGCCCAGCTCGGACGAAAACAGCAACCTGGGCAAGATCGGTCTGGCCATATCGCCGCAGCAGCCCGACGTGCTTTACGCCGCGATCGAGACCGATCGTCGCGAGGGCGGCGTATGGCGGTCCGGCGACCGGGGCGCCTCCTGGAAAAAAATGTCCGACAAAATCGCCGGCGGCACCGGCCCCCACTACTACCAGGAAATTTACGCCAGTCCGCACAAGTTCGACCGGATCTACTTCATGGACGTGCGCGCCGCCTATTCCGATGACGGCGGCGAGACCTGGAACTCGGTCGCAAGCGAGAACAAGCACGTCGACAACCACGCGCTGGCGTTCCGAGAAGGCGATCCGCACTACCTGCTGATGGGCAGCGATGGCGGCCTTTACGAAACCTTCGATCATGCCGAGACCTGGCGCTACGTCGACAACCTGCCGGTCACCCAGTTCTACAAGGTCGCGGTCGACGACGCCGAGCCGTTCTATACGGTTTACGGCGGGACCCAGGACAACAACACCCAGGGCGGGCCGTCGCGCACCGACAACCTCCACGGCGTGCGCAACGCCGACTGGTTCGTCGTGCTGTTCGGCGACGGCCACCAGCCGGCCACCGAACCGGGCAACCCGGACATCGTCTACGCCCACTGGCAGCAGGGCAATCTGGTGCGCGCCGACCGCACCACCGGCGAAATCGTCTATATACAGCCGCAGGTCGAGCCCGGCCAGGAACCGAACCGATTCAACTGGGACGCGCCCATCCTGGTCAGCCCGCATGACCCGACCCGCATCTACCACGCTTCTCAGCGGGTCTGGCGCTCGGACAATCGCGGCGACAGCTGGACCATGATTTCCGAAGACCTGACCCGCAACCAGGAACGCATCGAGCTCGAAGTGATGGGCCGCCAATGGAGCTGGGACGCGCCGTGGGATACGTACGCGATGTCGAACTACAACACCATCACTTCATTGGCCGAATCGCCCATGGTCGAGGGCCTGCTGTATGCCGGCACCGACGACGGGTTGTTGCAGGTCTCGGAAAACGGTGGCGAGAGCTGGCGCGAGATCGAGGTTGGCGACCTACCCGGCGTTCCGGATACGGCCTTCGTAAACGACGTCAAGGCCGACCTGTTCGACGCCGATACCGTTTACATCGCGCTCGACAACCACAAGTACGGTGACTTCAAGCCCTACCTGCTCAAGAGCACGAACCGCGGCCGTCGCTGGACATCGATCGCCGGTGATCTTCCTGAACGTCACCTGGTCTGGCGCCTGGTCCAGGATCACATCGATCCGGAACTGATGTTTGCCGGAACCGAGTTCGGCGTGTTCTTCACCCTCGACGGCGGCGGCAAGTGGATCGAACTGACCGGCAACGCGCCGACGATTTCCTACCGCGACCTCGCCATACAACGGCGCGAGAATGATCTCGTCGGCGCCACCTTCGGCCGGGGGTTCTGGATTCTCGACGACTACAGCCCGCTGCGCGGCCTCGATTCCGAGGCGCTGTCGCAGGAAGCCGCACTGTTCGAACCGCGCGACGCGTGGTGGTACATCGAGCGCGGCGTGCTCGGCGGCAATGAAAAGGGTTCGCAGGGCCATGGTCTCTACACCGCGCCAAATCCGCCGTTCGGGGCCGTTTTCACCTATCACCTGGCGGAAAGCTACAAGACCGACGAGCAGAAGCGCCAGGAACGCGAAAAGGAATTGATAGAAGTGCGCGACGACGTGCCGTTCCCGGGCTGGGAGCAGGTCGAGGCGGAGCGGCGGCAGCCGGACCCGGCTGTTTTGATGACGGTTCGCGACGCCGACGGCAACGTCGTTCGCCGCCTGGAAGGTCCCACTTCCAGCGGCTTCCACCGCGTCGCATGGGATCTGCGAATGCCGGCGCCAAACGCCATAGGCGACAGCGGGGGGTGGGGCGAGCCGGAAGGCTTCATGGTCGCCCCTGGCACTTACACGGTGGAACTGGCCAAGCGCATCGATGGCGTCGTCACGGCTCTGGCCGAACCGCAATCGTTCGATGTCGTGCGCATGCGCGAGGGCACGCTGGACGGCGCGGAACCGGCCGAGACGGTGGCCTTCTGGAAGCGCCTTTCGGCAATGCAGCGCCGCGTTTCGGCGGCCAACCAGGTTATCAGCGAGGCCCGCGAGAAAGTCGACGCACTTGGCGCTGCGCTGGCGGGCAGCACTGCGCCGGCCGGCGAGCTCGATGCCGAGCTACACGCCGTCAGCCAGCGGCTCTATGCGATCGAGGAAGAGCTTCAGGGCAAGCAGTCGCTGAGCGAGCTCAACGAACCGCAGGGCCCGACGATCAGCCAGCGGCTGTTCGTGGCGATGATCGGCACCGGGCGCTCCACCTACGGCCCGACGCCTACCCACGAACGCAGCCTCGAGATCGCCGAACAGCAGTTCGACGAGGTGCGGGCCGACCTGAATCGATTGGTCGAACAACGCATCCCCGCACTCGAGGACGCACTGTTCGATGCCGGCGCGCCCTGGACCCCGGGCAGCCCGGTGCCGGCTGAAGCCCGCTAGCGGAGCTTGAATGCACGATCCATCCCGGCCTGCGCGCCCCGCCGCGCGCAGGCCGGGATTTTTTGACTTTGGATTGGCGACTTCCCAGACCGGCGGGCCGGGTCTGACGCATCACTGCCCCGTTTCCGCTTTTGGCGGTATGCTTGCGGCAAGCCGAACCCGTTGACCCGTCAACTGTATGACAACACCCCAGGCCACCGCCCCCACCTACCGTCTCGAAGTCGATACAGTCGCGTCCGGCAAACCCATCCTGGAAATCGCACTGGACGGCCGCGGGCACCCGGAAGGACCGGGCCTGGAGTTTCTGGGGGGCGATTACGATCACGAATGCTGGGGGGCGCCCGAAGACCAGCTCTGTGCCATCGTGATGTCCGAACCCGACGATCCCGGGGCCGATGCCGCGCTCGCGGCTGAAACGCTTTATCGCAAGCTGATTCGCACGTTGGGTGAATCAAGATTCGGCTACCCGTTACGGCTTTGGAACTACTTTCCGGCGATCAACCACGGCGACGATGACCGGGAGCGCTACCGACGATTCTGCGTTGGCCGCGGCCGGGCGCTGGAGGCCGCCGGTCTAAACGATGCACGAATGTGCGCGGCAACGGCGATCGGCGGCGAGCAGCCGGTGATGCAGCTGGTGGCGCTGGCCGGTGTATCGCCCGGCATCTCGATCGAAAACCCGCGCCAGGTCAGCGCCTGGAACTACCCGCGCCGCTACGGGCCACGGCAACCGGCGTTCGCCCGCGCGACCGGAATCGATCTGGAAAACGGCCGCGCCGGCCTGCTGGTTTCCGGCACCGCGAGCGTCATCGGCCATGCCACCGCGCACTCCGGCGATGCGCTTGCACAAGCCGACGAAGCGGCCAGCAACCTCGACGCCCTGCTCGGCCACGCGGCAGGCGTGATGAACCGGCCCGACCTGGCGCGATTCAACAGCGACAGCCTGGCGCGTGTCTACGTCCGCCATGCCGAAGACTGGTCGGCGATCGAGCAGCGCCTGCGCCGGCGCTGGCCAGCCTTGAAGCTATGCGCGCTGCGCGGTGACGTCTGCCGCGGCGACCTGCTGGTCGAAATCGAGGCCTGGCACACCGCCTGACCGACGTTCCCGGCGCTTCCGGGCACCTGCGCCGCAAATGCGTCGCAGCCGGACAAACAACAACCCCG
>Ga0209924_1000588_pt1 | contig 15756 bp, 10 predicted proteins | sample SalPonR1_C_D1_MG_FD_185700 | JGI IMG/M metagenome (GOLD analysis project Ga0209924, IMG submission 185700) | Salt pond soil microbial communities from South San Francisco under conditions of wetland restoration - Salt Pond MetaG R1_C_D1_MG... ...
AACCGGGTGGTCTGTTCAATCAAAAAACTCAATATCCATTGAATGGTCTTCCTCTCCGGGTCAGGCGACCCGAGCTACCAGCGGGGCGACCAAGGTACTAACGAGGTGCAAAGAAATGGACGATATGTTTTTTATACGTCAACAAAAAAACCCGGCGGCTATCAACCGGCGGGTTTTCTTTTGCTTAGGAGTATTGGGTAACTATTTAGTCATCACTGTCATCATCGTCATCGTCGTCGTCATCATCATCGTCCTCCTCTTCGAACCCTTCAAATGAATTCTCGATATTGTCATTGATTCGCTCAAAGTTGGAAGAATCCATCGGATCCAGATCATTCCCATTCAAGTCTTTAAACCAGCTAATCACATCAATATTGATAACCAGTGACGTGATTTCTGAGTCTGATACTTCAAGCGGCGGATTCAGATCTATCTCTATTTCAAAATCTTCCCGCGATTTATATGTGAACTCTTCTCCGTTGTAGAGCCCTTTTACGACAACTGAGTATCGTTCGTCGCCATCATCGAAATCCGCGTCATTTACAGTAATGTCATCGTCAGGTCTTTCTACTTCGAGTTCAAACTCATCATACAGACCTGGTTCTATTGATTTTTGGGAAAGGTTGACCGGCGACCCGTCGAGCGGCATGTTCACGATAAAATCTTCGTCTTCAAAATCTGATGAGTCATCGGCTACGCTTTCAAGTTCCATTTCATCGATGTAGAGCTTCACTTCTTGTATATCGAAACTCATAACCTGTTGTGATGCCATTAACTGACCTGCTGTGGTTGATACAGCAGACTGTATCTGCATTTGTACACGGACTTCAGAAGGGCCGGAATCAGAATCAGAATTAACGACATCACAACTTGTTGCAGCAAAAAATGCAAAAAGGATTGTGGTAATTAGTATGGGTGCTGAATTTTTCATGGTAATAGTGATTGTTTGTGTTTTTTGGGGTTTCGCTTGTGTTAGTAGTACAGATAAGATGGGGCTTACCCCTAATGCTATTTCAATTTTTTATTTATCAAAGGTTTAGTGAAAAAATCTCACCACAACATTCGTCTGTAACAGCAGAATGTTGTTCATAAAGTTTATGAATCACTATTTACTAGTGTAGTGTCATCGATGAAATGTCATGTAGTCATCGGATGAGTTTTTCGAAAAGTCGAGTCGCACCGGATCAATACATCATTCATGGATGACTCATCCGATGACTCGCTAACGGCATCTCACCATTGACATGACACTAGTCTGAATTCAACACCGCGTCAAAAATAAAACACCGGTTATGAGTTTTAAACTGGCATCCATTCCAGATTTTATTTTTTATATTGCTAGTGTATTAGTATACTCATACAGTATAACTAAACAATTACCTATGATCTCGATAAAAAATCTTTCGTTTGCATTTAAAAAAGGAACTCCTCTTTTCAAAGATCTCTCTTTGGAATTGAAGGCCGGCAACATCTATGGCCTCTTTGGCTTAAACGGCGCCGGTAAAACCACGTTGCTCAACCACATCACCGGGATGCTGTTTCCCGCAAAGGGTGAATGCCTGCTAAACGGTTTGCCTGCCAGGGACAGAATTCCTGCAATGCTGAGTGACTTGTTTTTAGTGCCTGAGCAATTTGCCCTGCCCTCCCTGACCGGCGAAGAGTACACCAGAATTCACACTCCTTTTTATCCAAGGTTTGATAAAGATCAATTTCAAGCCGTCATCAATGAGTTCAAGGTAGACACCAAAGCCGTGTTGCAGGAACTATCATACGGGCAGCAAAAGAAGTTTCTTATTGCGTTCGCACTGGCCACCAACACACGGGCACTGCTAATGGATGAGCCTACGAATGGCCTCGATATCCCGTCTAAAAGTCAATTCCGCCGCATCGTGGCATCCCTGGATTACAGCGACCGGTGCATTGTGATCTCTACTCACCAAGTGAGGGATCTCGGGGCGATGATCGACCAGGTCTCTGTCATTAAAGATGGTGAAATCGTATTTAACCAGGGACTTGGAGAGATTCAGGAAAAACTCGTCTTCAAAAAAATAAAGACGGAGGAAGGCCAGAACTATATCTATGGAGAAGAGATACTTGGAGGCGTTCAGGCCATTTGCAGAGCCGAAACCGTACAGGACGAACCATCCGGAGAGATTGACCTGGAGCTATTATTCAATGCTATTATAGAAAAACCCTCAGTCTTACAGCAAACTTTTAGTAAGGAGACCGTATGAAAACCCTGCCAATGACAGATGGATTTTCATTTGAACGCTTTAAGCAGGTTCTGTATCGAACCCTGATACTTAATAAAAAACAAATCACACTTGGTTCCGGAGGTGCCGTTGTCGGTTTATTCGGCTTTTGGTGCCTTATGATGATATTTGATACAAATGCAGTCGTAAAGGAAAAAACTGTGATTATGCTGGCCACAGGCACGGTGCTATACCATATTGCCGGTTGCATATTCACAGCATCTATATTTAGTGAGTTGCAAAAAAACGAAACGGCTTACAGATTCCTCACACTTCCTGCAACAACCACTGAAAAACTGTCTGCTGCGTGGGGAGTCACATACCTTCTCTATACAATCGGTGCACTTTCTATTCTTACATTAAATTTATTTTTTAGCAATTTGGCGGGACAGTTATTCTTTAATGCTGACCCCTTGAACATGGCCACTCTGACAGAAATTTATCTGAATAGTGTCCTCTTATTCTATCTTGTGTTTAATAGCGTCTTTCTTCTTGGCGCCGCTCTGTTCAGACAGTACAATTTTTTAAAAACCGCTTTTTCAATCGTACTCTTTTTTATCGGAGTTGTGGTACTCAGTGGAATTATTGCATTGGTATATGGACCCATTAACATTTCTCTGCTTTCTCCTGCCTTTTTTGCTATTACTTCTAACAGTGAACTCAATCGATTTATATTTGAGTTACTACATGCCATCCCGCTAACCGCACTTTTTCTTTGGATTAGCTACACCCGTCTTAAAAACAGGCAGGTGGCGTGATGGACTTTTCAGAAAACAAACCAATTTACCTGCAAATCGTCGATCATTTTTGCAGTCAGATTCTCAACAAAAAATGGACACCGGATGAGCGTATCCCATCAGTTCGTGATATAGCGGTAACACTGGAAGTGAATCCCAATACGGCCATACGGGCGTTTCACTATCTTCAGGATAAAGATATTTTATACAATCAGCGCGGGGTTGGATATTTCGTCGCAGATGACGCCTACGATAAAGTTATTGAGCTGAAACGTGATGAGTTTATTGAACATAAGCTGCCCGTTTTATTTAAGGATATGAAGCAACTTGGATTTACCTGCAGCGAGCTGGAAGAGCTGTATGAAAAGCATCATGCCAATAAATGATTTAGATACTTTCTGTGGTTGTAATGAGATGTAATTGTTACCCCTTCGATAATACCAACATACGCTGATCATATTTATCGCCTCGAGGGTTTTGTAATGGCCATGTCTTTGAGTCCCAGGGTTATCTTACTCGGCTATTAATATATCGCACTTATGGTGCTGGTGGACTATTTGAAATTAGTGTAAGCTCCAAAGTTTAGGCTTACCCTACAACATTTACAGGTCTTATTATTTAGCCACTGTGTCAATCTAATTATGCATAGAGATCTCACATCTAGTGTTGGCCTCTTTTATCAACCCCTCGATTTAATTTCCTCACGTTGATTGATCGTGTCGCCACGGGATCTAGGTTAGTGTCATCTCTCATACCCGGGGTTGAAACCCCTGGCTACCGATCTATCGCACCTATGGTGCTTTTACGTGAACCAATTAATTTACCTGCATGTACCCAATTTCAAGACTTACTGATTACCTAATTTCCGCACTTCCTAATCCCCGAATTAACTAATCAACTAATAAACGAATCAACCAGTAACCACCCTACGGTGCACGGTTCGGATAATCGGTGATAATCCCATCCACACCCATCTCAAGAAGCCGGACCATTTGTGATCGATTGTTTACCGTCCAGGGAATAAGTTCCATCCCCTGCTGTTGGGCTTTATCAACTAAAAGCGGAGTGACAAGAGAATAATTCGGGCTCCAAATATCGGGAGTAAATCCAAGAATATCTGTCATTCGCTCTACCGTCTGGCTTTCTTCATAGACAAGCATTGCAAGTGATATGCCAGGATCTAACTCCCGCATGGCAATAAGGGTAGACGGATCAAATGACTGAATTATCACCCGGTCAAGAACGTCCAATTCAACCAATTGGTCATAAACCAGCTGAGCATACACTTCCGGAAGAGGGCAGTAAACACCATACCAGTCCGGCTGACTTTTTGTTTCTATGTTATACTTCACAAGATTTAGATCTTGCTCTTTGATAAAAGTCTCAACTGCTATGATCGCCTCGGATAATAATGGCTTAGTCACGGCCATTGCCTCCTGATTGGGAAAATTCCTGTTTCCTCTTATTCCAACATCAAACTGCTGTGTCTCTTCATAAGTCATTTCAAATATGTTCAGACTTTCTTCCTCATCTTCTGTGACAGGAGTACCATCTGGTTTCGTGGCGATCGTATGACTGAACCAAGGTTCATGAGAAACAAGAATCAGACTATCACCAGTTACAACTACATCTAGTTCAATCGTATCAACTCCCTCTTCAACTGCACGCAAAAATCCAGGAATTGTGTTTTCCGGAAGCAATCCGCGTGCTCCTCTATGCCCTTGCAGATCATAATCGTAAGATTGTTCTTCAAGGGAGCAACCGGATAGTAAAAGAAATATTAGATAAAAGTATGTCAGATTTTTCATATCGTAGGTTCTGAAATGTAGTAAAATCAGAAGTAACTTCACCTCATAACTCTTTAAATATTTATTATTTAAAAAACCTAGTGTCTATGAAAATCAAGCTGGCATTTTTACTTACCTGTATTATTCTGGCGGATGTAGGCCATGCGCTTTGTCAAGAGACTGAAATCACAACTTTTATCCTCTTGCGGCATGCAGAAAAAGTTGATAACAGCAGTGACCCTGATTTGTCGATTAAAGGATATGAACGGGCAGAACGCCTGGCAAGCATGCTCAGTAAAACAGAGATTGCTGCTATATATTCAACTAATCTGACACGCACGAAAGAAACCGTACGAACTGTAGCTGAAAATAGTGACATGGATATTCAAACCTATGGCGTTCAAACTCCTGTTGAAACAGTGAGTGAATGGATTGATAAGCATCGCGGAGAAATAGTTGTGGTTTCGGGACACTCGAACACGACACCCGCTTTTGCAAATGCACTGATTGGCAGGGAACATTTCAGCGGTTCGTTTGACGACTCTGATTACGGAAATCTGCTGATTATCACCCTATCTGAGACAGGAGATTCAAAACTGCTTCACCTGAGATACTGAAAATGATCTCGTTATTCTGAATGAACCTCGGCATCTCGGGTCAGCGCCCCAGTTTACTGTACATATCTATAAACAACTATCCATTTGATGATTCCGCCGGCTTGTTCATATCTGTAAAATCATCAATACTATTGGCTACCCAGTCATAGCGGTCACTTGAAATACCGACGACAATTGCCGGAACCACAAACAGTGTCAGAATAGTGGCAAACGTCAATCCGCCAATCACTGATCTGGCCAAAGGGCTCCAGGTAGCTGCGCCGGCTCCCAGCTCAAGTGCGAGAGGTATCATGGAAAATATAGTCGTCAGCGCCGTGAGCAGAATAGGACGCATCCTTCTCTTACATGCCTGTAAAAAAGTGACAAGATAGGCTCTTTCTGTGCTTGCCGATTTACCGGTATAAAAATGAATGTAGTCTACCAGTACAATGCCATTATTTACAACAATTCCTACAAGTATGACAATACCAATATATGCCGGCACGCTAAGCGGAGTTCCTGTAATAAACAGGAAAAGAAGCGACCCAAAAAACGCAAGGGGTACTGTCATCATAATAATGAATGGGTCTCGAAGGTTTTCGAACAGGGAAGCCATTACCATGAAGGTAAGCAGCAGTGAAAATAAAAAGGCAATAAATATCTCCTGCTGGCTCTCATCTATACTTCGTGTTGATCCTGTAAAATCATATCTATATCCATCAGGCAGCACGATATCATTAGTAAGAATCTCCTGAACTTTCTGACGATATTCATTTACATCACCTCTCACATTTACCGTAAGATCTATGTAAACTTCCCTGTCACGGCGTGATATTCGATTGAGCCCCTGATTGAGCTGGAATTCACCTACCGCTAAAATGGGGATTCTGACATCATCAGTCTGCAGCACATCCAGGGCAAAAAGGTCTTCCCTGTTTTGAAATCTATTGCGATCATTTCTTACCTGAATCGGTATTTCACGGCCATCTTCCCTGAAAAATCCTGCACGCGTACCTCGCGATTGTGTTCCAAAAGCATTCGCAACTTCTCCGGCAGTGGCCCCAATTCTGTTGATGCGCTGCCGATTTAAAACATAATGAAGCTCGGGGGAAGGCCGGTTCCTGTTGGTTGTTACCGATGTCACTTTTGGATCCTCCGTCAGGCGGTCTTCAATTCTAACAGAATACTCCTGCAGTATTTCCACATTCGGGCCAATCAGGCTCAGACGTATTCCAGATCCACCCCAGCCACGACCTGTGGGAATCCCACCCCCGCTACTCTCCACTTCAAGGTCAACGTCCGGGGTATCAAGCATTTCTTGCGTAATAGTTACCATATCCTGAGTGGTCCTTGTTCGAAGTGACTGGTCAATAAGCATAACCTTAAGCTCACCAAGGTTGGTTTCACGGCTCCAACGCTGGCGGCCTATACTTGTGATGACCGTACGAACTTCATCCATTTCCAATAAACGATCGGTATAGTCACGCAGGGTTGTTGCCGTATCATAAAGTTCGTTACCTGCAGGAAATGTAGCCTGTACCGTATACTCACCACTATCATTTTCCGGAAAAAATATTGCTGGTATCGTTTGAAACAAAACAACAGATCCCCCGATGACACCAACAATAAAAATTAAGACCGTGTACTTTCTTTTAAGGATCCACAACAAAATCTTACCGTAATTTTGCTCCACTGATCGTATGCCACGGAACATCAGGCTTTTGCGATTGAACTCTTCACGCTTCAACAGCAACGACGCCAAAACAGGTATTAAGACAATAGATGCAATAAAAGAGCTTGTAATAGCAATCGAAATTGTGAGTGCAAGATCCCGGGTAACACTACCTGTAATGCCACTAACAGCTAGTATCGGAACAAATACAGCTAATGTGGTCAGTGTGGAACCAAGGAGTGCACCAGACACTTCATTTGTTCCTTCCAAAGCCGCCTGTACACGACTGAGGCCACTCTCGAGCTTATTTGCGATACTCTCAGAAACAACAATAGAGTTATCCACCAAAAGTCCAATAGCCAGTGCCAGACCTGTAATAGATATGATATTCAGACTAATATCGAGAAAATACATGGCTGCAAACGTTGCCGTAAGAGACACCGGAATACTCATCGCAACAACGAAAGCAATTCGCCATCCGCCCATGAAAAGCAAAAGTATCAAAATAACAACGACCAGTGCAATGAGCGCCGACTGAGACAGGTTTGAAACCGAATCTTCAATAAATTTGCCTGAATTGCTTAACACCTGAATGTCGACTCCGCCGGGAAGATTCTGCCTGAATCCTTCTATCTGACTTATAACTGTCTGCGCAACTTCGAGCGTATTAGCGTCAGACTGTTTCTGTATTTCAATTTGTACACTGTTATTCCCATTCACTTCTTCAAGTGATTCTACATCAGCATAGGCATTTTCTACCTCGGCTACATCAGATACCCGAAGCGGAATTCCATCATCATTTGTTTTGATGATTGTTGCTCTTATTTCCTCAATCGATTCATAGATCGCTTCTGCCCGAATGCTGTAGCTCACACGGTCAGTTACGAGGCTTCCGATTGGCTGATTGACATTATTATTTTGTATAGCCGTCACAACTTCATTCGGTAGAATCCTGTTTCGCGCAAGTGCATCAGGATCGAGTGTCACAAAAAAGTTACGCTCTAGTCCGCCCTGTGTATCTGCCGCTGCGACTCCCTCAATACGCTCGAGCCGGGGTTCTACGAAATCAATTGCCAGCTGTCTCAATTCATCGAGGCCCATAGATTCCGATTCGATACTCAACTCCATGATCGGATCATCATTGGGGTCAAACTGAAACACCACAGGTTCCGCTGCTTCTGATGGCAGGTCCGGCCTGATGCGTTCCATCGCCTCCCGGACTTTCGTTTCCGACTGCTGGATATCACTTTTCGGATCCATCCGCAAGATGATAAAAGCGCCGCCCTGCCTCACACTGGATTCAAGAGATTCTATCCCCTCAACTCCCATGATTGCTCCCTCGATAGGCTCAACAAGTAGCCGTGATACGTCCTCAGGTGCAACATTTGAGTAATTAGCCGACACCGCAAGTACAGGTATATTGAATGTGGGCATGAGCGTGACTTTCAGATTGTTCAGCGCAAACAGGCCAAACCCAACCACAATCAGCGACATCATGAATACTGTTACTGGTCGCTTTAAAATCCGTTCGGTGATAGAAATTTTCTTCATAATAAAAGGGGTTACGAATCTTGAACGGTTAATGGATCTTCTTTATGAACGGCATTAAAGCCAAACTTTTCTATCCAGCTATTAATAATAAAATACATACAGGGAACAGCGAATAGCATGAGAAACGTACTCATGGTGAGCCCGCCGATGACTGTTCGAGCCATCGGGCTCCAGGTTTCTGATCCGGCCCCTAACTGTAATGCAAGCGGCACCATCGCAAGAATAGTCGTCAGAGCCGTCATTAAAATCGGGCGGAGCCTGCGTGTTGCACCTTCCGAAATTGCTTTAAGTCTTTCATTGCCCCTGGCCTGTAGTATTTTGATGTAATCAATCATCACGATACCGTTATTCACCACAATACCGGTTAGCAGCACAAGCCCAACCATCGCTGTGACACTGATTGGCGTTGAGGTAATCCACAACATCAGAAGTACACCCGTTAGCGCCAGTGGAATTGTAACGATGATAATCAGAGGTTCAACCAAACTTTCAAATTGAGACGCCATCACCATGTACGTCAAAATCCCTGCGATTAAAAATGCCAGAACCAGAAACTGAAACGATTGAGCCTGATCTTCGGCAGACCCCGCTACTTCGTATCGATAGCCTTCCGGCCAGTTGATTTGATCAAGCACAGCACGGGCGCGCTCGGTAGCTGTCTGCAGATCCAATCCGGCGAGATCAGCTTCTATTTCAAGCATACGCTCCTGATTTATCCTCAAGATACTTGACGGACCGGTAAAACGTTCGATTCGTGCGAGGTTATCAAGAGGCATCCATGTACCAGCCGCCGTTTGTATTTGAATTTCCTCCAATTCATCGGATGCGGATCTATCTTCGGGACTAAGCTGTACCAATACCTCAAACTCAACACCTTCGTCCACAAATGTTGTTGCTACATCACCCCTCACAGCATTACTTACGGCAGTTGCAACCTGGGAGGTGTTCAGACCCACTCTCGAAATTCTTTCACGATCCATTTGAATCCGAAGTTCTGGCCTCCCCTGATCGGCGCTGCTAAAAACACTTGCTATTCCTTCTGTTTCCTTCAAACCCGTTAGGGCAAAAGCAGCCAGGTCCTGACGAACTTCAGGATCGAATCCATAAATCTGTACAATCAATCCTGTTTCACCGTCCGGACTAAGAGGGTCTTCACGAAGTTCTTTGATATTTGCGCCGGGTATGCGCTGCATGGATTCAAGAAGTGATGCAGTAATTTCAAACTGACTTCGGCTTCTCTCTTCGACGGTAACCAGCTCAACACGAACAACACCCTGGTTCCCGCCCGGATTATCCGCGCCCTCAATACCTGTTTTGTCGCCATAATCCGAAACAATTAGCCTGGCTTCGGGCACTTCATCACGGATGGTTTGTTCCACTTGTTTAATTGTACGCTCAAGCTCAAAAAGGTTAACTCCAGGCTCTCGCTGTACCTCAAAGACAATATTGTTTTCATCTACTTCTGGGAAAAATTCGCCTCCCAAGAGAAAGTATATTGGCAGTGACCCAAGAAGTAAAACAAACGATGCCAGTACAACCAGACCACTCCGTTTGAGCAATTTGTTCAAAAGACGATTGTAGGACTGCTCCAATCTATTGAGCTGCTTTGTCAGGAAGGGTTCTATTTTACCGCCGATCCCCTCAGACAGGCTTCTTTTAATCACACCAAAGAGCCAAATCAATGGATAAAGTGGAATAATCACTAAATAGACCGGAAGTGAGAAAAGTAAGTTTCGAACAGATTTTTTCCTGTAGTCTGCCAGCTTCTCAAAAACTGATCTGTCGTCATCACCCTCAAGCTCTTTTTGAAAAAGTTTCGAACTCAGTACAGGAATGATGGTCAATGCAACCAATACTGAAACAATTAGCGCAAATGAGATTGTCAAAGCCAGATCACGAAACAAAAGCCCGGCAATACCGGGAACAAAAAGTACAGGTAAAAACACAACGAGTGTCGTGAGTGTACTTACTACAACAGGAGTGGCTACTTCCTGGGCTCCTTTTACTGATGAGGAAGCACCGTCTTCACCCTCTTCCTTGAACCTGAAAATATTCTCAAGAACAACGACAGCATTATCCACTACAAGACCCACAGCAAGTGTAAGACCGGAAAGCGATATGATATTGAGGCTAACATCGAAGTAACTCATGATACTGAATGTTGTCACGATCGATACAGGAATCGATATAGCTACAATCAGTGACGATCGGCCGCTTCTCAAAAACAGAAGAAGCATAAGCATTACCAGAACAATTGCCTGTATAGCCGTGATGACCAGGTTACTGATCGACATTTCGATAAAATCAGCCCGGTTGGTTAGTACATCAAGTTCAACTCCAGCCGGCAGAATATTGCGCAAATCATTCAGCGACTCTGTGACACCATCTGCTGCTGTCACGATATTACTGTCGCTCTGCTTATATACATTTATAATAACGCCATCATTACCCTGAACGCGCACATTGCCAATAGGCTGGGAAATACCGTCCTCAACAGTCGCTATATCTTTTAAATACACAGGATTGCCGTCTTTAACAGCCGCGATACTGTTTCGAATCTCTTCTACATTTTTAAATTCACCAATTGTTCGAAGCGAATATGACGTTTCTCCTTCAGATAGTTCACCCGCCGGTACCTGTACATTCTCCTGGCGGAGCCTGTTGGCCACTTCAGCAATATCTACATCGAAGATTCTCATCTGTGCATTGCTGAGCTGCACATTTATTTGGCGACTTAAGCCTCCCGCCGTTGCGGCTGATGCCACGCCAGGAATGCGTTCAAGGCGCTGTTCAAGCTGTTGTGTTGAAAACGTTCTAAGTTCACGAGGGCTTCGGGTGTCTGATGTAAGTGTCAGCACAACGATCGGCTCGTCATTGGGATCGTATGAAAATACAATGGGTTGCTCGGCATCATCAGGAAGACTGCGGCGTATCTGATCCAGCCTTTTGCGGACTTCAGTTTCTGCAAAGAAAAGATCTGTTCCCCAATCAAAATTCAATCGTACAACTGAAGATCCCTGGCTCGAGATCGACCGAACGCGTTCGATACCGGAAATACTTCCTACCGACTCTTCAATTGAGCGGGTAATCAATGTTTCCATGTCTTCGGGTGCAACACCTTCATACGTGGTATAGACAGTTATTGTAGGAAATGATACATCCGGGTAAAGATTCAACCTTAAATCCGAGAGACCGAACAGCCCAAACCCAATGAGAATGAGACTGATCATCAACGATGTAACCGGCCGGTTTACAGCAATTTTGGAAAGATTCTTCATTGGATTAGTTGCTACCGTTTGATTGAGAGTCTGACCGGTTTACCCGGCCCTGTCCAGACCCCCGCGCTGTACTGTCTCTTCGACCTGGGCGTGTATCTTCAGAAACTGAACCATCAGCTGGTTCCATAACATCTATAGTACCGCCTCTGTCTTCAGCAGGAGTTTCCTGACCTGCAATACGAATCCGTGCCCCATCCCGCAAACCTGACTGACCTGTCACAATAATTTTTTGTCCTTCAGCAAGTCCTTCCAGAATTTCTACCCGCTCACCTTGCTCAAGTCCAAGCGTGAGGTCTTGCCGAACGGCAACAGTATCACCCTGGGCTAAATACACTGAATAGTTTCTTCGAAGCTCAACGGTATTGGTTTCCGGTTCAATATATGTTTCAACATTTTCGATCATCGCTGCACGAGGAATAACGATTGTATTTTCGCGTGTCTCCAGCGTAATGCGGGACTCCGCAAGAACTCCCTGCCTGACCATAGGTGTCACTTCAACGAGGCTTATTACAACTTCACCAAGTCCTGTTTCAGGATTCAGCTGCGGACTAATTCTTGATATAACACCCCGGGCTATTGATTGTCGGCTGTTGCTTAACTGTAAATCCACCTGCAAACCCACACTCACTGCATTCCAGTCGTTCATGGGTAAAAACAGGCGGGTTTCGTATCCTACAAGATTCGCGATTGTAAACGCAACTGTGCCGGTTGTTGCAACGTCACCCTCATCGATTTCGCGGCTAAGAATAACGCCGTTTACAGGGCTTCGGAGCACCGTATTTTCAAGATCTTCGCGCGTGCTTGTAAGTGCCGCTTCTGATGCCTCAAGCTGAGCACGTGCCGAATTATATGTTGCACGGGCCTGATCGAACTCAAGGTCACTGATGGCTCCAGATTCAAATAGCTGTTCCTGTCGTGAGTACTGAATACTATCGCGTACAAACGCAACCCGGTTTTGTCTGTATTGAGCCTGAGCTTGTTCGTAGGCATCACGAAATGGGAGCTCATAAATTTTTGCCAGACGATCGCCGGTCCTCACTGAATCTCCGAGGTCTGCATAGATCGCGGTCACACGATTGCTCACCTGGGGGTTGAGATCAACAATAGCCTGAGACCGGATAGTGCCATATGATCGTATTTGATCTGATATTGAAGACTGCTGTACGTCAAGCACTTCTACACTTGTAGACTGCCCGCCTCTCTGGCCAAATCTTTGTCCGGAGTTCTCTTCTTCAGTGTCAAAGCCACAACCGGTGATAAGTGTTCCCGAGATGAATACAATTATTATAAGTGGTAATATTTTTTTCAATTGATCAGTAATATGTTTTTGATAAAATCAGATGTCGAATGTATGGACTTCTACTGACGCATGAACGCCTTGTTACATGATTTAATTTCTGATTACTCTGTTTTGCCCATTTTTTATAAGCTTTTACATATTGAAGGCTTTGGTGGGGTTCTTAATTAATAAGACTCTATTTGATGGACGATCATATCGTAAGTAAGTGAATTGAACGTTAGTGATGCACAATGATCATAATATGGGTTTAAACCGAAAGGTATAAACTCAGAATCCACCACTTTTAATATCAATGATTTAATCTATGAAGTGTTTTTTTTAGTAGACAGAGAAAAGATTACCAACCCAATGAATGAGGCAGTTCGTTTTGCCACGAAGCCACAAAGACCCAAAGTTACATGAAGTTCCATATTATCAATTGAATAACTTTCTTGATCCTTCAGTTTTCGAGAATTCCCACGAAGGTATCCTCTTGAGAGTGGCATACATACCGATATTTAATTTTGTGAAATACGTACGGTTCAGATAGGGATTACTTCTCCTCAAACCCTATACGGTATTTAACAATAAACTCAGCATCGGTTTCTTCATCGATCTCTTTGGCGAAAAGATATCCGTCTTTGATATCGAATATTTGTAAAGTACTTGGACGCTGCAGTTTTGCAAGAAGTTCTCCACCAGGGGCCAGAATCCACCACTCATACATCTCCTGTTGTGGATCCATCGGAACCGCCGCCCAAATTCTGTTTTCGTCATCAACGATCAAATCGGCCAGTACGGGGTTGGTTTCAGGCAACTCCTCTTCACTGTTTTCAAATGCATTCCGGATGTCGCGGCTGTTGTATCGCGAGGACTCTGTATGGTCGCGTAGATCAAACGGCGATCCGGTTACGGGATAGTATATGGCCGATTGGTAAACCCCGCTGGCATCATATGTTTTGATCAAAAAATCACTCGTCCAAACCGAGTATAATGCATTATTCCGGGAGAGGGCCGTAACTGTATGACCCATAAACGGTAACGTCATGGATGGGGTTGGCGGAGTGGTCTGCGGGCTGATGGTAAACCCGGCCGGAAATTCCAGCGGTTTATGATTCAGAACATGTCCATCTGTGTCAATCAACATAAACTTAGAGACCGGAGACCTCCCCGAAACCGGTACTTTTTCAATGAATACGGCCAGGTGATTGCCGTCATTTCGAGTCATTAGCCGGGCAAAACCCAAATCTTGAACCGCCTCGTGATTATGAACACGCCACTGATCAACCAGTGTTGACCGTTCAAAAGAATAATCTTCTGCATTGTATACGTTCAGGCGTTGGCTGGTATGATCCAATGCATAAACATGGCCGTTACTTGCCTTCATACCCATTAACATCACAAATTCACCAGGACCTTTTCCCCGTCTGCCAATTTGAGTAAGATAGTTCCCATCTGAATTGTAGACGTACAAGTTGTTCTGCGGAGGAAAACCGCCTGCATCCGTATTTATATCCCATATAATCACCCTGCCCTTGTCATCGACATTTGCCCGCATAATTTTGGACAGCCAGGGCTCACCGTCAGCCCCATACACTTGTTCACGAATGAGATTGATGGAATACAGTGGCTCGGAATCTCCCGGGAAAATTGTGAGATTTTCGACTTCCCGGATTTCTTCAGGAATCTCTTCCAAAATACGTATATGGTCCGAGTGCGTCTTGTTTGCACATTGAGCAGTAAGTAAGCAGAATAGTACGACCGCCAGCCATCTTAAGTTAATCATTTATTAGTAGGCTCTTAAGCAATTCAGTTACGTCTGTTATCGATCTATTGATTAATGTTTAATAATTCACTTTTCCGAAAACTCGATTCGGTATTTCACGATAAACTCAGCATCAGTTTCTTCATCAATCTCTTTGGCGTATAGATACTCGTCTTTGATATCGAATATCTCTTTCTTGCGCGGTCGCTGCAGTTTGGCAAGCAACACACCATTTGCATCAAGGATCCACCATTCTATCATGTCTCGAATTGAGTCCATCCGAACACCAGCCCAGATTCTGTTTTCATCATCAACCATCAATGCCGTTAGTACCGGAAGTGTTTCTGGTAAGTCCAAATCACTGTTTGCTACAGCCTTTTTTACATCCGCAGCAGTGTAACCAAAAGGTGTCTCTACATTATACCATTCTAAATCCAATGGCAGTCCCTGTACTGGATAATAGATGGCAGATTTGTATATCCCATGTTTGTCAAATCTCTTTATTAAAAAATCCCTGGTAAAGATGGAGTACAATTCATCTTCATGTGATTGTGTTTCCAAATTTGTTCCCATAATGTGACCTAGTCCCAGGGAAGGGCTCATCGATTTATCAGAAGCTTTTACAGATACTGAATTAGAAAGTGACAGCGTGTTGTAGTCCTGTGGATAACCATCTTCATTCATTAAAAGATATTTGTATTCTGTTTCAATTCCACCCCTGCTGTAAAATCCGACAAGGTGATTCCCATCATTTCTGGAAAAGGTCAGGCCGAATTCCATCCCCTTAACCTCCTCATGATCCCTGATAGCCAATTGTTCAATCGGCATTGTACGATCAA
>Ga0209924_1000589_pt1 | contig 15753 bp, 10 predicted proteins | sample SalPonR1_C_D1_MG_FD_185700 | JGI IMG/M metagenome (GOLD analysis project Ga0209924, IMG submission 185700) | Salt pond soil microbial communities from South San Francisco under conditions of wetland restoration - Salt Pond MetaG R1_C_D1_MG... ...
AATTCTGTGGTTATTGATAGAGCTAAAATTACAGAGGAGCAGTTTACTAAGGTGTTAAAGGCTACTGAAGCCAGTAATTCTGGTGAGCCTGGAATATTTGTGACTAATGATGTTGACATGGGAACAAATCCATGCGGCGAGATATCCCTCAACTCAAATCAGTTTTGTAATTTGAGCTCTGTGAACGGAGGAACTGTAAAAGACCAAGCCGACTTCAACCGAAGGGTTAGTGCAGCCGCTTTCTTTGGAACATTGCAAGCAGGGTTTACCGATTTCCACTACCTAAAAAGCAGAACTAAACGAGCTACTGAAAAAGAGTACTTGCTTGGTGTTAGTATTACAGGTATCGCTAATACAGGTATGGGGGATATAGACTTAACGGAAGCTGCTGATGTTGCTAAGGGTATCAATGAGGAGACTGCCCAAGAAATAGGTATAAAGCCTGCGGCTAGAGTAACTACTGTCAAGCCTGAAGGAACCACTTCTACAGTGTTAGGAGTGTCCTCTGGAATACATGCATGGCACTCGAAGTATTATATCCGTAACATTCAATGTAAGATTGGGGATGACTTGTATAACTTCTTCAAAGAAAACCATCCTCAACTAGTTACCCATATGACTCAAAATCCTGGGTCTGCGGTGATAGGATGTCCTATCAAAGCTCCTGATTCGGCAATTCTGCGGGAAAATGAAACGGCCCTAGAGTTCTTAGAAAGAGTGAAGCGTTTTAATATTGAATGGGTCAGGGAGGGCCACCGTAGTGGAGCTAACTATAATAATGTTAGCTGTACTGTCAACGTTAGAGAGGGTGAGTGGAATGAGGTAATTGAGTGGATGTGGGATAATATTGACTACTATGGAGGTATTTCGTTATTGCCTTATGATAATGGAACTTATGAGAATGCCCCTTTTATGGAATGTTCTAAGGAAGAATATGAAGAAGCTATGTCTAATATGGAGCGTGTGGATTTGACTCAGATTAAAGAAGATCATGATAACACAGACCTAAGCGGACAGTTAGCTTGTGCAGGAGGAGCTTGTGAGATTATTTAAACAATATTTTGTTCATTTAATTTGGTGGGGGTTAGGTAGTTTTACCTTTCCCCCATTTTTTTATTTTTATTCTTTTAAACTTTTTTTGGATATGTTATACTTTAACAGTATATTTGACTAAACAAAACAAAACAATGGAAAAAGTAAGATTAGAAGAATCAGAGCCTTTACAATACATTTGGAATATACCCACTAACGCTAATGTTGCAGGGGTTGATATAACAGGCAGTAAATTTTATGCGGTTAGATCATTTAATAACGTAGATCGCTTTATCTTGATAATGAGGGACAGCCGCACAGATGATATAAATGATTTATTCGACAAAATAATATTTGACAGCTGGACTTCAGTACATAAGGCAGTTGGACCCCATATAAAAGAGTTGTATACTTTCGAGGACAGAAAGGAAATGTATAGATGGTTGGGTGAGGATTAAAACAAAACAAAATGAAAGAAAAAATATTGTGTGCCGCTATATGGTACAAAGAGTTAGACTCCCAAACCTTCTTTGCTAAAAATATTGACAAAGGATTATTGGTATGTGGACATAGACATTCACATTGTATAGACATAGTTAAGACTTTAGCAGGGCTTCGTACTGTTAGATTCGGTCCAGACTCAGTAGGAGAAACAGTTCAAGGGTTTTTAACCAATACGAATAGGTTTGTAGATAGAGTTGAGGGTTATGATATTGCTTTAAAGGCGAATCAGGTTAATGATAGAGTCAGCAAAAGAGAGCTAGGGGAAGGTTGTTTATTCTCTGAAGATTTGTATTAATTAAACAAGAAAATTATGTGGAAGAATAGTTATTGTAATTGTGGAAAATATAAACCCAAAAGCACATCAGGTATAATTGATAAAAGATGTAGAAATTGTAGGAAATATCCTAGACCAAAAATATATGGAAAATGAAACTAATAGATAAAATAAAATCACTAAAGTATTTATTTAAACCTAAATTTTGGGTTGTGATCTTTCTTTATTCTGAAGAGTGGGATTACGAATTGACAAGAGCTATGGATAAGTATTCATTCAGGTTGGTGTATTACCCTGATGAGGAAACAATTGACCGTTATAGAGCACAAATAGGACCTCATTTTGTTTGGATAAAAAATTATCCGTCTGCGGTATTCAGTCCTGAAAAAAGAACGTTGAAAAAGTTTGGGATAGTCAGGCCCAGCCGATTAACAATAGAAAGGGCGTATAAAAAACTGAAAAAAGAATTACCTGAATTAGTAAATTAAACAAAATGACAACATTAGATTTTTTAGAAAGAGCAGATGATCGTTTAGCTGACTTAGAGGATTACTTACATGACGAAGAGGGTGACTCTTTATCAAAAGCAAGAGGAGATTTAAACCAAGTGCGCAAGCAGTTAATAATTCAGGAGAAGTATAAAGGGAAATCTGCATCAACCATTATAAACGAAGCTTTCAATAATATTGACCCTGCCGCAAAAGATCGCGTAAAAGAGAAAACTGACTATATAGATAATATGCGTAGGCTACAACAACTGCGGGATATGATATTTGCTGAGGGCCTACCCCATATGGGCGGAACTGGCGGATTAGATCATATAAAAGCATTGAAATTAATAAACAACATACAACTAACATTATGAGCGGAGGAAGATTTAACTACAACCAATACCAAATACAGGAAATAGCGGAGAAGATACAAGAGTATATAGATAGGAATGGTAAACCCCTTTCCGAAGAGGAATTAAATGATAGGGCAAGATTTATGCCTCATGATTGGTTTGACAGATATCCCGAAGAGAAATATCATACCAAATATGATGATGAAGTAATAGAAGAGTTTAAGAAAGGGGTAGAATGCCTCAACAAGGCATATATTTACGCACAGCGGATAGATTGGCTGCTTAGTGGGGATGGTGGTGAGGAATCCTTTTTGCGTAGGCTTAGAGAGGAATTAAATGAATTGGAAAACAAAACAAAATGATAACCAAACAAGATTTAAGAGTTCTCGGATGGGAGTACGCGAAAACAGTAGATGGGTATCATAAATATTTTAAACATTTCGGAAGAGAAACATACCAATTAAGTACAAACTTTGAACAATCTACAGTTAAGATACGTTTTAAGTATAATGTAGAATCAAGCGAAGTGATTTTCTTTGGCGAAATTCAGAACGGGTGGGAATTAGCTTGTAAAGAATTAGACTTGATTTGGCAACCTATTTTATTAGAAACTTTAAAAAATCAAAAATGAAAAAAGAAGAAATTATGGACCAAGTAAATGTATTACTAAAAGAAATGGTAGAACTCCTCAAGCAGGGAAAACAATTTGCTGAGGAGGAAATACCATTAGTTTTACAGGAATTCTTAACATGGGAGCTTACGAGTTCTATTATGTGGATAGTTGTAGGTATTATATTCTTTTTAGTAGGGAGGTATTTGCCTTATGCGTGGTTATATAAAGAACAGAATAATGCGGATGATGACAAGTTTTTTAATAGGTATTGTAATAGGGGTAAGGCTAACACAGTAACAGCATTTATATTTTTTATAATATTAGGAGCTATTGGTGCATGCATAACAATTAGCAACCTATTCGCTACTATAAAAATAATCATAGCCCCAAGGGTGTATCTAATCGAATGGGCTAATTCTTTAATCTCGTAAACAAAACTAATTATGACACTTGAACAAACTTTAAAATCAGAAGACGGTAGTATAGAACTTACTTACTGGTCTCAATTCTCCATACGGTTGCGTCTGGCGGACGATAAAGACCAAACCTATACTTGGAGTAACCCTACCTTTATAACTCGCCTCTATGAGGATTTAAGTGAGGGTTTGGTGGGAGCTCAATATGTAGAAGTTAATTCTGCTATTTCTGTTAAAGAGAAATCCTTATTTATTTCTCAACTTGCCGCAATTCTTCAACGAGCTAACCATTTAGGTTGGTTGCAAAACGAAATGGAATGGTGAAAGTAGATGACAAAACCTTAATGAAAGAATTAGAGGAATTAGGAAACACCACAGCTTTAATCAAATATGAACGCCCTGACCCTGATGACCACTTTTGGGGTACGGTTAGGGCGGATAAGCAAATAAAAAAACAAAAAAAGGTATTCCGCTCCTATAAGTTATTACGTAAATACGGTATGAATATAATACCTACAAACACCCCTAACATAGTAGAAACTGATTATTGGGGGGATTATGTTAAAATATCTTTAACTAGTTGGGCTTTTAAATTTCCTGATAAGAAAAAATGGATTAAACCTAAGAAAAAGATATGGGGACTGCGGTCTATAATGGACAGAGGTAAACATAAAGGAATGAGACTAAAAGAATTAATAGAGAAGGACCCGCAGTATATGAGGTGGGTTTTAGATAATTGGAAAGATTTATTCTCAAAAGAAGTGCATGATAAAGTTAAAAAATACGAAATCAAACCCTAACCAATTAAAAATATTTTAAACAAAGAGGTATGAGTTATTTAGACGTTTATTTAAAGACAGTTAAAACCCAACACGGAAGGGTTCCTGAAAAATGGAAAAAGGCAGTAATTAATAAGACAGCGGAATCGTCTATTGGGAAGCAAGTGATAGGTGGTAGTTTAGCCCCAAGTGAGATTGACTGCGCCTATGATGATGCTATTTATTTTTTGTTTGAGAAGTCCACTCGGCGGATTATAAACCTTGCCGAAGGGTTAGGGTACGATGAAATTCCTTGCGAAACATGTAGGAATATAATCAAATATTATGACGTAGGAGATGAGATGTGGAACATTGAAAACGCTCACAAATTTATGAATAGATAATAACCACAACTAACCTAAATTCGTAATTCGAGAATCACAAATAAAAAGGGGATAGTCTTTATTGACCTCCCCTTTTTTTGTACCCCAACCTCTCTACTTTCTATTCCACCTTAACTACTTCGTTATTCTTATTAATACGAATTTTATTCTTAGCTAAGAACTCTTTCATTTCAGACATAGATAAGTATTCAATACCTTTAGGAACACTTACATTAGATACACTCCTTCTTCTTTTGGTTAGTTTGTTCTCTAAGTATTCAATGTCTATTCCCATCCTATTAAGGGTTAATTTATTGTCCCGCAAAACTCTTAGGATGTGTTCTGTTCTCCCTACCTGAGCAGCCATGCTTTTTAATCCTTGGTAGTATTTACCATATATATCATCCCCGCCTAAAAACGCTTGCTGTTTTATAGCTAATTCATCACCTGCATACTCATCACTAAGCCCATCATACTCCTCTTTAGCTTGAACAAATAGTCTATTATAAATTAAAGGGTGGTTTTTCGCTACCTCATATACTGCTGAGGAAGGAGCCTCATCCCCTTCATACAAACCTGACCACGCTGCATCGCCATAATAAGTAGAAGCCTGTACTTTTGGATTGGATAAAAACGCTTCATCTAAAGGTGTATAATCCATTTGAGGCTTTGTAATAACCTTATTACTTAACCATTGGACATCTGTGAATAGCTTAGGTTGTTCAGGTATAGGAGTTCCCCCAGGAAGCCTTTGAATATATGATAAATCAGCGTCTAAAAACGTAGTTGCATTCACATCAACGAAAGGTTTTAGATTAGCATTGGTAGACTTTCGCTTAGGATTTCCTTGAATCCAATCATACATACTCGCTAACCAACGGCCCCCATTACCACCTGTTGCAATAGAACCCCCCATCTGAGCAATAGGTCTAAACGGAGTATCATACTTCCTATACTCTCTAGACTTTATCCGCTGCTGTCTTTTTTGCTCTGACTCTTCTGAGAATATACCTGCTACTACATCAAGCGTTTCCCCTATCTCATTTACATAGTTAGAATATACCATACTACTAAACGAAGCTAAGGTTGCATCTAAGTAAGCTTGAGCGTATAGATTAGTTTTATTCTTCTTTTTAATATCTTCTTTTGGCGCAAATAAAATGTCATCCGTTATTTCACCAAAAGGAGCCACTATCGCACCCATCACATGACGGTCTGTACTAAACAACTTTTCATACCCCTCATCAGTTCTGATTAATACCGCATTAGGTTCGTATCCTGTGAACACTGAACCATCATTACCGTACTTCTTATCACCAGGACCTGTTACTATCATATCTTGGATAGGCTTTCCATTCTCATCCATCTTAATAGATAAAGAATAATTACCATCCTCATCCTCTTCATCATTAAACAGTAAACCAAACGCAATCATCATTGATAATGTACCTAACAAAGCCCTATGGTAATATACAGACTTCTCTACAACATCCCGCTTTCTTAAATCTAATTGCTTTTTACCGCTTCCCGTATAAACTAAATCAGGATTTAAAAAATCTGCACGTTGAGGAGCCGCTTTTTTAACTGCCCAATGTATAGGTGTCTTTAAAAGATTATAAGGCGTAAAGGATAAAGAAAAGTTAATAAAATTAACCCCTACCTTTAACACAAACGGCATATAAATAGAAAGAGTTGTACCTACAAGCCCTGCAATCATTTGAGAGAGTATAGAATCTTGTTCGTATAAGTTCGGATTGGTTTTACTCAGTAACCAGTTCGACATATTACCCAATATACCCTGTGGGGTCTGCATTAAAGCATATTCACTTGCTAAAGCATCCCCTGTCTCAAAAGAAGCGGCATCCCCAAACTCCCTTCTTAATTGCGGCCTACGATTCTTTATATAACGCTTTCTTTCCTTCTTCTTTTTAGCTCTAAAGGAGCGTCTTTCCCCTTTAGGCTTACCCGTAGCCTCTGCCTCTATTTGTTCTTGTAAAAGCCCTCTATTGTCTAATTCTGCCTCTAATTGTATATCAACTAAACTGTTATCCCCAATAGACTGCTTAACTTTGGTAAGCATATCTGCTACATCCTTATTACCATTAGCTATTTCTTTATGGTACGTAGACATAGCGGCCATATACGGAGCCGATGCCCCTCTACTTAACGCATCCGCCATTGAAATTAACATAGCTGACCTTGATAAGAACGAGGGTAAAGCACCGCCTACCACAAATAAGGCTTGTAACACTTTATTATTTACTATAACATCAGGATTATCTTTTTTAGCTTTTCCTATCAAAGCTTTTGCTGTAGCATTCCACTTATCTATAAGATACTTTTTATCCGCACTCTTTTTGGTCAATCTAGTATCATAAGGCATAAAAGTTCTAGAGGAATCCCCTGTACGCCATATGTATTTAGCCTCAGACCAACCCTCTCTACGCATACCGCTAAACGATTGCCCTAACGCATAAGAAGCTATCTTTAAATGGTTAATATTAGCTTCTTTTAACGTTCGCATAGCCGCAGTGGTGCTTAATGTAACTACATCCGAAGCCAATGGTACAAATGCCCCTATAATCCCCGTAAATACCACAGGGAAGGAATTTAAATAAACCATATAAATCAAGCTCTGTAATACGTTAAACAAAGCTTGTACCCATGTTTCCCGCTTATTCTCAAGCAAGAACTCCTGCATATCCTGAACTGCATTCTTCTTATCAACTTCCAACCGAGCATTTCTAAAACGCTCTAACATCTCAGAAAACTCCTGCTGCTGCGCTGTGTTTAAGTTAGCAAAGTTATACTCATCACCAAACGCATTTTCAAAATCTGCTAAGTTAGTAACCCCACTCGTCAAAAAGTCTATAGCATTATTAACCGATTTACGACTGTTAATATACTTAGCTAAGTACTCTTCCGCTTTAGCCCTAACTTGAGTGTCTAAGATTTGCTTAACCTTACCCTGAGCTGCTTTGGCTTGCTCCGAAGTAAGCCCTACCCGCTCTTGCAGCATAGGAACTAAATCCTTTCCTTTGTTCTCTACATAATACTGCTCTAATAATTCATCTAAAGCTACATCAGCAGCAGCTAAATCAAATTGAAAGTTTATACGCCCTTCCACTCGACCTGTCAAGTCTACACCATATTTATTATAAACAAGCTCCTCAAACTTGTTTAATTTAGCTCTCCTTTGTCTTGGTGACAAATGTAAAAGCGTATCCTCATAAGATACATAAGCATCTCTTAATATATCAAATAATTCCTGTTCAGAGAAGTTTTCAGAAATACCATTCTTTATCTTATCCCCATGCTCCGCTACTACGGAATCAGTAACCGCAGCCTTAAACAAAGCTTCATTAATAAAACGTATTTCCCTTGCACTTGCATCCCTTTGTGTCTTACTGTCTTTCCATCCGTTTACATCATAAGTGTACTCTTTCTCACCTACCGAAACTTTATCTCCATGCTGTGCTTTGTTATTTACTGTTGCCGCAAAAACAGGAGGGGTAGATAAAGAAGTATTACTCGCCAAAGCATCTGCTAAATCTTTACTTAGTTTATTTAACTCTTTGTTGAGCTCAGAAAAAGTTTGCTTACCCTCTCTGAAATCGTCTATTTCTTTTTCCGCACGTCCCTTATACGTATTGTAAAGTTTTAAATCACTATCCGAAACATTATGATTCAACTCATGGGAAACATTTAACCGAACCCCCTTACTCTTTACAAAAGACTTCAACATCTCCTTAACTAAATCAATAGCTGTGCTTGATTGCTTAGTTGTTGTTACCTTATCTACTGCATTATTTACTAACCTATTAGAAGTGTCTTGCATTTGAGCCTCAAAAGCAGAATCAAACCCTTCTGTTTTAACTAAAGCATCAAATATATTGAACTTACGCCCTGCTTGATCTTGTATCTTTCCAGATAATCCCGTTTCCTCTAAAAACGCTTCAAACTTATGTCGGGCTGTAACTATATTACCTTTTGTTGAGTTAAGGTAATCTAAGAACATATTAGTTAAGGCTTCATTAACCGTCTGCCCTATACCATAGTTATTTAATCCGCCCTCAGCTCTACCCATACGGCTGAACCGAACATCATTCATACCTAAAGCCTTAGCTATGATATTAGCATTCTTCTTTACAGTATTACTAGCTTCTGCTTTTACTTTTTTCTTAGTAGTTTTAGTGGTAGGAGCTGTTAAGTTTCTTACTTTTAATGCTTCCCTTGCTTCTAATAACGCCTCTTCCTGCTTTCTATTTTCCGCAGATAAATCAGCTACATCCTTTTTTAATTGCTCTACCTGCTCCTCTGTTAAAGATAAACGCTTACGTAATTCCTGAATGGCTTGGTCAGTCATCCCCTTAACCTCTTTCCTAATCTCAGCAATACGCTCCGAAGGTTTAATCTTCTTATCGCCGCCCATAGGGTCTTTAATAGGCTGTTTAAGCTTATTTCTTATGTTTAATTGCTCCCGAACATAAACAGAACCTATTAAAGTTTCACTATCCATGTGAGGGGATAAAGCCCCCATGAAAGAACCACCTAAACTAGCAGGACGCGTGTACAATGCGGATGCTCTATCCGCATAATCATATTCCCCTCGGCTAATAAATTCTTGGCCTAATCGAACCCAAACCTTAACATGCCATAAAGACTCTAATACAATGGAAGGGTTAGCATAGTCTTTTTCAAACTCTTTTAAAATACTAACGTAGTCTTTTAATGTCTTAGCCCCTGCCAAATACGCATTAGCTAAAACAATACCTTCTTTTTTAGTTAGGCTAATCTTCTCTAATTGATTACCTGTGTTATTTCTAATTATCTTCTTCTTTAAATAATCGGGTATTAAAGAAGACCTAAGTAACTTCCTAACTGTCATAGGTAAGTCCTTATCCTTTACTGCATTATCTTCTAACTCCTGCTCTATCTCAGGACTTAAAGGAATCAGCTTCTTTGTGGTAGGTTGTGCAACCTCTTGAGCCGTCTGAGGATCAGCAGGTAACGACTCTTTTCTTTCTTTTTCCGCAATCGCTTTTTCTAACGCATTACGTAAGTCCTCAATCGTAGTTTCTTTGTTATACTCCCGCTCTAAATGGTAAACAATATGCTGTAAAAATATATCATTATCCTGAGCCTTTTCAGAAAGTTCCTGCAAGCCTTCTTCTGACACAGCTTCTATAAACTTATTCGCTACATAAACACTCTCAGGGGTTCCTGTTCGGCTGAACATAGGAATACCCGAAGATAGACCCCCACGCATCTTAGATGTGATAGGAATGGAGAGTTGTTTAGAAGGTTTGTTTTTCACACCCCCCTTTAAAACTTTTTCTTTTTTGTAATTTGCTATTGCCTCTTCCCTCGTCCTGCCGCCTATACCGTCCTTATTCACAACCCCATTTACTGTTGCAACATACCTCTTAAATGGTTTTATGTCCTTCTCCATTGAGGATAGTACAGTTTCTTTTGCCGCATTAAATGATTTATAAGTTTTAAGAGTCCTCCCGCTTTCTGCCTTATAAGAAGCTACAAACCCTCCCTGTCCATCTGAAATAACCATGTTTGCATTAGGTCTATGAAAAGGACTTTTAAAGTTTATGACAGTTCCCTCACCCACTTCTTCTATTTGGTCTCTAGGAGATAATTCTTCTACTACTGCATCATAAATATCTTCCTTTTTAGTAAAATCTATAACCTCAACCTTAGCCTTCTTATCAAAACGTTTAGCCTCTTTTTTAGCTACTTTTGGTAATAGTTTATCGTAGAAATATTTCTGCCCTTCAAGGTTACCGCCAACAACTTTCTTTATTTGTTCCCCCGTTACCCAAGCTATTCGGTCAAACCCTTCCATAGCCGCCATTTGTAATGCTCTACGTATAGACATACCTACCCATTGGTCGGTTTTTTTGTATGGCATTTGTGCTACACCGTCAATGTTCGCAATATCCTTAAAAAAGGAAGAAGGTGAATCCGATTCTTCCATCCACTCTTTAATATACTCTATCCCCTCTTCTTTAGAAATAGCACCATACTCTCCCTCTCGCCATTCCCCATTAGGATCATTTGTTTCTAAAATAGTAAGTACTTCTTCATGGCTTAATTCTTGTAAATCCCTATCAGTAGGTACGCCTTCTTGCTTTTTAAACCCTTTCTTCTTACCCTCTTGCGCCCAATCAGATTGAATCTCTTCTATAAACATTACCCTTTCTCCATTAGGTAAAGTTCTTTCGTTTAGTCTTATGTGTGCAAGTACATTTGATTCGTCCCAGTGTGATGATTTGTAAGTTACTTCTGATTCATTATTTAATTTAGCTTGCGTTTCTTTTTCCGATTCAGACATCTTTTCATATATCTGCATAGGGTCTAAATCTCTGCCGTATTTATTACGCATTTTTTCAGCGTAATCTTGTCCTTTATTATTAGGTAAAGTAAGCAACACCTCTCTGTAGTTTTCTCCACCTTCTAGGGTGTATTCGGAGTATTTGGTCTCACTTGATTCTTCTCTGTCTTTTTTAAACTGCGTATAATCAGCTATAACCTCTTTTAATTCCTCTCCCCTTAATCTATCGTAAGTTTCTTTGTCTTTTTTAAAGCCTATTATAACTTCTAAAGTAGAAAAAACTTCTCTTACGTTTTTGTTGCTATTCGTTATTTTATTGTACCTGTCAGTTATATTTTCTGCACGCCCTTCTAACCCCCCTTTAGTAACCTCAACAATCTCTATCTGATTATCCTTAATATATTGCTCTACTACTTCTTTAGGTACAGACTTAGCATTATTCTCCTGCATCCATTCATTCAAATAATCTTCTAAACCTATCCACTCTAACTCTTGCTTAGTGCCTCGTCCCCCAGCTTCTGCTACTTTTTTAACCCAAACCTCAGGCTTAGACGGTTGTAACTGTAACCCCTCTATGGCTCGGTTTGCATTTGAGTAAAAACTTTCTGCGGGAGCTCCTGTTCGGCTGAACCGAATGTCAGGGCTATCTCCAAACGTAACATTACTACCGTCCGCTAATTTAATCTGATTGTTGTACTCATCAAATACATGAATATGAGAAGTATTACCTCCTAACCCCATATTCCTGAAACGTTCAGCAACATCCGTTAAAATAATACCGTCAAACCCTAACCCCTTAAAGAAATCCGCTATTACTTGCGATGAGGCCAACTCCCCATCTAAGTTATCATACAACTCCGACTTACGTATGGTTTGTTCAAGTTTATTTAAGTCAACTTCCATATCGTAAAAGTTATCTTCTAATATAGTAAACGCTTCACTGCTTTCATATCCATTATTAAATAAAGCTGTTTGTAATGCAGTTACTACTTTATTCTCATAACCCTCATTAAGCATAGCCCTATCTACAACCTCATAATACATATCATCTAAGACCTCAGAAGGACTCATATCATACTCCCCCGCTAACTCTTTAGCTGCCTCATCTAAAGACTCTTTATCAATATCTAAAGTATCAAACCAAGTAGCCCCTTGACCTAACACAACAGGATTATTTAGTTTTATATACAGGTCTAAAACTTTTTCACGGCCACCATCTAATCTGTCTTTAGCTATATGCCTTGCGAGGTTTTCTATATTTACATTATAATAATCATCCCCTGCAATATAATCATCCACCTCTATATTATAATTAAAAAACTCAAAAACTTCTTGAAGAAACCCTTTATCTATCTTATCCCCTTCTATTCCTGTGGTTGTGAAGTCCGCCGCCTCATCTACACCAAACTCAATCCTTATATCATCCTCTATTCGCTCTGATTGTATTTCTATCCTGCCTGTAAGGTCAGCCCCATCCGCTTGGTAATTAGAAGAAGCATCCTGATAATCAGTTGTGAAATAGTTAACCCTACCTAAGTGCCCCTCTACATTACCTTTAATAGAACTATCAAACTCATAAAAGTCATTAGTTGTGCCATGGTAGGCCCTAGCTACTATAGGAGTTCCTGTTTTAACATCTTGTACTTCTGACCCTTCTACTAATTTATTACCCCTTTTCCACCGATTAAAGTTAGCTTCTGCCTCTTCCTTCGTAACCCCCTGTCCCTCTTGGAAAGGAGTTCGGCTGAACCGAATGTCATTCGTTTCACGGCCAAACTGACCTTCGTTGAATACTGATTTTATTTGGTTGGGTTTATTAACTTTTAACTGGTTTTCTTTCTTGTCATATTCGTTTTTAAAGCCATCTAACATAAAGTATGCGTCAATGGATGGGTCCTTAAAACTTGAATAATCCTTATATGCCATTGCAGCTTCGATAGTTGACATCTTACTAAAATCAATATCTTTACTTAATTTAAAAGTTCTTTTTTTACCTCTTAATTCTCTTGAATCGTTTATTATACTTTCTATTTCTTTATTGTTAGTTTTGGCAAAATCAAGAATATTGGTAACAGAGACAAATGCAGGTATTACATTTTCACCGAAGTCTTTAGCTATTTGTTTTTCTAGCGTGAAATAAAAACCATCACCCATCAATCCAATGCTTTTTCTTTTACCTAACCCTTGTTTTTTAAATTCTGTAAATTTATCATTTGTCCCATGATAAACCATTAAAGGCTCTCCATTCTCATCTACTACTTTGGACACATCTGTTTTGTCTTCTCCTTGCCAATCCCCAAACCAATCTCTAAAGTTATCCGAATACACCTGCGCTTTTATTTCATCCGCTCTCTGCGTATCCCCCGCAACTTCAGGTAATGCTAAAATATCTTGGTATAACTTAGATTCCTTACCATCAGGAGTCTTAGACATAGGATTGCCATTGTTCCTTCTTACCACTTCCCCTAATTGTTCTCCTGTTTTAGAAAAACGTGGTGCGTTAGGTTGTCTAACCATCTCAATATCTAAATCCTGAGAAACAAAACCCCTACGCTCATAAAGCTCAATTAACTCCTGCTGTGTTAATGTACCAAACCTAGAGTCTACCATTAAATAAACAGGTAATCCTATTTTATCCGTATAAGATAAAAACTTATCTAATAGCCTTGCTCCGATCTTATTTCCCCTACTATTTTTAGGCACGTTAATAAAGTCTAACTCAACCTCACCTGTTTTTTCACCTGTGATTGGGTTTTCTCTATCCTTAAAGTATGCAACCCCGTCATTGACACGCATCTCTAACATACCTTGCTTAACCTTAGATTGGGTTACCCCATAATCATAAGCTACGCTTGGTTGTAAACTAAATGAGTTCTTAACCTCATTTAACCCTGTAATAATAACTTGCTGAGATAATAGTTTACCTAATTGCTCCCCAAAAGATTCGTAGTCTAAATTATTATCTAATAAAGTGTCTAAAGAAACCTTAGTTCCAAACTTAGACATACCAATAGCTCCTAAGGCTCTCTTAACCATTCTTTTGATTAGTCCAGGCTGCTTATACACTACATTAATTAAAGCCCCCACAGCACGCTGAGAAAGACCCTCAGTGGCAAGCTCCTCTTCCTTAACTTCATTAGTATCTTTATCGTACAACTTGTCAACAAACTCCCGAGCCGCTTCCGCATCCTTAGTTCTACTATTACGTAATGTTTCCAACAACGAGTCAAATGCAGGTTTATTGTTTTTAATCATAGAGGTTACAAGAGGGTGGAATACCTCATGTACAATGGTCATAGCTCTACCCCCTGAAAAGATATGAACCTCTTTGCCTTCCCCTTCTTTACTATTTACAATCATACCTTCCGCAGATACAAACTGCCCATCGTTAAAATCCGCAATAGCGTTCATCATACTATCTGCTGAGGTATGCCAAACCAATTTAATATTATTTCCTTCCATAAAAGAAAGTAATACTTTGCTTAACCTGCCTAATAACGTTTTAGGCAACTGGCTCTTTTTGGTTATTTCCTCACCGTTTGCTTTCTTATCACGCTTATTCCACTGCTCTTTTGTAAATCCTCTTGAAGTAGAACCCCTAGAGAATTTAAGGTCCCCAACATGGGTATCTAAAAAAGAGGAAACATCCTTATCAGCCTTTTTATTTTCTTTTCTTACCTTTTCTGAACGCTTCTTAGCTTCTCCTCTTGGCTTACCCGTAACTTTAGGTGTTTTCTTTTGTTCTTCCTTAGATGTTTGTTTAGCTTCGCCCGCAGTTTGTTCTTGTTGAGCATCTAATACTTGTTGCCCCTCAGCCTCAGATAACATTCGAGCCCTACCATCTTTCGTTCTTTCATAAACAGTAACATCCCCACCTATATCTCTAGTAAAGTATTGACCCGTCTTAGCTTCACTTTCCGCAACTATGGTTGGGGTTGTTAGGGTTTGTTCTTGCTTAGGAGGGCTTTGAACTTCTTCGGATTGTTCTGCGCGAACCTGTTCACTTGAACCGCTCTTTGAACTTCCAGAAGCTGTTCCCTTAAATTGCTCTTCGAGGACTTGGATTGCCCTTTCGATGACTCTTTCTGTGTACTCATTTGCTGTCTTTTTTACAGACTGCCCTTCGTTTACTTTTTGGGCAGCCTCGTTAGTTAAATCTACTAATTGCTTATCTGAAATTCCAAATTGGTCAAAAGCCATTAATGCTAATTTAGCATCTTCAGAAGCTCCTTTTGTTTTATCGGCAACTATCTTATTACCAAACTCTTCTAATAACTCTTGATTATTTGCCGTTGATTTTAATACGTTTTTAGTACGTACTATCTTAGAGCGTATAGCGTCTACTACATCTATTAACGCTTTACCTGTTGTGGTTATCCCTTCATTACCAAACAAATCTACTTGTCCTGTACCTTGCTTTTGAGCATTCTCAAAATATTTAGCGGCTATCTCTAATTTCTTTTGGGAAAGATTACTACCTTTAACAACAGTATTATAAAAATCTAATTGCTTATCTGTATCTTTAATGTTATTACCAATAATAACCCCTACATTCTCTTTCATCTCCCCTTGGGCTACCATGT
>Ga0209924_1000596_pt1 | contig 15688 bp, 10 predicted proteins | sample SalPonR1_C_D1_MG_FD_185700 | JGI IMG/M metagenome (GOLD analysis project Ga0209924, IMG submission 185700) | Salt pond soil microbial communities from South San Francisco under conditions of wetland restoration - Salt Pond MetaG R1_C_D1_MG... ...
CGGCAGCCACCAGCGCCGCGGCGATACCCATCAGCCAGGGACCGCGCTGCTCCATGTGCGCATTGCGCCGCAGCCGCGTCTTGACTGCGACCGGAAGTTCAGCGGCGCCCAGGCCGACCAGTTCGCGTTTCAACGCCCAGTCGGCGGCCAGCTCGGGCTCGCGCGGGACGGTTCTGCTGTCTTCCAGCGCATTTTCGCGCTCGAGATCACGTTCGAACGGATCAGGCGACTTGTGCATCGGATTCCTCCTCGAGACGGTGCCGCAGCTGGCGGCGCGCTCGGAACGTGTAGACCTTGACCTGGTTTTCGGAAAGCTCGAGCGTGGAAGCCACCGTGGCGACGTCGAGTTCCTGGATATCGCGAAGTATCAGCAGCGAACGGGCCGGCTCCGGCATGCCGGCCAGCGCCACGCGCAACTCGCGGGCCCGCTCGCCACTGTCGAATTCATCGCCGGGCCCCGTGTGGTCGGCCGGCCCCTGCGCCTTGTTCTCGCTTGCCACCAGCTGCAGCAGGCCGCGCGTTCGCGTCCGGCCGCGGAGAATGTCCAGGCAGGCGTTTCGCGTACAGGTAATCAACCATGGAAGCTCCTGGCCCGCGTGCAGGCTGTCGACGTTGCGCCAGAGCTTGACCAGCGTTTCCTGGGCCACGTCCTCGGCCTCGTCGTCGCGGCCCAGCATCAGGCGGGCCAGCTGGTAGAGCCGGCTGCCGTGCTGGTCGACGAGTTGTTCGAAACGACGCTTCATACCCGTATATACGCCGGACGTGGCGGAAGGTTACAGCGTAGCGACAATTTCTTTGACAAACCAGGGCGGGGGACGCGCCTTGAAGGGCCGCAAACTCGGCCGAGTTGCCCCGCAACCGCAATCAGCGACCTTGGCGAGGAGGCGTGGCGGAATCGATGGGGCGGCCGGCGCCTTCGAGGCGGTCGGCAGACTCAGACGCATGCGGCGCCGCGCGGAATCGCTCACGGGCGAGGCGCACCTGGTCGAACAGGTGCTTTCGAGCAATCTGGCGTCGATACCAGCGTTCGAACATTCGGGACAACAATGCGGTGGCGTTCATGGTTTCGGTGCTCTGGGTGCGCTCTTGCTTTCTAGACGCATGAAACACCGCAAAGGTTACGCGCCGATGAAAATATTTTTCGACATGACGCCATCGGCGGCCGCATGTCCGCCCGCCCCAGAAACATGGACAACCATCGCCTGAGCAGAAACATCGACAGCCATTTCCTGAGAGTTGGCGTGATTTCTTCGCACCTTTTTCGGCGTCCGGCGCGGCGCATGCGAAATCGGGCCAGGTTTCTCGTGGCAATTGATCAACTTTTGGCCAAACGGGCATATTCCAGGCACGCCGAATCTGGCCGGTCGGCCGTTCGAGACTTTCTGGGTTAGTCGGGGCAGTTAGCCCGGACTGAATGGCGCTGCCGCCGCAGCTTGGCCGTTCAGAAATGATCGGCCGAGATCCGCGGCGAGACCGTCATTTACTTCACGCTTTCGATGAATCCATGCAAACGGCTTTTCTGCGTTCGGGTGATGAACCGGAGGGGGTGTCCGGATTCCACACCATTCGTCGCGTGCTTGCCATCGCCCTCGGCATGTTCGAAGATGGGGTCCCGTTCCCCGTCGAGTCCGATCGATGTCCGACAGATCCGCGCCCAAGACGGTCACGATGCCGCTTGCAGGTGGCTTCCGCTTCGGCGACTGGACGGTCGTGCCGGCCGAGAACCTGCTTCGCCGCGGCGACCGCAAGGTGCGGCTGGAGCCAAAGGTCATGCGCCTTCTGCTTTCGCTGGTCGCGCGGCACGACCAGGTGTGCACGCGCGACCAGTTGCTCGACGAGCTGTGGCCGTCGCCGGAGACGACCGAAACGTCGCTGACCCGCGCACTGAGCGACCTGCGCCGGGCGCTGGGCGACACGCGGGGCAAAGGCGCATATATCGAGACGATCCAGCGCGTCGGCTACAAGGCGGTTGCGCCGCTGGCGCCGCTGCCGACTCGGTTGCCACGCGTGCCCACCGACCCGTTCGGCCAGCCGCTGGACAGCGCGCAGGAGCTGGTGGCGCTGGCGGACTACCTGATCGCACGCCGGAATCCGGTCGATCTGGCGCAGGCCATCGCGGCGCTGAGCCATTTCGCCGAGGCCGAACCGGTGCATGCGCAGGTGTTCGCGATGCTGGCCTATGCCGAGCGGTTGTTGCCGTTGTACCGCGAGGAGCCGGGCGGGTTGCGCACGGCACAAGCGAGGGCGCATGCCAATGAGGCGCTCCGGCTCGATGGCGCCAACGGGCTGGCCTGGGCCGTGCTGGGCGGGCTGGCGCACGATCAGTGGCAGTGGCGCGAGGCGTTGCAGCAGTTCGAGCGCGCCGTGGCGCACGCGCCGCACGATGCCTACGTGCTGCATGACTACTCCGAGCTGCTGCTGCATTTGGGCGCCATCGATCGGGCGCTGAAATGCATTGAGCGCGCCTGCCGGATCAAGCGCGTCTCTGCGGGCGAACGGCTGGTGCTGGCCTGGATGCTGCTGCACCGCGATGCCGCCCGCGCCGGGCTGGAGCTGGCATTCGCGCGCCGACTCGGGGCCGATACCGTGTTCGCCGACAACCTCGAATGCCTGCTGAAGAACCGCTCCGGATGGACCGAGAGCGGTTTGGCCCGATGGCGCGAACTCGATCGTCTGCGGCGCGACGACCCGCTGTGGATGTGGCCGGCCTGCGTCATGGAAGTCGTCGCCGGCGATGCGCCCGCAGCCGGGCTGGCCGATGCCGCCGCCGATCGCGTCGAGACCGGCCGACTCGATCCCGGGGTTGCGTTCTTCCTGCTGGCCAGCTTCGGCCCCGAGGATGCCGCCGGGGACATGGCCGTCAAGGCCATCGAGACACGACGGTTTTTCGTCATCGATCCCTGGCTGGACGAGACGCAGCGGTTTCGGGATTTGCCGGCGTTCGCTTCCCTGGAGCGTCGGCTCGGCCTGACCGGGATGGCTGACGAAGCGCGCGACTGAACCGCCCGAATATTTTCCTCACAAATTGCGGCGCCCGGACCTTTCCCTCAGTTTGCCGCCTTAACAACTCTCTAGCATCGCTTTTGAAGGTCGGACGGCGGACTGCGTCGTGGATGGTGCGAAACCCATCGCCGCAGGAAGTCCGCCGCGCGGACCTGAACGCGGCGCGGCCGATCGATGCCGACGCGATCGGTCCCCTTCGACCTGCAGTCGGAAGCGAGCTGGATCGGCGTGGCCGTCGAACCGTTCGGCGCCGAGTTACCGAAGCATTCGGCACACAAACGCCAATCCCGCATCGTCCATCGCAAGCGAACAGCAAGGAGCCACCTACAATGACAATACATCCCGACGACAAGCCCCGTAGCCCAATCTGGTCCGCCATGGCCCCCATCCTGGCGGGCCTGGCGCTCGGCATGACGCCGATGATCGCCTTTGCCCAGGAACAACAGCCGATCGACGAGGACCCGGAGGAAGATCTGGCCGACGTCGAGCGGATCGTCGTCACGGGCTCGCGCCTGGTGACTAACCCGAATGTCAATGCGCCGAATCCGGTTCTGACCGTCGGCGAGGAAGAAATCGACTCGCGCGGTGTCGTGCGTATCGAGGACCTGACCAATCAGCTCCCGCAGGTCTTCGCGGCCCAGGCCTCCGAAGTCTCCAACGGCGCCACGGGTACTGCCCAGCTCGACCTGCGCGGGCTCGGCGCCATTCGCACGCTCGTCCTGATAGATGGACGCCGCTTGCCGTTCGGCGATTCGTCCAGCTCGGCTCCGAACCTCGACATCATACCGACGCGACTGGTCCAGCGCGTAGACATCGTCACCGGCGGTGCGTCGGCCGTCTACGGTTCCGACGCCGTCGCCGGGGTTGCCAACTTCATCCTCAAACGGGATTTCGAAGGCATCGAAGTCGACGTGCAGGGCAGCTTCAATCAGGCTGGCAACGAACGTTCTTTCTTCGAAAATGTGCTGAGGGCCGCCGAGCAGCCGGTTCCCGGGGGAAGCATCGATGGGCGCGGAATCAACCTCTCGTTGACCATGGGTGCGAATACTGCAGACGGTCGCGGCAACGGCACGGTCTTCTTCAACTACGAAAACCTCAACGCGATTACGCAGGATAATCGAACCGAAAGCGGCTGCGCGATGGGCTCTGCGAGTGGACCAACCAGCTTTGGCGGGGTCGGATGTGTAGGCTCGGCCAACTTCCGCCTCTTTGGCGGTCCCGGTGGCTTCGGCTTCCAGCAGGAAGACGGCACCGTGACACCTTTCGCCGGTGGTCCGGCGGAAACGTTCAACTTCGGTCCGTTCAATTTTTTCCAGCGTCCGCGCGAACGGTTCCAGATCTGGGCGAAGGCGCATTACGAACTGACCGACAATATCGAGGCGTTTACCGATCTGTCGTTCATGAACACATCCTCGGATGCGCAGATCGCGCCGTCGGCGTCTTTTGGTTTCGGCGCGTACTCGATCAACTGCGACAACCCGTTAATCCAGGGCAACGACGGCGTTCCACTGACCGAGATCTTTGGCTGCGTGCCGGGTGACAACGGCATGGTTCCCGACGAAGTCGCCGGGATTACCGCTTCCCACCGAAACGTCGAGGGCGGTCCGCGCAGTTCATCTCTCGACAACAGCGCATGGCGCACGATCGGCGGGTTGCGCGGCACGGTCTTCAATGATTTCGACTTCGAAATCTTCGGCCAGTTTTCCCGGGCGAAGGATGTGGATATCTCGACCAACGACTTCGTCATCACGAACCTCCAGGACGCGTTCTTCGTCGTCGAGGGTCCTGACGGCAACCCGGTCTGTCGCTCGGGCAACGCAGGCTGCGTGCCGTACAACATCTTCCAGCGCGGCCCGAACGGTGAATCGCTGGTAACCCGGGAAGCGCTAGACTACATCCAGGGTGTCGGAATCACCACCGGTGAAACCGAGCAATGGGTCTTCGGCGGCGACGTCCAGACCGATCTCGGTCGCTACGGCTTCCAGTCGCCAATGGCCAACGAAGGTGTCGGCTTCCTGGTCGGCGGTGAGTTCCGCAAGGATATGCTGACCGCTCAGCCCGATCAGATCTCGCAGCAGCCCGACGGTGGCTTCACGGGCGTCGGTGGCCCGACCGTGCCGGTGGATGGCGAGCTCCGCGTCAGCGAAGTGTTCTTCGAAACGCAGATTCCGCTGATTGCCGACCAGCCCTTCATCAAGCGGCTCGACCTTGGCGGCGCGTATCGTTTTTCGGATTACACGACCGAAGGCGCGGGCACCGAGAATGACTTCGATACGGATACCTACCACGTGTTCCTGAACTGGGCGCCGTTAGATGACCTGCGTCTGCGCGGGCAGTTCCAGCGTGCCGTGCGTGCGCCGAACGTCATCGAGCTGTTTTCGCCGGCGGGCACCGGTCTGCCGAATCTATCGCGCGGCCCAGGTGGCCTTTTCGATCCCTGCGCGACCAGTAACCCGTCGGCTACGCTTGAAGAGTGCGCCCGTACCGGTGTCACGCCGGAACAGTATGGCAACATTATCGACGTGATTTCCGGCCAGACCCAGGGACTTTTCAGCGGGAACCCGGACCTTCAGCCGGAAGAGTCCGATACGATCACGATCGGCGCGATCGTTACGCCGGCCATGATTCCAGGCCTCACCCTTTCGGTTGACTACTTCGACATCGAGGTCGCTGATGCGATTCAGGCCGGCATTCCTCCGCAAAATACTCTCAGAGAGTGTATTCGAACCGGAGATCCGATCTTCTGTAGCCTGATCACTCGCGACTCGCAGGGTTCCCTGAACTCTGGAAGCCCGGGCACCGGCTTTGATCAGACGAATATCAACATCGCGAAATTGGCAACCACCGGTTTCGATTTCCAGGCAGTCTACGATCTGGACCTGTGGGATATCGGCCTGGAAGGCATGGGATCAGTCCGATTCGACTACGCGTCGACCTATCTCGACGAACTGTCGACCACGCCGGCTCCTGGCGTCGATCCGATCGAATGTGCCGGTGAGCATGCCGGATCGTGCCGTATCCCGTCGCCGGAATACAGGCATCGGATGCGCAATACCTGGACGACCCCGTGGGACTTCACCATCGATCTGACGTGGCGGTTCTTATCGAGCACCGACAATAACACCGGTCCGAACGCGCTGCCTGCGGTCGATCGAGAGATCGACGCGGTCAACTACCTCGACCTTGCTGTCCGGTATTCCTGGTCGGACGAGCTCAGCTTCCGAGCCGGGGTCAACAACGTCACCGGAACGGACATCCCGGTCGTGACGTCGTCGGGTCCGCCCGACGGCAATGGCAACACCTACCCGACGCTTTTCGACACCGGCCGATTCTTCTTCTTCGGTATGACCTACCGAATGTAGCAACGAAGCGCAAGACTTGGGCCGGCCAAGTCTTGCCACACGACTAGCTGTGGGTTTAGCCCGCCTTTTGGCGGGCTCTTTTTTTCGCTTGCATTCACCGCGTTAATTTGCTGACACGATATTCCATCAGTCAGTTTCCAGCCCGGCAGAACGCGCTCGCCCTGCAGGCGGTGCCCGGCTGTCCGGGCGCAGGCCGGGCGAGTCCTTGCTGGCCAGGTGATTCGGGATCCGCTCGATCACCGGCGGGTCTTCGATGCCCGCGATCACCTTGACCGAGCCGCCGCAGTTCGGGCAGGTTTCGACGTCCACGCTTTTGCAAGTCGCGGCCGGTTGAGCTCCATCGAGCAAGTGTCGGCGTTCAAGCGAAATCGTGAAGTGCTGCCCGCCCTTCGAGATTCCTGTTTTCGCAGGAACGACGGGAAATGGAGGAAATAACGGGCAAATAAGGTACGACGGGGTACACTAGAACCTAGTCCTAATGCGCGCTGTCCCAGTCCTTGCCGGCACCGGCCTCGACGAGCAGCTCCACGTCCAGCTCGGCGGCGGCGCTCATTCGCTCGACCACACCCTTGCGCACGTCGTCCAGTGCGTCTTTCTTGACTTCCAATACCAATTCGTCGTGGACTTGCATGACAAGGTTGGCGGGGACGTTTTCGGACTGGATCCAGGCATCGACGTCGATCATCGCGCGCTTGATGATGTCGGCGGCCGTGCCCTGGAGCGGCGCGTTGATGGCCGCCCGTTCGGCGGCCTGCTGGCGCTGGCGGTTGCGCGAATTGATTTCCGGAAGCCACAGCCGGCGACCGGCCAGCGTCTCGACGAAACCCTGCTGCTTGGCCAGCTTGCGGGTTGAGTCCATGAATTCGCGAACGCCCGGGTAGCGGGCGAAGTAGCGATCGATGTACTCGGCCGCGGTGGTCCGGTCGGTTTCGAGCTGGCGCGCCAGGCCCCAGGCGCTCATGCCGTACATCAGGCCGAAGTTGATCGCCTTGGCCGAGCGGCGCTGCTCGCCGCTGACCTGATCGAGTTCGACGCCGAACACTTCCGAGGCGGTCGCCTGGTGGATGTCCTCGCGGTCGGCGAAGGCCTTGAGCAGGCGCTCGTCTCCGGACATGTGCGCCATGATCCTGAGCTCGACCTGCGAATAGTCGGCCGCGACGATGCACCAGTCGTCCGGCGCGACGAAGGCCTTGCGGATGCGCCGGCCTTCCTCGGTGCGGATCGGGATGTTCTGCAGGTTCGGGTCGGTGGACGACAACCGGCCGGTGGCAGTGGTGGCCTGGTGGTAATGAGTATGGACCCGGCCGGTGTCCTCCCGGATCTTTTCGGGCAGGCGGTCGGTGTAGGTGCTCTTGAGCTTGGAAAGCCCGCGATGGGTCAGGATCAGCGCCGGCAGCGCGTGCTCGACGGCCAGCTCCTGCAGCACGTCTTCGGCGGTCGACGGCTGGCCCTTGGGCGTCTTGCGAACGACCGGAATCTCGAGCCGCTCGAAGAGAATTTCCTGCAACTGCTTGGGCGAGCCCAGGTTGAACTCGCCGCCGGCCGTTTCCCAGGCGCGCTTTTCCAGGCTTTCCAGTTTCTCGGCGATCTCGGCACTCTGGACCGCGAGTTGCTCGCGGTCGACCAGCACGCCGCGCGCCTCCATTCGGGCCAGCACGTCGATCAGCGGAATCTCCAGCTCTTCGTAGACTTTCCTGACGCCGGGGTACTTGCTGACCTCCGGCCAAAGCTTGCGGTGCAACGCCAGGCAGACCTCGGCGTCTTCGCCGGCATAGTCGGCCGCCTGCGCCACCGGCACCCGGTCGAAGGACAGCTGCTGCTTGCCCTTGCCTGCGACCTGTTCGTAGGTGGTGGTCTGGCGGCCAAGGTAACGCGCGGCCAGCGAATCCAGGTCATGGCGCGTGGCGGTGGCGTTGTAACAGTAGGACTCGAGCATCGTGTCGTGGCGAATGCCGGCAAGCTCCAGCCCGGCGCGGCGCAGCACGTTCAAGTCGTACTTGGTGTGCTGCGCGAGCTTCGGTCGATGGGGATCGGCCAGCACGCCGGCCAGGGCCTTGACCGCCTCGTCGCGGTCGAATTCGTTGTCCTGGTCGGCGTGCCCGACCGGCACGTAGAACGCCTTGCCCGGCTCGACCGAAAACGCGAATCCGACCAGGTCGGCGTCCAGCGGCTCGAGGCTGGTGGTTTCGGTATCGAATGCAATCAACTCGGCCGCTTCCAGCGCCTCGACCAGCTTTTCAAGCGCCGTGCGGGTGGTGACCGTCTCGACGGCCAGCTCCGAGGTCTCGGGCTCACGCCCCGCCTCGGCGTCGGCGTCGCCGATCTGGCGCAACCAGGTCGTGAAGCCGAAACGCTTGAGCAACTCGACCAGCCGGCCGGGGTCCGGGTTGGCGGCGGCGAGATCGTCGATCCCGAATTCGAGTTCCACATCCTCCTTGAGCGTGACCAGTTCGCGCGACAATGGCAGCTGATCAAGCGCATTTCGAAGATTTTCACCGATCTTGCCGCCGATCTCGTCGGCATGCTCGATCACCGAATCGAGGCTGCCGTACTGGTTCAGCCACTTGGCCGCGGTCTTCGGCCCGACCTTCTCGACGCCCGGGATGTTGTCCGAGGCATCGCCGGTCAGCGCCAGAAGGTCGCCCACCAGTTCGGGTCCGACGCCGAACTTGTCGGTCACCGCATCGGGGTCGTAGCGCTTTTCCTGCATGCTGTCTTCAAGCACCACGCCGTCGCCGACCAGCTGGGCCAGATCCTTGTCGCCGGAGGAGATCAACACGGGCAACCCATCGACCTGAGCTTGCCGTGCAAGCGTGGCGATCACATCGTCGGCTTCGACACCACCGACCCGCACGCGCTTGACGCCCAGCGCGTCGATCAATTCGTCCAGCGGCTCCAGCTGGGCGCGCAGGTCGTCGGGCATGGGAGGACGATTGGCCTTGTAGTCGGCGAACGAATCGTGGCGGAAGTTCTTGCCCGGCGCATCGAAGATCACGGCCAGGTAATCGGGCCGGTGCTGTTCGATCAGGCGGCGGACCATGTTGGCCACACCGAATACCGCGCCCGTGGGCAGCCCCGCGCCGCTGGTCAGGCTGGGAAGCGCATGGAATGCGCGATACAGGTAGGACGATCCGTCGATCAGGCAGAGCTTTTTCGGCTTGGTATCGGTCATGCAAGGATGCGGTCTTGAGTCGGGTCGTCTATGATACGCCTTAGGGGCTGATCGATCGTCGGCGGTCGATTGCAGGCGAACGGACTGCCGATTCGGGACCGAACCCCGGTCGCTTGCCGATACACACGGCACCTCGATCGGGCCCCAGGGATTCCCCACAACCCGCGGACAACGGGAGGCCGCAATGGACAACAAGACACTCACGAGACTGGCCCTGGCCGCATTGCTGGTCTCCGGCACCGCATTGGCCCAGGAACAGGCTCGCGACGACGCGCCACCGCCGCCCCCGATCCGCGAACCGCTCCCGCCCAAGGTCTCCGATCCCGACCAGCAGATCGAACCGCAGGTGCGAATCCGCCGCGAGGAAGGCCGCACGGTGGAGGAATACGTCACCGCCAGCGGCAAGGTCTACATGGTGCGCATCAAGCCTGCCGTCGGGCCAGCCTATTACATGATCGACACCACCGGCGACGGCATTCTCAACATCGAGCACGAGCGGTTCGAGCCGGTGAAGCCGGTCTATTGGAAGATTTTCGAGTGGTGATTGCCGGTCAAACCGGCTTTTTGGTTTGACCAATGGTTGACGGGGGGCGCCCGGGCGCTTCTTCACTGATCCCTTCGGACCGGCATCATGTCTCCCGAATCAACTTCAAAAGCCGTTTCGCCGCTCGCGGCGCGATCGGCGAAACGGCTTTTGATTCCGAAAAACGCGATCGAACGCTATTCCGCCAGCGCCCCGTGAACCGGGTCGGTGTCAGGCGCCACGCCGGTGAACAGCTTGAACGCTATCGCCGCCTGCTCGACCAGCATCCCGATACCGGGGAAACAGCCGATTCCCAGTTCGACGCAGCGTTCCGCGAACGGCTCGTAGGCCGGACCGTAGTTCAGGTCGTAGGCAATTGCGCCTGGCGCCAGCCATTCCGGCCTGATCGGCGGACAAATGCCCTGGTGTCCGAGGCTGGTGCCCTGGATGACCAGGTCGAACCCGGTTGAACTCGACGCCGTATCGAGGCTGCCAGCCTCCAGGCGCCGCCCGCGAGCGGCGAATCGCGCCACCAGCTTTTCGGCGCGGGATTCGTTCCGGTTGACAACCCGGACGCCGCAAGGGCGCCGGTCCATCAGCGGCCCGAGAATCCCGGCCACCGCGCCGCCGGCGCCCAGCACCAGCACGCGGCGGTCGGCAACTTCGATTCCAAGCCGATCGAAATCGGCCATCAGCCCGGCGCCGTCGGTGTTGTGGGCACGCCATCCGTCTTCGGCGGCCAGCAGCGTATTGCAGGCGTCGGCCTCGCGCGCCGCGCGGCTTGCATGGGCCGCCAGCGCCAGGCCCTCGGCCTTGAGCGGCACCGTGAGGTTACAGCCGCGTCCGCCGGCATCGCGAAATTGCTTCAGCCTGGCGGCCAGCTGTCCGGCCGGGCAGTCGATGCGGGCGTAATCGACCGCAATGCCTTCGGCCTCGGCAAACATGCCGTGGATACGCGGAGAAAACGAGTGCGCGACCGGATGACCGAAGACGGCAAGTTTCATCATGGTGCCAAGTGTATCGCCGCCGACCAACGATGGTAGTACAAGCGGATAAAGGCATTGACCACGAAGGGCACGAAGAGCACGAAGGTGAAAAGCAAAACCGCACTCTCTGACGATTTGCGGGGCCCCATGTCTCCCGGCTGTACCGCCTCTTGATGAGGCAGGTCGGGAAGTACCGCCCGCCTTCAGTGTGAGCAAATGTTCATGGTGTCCTTGCCGCCAGGACGCGCCATGCGCCTTTTGCTCTTTCCTTCGTGTCCTTCGTGGTTACAGCTTTTGACTTTCCCGGAAGGCGACACCCAAGCTCAATGCCTGCCACCTTCCCGCAACCAGGCCGCCGCGTCCAGCGCGTGATAGGTCAGGATGCCGTCGGCGCCGGCGCGCTTCATCGACAGCAGCGCTTCGAGTACGCACTTGCGCTCGTCCAGCCAGCCGTTGGCCGCAGCCGCCTTGAGCATGGCGTATTCGCCCGAGACGTTGTAGGCGAAGGTCGGGACGCCGAACTCGGCCTTGACGTCGGCGACGATGTCGAGATACGGCAGGGCCGGCTTGACCATGACCCAGTCGGCGCCCTCGTCGAGGTCAAGCGCCACCTCGCGCAAGGCCTCGTCGCGGTTGCCGGGATCCATCTGGTAGGTGCTCTTGTCGCCGCTGCCGAGATTAGCCGCGGAGCCGACCGCGTCGCGGAACGGGCCGTAGAAGGCCGAGGCGTACTTGGCCGCGTAGCTGAGAATGATGGTGTTGATATGGCCGTCGGCTTCCAGCGCTTCGCGAATCGCGCCGATCCGGCCGTCCATCATGTCCGAGGGCGCGACGACATCGGCACCGGCCGCCGCGTGCGAGGCGGCCTGGCGGACCAGCGCGTCGACCGTCTCGTCGTTGAGCACGTATCCCGAATCGTCCAGCAGGCCGTCCTGGCCGTGCGAGGTGTAAGGATCCAGCGCCACGTCGGTCATTACGCCGAGTTCCGGGAAGCGCTGCTTGATCGCGCGCACCGTCTCGGGCACCAGCCCGCGATCATCCCATGCGGCCTCGGCCGTCTCGCTCTTGAACTCCGGCGAAATCACCGGAAACAGCGCGATCAGGGGGATGCCCAGCGCCACAGCACGTTCGCAGGTGTGCAGCAGCGAATCCAGCCCCTGGCGCTGGATGCCCGGCATCGAAGGCACGTCTTCGGTAGCGTCGGCGCGTTCGAGCACGAACACCGGGTAGATCAGATCGCTGGGCGAAAGCGAGGTCTCGCGCATCAGGCAGCGGGAAAATTCGGCGCGGCGGGCGCGGCGCATTCGGGTGGTTGGAAACGGCATGACTTTGACTGGCCTCCGCTCGGGAATGTTTATGGATAAAGTGCCTGCACCCGGCACCGCAGCGATGCGCGTGTCGGCGTCAGATTCGACAGTTGGCTTCAGATTCCAGAATACCAGCCAGACGAGCTATTGACGCGCGGCATGCCCACCAGCCGGCGGCAAGGGCACGCCGAGCACACCCGCGACCAGGCGCAGCAGTTCGTACTCGGCCACCACCACTTCACCATCGTGCCGGGCGCAACGCACAAGCATCGCAATCAGGTCGCCGCGCGCGTCGGGGCGAAGCTTCTGCAGCGAAGCGAGAATCTCGTCCAGCCGCTCAGGCCAGCCCTGGGCGAAGCGGGCCGGATCCGGTTCGGGAAATCCGCTGGCGCCCTGGAGTGCCTGTCGACAGGCTTGAACGGCGCTTTCGTGGTCGTCCGGATGCCCGTACATGGCCACTATGGCGATCAGGTCCGATACCGCCTCGGCCCGGTCGACCAGCGTCTTGCGCCCGGCCAGCGTTCGGCGACTCGGGTTGAGCACGGTCTCGATCTCGCGGTTCAGCAGTCGGGCCAGCACGTATTCGAACAGTTCGGTCTTGCCGTCGGCATCGATCAGGCGTTCCACCAGGCGCATGAAATCGACCAACTCGCGTTCGGGCCGGCGACGCATCACCGGAAACGCCATTTCGAGCAGCGGCAGGCGAAGCGAGCGCGCGAGCTCCGGCGCGATGCCGAGCAGGTCGCGTACCTGCGATTCGCTTTCCGAGCCCAATGATTCGGCAATCATGAGCAACTGATTCTCGCGCAACTCCGGGGCTTTCCCAAGCAGCAGGAAGAGCAGCAATTCCGGCGCCCACTCATCGGAGTGAGCCGCCCGCTTGAGCGGGGCCGGCACCTCGGCGATCAGGGCCGCCGCCAGCACTGCCTGGAACACCCCAGGCTGGCCGATCTGGTGAACCAGGTCGGTCGGATCCAGCGAGAATCCGCCGGCCCGACCGGCGTCGGCCGCATCGGCTTCGCGCTGCTCCCGCTCGGCCCGGCGCGCCTGCTCGTGGCGCTCCATGTCGCGAGCAATCTCGGCGAGCTGGGCCGGCTTGAACGACGGGTCGACTTTCAGGATGCGCTTTTCCAGCGGCGGATGGGTGGCGAACAGCTTGCCCGAAAAGCCCATCGCGAACAGCATATGTCCGACTTCATCGGTATTGACCTTCATCCGCGAACCCGAAGCCCGCGCGCCGATCTTCTTCAGCGCCCCGGCCAGGCCCTCGGACGAGCGCGTGAACTGTACCGCCGAGGCATCGGCCAGGTACTCGCGCTGGCGCGAGACGGCGGCCTGAATCCAGCGGCCGAAGAACAGCCCGATGTAGCCGACCAGCATGACCGCCAGCGCCACGGCCACGATGGCGCCGGCGTTCTTGTTGCGACCACGACTGAAGCGCATCGAACCGAGCATTCTTCGACCGGCCACGGCCAGCACGAGGATGCCGAACAGGATGCCGATCAGCCGGATGTTCAGGCGCATGTCGCCGTTGAAAACGTGGCTGAACTCGTGCGCGATGACGCCCTGCAGCTCCTCGCGGTTCAATGTTTCCAGGGTGCCGCGCGTGACCGCTACCGCGGCATCGGCCGGCGACCAGCCGGCGGCGAACGCGTTGATTCCCGGCTCGTGTTCGAGCACGAATACCTGCGGCACCGGCACGCCCGAGGCGATCGCCATTTCCTCGACCACGTTGAGCAGTCTCCGGCGCAGTGGATCGTTGCTGTCGCCCGTCACCTCCACACCGCCCAGTTCCCGCGCAACCTGGGCACCGCCGCCGCGCAGCTGGGCAGATCGGTAGGCGCTGGCCAGCACTATGACAAGCACGGTGGCGAGCGACGTCCACAGGACGACCTGCCCGTTGGCCAGCCAGAAACCCGGCGAAAACCAACCGTGCTCGGCCGATGGAAAGCGGCCGAACACACCCAGCATGACCAGGTTCATTGCGATCACGATGGCAAGGACGGCAAGCATGAAAACCAGGACCAGGATCCTGGTCTGCTTGCGTGCCTTGTCCTGGTGTTCGAAGAAGTTCATAGGCGCGACTTTGTCGCGAGTTTTCAGAGAAAAGTTTTCAGTTTTCAGCAATCACCGCGAACGGGAATCGGTTTGCCGTCGGGCTCACCGTATCGATTGCTGAAAACTTCGAACTGAAAACTGAAAGCTCGGTTCAGCCGAAATCCACCTTGACGGCTTCGCGCTTGACCGGGTCTTCGATTTCGAGCATCTCGGCCGGGCCGAAGCCGAACGGGCCGGCGATGAAATTATTGGGTACCGACTCGCGCAGGATGTTGTAGTTCATGACCGCGTCGTTGTAGGCCTGGCGGGCGAACGCCACCTTGTTCTCGGTGGTCGTGATTTCCTCGGTGAGCTGCATCATGTTCTGGTTGGCCTTCAAATCGGGATAATTTTCCGAAAGCGCGAACAGACGGCCCAAGGCGCCGGAAAGCCCCTGTTCGGCCTGGTTGAGCTGGCCGACGGCATCCGGGTCTCCGGGATTCTGAGAAGCGTTCTTCAGACCGGTGACCGCGGCGTTGCGCGCCTGGATCACCGCTTCGAGCGTGTCCTTTTCGTGCGCCATGTAGCGCTTGGCGACTTCGACCAGATTGGGGATGAGATCGTAGCGTCGCGTCAGCTGTACGTCGATCTGCGCGAAGGCGTTCTTGTAGCGATTTCGGGCCGTGACCAGGCGGTTGTAAATGGATACGGCAAATACGACGATCAGCGCGATTGCGCCCAGGACGATCCATTCCATTGCAGGTACTCCCCGAGTTGTAAGCCCGTAGTCTACTCAATTCCAGCCGTCGGATACAGCCGCCGGATTCAGCCGCGAAGCTGCTTTTCCAGCCTGGCCCAGGTATCGCGCAGCGTGACCGCACGGTTGAAGACGGGATGTTCGGTGCTGGAGTCGGGATCGGCGACGAAGTAGCCGGTGCGCTCGAATTGGTAGTGCTCACCGGGCTTCGCGTTTTCCAGACCGGGTTCCAGCCGGGCGCTGCCGATGATCTGCAGCGATTCGGGATTGATGTGTTCGACGAAATCGCGTTCCTTGTCGCCGGCTGGGTGCGGCACCGAGAACAGGCGGTCGTAGAGTCGCACTTCGGCCTCCACGGCATGCTCGGCCGAAACCCAATGAATGGTGCCCTTGACCTTGCGATCGGCGCCGGGCAGGCCTGAACGCGATTCGGGATCGAAACTGCAGTGCAGGGCCTCGACGTCGCCGGAGGCGTTCTTGACCACCTCGTCGCAACGGATGATGAATGCGTTACGCAGACGCACTTCGCCCCCCGGTTTGA